>Ga0101944_10002704_pt1 | contig 27540 bp, 17 predicted proteins | sample DewCreD2012metaG_FD_75245 | JGI IMG/M metagenome (GOLD analysis project Ga0101944, IMG submission 75245) | Hot spring sediment bacterial and archeal communities from British Columbia, Canada, to study Microbial Dark Matter (Phase II) - Dewar... ... | reverse complement strand
AGGCTCTATCACACGGCTTCGGCACTGGCTGTCTACGCTTCGCAGGCCGGGTCACCCCGACACCACGCAAGACTCGCTTCCGGCTGCTGGCCAAGCTCTTCCGGACGGGCTTGATTACCCGCAGGGTTCCATCGAAAGGTTTCACGATGTATCCTACATGCGATCCTCCTTTCCCAAGTTCAACGCAGCGCAAGGACAGTCCCATTTTCGCGGACTTCGCCGCGAGAATTGGGACAGTCCCCGTGAACGGTTACAAGCAGCGAGGTTCCGCCGGCGGAGCGGCCCGGGGTGTTGCATTGCGCCCTGAGCGCGGCGACAATAGCAACTTACGCCGCGTCCGATGCGAACCGGGCCCGCAACCAGGGCACGGCGGACGCCAAGGAACCAGCCAAACGCCGCGGCCGTGTGCGACTCCCCTTCGGTCCAGCCGATCCTGGTGTTGTTGGGCCATCCGATTGCCGGCAACCCCACCCAATTCATGATGGAAAGGGCGTTCGCCCGCCATGAGATGGATTGGCGCTATCTCTCCGTCGAGGTGTTGCCGGAGCATCTCGGCGACGCGGTTCGGGGGATCCGGGCGATGGGATTCCGCGGCGGCCACTGCGCCGATCCACACAAGGAAGCCATCGTTGCGCTGGTGGATCGGGTAGGCGAGGTCGCCCGGCACGCGGGAGCGGTGAACCTTTTGCTCCGCGAGGGACGCGACCTGGCGGGCGAAAACACCGAGGGTCGAGGGCTGATCGAAGCGCTTCGTCGCCGCGTGGACCCGGCGGGAAAACGCATCGTGCTGCTTGGCGCCGGCCGCAGGGCGCGAGCCGTCGGCGTGGAATTGGCCCTTGCCCGGCCAGCGGAAATCGTCGTCGTCGAACCCAGCGAGGCCGAGGGCCGCGCGCTGGTCGAGTTGCTCCAGGGGCCGTTGGGGACGAACGCTTCGCTGGTCGTTTGGGAAGGGGAATACGCCGTCGGCGCGGACACCGACGCGGTCGTCTCCGCCCTGGACGACGCGGTGGCGGACTCGGACCAGCCGCTTCCCTTGGACCTTGGCCAGCTCAGTCCCCGGGCCACGGTGGCCGACGTGTCCTTCAATCCGCCGCGGACCTGGCTTTTAAGCGAGGCCGCCGAACGGGGCGCGGCCACCATCGATGGACTCGAAATCTTCATCCAGCAATCTTCGATCGACTTCCGCCTCTGGACCGGCGTCGATCCCGATCCCGAGGCGATGCGCGACGCCGTCGAGGAGTTCCTGGAGCTGTGATCCGCGTTCCCGCGCTTCCAAAAGCAAAGAAGCAGCGGGGTTGCCAACAACCAATCGCCCTGGAGGACGCTTGAATGAGGTTGCCGTCCCGCGGAATCGATCGCCATGCGTGCGTGGTGGGTTTGACGATCTGCTGCCTGTCCGTCGTCTCGGCGGTAGGCGCCGCGGAGCGCGATGAGGGAAGCCTTCGGCTGATGCGGCCCGACTCGCTCGCTGGGTGGGAGTACGGCGCGGAGCCGCCGAGCGGATGGCGCATCGAGCAGGGGGTGTTGCACGGCGGCAAGACGTCGACGTCCCTTGTGTCCGGATTCACGTTCGGTGATTTTCGGCTCCGTTTTGATTGGACCGTCAGCCAAGGCGGAGCGTGGGAGATTGCCCTGCCTGAGGTTCCCTCCGGGCCGGGGCTGAGGCTTATGCTTTGCGAAGGCGCGTCATGCGGGCGGTTGGACGACGGCGGCAAAACGCTGGCTCCCGGCGGGACGGTCGAACCGATTTCCAGCGGGATGCACAGGGCGCAGCTCGATCGCGCCGACGGCGTGCTGAACCTGTCCATCGACGGGCGGCCCGTGTGGCGCGTGCCGGTGGCCGCAAGCCGCCGCTTCGGCTTGGGCCTCGCCGTCCCGGCCGGCGAGGGGAGCCTGGCCGATCTGCGCGTCGAGGAACCGCCCGGCGAGCCGATCTTCAACGGCAAGGACCTGGCGGGCTGGTGGACGCCGGGCGAGAAGACCGCCTGGTCCGTCCAGAATGGCCTGCTGGTCGTCGACAAGGAAGGCGGCAGCTACCTCCGCACCGAAAAGGAATATGCCAATTTCACCTTGTCGCTGGAATACAAGATCCAGAAAGGCGGCAACTCGGGCGTGGGGATTCGCACGCCGCGGAACGGCTGGCCCTCGGGCGACGGCATGGAAATCCAGATCTGGGACGTCCCGTTCGACAAGCCGCTCGACAAACACGCGCCGGGCGCCATCTATGGAAACGCCCCGCCTCTGGCCCGCGCCGACCGCTCCGGCCAGTTCAACCGCCTCGTCATCAAGGCCGACGGCCGGATGATCTCGGCCTGGATGAATGGGCACCTGGTCCAGCAATGCTACACGGGCGACCATCCCGAACTCAAGCACCGGCATCTGAAGGGTTGGATCGGGCTGCAAGATCACAATTCCAGGACGGAATTCCGCGACCTTCGCGTGCTCGAAGCGCCGCCGGGTCTGGGGCTGGCGGCTTGGGAAAAGCCCCGCCCTCCTCGCGGACCCGCCGTGATCCTCGACCGCCTGATGAACTCCGAACGGCTCGCGCTTTGGGACGGCGTGAAGAGCGGCGTAACGCGGGCCCGCATCGACGGAACCAGGCCCGAGGGCCACGTCCTGGCGGAGTTGACCGGGCCGGGGGCTGTCGTCCGAATGGCCCGCACCCGCGACGAGGGACGACTGGCCTTCTTCTTCGACGGCGAACCGCGCCCCCGCCTGGAGTGCAAGCCGGCCGATCTATGGCAGGCGGCGCCCCAGCTCAGCGAGGACGTGAATCCCGTGCTCACGTGTCTGGCCTATCGCAAGGGCCTGAAGATCGTCCTTCGCGGCGCGGCCGAGGGCGAGTGGTGGATCGACCACGTCGCCTTTCCCGAGGAGCTTGCCGTGGAGAGCTATTCCGCCGCGGACCCGCGCATTCCCCACGCGTGGCTCGCCGCCGCGGTGTACCGCCACGAACAGTTCGGTTGGGGCGTGCACCGCGAATTCGACCCGTGGCCTCGCCCGACTTCAGGCCCCAAGACGATTCCGCCGGGCCAGCGCGAGCGGATGATCCGGATCGAGGGGTCGGGGATCCTCCACTGGACCAAGCTGGCGGCCGACAAACGCGTCCTGTCGAACAACGATCTGTGGCTGGAAGTCCGCGTCGACGGCGGCGCGGAGCCCTCGGTCGCCGCCCCGGTCCGGTTCTGGTTCCCCGGCTTGGTCGGCCATGGGAATTATCCCAACTACGTTCTGTTGGACCGCAACGGGATGACGAACGTGTTCGCCATGCCTTTCGGGGCGGGCATCGAGCTTGCCCTGGCCAATCGGGGCAAGAAGCCGATCGCCGTGGACGGCCTGACCGTCTCGCGGGAACCGTTGGATGGATCGTCTTCCGGCAAATCCGGGGTAGCGGGGCTCGGCCCGGCGGAGACGGCGGCCCGGCGGATGCGGCTCCGCGCGGTGTTCCAGCCCGCCGGAAAAGACTCCCGCGCCCTGGCCCAGGTCTCCGCGCCCGGCCGCTGGATCGGCCTGGTGTACGAGGAGCCCAAGGGATCGAGCACGATCCTCGAATCGCCGATCGTAGACGGGCGTCTGCTCGACGGCTGGGGGCTTGCGTCGCTCGACGCGCTGGTGGGCCGGGCCGGCGATTTCCACGGCTGCCTGAGCGGCCGCCGCGGCCCCCTCGCCTGGCGCTATTTCCTGCTTGAACCGGTCGACTTTCAGCGGTCCTTCCAGCTTTCCGCCGGCGCCGCCCGGCTGGGAAACCGCCTGGCGATCTTCTATTGCGAAACGCCTTGAGCCGGGGCCGCTCACGCGACGAAATCGAACACGGTGTCGAGTTCCTCGTCGGGAACGGTGAAGACGGTCTGGTGCGGGGCGAGTTTTTCGGTCTTGAAGAAGCCGGGCAAACGATCATCCGCCGGGCCGAAACCGGCCGCCGTGTTGAACCGCCGTTCGGCGGCAAGCACTCGTTTTCCAAGGGCCGAAAACTCCTCGGCGCCGAACGGCCGGCCATAAAGGGCGGCGAGCATTTCGCAGACTCCCTCGAAGGCGGCCGGGTCGTCGAGCACGGCGAAGGCCACGAACACGCACAGGCCCGCCGCGTCGACGGCGGCCGTGGCGATTTGAAGGTTGCGGCTGAGGGCGACCTGGCCCTCGGGGCGGAGCGGGTCGACGCGCCCGCCCACGCCCAGCACGTTCGCCGTGATCGCGTAGCCGGCCGTGTGGTCGGCCCCCATCGTCGAGGTGGCGTAGGTCACGCCGATCCCTTGCGCCGCGCGGGGATCGTAAGCCGGAATGGCCTGGCCCTTGACCGTGGGAACGCGCGAGACGCCATAGACCTTGCCGAGCACGGCCGCGCCGGAGGCCACCAGTCGGCCAAGAGGCGTACCCCGAGCCACCTCTTCCAAGAGCCGGATCGCCCCGGCGGCGTCCCCGAACGGGAGGATGCCAGCTTCCATGGCCACAGCGATAGTGGCCCCCGTCTCGATCGTGTCCAGCCCCAGGTCGTCGTCCAAGCGGTCCATCCGCGCGATGGCGTCGAGATCGTCGATGCCGCAGTCGGCCCCATGGGCCCAGACCGTTTCGTATTCCGGGCCCTTGGTGAGATAATTGCCCTGTGGGTCCACATAGATCCGCGAGCAGCGGATCGTGCATCCGCGGTGGCACGCATGGGCGATCACGCCGTTCCGTTCGACGATGACGTCGTGCTGGCGCTCGCCGCTGATCGGCTCGACTCCCTCGAACTGTCCCTGGCTGAAGTTCCGCGTGGGATAGGCCCCCGCCTCGTTGATCACGTGGGCCAGGACGTTGGTTCCATATTGCGGCAAGGTCTTGCCGGTGAGGGGGTGCCGCTGGAGCGCGTCGGCGAACTTGCGGATGGCGGCTTTCATCGCCTCGGGATCGGCGGCCTTGGTCCGCTCTCCGCCCGCCGGATCGATCACGACCACCTTGACCCCCTTGGCGCCCATCACCGCGCCCATGCCTCCGCGGCCGCAATGCCGCGTGGGGCGATTCTCCACGTCGGTCACGGCCACGCTCGCCGAACCGGCGCGAAGTTCGCCGGCCTGCCCAATGCTCAAGCACGACACCTTGTCGCCGAAGCGGGCGAATTGGCGAGCGACCGTTTCGTAGTTGCCCAAGCCAGCCAGATCGTCGGCCGGTTCGATGGCGATTCCCGCGCCAGTGACCACGAGGCGGTAGAGCCGTCCCGGCGGCGGCGCCCCCTCGATCACGATCGCCTTGACGCCCAGGGCCGCCAGATGCAAGGCCCCCATCCCGCCCGAGTTGCTCTCCTTGATCGTTCCGGTCAACGGGCTCTTCCCGCCCACGGAAATCCGTCCGGCGCACGGCGCCCCCGTGCCGGTCAGCAATCCCGGCGCGATGACCAGCTTGTTCTCCGCGGAAAGCGGATGACAGAGCGGCGGGACCTCGTTGGCCACAAGCAGGGAGGTCAGGGCTCGGCCGCCCAGGCCGTCGTACGCAGATCCCTCGTAGGGTTCCCTTCGCACTGAAAGGTCCGACATATTGACCCGATAGATCACCGCCATGGGAATCCGCCTTTTTGCTGAAGGAGGGGCTCTCGACCGATCCGAGGCAAGTCCGAGGCCGATGGAATCGCGACGGTCCTTTCAACCGCCGCACGCGGCCCGCGCGAAATCGTAGGATGCCCCCTTTTCGCGCCGGTGTCAAGCATTTCGAGGCCCGCGGAACGCGCGTAGCGTTTCACGACGGCGTGGAAGGCTGTCGCGGCGCCGCCTTGGCGAAGTCGCTCCGAAAAGAAACCCGCGATTCGGCCATTTACCGGGAGAGCCCTGATTTTCGCGGCGAGGTCCGCAAAACCGGGATTGTCCGCCACGGCGGCTTTGCCGCCACGCAACCGCTCACTTCTTTTCCGGCCAGGGCATGAAGATCGCCACATCGTCGGCGTCAGGGCGATAGCCCTCGTCGCCGTCGGGATTGACGCTGAAACTCGCGCCGTCGTCGTCCTTGCCATTCACATTCACGCTGTAGACGAGGCAGCCGGCGCCTTTGCGCTTGTATCGCAAAGGAGCGTTTGCGAACGGGTCCTCCGGGATGGCCGCCAGATGCTTGGGCACGAGCTGGGCGAGGTCGGCCGGATACTCGCCGTGCTCCGCGCGATAGGCGGCCAGGGCCAGGGCGATCTGGCCAAACGCCCCATAGACCGCGCCTCGGTCCTCCGCCTTGGCCACCGAGGAGATCGCCGGCAGCAAAAGGGCCACCAGCATTCGGCCGACTTGCCGACTCGCGCTGCGCCGGGGAGAACTGGTCATCAGTTCCCCGAGAAATCCCTTGAAATCCCGGGCCTGCCGGGCCACGTGCTTGACGTCGGCTTCGATCTGCTGGAGCGCCGCGTTGCGTTCCGCCCGGGTGGGTTTCGCAAACGCTTCGACAAACCGGTCGTACCAGGCGTTGCCCATGCGCAGCGGCTCCTCCCAGTTGATCGCCAGAGCCCCGACGGAATTGGCGAGCCAGGCGATCAACCCGCTCGCCTCCGAGCCGCCGCCCGCCAGACGGCTGATTTCGGCGGCGCCTCGCCGGGCCATCATCGAGACGGCGTCGAGAAACATGAACCGTTCGCCGGTGCGAATCTTGTCCACCATCTTGGGCATGGGCGGCAACCGTCTCAGATCCTCGGCAAAGCGCCGGGCCCGCTCGGCGGAAAGGCCTCCGTGATGCGCGATCGCGGCGTCGGCGTGGGCGGCGACGCCCTCGATCGCGATTCCCACCAGACCTTCGATGATCGTGGGCCCCTGGGCGATCAGCCGGGCCAGGCGATGGCAAGCCAGGACGTCCCCCCAGGCCTCGTCGATTTCGCCCGCCTTCAGCCGAAGCATGGCCCTGGCGACCAGCGCCCGGCCAGCGTGCCTTGCCTGCTGCGCCATGGGGAGCAGCGCCTCGATCACCATGGGGCGGTCGCCCGATCCGAACAACGGGAAGAAGAACCGCTCGCGGTGGCTTGCCGCGACGATGAGAGCCAACGCCTGCTCGTTTTCCTTCAGCCACGCGGCGACGAGGGGAAAGCCATCGGGCGACCACGGTCGCTCCCGCGCCCGCTCGAATTGGGCTTCGGCCGCCTCCACCGCCTTCCAGTCCTCGCCCGCCGCCTGTTGATGCCCCTCTTTCCAGTTTCTCTGCACGAACGAGGTCTCGTCGAGGAAGTACTTGCCATCGTCCGGCGGCGGCTGAATGCCCAAAAGCCTGGCCACGTGCTCGCGTCGATTCTTGGGGACGTCCTTCGGGCCGAACGCTTGATAAAGCGGGACGGCGGCGTTGTTCTGGGGGGTCACGCCCTTGGCCCCGATCGCGTTCAACGCGGCGAGGTAATCGATGTAGCCGTCCTCGGCCAACGGTTCGGTGATGTAGGTCGTTTCCCTGGAAATCGCGATCTTCGGCTTCGGTGGCTTCGGCGGGCCGTCCCCACCCCCGACCCCGGCGTGCCAAGACACCACGGCCACCGCCACCCCAACACTCACGACGAACGCGGCCGCGTAAGCATAAGCGGGTCGCATGATCGTCTCCTTTTGTCACAGGCGGCGCGGCGCACACTCGCGGCAACCTCTTCCCTGGGAAAGGGAAACCTTGTGCCGCTTCCTGCTCCGTTGGGCCGGCGGACCCCTGGTCCCGGCCGGCCGCGGCCCGCCTTTCTATTTTTCCGGTTCGTAATCGATCACCAGTTCGGCCGGTGAGCCGCTTTCCCGGGAAAGGAAGTCCACGCCGTCGTTGCTCGTCGGGTCGATGGCCAGACTGAGTTCGGTCCGGCCTTGGAGGTCAAGCTTCAGCGGGCACTCGACAAGCTGGTTTTCCACGGCCGCCCCGAGGCGCCCGACCTCCGTTGCCAAGGCGGGCCGGCGGGCGTAGGTGATGTGCTTTTCGTCCCACGAGTCGGTCACCAGACAGAGACGGCCGCAGTCGGCGCTGGGATTGCCCGCGTTGCGGATGCGGAATCGCACGCCGAGCACCTTGCCGGGCACGGTGAACCGGAACTTGAAATAAGCCACCGCGTGGTCCAAGTCGCCCATCGTGGCGTTGCCTCCGTCGACAAGCAGCACGCCCGCCGATCCGCGATTCACCTCCGGATAGCGCTTCTGCACGTGGACGTCCTCGACAGCCGCAACCACCATCCGGGCGCGGCGGCCGAGGTGCTCGATGCTGGCCGAAGTCTCGGTCTCGATCTTTCCGTCGGGTCGGAGGAGCCGGATTTTCAAGGGATACTTTCCGGCGGGCGCCTCGCCAACGAGCGATACCTCCAGCGGCACGTCCAAGCGCGCGCCGGCCTCCAACCGCACGGAGACGCGGTTCGGGTTGACCGCAAATCCCTTTGGCGCGGAGGCCTCGACCGTCCCTTCGAACCCCGCGTCGCGAAGATTCGCCAGTTTCACCGACGCCGACCGTTTGGGCTCCATCGTGCTCATGAGGAGGTCGGGAACGGCACAGCCTACCTGAAGCACCTTCTCGCGGACGATTTCGACGGCTTGGAGGATCGGCTGCTGGGCCTCGGAGGTGGGGCTGGGCCTGGCCGGCACGAATTCCAAAAGGAGGTGGTCGGACACCTCGATGCCGGAGAACTCCCGGAACACCGCCTTGTCGCGCCCGCCGGCGGCCCCCACGATGTCGAAGTCCTTGAGCACGGTCTTGCCTTGAAGTTTCACGTCGAACACGCGGACGCCCGGCCGGTCGTTGTCCGGATCCGCGAACCCGAGCCTCACCCGATAGACCGCCAAGCCATCGCCCGGGCCGAGCAAGGGGACCGAGCACCGCGTCAGGCCGCGGGCCGCCGAGGCGAACAGCCACGGGGCGTCGGCGTTGGCGACCGGCGTGAAGGCATGGCTCCGCGCGTGGAAGGCGCCGCCGGGCAGGAACGCCGTGTCGAGCTTGAACTGAAGGACCAAGGATCCGGATGGCCGGGGATAGCCCAGCCACAGTTTTCCCGAGGCGTCGCGGCGATCCCCGGCGGCCCCCAGGTTGATGGCGATGCGTTCGACGGGCGTCATCGGCCCCGGCGCGCTGAAATAGCCCCAGCCCTTCTGGCTTGCCCGCGGCTTGAAGGCTACGGTGCACATGTTGGGAAACGGGCACATGCAGCCCGTGCTTGCCTCGGGAACCAGCAGCAATCCCGCCGCCGGGATCATGTTGATCCAGCAGCCCGGCCGCTGCGCCCCGAAATGCATCGTGCCGAAATCGCGCACCAGGTCGTAATAGCCCAGGCACATGGAGCGGAAGAACAAGCAGTGCGGCGAGGCGTTGGGGCATCCGCAGTGATGGCCGGGGCGGGCGAATTGCCAGCGGTCGGGCTGGCCGGTGACCGGATGGACGCGGGTCCGCTCCTTGCCGGTGGCCAGGTCGAACGCCCAAGGCTCGGCGTGCAGGGTGTCGCCGATGATCAGCGGGCGCACGCGGTAGCCCACCGCCTTGGACCAGAGGAGCCTGCCGTCCGAGGCGTCGAGCACCGCCACCCGCCGCGAGGCGAAATCGCCGGCGAAGAACTGCTGCCAGTAGTGGCCGTCGAGATACACGCCGAAGATCACCAACACCCCGCGGCTGGCCATCACGGCCAGGTTGCTTCCGCCGCAAAACGCCAGATTCATCGGCTTTTTCCAGAGCACTTGCCCTGTTTTCGCGTCCAGCGCCGCGACCGTCCGCAAGTCGGCGCCGGGGCGCTCGGCCTCGGGCAGCGCGGCCAGGGCGGACTGGCGTTCGGCCGGCGGCACGTGGGCGTCGATCAACAGCAGACGCCCCTCGTTCAAGGCGATCGTATTGTTTCCGATCGACCGTCCCTCGTAGACCCAACGGAGCTTGCCCGATTCGACGTCCCACGCAAACACCCGTTCGCTCACCGTCGGCCGAGTTTCCTGGCTGCCGTAGAGCGTGTTGTCGGCATGAAGGATGCAGCCGATGCGGCGGGGCTTGCCATCGGGGGACGGCGGCGGCGCGTAGGTGATTTTCGTCTCGCCGGTGGCGGGATCGATCCCCAGGCATTTGTCGCCCACGGCCACAAAGAGCCGCTCGTGCGACAAGGCGAGATTGCTGCCGTCGTGCGAGGCGTTGACCCGCATCGCCCCGGCGATTTCCCGCTCCCAAAGCTTCAAGCCGTTGTACGCGTCGTAGGCCATGAGCACGTTCTCGCCCTGGATGAACAGTCGGCCGTCGATCGACAACGGGCTGGCCGCGCGCTCGTGCCGGTTGACCATGGGGCCCGGTCCGGGATTGCCGAACCAAAGCACCCCCAACGGGCCTTGGACCGCCAGATCGTCGCCACAGGCGGTGTTGCCGGGCTCGGCGTACTGATGCGTCCAGCTTCCGGCCCCGGGCAGGGGGCCTCGCTGGAGCACCAGCCATCGCTCGTCCTTGCGGACCACCGTGGCGCCGGGCCACGCCGCGTCGGGCAATGCGGCGGGCTGGCCCAGCATCGCCACGCCGCCGAGCGGCTTCAGCACGCGGATCAACTCGTCGGGCGACACGCCAGCGGTCCCGCCCGACTCGGCCACCACCAGGTTGGCGAAATAGTCCGAATAGGGAAGCCGTGGCGCGGCGCAGTGTTCGATGCAGATTCTCGCCCCGAAAAGTCCCGCGGCGTCGACCGCCTTGCGGGCCGCCTCGGCGTCGGCCGCGTCGCGCGTGACGCCGTAGATCATCAATTCCGATCGCCTTGCCAGTTCGATCGCGAGCTGGCCGGTCTTGCAGCCCAGCACCAGGCAATAGCCGCGCCGAATGCCGGTTTGCTTGAGGATCGCCTCGGCGGCCTGGGCAACTTCGTCCCCTTTCGCCTGGGTGGAAAGAGACGCGGGGCCGGACGTGGGGCCCAAGCCGGTCTCGTTCGCCGGCGGGGGAGGGGAACTGGCCGGCACTCGCGCGGTGAGCGTTCCCGGCGGGCCAAAGCAGTAGATGATTCCCTTGTCCGTGCTTGCCAGGAGCCGTCCTTGCGCGGCGGCCAGCCCTTTGGCGGCCCCTTGCACCGGCGATTCCCAAAGTTGCTTGCCCGTGTCCGCGTCGATCGCGAGGATTTTTTTCGGCCCGCCGGCGTAGAGCACCTTGCCCGCAAGGATCAACGCATCGCTCGCTTCGCAAGGCACTTGCCAGGGAATCGCCGCCTGCATCTGGCGTTCGGCCGCCTCCAGTTCCTTTCTGAGTTGCTCCAGACGTTCTTGGTTCGCGCCGCCGGACGGCCGCCCCTTCAGATCGGCGATCTGGTTGCGGAGCGCATCGCATCGGGCGCTGGCGCTGGGATAGGTCTTTCGATCCAGCGCCATAAGGCGATCGCCCGTGGCCAGGTAGGCGTGGGGGCCGCTGACGATCAGCTTGCGGCCGGCAAACACGGCGAAACGGTCGCGTTGCGTGCCCTCGCGGTAACCGACGAGCTTTTCGGTTCCCGTGTAGACGCCTCCGTCGACCAGCATCGCGTAGGTCCCGCCGAAATCCTTGCCGAAATAGGACTGGAACTTGAGTTTTCCGTCGCGGCGGTCGAACGCGCCGGGCGACACGCGGCCCATCGGCGCATACAACGTGGTGGCCGACGCGAGAAGATATCCCTGGGGCGAGACGGTGCTTTGCGGGGCCTCGCCGCACGTGTCGTTGCGCCACAGAAGCTTGCCGTCGTTGGCGTCCACGGCGTAGATCAACACGCCCTCGGCCGGGAAGATGCCCGCGCCGAAGTAGGCCACGCCGGCGTCGACCAGCACGCCGGTGCGCACGGGCCAGAGGGAAATCATCTTGCCGTGCCCCAGGACGCGCTCCTCGCTCGGCGCGGCGCGGAACCGCCACACCACGCTGCCGTCGACCGCGTTGAGACAGTAGACCCAGCCGTCGTCGGAGCCGAAATACGCCCGGCCACTCGCGATGGCCGGCGCCAAACGGACCGGCCCGCCCGTCGGGAACGTCCAGCGGATCTTGCCGTTGGCCAAATCCAGGCAGTACACCTTGTGATCGGCCGAGGAGCCGAAATAGGCCGCGCCGCCGGCCACCACGACCTGATAGACGTCGTCGAAATGCCGCCGCCGAAGCTCCGGGATTCCCTCGATGGGCACCGGCTTCGGGTCGCCCCAGGCCGGCTGCGGCGCGTAGCGCGACTGGTGTTTCCAGCACTCCGCCAACGGCGGTCGAACTGGCTCGGAAGTGACGCCGGTGCGGGCCACGTCGTGCTGAAAGGTCGGCCAGTCTTCCGCCATGGCCGCCGACGCGGCAAGCAGGGCGCACCATCCGCTCAGCGCGAGAAGGCCCAAGGATCGGCTCCACGCCACCCTGTTGTTTGCCTTGCCTCGAATGCGTCGCCTGGTTCCCGGCATCTCGGTTCCTCCTTGTGTCTTGGGTTGCTCGATGACTGAGCATCGGGACTCGCCGCCCGGAGGGGTGAGGCGCGCCCCCGTCGCCCTCATTATGAGAGGTATGGCCCACGCTGCAAGCTTCGGGCGCGCGGAGTTCCTGGCCAGGCGGGCCGGACGTTCGCCTCTTCGCCGTCACGTCCAGCGCGGACGGCGGCCCACCGAACAAAACCACGTTGAAGGATTTTCCAGCCCCGCCATGTCCGGCCGACACGGATTCGAAGGTCAGCGAACGCTGCGGTCGCCTGGCAAGAGCGGTTCGCCACCCACGGGCGGTTCGCGGCGTGTTTTGCGCAACTCGCGTTTGGGAAACAGGTTGCGCCCGGCTCCCCTTCGTGCAAACTTTCGGGGATGGGGGCTTTTGGCGGGTGGTCCAAACGGGGTCGCAGAAGCAAGGGTCGGCGCGCTACAATAGGGTGTTCGGCCGGGGAGGGTTTTGGATTACCGTAACCGTTCACGGGGACTGTCCCGATTTTCGCGGCGAAGTCCGCGAAAATGGGACTGTCCCCCTGGCCAGTACGGCCTGTGAACGGTTACGGAGTACCGGAAGGGATGCAAGCCGCATGGATTCCTGGGACTTGGCCTTGCTGGTCCTGGCCGCTTTCGCGGCGGTGGTTGGCCTGGCTCGTCTGATGAACGGGCGCCGACGCCAGCTCGCCGAGGAGCTGGCGAGCGAGATCGAGCAGTTGCCAACGCGCGGGTCGCTTGCCAGCGGCGGCGAGTCGTCCCCTTCCCGGTCGACGAGGACGGAATAACTCCAACGGAAACCACGGGCGCGACGGAGCGCGTCCCTGGAGCCACGCTCCGTCGAGGCCCGATTGAATCGCGTGGAATCGATGCCCAAATCCGTGTTCATCGAGACGCTGGGCTGTCAAATGAACGTGCTGGACAGCGAGCTGGTCGCGGCCAGCCTGGTCCAAGCCGGCTATGAACTGGTCGACAGCCCGCGCAAGGCCGACACGATCCTCTTCAACACGTGCAGCGTGCGCCAGCACGCCGAGGACAAGGTCTACAGCGCCTTGGGGCGACTGAAGCACATCAAGGAGCGCTTTCCGCACAAGATCATCGGAGTGCTCGGCTGCATGGCGCAGAAGGACCGGGAACTGGTGTTTCGGCGCGCGCCGCACGTGGACCTGGTGGTGGGGCCGGGCCAGTTGGGCCAATTGCCGCGGTTGTTGGAGCAGATCGCGGCCGGCGAGGGCCCCAAGCTGGAAGTCAGCCTCGACCGCAAGGGAGCCTCGCGGCCCTTGGTCGAGCGGAGCTTTGCCCACTTCGATCCGGCGGGGGGCGTTCGGCCGCGGACCGTGCGCCGCCAGGCCATGGTGCGGATCATGTTCGGATGCGACAAGTTCTGCACGTACTGCATCGTTCCGAGCGTTCGCGGGCCGGAACAGAATCGGCCGGCCGCCGAAATCGAGGCCGAGGTCCGCCGCCTGGCCGACGAAGGATGCCTGGAAGTGACCTTGCTGGGGCAAACGGTGAACAGTTACCGCGACGCCGAAGGGGGCCGGACGATCCGCTTGTCCGACCTGCTGGAGCGGCTCAGCGCGATCGAGGGCATCCGCCGGTTGCGCTTCGTCACGAATTACCCGCGGCACATGACCGACGACTTGCTCCAGGCCGTGCGCGATCTGCCCAAGGTCTGCCCTTATCTTCACGTACCGGCCCAAAGCGGCTCGAACCGCATCTTGCGGAGGATGAAGCGGGGCTACACGGCCGAGTTTTACCGCGAGATGCTCCAGCGCGTCCGGGAGATGATTCCCGCGGCCACGGTCACCAGCGATTTCATCGTCGGCTTCTGCGGCGAGACGGAGGAGGATTTCCAACAGACCGTGGACCTGGTGCGCGAGGGCCGCTTCAAGAACAGCTTCATCTTCAAGTACAGCCCGCGGCCGGGCACGTTCAGCGCCCAACGCTATGCCGACGACGTGCCGGAACAGGTCAAACGCCGCCGCAACCGGGAACTCTTGGCGATCCAGAACGCGATCAGCGCGGAAGAGAACGCTCCTCTGTTGGGCCGAACCGTCGAGGTGCTCGTCGAAGGCCCCAGCAAGGCGAGCCGCAAGCCGGCCCGGGCGGGAGAGAGAAACCAACTGACCGGGCGGACCGTTTGCGACCGGATCGTGGTCTTCGATGGCGACGAGCGTCTCATCGGACGGATCCTGCCCGTGCACATCACCCAAACCAGCGCGTTCACGCTTTTCGGATCCGTGGTGGACGAGCCGAAGCCGTGAGCGCCCCGCATTCGGAACCCCTGGTTTTCATGGACATCGCAGAGCTTCGCCGATATTTGGACGACGAGGAGGCGGCCGCCGCATGGTTGCGGTCGCTGGGGTTGACCGATCTGCGGCGGGGGCATGCGAATCTGGTCGAGATCGCCACGCGCGGGATGCCGCTGGACCTTTTGGCGTCGATGTGCGACCTGCTGGCCGGGTGCCTCGGCGGCTGCCCCGATCCCGACATGGCGATGAACAACCTCGGCCGTTTCGTGGCCGCTGCGCGCAACCCCCTTTCCCTGGGAACCCTTTTCCAGCGCGACCCCAGCGCGCTGGGCCCGTTGATCCAGATATTCTCCACGAGCCAGCATTTCAGCGACCTGCTAGTGACCGATCCGGAAAGCTTCGACCTGCTCCGCCTGACCGAGGGCCAGCCCGTCGCCCGGCAGTTCCTCGTGGCCGAGCTGACCAGTGAGGTTTCGGCGTTGGAGCACGAGGCCTCGGTGATGCGGGCGTTGCGGCGGTTCAAGCACCGGGAGATGCTGCGGATCGCCTATGGCGACATCGTGCGCGATCAGCCGTTGCAGACGGTCACGTCGCAGATTTCCCACGTGGCCGACGCCGTGCTGGAGGCGGCCGTGGCGGCGGCCTGGAACAAGGTCCAGCGCCAGCGCGGCTCGCCCCGCGGGCCGGACGGCAAGCCCGCCCGCTTCGTCGTGCTCGCCCTGGGCAAGCTTGGCGGGGTGGAACTGAACTATTCGAGCGACATCGACCTGGTCTTCCTTTACGATGCCGACGGCTCGACCGACGGCCGGCGGTCGATCACCAACGCCGAGTTCTTCGACCGCCTGGCCCGCGAGGTGGTCGCCTTGCTCACCACGCCGACCGAGTTGGGGATCGCGTACCGCGTGGACCTGCGCCTGCGTCCGGACGGGGAGCGGGGACCAATGGTGGTCAGCGTGCCGGCCGCCTTGCAGTACTATGATCTTCGCGGGCGGACGTGGGAACGCCAGGCGTACATCAAGGCCCGGCCCGCCGCAGGCGACCATGCGCTGGGCCGCGAATTCCTGGGACACCTGGAGAACTGGATCTATCGCCGGTACCTGAGCCGGGCGGACATCAGCGGGATCCAGGCGCTGAAGCGGCGGATCGAGCAACGGACGTTGCGCGAGGGCGGCGACGGCCGGGACGTCAAGACCGGCCACGGCGGAATCCGCGACATCGAGTTCGTCATCCAGTTCCTCCAGTTGCTCAATGGGGGCGATCTTCCCGGCGTGCGGACGGGCAACACCCTGGAGGCCATCGTCCGCCTGGAGGCGGCCGGCTGTCTGAACAATCAGGAACGGACGATCCTGGAGCGGAACTACAGCTTCCTCCGCAAGGTGGAGCACCGGCTGCAAATCCTCTTCGATCTGCAAACCCACCTCCTCCCCGAACAGCCCGAGGAACTCCGCAAGCTGGCCCTTCGCCTGGGCTACGCGGACGGGCCGGATCGCCCGGCGCTGGCCGCCTTTTCGGCCGATTATCAGACCACGACGGACCTGAACCGTCGGATCCTGGACCATCTGCTGCACGACGCCTTCGGCGAGGACCGCGCGAGCCACGCCGAGTCGGACCTGGTGCTGGATCCCTCTCCGCCCGAGGACCGGATCGTCGAAGTGCTCGGCAAGTATCGCTTCCGCGACGTGAAGCAGGCGTACCGCAATCTGATGGCCTTGGGCGAAGAGAAGATCCGCTTCCTTTCCACGCGGCGTTGCCGGCACTTCTTGGCGGCCATCGCCCCGCAGCTTCTCGCCGCGATTGCCGCCACGCCGGATCCCGACTTCACTTTGGTGAACCTCAACCAGGTGAGCGATTCGCTGGGCGGCAAGACGGTGCTTTGGGAGCTGTTCAGCTTCAATCCGCCGTCGCTGAAATTGTGCGTGGAAGTCTGCGCCTACAGCTCGTATCTGTCGGGAATCCTCATCAGCAACCCGGGGATGATCGACAGCCTCATGGACAGCCTCGTGCTGGACAAGCTTCCCACCCGCGACTGGCTCGAAGACACCCTGGCCGAGTTGTGCCGCGCGGCCGAGGACCTGGAGCCGATCCTCCATAGTTTCAAGCACGACCAGCAGCTTTGCGTGGGCGTGCGCGACATCCTCGGCAAGGAGGACGTGTCCGCGGTCACGGGGGTGCTGTCCGACATCGCCGAGGTGTGCCTCGCCCAGATCGCCACCCGCGAGTACGACCGCCTCGTCGCCAAGTTCGGCATCCCGACCGTCGGCCAGGGACCGCGCCAGGGCCAGCCGTGCGAGATGGCCATCGTGGCGATGGGAAAGTTCGGCGGGCGGGAGATGAACTACCACAGCGACCTGGACATCGTGTTCCTCTTCGAGGCCGACGGCCAGACCGTTCCCACCCGCTTCGCCCCGCGCAATCAGACCACCTCGAACCAGCATTTCTTCAGCGAGCTGGGCCAGCGGATCATCAAGGCCACCAGCCGCCTCAGCGCGATGGGCCGGCTGTACGAGATCGACGCCCGCCTCCGGCCCACCGGCAAGAGCGGCGCCCTGGCCACCTCCTTGGAAGAACTCGCGCGCTATTTCGCCTTGGGCAGCGGACAGCTCTGGGAACGCCAGGCGTTGTGCAAGGCGCGGGTGGTGTACGGTTCGCCTCGGATCGCCAAACTGGCCATGAGCACGATCCATCAGGCGGCCTTCGATCATCGCTGGCGCCGCGAGCAGGCCGAGGAAATTCGCCAAATGCGGCTGCGGATGGAGGAAAACGCCGCCGCCTCGGTCCAGGCCTCCGGCGCGTCGGGGGTGGCGTCCAATCTGAAGCTCGGGCCGGGCGGCATCGTGGACATCGAGTTCCTTGTCCAGATGCTTCAATTGAAACACGGCCGCCGCAACGCCCGCGTCCGCACTCCCAATACACTGGCCGCGCTGGACGCCCTCGCCCGCGCCGAGGCGCTCGGCCGGGACGACGCCCAGTTCTTCGCCCGAAGCTACCGCTTTCTCCGAACCGTCGAGGGGCGTCTGCGTCTGATGAACTCCAACGCCCGCGACCGACTCCCCGAGGATCCCACCGAGTTGGCCAAGCTGGCCCACTTGCTGCGGGCCCCGAGCAGCGACGCCGTGCTCGCCGATTTCGACCGCTTCACCCGCGAGACCCGCGCTCGCTTCGATCGCATCTTCGACGCCGAAGCGAAGGGATAGCCGCTGGGCACCGCACAAAGCCCGCTTTTCCCGCAGGGCGATCGCTCCATCCTGGACCACAAGCCAAAACAGCGGCCGTTCCCGGCGGCCGTCCGCCTTGCCGGGAAGGGGAGCGGCGATTCTCAGGTCCGAAACGGCCCGAAGAACCAGATGGTTCCTAGCCTCGCAACGGTTGCGGAAGGCCAACCCGCCGATGCCGTCATTGCGGCGCTACGCCGTAGACGCCGCCGTCATCCTCGTCCTCTTCATCCTCGGGCGGTTTCTGGACGATGAACGACCGCCCGCACTTGCACGTGGCCTTCTTGCCGATCGCCGAGGAGGTGAGCACGTAGCGCTTGCCGCATTTGGGACACCCGACCGTGAACCGTTCTTCTGCTTCAGGCATGATCGAACTCCCTCATCGTTGAGGTGCAGCCGAAGGGAACGCCCCGCCGAGTCACTGACGGCAAGACTAACGCGCGGCCAGAACCGAGGCAAGCGACGAAGGGGCCGCCTGGCCAGCCGCCGCGGGGGTTGGGCGTCGAATCGCCACCCCCGAGGCAAAAGCCGTATCGCCGGGATTGCCCCACTTCAGCCGGGCGATTCGCCAGGGGCTCTCCCCGACCCGCGAAGCCTCCTCCATCGTTCGTTCTCTCGGAGCAGGCGGCGGAGATGAACCACCAGCCAGCCGATCACCGACCAAAGCAGCACCAGGGACACCAGGCCGTGGGCGGTGCTTTCGGTTGGCGGCGCGGCCAGCTCGCCCGAAGGGGCTGCGCGGGGATCCAGCGCGGCAAGCAACTGCAAGATGGCGACGCCCGCGACCAGCACGGCGAAAACAGCGGAAAGCCAGGGGTTCTTCCGGCCCCGCGCGGCGTCTCGATCCAGAAAGGGCAACGCGAAAAGCAACAGCCCGACCGACGCCCAAAGCGCCAGGGCCGGCCCCTCCGGCAGCAGTTTGAGCGATTGGTACAGGAACAGGAAGTACCATTCGGGCTTGATTCCGTCGGGGGCCGGCTTCAACGGATCGGCCCGCACGCCGAGGGATGCCGGCTGGAGCACGGCGAGCGTGACGATGGTCCCCAGGATCGCCAGCCCAAGGCAGCAATCCACCAGGAGAAACTCGCTGAAGAACGGGCGACGGTCCCGCACGTCGCGCTCCGCCACGCCGATCGGAAGGCTCACCCCGCGGACGCGGCTCAAAAACACATGAAGGGCCAACAGCAAGCCCAGCGTCACCGGCGCGAGGAAGATGTGGGCGGCGAAGAAGCGCGTGAGGGTCTGGGCGGCGATTTGTTCTCCGCCGCGAAGCAGCCAGACCAGCCCTGGCCCGACCAGCGGGAGCTTGCCGGGAATCTGCGTGCCGACCCGCGTCGCATGGTAGGAAAGTTCGTTCCACGGCAGCAGATAGCCGCTGAAGCCCGAGGCCATGACGACCCCCAGCATCAGCATCCCCGTCATCCAAACCAGTTCTCGCGGCCTGCGGTAGGCCCGCGTCCAGACCGTGGTCAGGAAGTGCAAGCCGGCGAAGACCATCATCACCGTCGCGCCCCAGACGTGCATCGAGCGGACCAGCGCGCCGCAAGGCACTTCGGTCATGATCTTCCGCACGCTCTCGTGGGCCGCGGCTTCGGCTGGTTGGTAATAAAACAGCAACAGCCCCCCGGTGAGCGCTTGCAGCACGAAGACGAACACCAACGCGTCGCCCAGCGTGTAGATCCACGAATGCCGATGGATCGGAACCGGCTTGCGCCGAAGCAGGGTCAGGACGGGTTCGACGTCGAGGCGCGCGTGAAGCCAGGCGGCGACCGCTCGGCCGAGGTGTTCAATCGTCATGCGTTCGGAGGGCCTTTTCAAGGTTCTCGACTTCCAGGGCGAGGAAGAGTTTGCCGTCCCGGGCCTGGCAATACAAGCGGCGGAGGGGCCGGGGCGGGGGGCCGGCCACGACGTTCCCGTCCACGTCGTAATACCCCTCGTGGCACGCGCAGAAGATGCGGTTTTCCTCCGATCGATAACCGACGATGCAATCGAAATGGGTGCACAGGGCCACGAACGCCCTTGTGGCGCCTTCGGGAGTCATCAGCAAGAGGGCCGGAAGCCGTCCGTAGCTGACGATTTTCGACTTTCCCGGAGAGAGCCCGACTTCCTCCTCGGAGAGGATCATGAACGGCGGGGGCGGTTCCCCGCGGAGATTGCCCACGTAGGCCGCCATCGGAACGGCAGCCCCCGCGGCCAGGGCGGCAGCCCCGCCCGCGATCATCCCGCCAAGGAATCGGCGACGCTCGATCGAGGCCGGCGCCCAGGGATGCGGGCCGGGGGAATCGGCCGTTGGAAAAGCGGTCGTTGGGGAGGCGGTCCGCCCAGCGCATTCCCCTTGCGCCGCGGGAGCGGAGACTGCCAGGAGCTGCTTGAATCGCTGGGAGAGCAGCGTTCGCTTCAGCCCCGCAATGCCGTCGGTGGGACGCACGTTCTTGGGACAGACGTCGATGCATCGCGTGATGGCGCGGCAGCCCCAAACGCCGTGCCGGTTGTTCTCGGCTTCCAACGTTCGGGATCCCGGGGCTTCCCGGGAATCCGCGACGAAACGGTACAGCTTGGCCAAGGCGGCCGGGCCGGTGAACTGGGTGTCGAGGTCGAGCACCGGGCACGCCCCGTAGCAGAGCCCGCACAGAATGCAGTTCACGTACGCGTCGATGCGCCGGTTGTCGGCTTCGCTCTGGCGGCCCTGCCGGGCGTCGTCGTGCCGCTGCTGCAACCAGGGCCGCACCCGCTCGTACTTTTCCCAGAAAGGTTCCATGTCGACCACCAGGTCCTTGATCGCCGGCAAGTGCGGCAGCGGTTCGAGAACCACGCGTCCGCCGGGGATGGCGTCCAAGGCGACGCGGCAGGCCAGGTTCAACCTGCCGTTGATCGACATCGCGCACGATCCACACACCGCGCCGCGGCAGGCGTAGCGAAACGCCAGCGAAGGGTCCTGCTCGTTTTGAATCGTCAGCAAGGCCTCCAAGACGGACCATTTCGCGGCGACCGCCAGTTCGTAGGTCTGGAACCGCGGGGGTTCGCCCGTCGAGGCGTCGTACCGAAGAATCTCGAATTGGACGCTGCGGGATCGATCCATGTTAATAGGTGCGGCGCGCGGGTTGATATCGGCTGAGATCGACGTCCGCGTACGACAAGCGGACCTCGTCCCCGTCGCGCTGGGCCATCGTGTGTTCGAGCCATCGGACGTCGTCGCGCTCGGGATAATCGACGCGGAAATGAGAACCTCGGCTCTCTTCCCGGGCCAAGGCGCCGCGGGCGGTGATTTCGCCCAACCACAGCAGGCTTTCCAGCTCCAGAACGTGGAGGATTTCAGAATTGAACGGCCCCTTGGGCGCCCGAAGCCGCACCGATTCGTACTGGCCGCGGAGTTCGCGGATCTCGGCGACCGCCTCGGCAAGGTCCGCCGCGCGGCGAAAGATCCCGACCTTCTGGGTGAGCGCGCCCTTGAGCCGCTCGCCGATCTGATAATGCGCCAGTCCCGTTTTCCGGTCGAAAAAGCGGTCGATGCGCCGGGCGGTCCTGGCGAGGTGCTCCGCCAGGGCGGTTTCGCTGGACGGAGGATGCTGCTCGCCTCGTCGGGCGCCAATCGCCTCGGCCACGAGGCGGCCGAAGACCACGGTCTCCAAGAGCGAATTGCCGCCCAGCCGGTTGGCCCCGTGAACGCTCACGCAGGCGCATTCGCCCGCCGCGTAGAGGTTCGAAAGGACCGTCTTCCCATCGGGATCGGTCGCGACGCCGCCCATCGAATAATGCTGACCGGGCTGGACGGCAATGGGTTCCTCGATGGGATCCATGCCCCCGAACTCGCGGCAGATGGCGCGGATGCCGGGCAGGCGCTCGCAGATCGTTTGCCGGCCCAAGTGGCGAAGGTCAAGATGGACGTATCCGCCGGGGAACCCCCGTCCCTCATCGATCTCGGTTTGGATCGCCCGGGCAACGATGTCGCGTGGGGCCAACTCCATCATTTTCGGGGCGTAGTGCGCCATGAAGCGCTCGCCGGCGCGGTTGAGCAAATGGCCGCCTTCGCCGCGGGCGCCTTCGGTGATGAGGATGTTGGTGCCAAACTGCGTCGTGGGGTGGAATTGAACGAACTCCATATCCTTGAGCGGGACGCCGGCGAGGAACGCCGCTCCGATGCCGCTGCCGGTGTTGATGAGGGCATTGGTGGAATTGCGGTAGACCCGGCCATATCCGCCGGTGGCCAGCACGAAATAGTCGGCGGCCACGGCCTCGAACCGTCCCCGCTTCATGTCGTAGGCGACCACGCCGTGGCACCGCCCGTCTTCCACCGCCAGGGCGACCACGGCCCATTCCTCGTGGACCTTCACCGACCGTCGCACGGTTTGCTCGTAAAGGGTCTGCAACAGGGCGTGGCCCGTGCGGTCCGCAGCGTAGCACGTCCTGGGGAAGCCCGCTCCGCCGAAAGGCCGCTGGGCGATCGTTCCGTCGGCAAACCGGCTGAACGGCGCGCCGAAGCCTTCCAATTCGGCGATCATCTCGGGTGCCAGCGCGCACATCGCGGCCACCGCCGCCTGATCGGCCAGGTAATCGCTGCCGCGGATGGTCTCGAAGGCGTGTTTTTCGGGCGAGTCGTCGCGTCCTTCGGGGGCGTTGCCCAGCGCGGCGTTGATTCCCCCTTGGGCCGCCCCGGAGTGGGAGCGGAGGGGATGGACCTTGGAGATCACGGCCACGTCCCATTGCGGGGCCAATCCGACGGCCGCGCGCAGCCCCGCCAGCCCCCCGCCAATGACCAACACCTCGTGCCGGATCATGTCCTCACCAGCGTGAGAAAAACGACCGAAAACGCCAAGCAGAGGACGCAACCCGCGACGGTGCAAACCCAAAACAACAGCTTCTCGCGCCGCAGCCCCAGGTCGAGCAGGATCGTGCGCACCCCATACAGGGCGTGGAACACGAAAAGAAACACCGTCAGGCAGTTGACCGCCGCGTGCTTGTGCAGTCCGGCCATGATGCGGATGGATTCCGAACTGGCCGCGCTGGCCTGAAAGAACCCCGTGAAGAGTTGAAACCCGATCAGAAAGATCAGCGCCACCCCGCTGACCCGGTGAAACACCCACACAAACACGTTCGACTCCCCGTCTCGGGACAGGCCGTGAATATATTCTTGTCTCGATGCCGCGTCAAGTTGCGCGGAACCGCGAGCCAGCACGTCCTGAGCCGCTTTTGGCGGGGTGCGTTGCGAACATCGTGTAGTGGGCGGGGGACTGTCCCATTTTCGCGGGCTGCGCCGCGAAAATTGGGACGGTCCCGTGGGAGGCGAAAATCGGGACATTCCCCCGTGAACGGGTCCTCCGCCCCCCGCGAATACCCGCACCTGCCCCGCTTCGCAACGCCGCCATCTCGCGGTAGGATTCCTTGCATGAACCCGCTTGTTCCCCCGCTCGCGCCGTTGGAGCTAGTCTTCAAACCCGACGCCGCCGAGGCTCAGCGCCGGATGCGGGCCTATTGGCAAGGGGAGATCGTGGATCGGGCGTGTGCGAGTGTTCGGGCCCCGAAGGATGGAAGAAGACCGCCCCCGCGCTCTTTGATTGTCGCCGAGGATTTCGACTTCCCCGCCGCGGTCGAAAAGTACGAGGCCTGGGCCGCCGAGATGTTTTTCGGCGGCGAAGCCATGCCGGCGCTGATGCCCAACTACGGCCCGGACCAATGGGCGGGATTCTTCGGGGCAAGACTCACCCTGGCGCCGGAGAAGGACACGTCGTGGGCCGAGCCGCTGGACGCCCGTGAGGATTGGCCCGACCTGCGACTCGATCCCGCAAATCCCTGGTGGAACGCCATCCTCGCCCTCGCCGAACTGGCCGCCGAGCGAGGCCGCGGAAAGTTCATCCTCAGCGCAATCGACACGCACAGCAACCTCGACTGCCTGTCCGCGTTGCGTGGGCCGGGCCAGCTTTGCCTCGACCTGATCGACCGGCCCGACAAAGTGCTGCACGCGCTGGAGCAAATCCAATCGCACTACGAGGCGGTGTACGAGACGCTTTTCAGGGTGGGTCGGATGGACCAACACGGCAGCACCTCATGGCTGGATATGTGGAGCGAGGGGCGCACCCAAGCCGTGCAGTGCGACTTCTGCTACATGATCTCCCAGGAGCACTTTCGCCGCTTCGCCTTGCCGTCGTTGGAGCATGAAATGGCGTGCCTGGACCATGCGGTTTACCACATGGACGGACCAGGCCAGCTCCGGCACCTCGACGATCTGCTGGCCCTGCCCCGGCTGCACACGATCCAATGGGTTCCCGGCGCGGGCCAGCCCACCGCGCCCGCCTGGCTGGAGATGCTGAAAAAGATCCAGCGCGCCGGAAAAAGCGTTCAAGTCCTGGTGAGCGTCGAGGAGGTCAAACAGATCTACGCGGAACTTGCGCCCGAGAAGACCTTCTATTGGGTCCTCGATTGCCCCAACGAGAGCGAGGCCCGCCGATTGCTCGAGTGGATGGTCCGCAACACCTGAGTGTCCACGGCCAAGGGGGCGCCAAGCCTCGACTCCCTTGGCCCTGCTCAGCAACCCCCTTGGATCGGATGACTGGTCTACCCGTAACCGGCCAAAGGCCGGGGACTGGCTCCTTTTTCGGGCGGTTTTGCGCCGAATATGTCGGTCCCCTCTCCGGCCAGGGGGATAGTCCCATTTTCGCGGACTTCGCCGCGGAAATCGGGCCAGTCCCCGTGAACGGTTCGTCCACTCGAAGATATGGGGGTCACGAGGTGGATCTTGACCGACGTGGAAACCCGGGTCCCTTTCGACGCTTTCCGGACCAGATGTCAATCTGGGGATTTTTCCCGGAGTGCGGCTGTCCCACGACTCCCGCATGTTTGCACGACGCGACGCTCCTGCTACACTGAAACGATACGAGGCTTAAGACAATCTTAACAGACGAAAATGAAGCTCGCCGGCTCGGTTGTTTCCTTTTTGGTGTCCGCCGTGGGCGCGGTGGTGGGCGTCGTGGCGATTTCCATGTGGCTGCGGGCCGGTTCCGTGGTGCTGCTGCCTGAGCGCGTGCCCGGCCTGGATCGCGCGGATTCGACGGAAGGCCATGAAGCATCGAGGGTTCCGCCGTCGGGCTTGTTGAAGCGCGGCGACGGCAAGCCGGCCGATCTTCCTGGTTCGTGGCCGCGTTTTCGCGGGGAGAAGTTCGACAACATCGCGGAGCCTGGCGTCGCCTTGGCCCGACAATGGCCCTCCGGCGGCCCGAAGGTGCTCTGGTCTGTTGAAATGGGGGAAGGTTACGCTGGCCCTGTGGTTCACGCGGGCAAGGTTTACGTGCTCGATTACGATCGGGAGAACGGGGCCGACGCGTTGCGGTGCCTGTCACTGGGCGATGGCAGGGAGATTTGGCGATTCAGCTATCCCTCGAGCGTCAAGCGCAATCACGGCATGTCGCGGACCGTGCCGGCGATCGCCGAGGATCGCATCGTGGCGATCGGGCCCAAGTGCCAGGTCACGTGCCTGGACGCCGTTGCCGGGGAGAAACAATGGCAAATCGATCTGGTCCGCCAGTATGGCACGACGGTGCCGCCTTGGTATGCGGGTCAGTGTCCGTTGATCGACCGCGGGCGAGTCATTCTGGCCCCCGGCGGCAAGGACGCATTGCTGTTGGCGGTGGAGCTTGCCACGGGCAAGCCGGTGTGGAAGACGCCTAATCCCCATGGATGGAAGATGACCCACTCGTCGATCATGCCCTTGGAGCACCGCGGCCGCCGCATGTTCGTCTATTGCGCCAGCGATGGCGTGGTCGGGGTCTCGGCCGAGGACGGTTCGCTCCTTTGGGAAACGACGGAATGGAAGATCAGCATCGCCACCGTCCCCTCGCCGCTGTGCATGACGGAAGGAAGGATCTTTTTTAGCGGGGGGTACAACGCCGGGGCCCTGTTGGTGCAACTGGAGGAACGCGGCGGGGCGACGGCGCCCAGGATCCTCGCGCGGCTGAAGGCCGCACAGTTCGGCTCCACGCAGCAAACGCCGATCTTCTACGGCGGCCATATTTACGGCGTGCGCGAGAAGGATAAGGAGCTGGTTTGCCTGGACGCCAATGGCAAGGAGCTTTGGCACAGCGGGCCCGAGCACCGTTTCGGCCTCGGCCCGTACCTCATTGCCGATGGACTCATCTACGTCATGAGCGACGACGGCGTGCTGACCATGGCCGAGGCTAGCCCGAAGGGCTACAAACAGCTTGGCCGGGCCCAGGTGATCGACGGCCACGACGCTTGGGGCCCGATGGCCATGGCGGGCGGGCGTCTGCTCGTCCGCGACTTCACCCGGATGGTATGCCTGAACGTAAGCCAACCATGATCCGACGGAAACGGCAAAGATCGAGACGCTTCTGGCTGCCTCGCGGGACCGCGGGGCAACTTGCTCCGGTGCGCGGGCGGAAAGGCGCGGCGCGCGGGCGGCGGGCCGAGGCGATTTTCCACTGCCGGTGGCCCGGCGCGATCAACGCGGCCAGCCCGTTGATCGCCCTGACGGTGGCCGCGGCGCTCGTGGTCGCGGCCGTGGTTGTCTTGCGGCGCGACATGTCGGGGAGTCGGGGAAGCGGCCTGCCGGAGGCGTTTGACTACAGCCTGGCCGAGGTCAAGAAGATCGACCCGGCGTTGATTCACTACCGGCAGACCGGCGAAATCCCGTTGGATTTCAAGGAGTTGCGCGGGGTTGCCGTCGGACCGGGCGACCGGATCTACGTGGCGGGCGACAAGGCAGTTCAGGTCTTCGAGCCGTCGGGGGCCAAGTTCCAGGCGTTCGGTCTGGAAGGCGAACCGCGTTGTCTTGCCGCGGCCGGGGCCGACCATGCGTTTCCCGGCCGTTTGTACGTGGGAATGAAAAGCCGCGTCGAGGTCCTCGATTCGGCGGGAAAGCGGGTGGCGGTCTGGGAGGATCTGGGCCCCAAGGCGATTCTGACCTCGATCGCCGTGGCGGAGCACGACGTGTTCGTGGCCGACGCGGGCAACCGCATCGTCCTGCGCTACGATCCCGCCGGCAAGCTGGTCCGCAAGATCGGACAGCGCGATCCGGACAAGCAAATCCGAGGGTTTGTCATTCCCAGCCCCTATTTTGACGTCGCCTTGACCGCCGACGGCCTGGTCCGCGTGGTGAATCCCGGGTACCATCGCATCGAGGCGTTCACGGCGAACGGGGATCTGGAGACCTTTTGGGGAAAACACGGCGAGGCAATCGACCGATTCTGCGGATGCTGCAATCCGACGCACCTTGCGGTCCTGCCCGACGGACGATTCATCACCTCGGAAAAAGGCATTCCGCGCGTTAAGATCTATTCGGCGGAGGGACAATTCGTCGGCGTGGTGGCCGGGCCCGACACGCTCGCCCCGACGGAAACGATCCTTGAGGAAACCCGTCCCGATCACAAGTTGCCCGTGTTCGACGTCGCGGCGGACAGCCGGGGGCGGGTCCTGGTGCTCGACCCGTTGATGCGGAAGGTCCGGATTTTTGAGAGCGTGGAAGGTTCGGGACGGGCGGACGGCGCGGCGGGCCGACGGCCGGCTGGTTCGGCCGCCGACCTCGCTCCGCAAGGCCCAACTCGTCCGAACTCAGGAGGGTGACCGTCATGGCTGAATCGCAATCCAACACCTCCGTGGACCGCCGGACGTTTGTGGCCGACGGGCTTCGCATGGTGGGGGCCATCGGGTTGGCGGGTTTCGCCGGCTTCTTGGCGGGACGGCGCGGAGGCCCCGGCGAAATGGTTTGGCAGATCGATCCCGGCAAGTGCATCGCCTGCGGCAACTGCGCCACGCACTGCGTGCTGGACGAATCGGCCG
>Ga0101944_10002703_pt1 | contig 27541 bp, 17 predicted proteins | sample DewCreD2012metaG_FD_75245 | JGI IMG/M metagenome (GOLD analysis project Ga0101944, IMG submission 75245) | Hot spring sediment bacterial and archeal communities from British Columbia, Canada, to study Microbial Dark Matter (Phase II) - Dewar... ... | reverse complement strand
CGACAACTGCACAAGCTCGTGCTCGGCCGGGACAAGAGCAACCCATCCCGCCCGCGCAAATTGCTGCCTCGTTCGGTGACTTCTTTCGTGACCCAACGGGCAGCCGTTCGGTTACCCGATTAAATGACTTGACATGTGGCAGCGGGCGACCTGCTTCGCAGGACGGCTGAAGAAGCGCCACCGGACGGCCTGGCGGTCAAGAGAAGCGCGCTGTGCGACACGTCCGTCTTCCCTGCGAGCGCGCACTGGAAAAATCTCAGACAGTTGCTTCAGACGCCTGGTAGATGTCGTGCAGGCGGAGGAGCCCGAGGGCGAGGCCATCGGGCGCGACGACGGGCAGGACGCTCAGCTGGCGGGGGCGGCGTTCCATCAGGACGAGGGCTTCGCGGAGCGAGGCTTCGGGTGAAATGGTGATCGGCGAGCGGGTCATGACATCGGCGGCAGTGAGCGAGCGGATGTCGTCGTAGCGCTCCAGAGCGCGGCGCAGGTCGCCGTCAGTGATGAGTCCCGCCAGCCGGCCATTGGCGTCCAGCACGCATGCGGCGCCGAGCGGTTTCTGCGTCATGGCGATGACCACCTCGCGCAGGGAGTCTCCGGGACGGACCCAGGGAACTTCTTCGCCCGAGTGCATCGCGTCGCGCACGCGCAGGCGCAGGTTGCGGCCGAGCTGTCCGCCTGGGTGCAGCAGGCGGAATTCCTCGGGGCTGAAGCGGCGCAGGGCGGCCAGGGCGATGGCGAGAGCATCCCCCAGAGCCGTGGCGACGATGGCGCTGGAGGCTGGGATCAGGTTGTAGGGGTCGCCTTCCTCTTCAACAGAAGCATCGAGCGCGACATCGCAAAGCCGGGCGAGCTCGGTGTCGAGGCGGCCGCAGATGCCGATCCGCGCGGCTCCAAGATCGCGGGCGCGGGCGGCGAGCCGGAGCAGCTCGGGCGTCGTTCCGCTCTTGGAGACGAGCACGAGAACGTCGCCCGGTTCGAGCAGTCCAAAGTCGCCGTGCTCCGCCTCAGCCGGATGCAGAAAGGCGGACGGGGCGCCCGTGGCGCAAAAGGTTGCGGCGAGCTTGCGGGCGGCGGCGCCGCTCTTGCCCATGCCGGCAGTGACGATCTTGCCGGAAGAATCGGCAAGCAGATGAACGGCTTTCTCGAATTCCGCGCCCAGGCGCGCGGAAGCCCGCTCGATGGAGCGGGCTTCGCACAGGAGAAGCTTGCGCGCGGCGTCGATCATTCGCTCTGGGCCGGCGCGGGCGGGACCTTGACGGCGTGGTCGAACAGGAATTTCAGGGTCTTGTCGGTGATGATGCGGTTGACGATGGTCTGGATGCCGCCCTCTTTTTCGAGCTTGAGCCGGACGGCCGCAACGGGCTCGCGGCGCTGGCGCGCGATGCGCTGGACTTCGGCGTCGATCTCTTCTTCCGTGGCGTGAATGTTCTCGCGCGAAGCGATCTTTCCGAGCAGAAGCGCAGCCTTGACGTCGTGTTTGGCCTGCTCGTACTGGTTCTGGCGGAGCTTCTGCCAGTCGATGCGGATCTTGCTCACATCGACGCCCTGCGCCTGCATCGAGCGGAGCTGGCCGTCGAGCATGTGCTCGATGCGGTCGTCGATGTAGGCTTCGGGCACGGGGAAGTCGTGCATGGCGACGATCTGGTCGACGAGATCGTTCTTGGCCTTGACCTGGGCTTCGTAGTCCTTCTCGCGGAAAATGGCCTTGCGGATCTCCTCGCGGACTTCGTCGATGGACTGGAAATCGCCGAGGTCGCGGGCGAAGTCGTCGTTGAGCTCGGGCAGCTCCTTCTTCCGGATCTGCTTGAGCGTGATGCGGAAGCGGACGGTGCGCCCGGCGAGGCGGTCAACGGCGTAATCTTCGGGGTAGGCGACCTCCGCCTCTCTCTCGTCGCCAGGGACGGCGCCGCGGAGAGCGTCGGAGAAAGCGGCGAACGTGTCCTTGCCGCCAACTTCGATGTTGAGGTCGTCCTGGCGCATGGGTTCGCCCTCGACGCCGGAGATCGTTTCCAGCGAGACGAGGCAGTGGTCGCCATCCTCGACAGGGCGGGGATCGAGATTGACGAATTCGGCGCGGGATTCGCGGATCTGATTGAGGCGTTGTTCGACCTCTTCATCCGTGACGACCGGCTCGGCGTAGGCGACCTGGAGTCCGCGGACCTCCTTCAGTTCGAATTCCGGGGCGACTTCGAATTCGGCCCTGAAATGAACCGCCTCGCCCTCGTGGAAGTGCAGGTCCTTGATCGAGGGCCGGCTGACGACGCGGAGGTTTTCGCGCTGGCAGGCCTGTTCGAGGAATTTGGGAACGAGATTTTCGAGCGCCTCCTGGCGGATCTCCTGCGCGTAGCGCGAACGGATGATGCTGGCAGGCGCCTTGCCGGGGCGGAAGCCCTGAATGTGGGCCTTGGCGCGGATGTTCTCGGTGACTTTTTCGATTTCAGCCGCCATCGCCTCGGCGGGGATGGTGACTTCGATGGAGTGCTTGCAACCTTCAATGAGGGCCAACGGGAATACCTCCGGACAGACGAAGGCGCGCCTGCGGGGCAGGCGCGCCTGGAGATGCGGTTGTCAGCTTGCGGCGGATGCCACGCGGGCATCTTCGCGGAGAGCAGCCGCCTTGTCGACGGCCTCCCAAGTGAACGTCTCTTCCTTCCGGCCGAAGTGGCCGAAGGCAGCGGTGGGACGGTAGATGGGGCGGCGGAGCTTCAGGTGCTCGATGATGCCGCGGGGCGTGAGCGGGAAGTGGGCGCGCACGAGCTCGGTCAGGCGCTCCTCGTCGATGATGCCCGTGCCGAAGGTGTTGACGAGCACGCTCACCGGGTCGGCCACGCCGATGGCGTAGGCCAGCTGGACCTCGCAGCGCGTGGCCAGGCCGGCAGCGACGATGTTCTTGGCGATGTAGCGGGCCATGTAGCAGGCGGAGCGGTCCACCTTCGTGGGGTCCTTGCCCGAGAAGGCGCCGCCGCCGTGACGGCCCATGCCGCCGTAGGTGTCCACGATGATCTTGCGGCCGGTGAGGCCAGTGTCGCCGTGAGGACCGCCGACTTCGAAGCAGCCGGTAGGGTTGATGTGGATCTTCGTTTTCGCGTCGAGCATGTCAGCCGGCACAACCGCCCGGATGATCTTCTCGCGGATCTCCTCCACCAGGCCGTCAGGCATGGTGTTGGGCTTCGACGGGTGGGGATCGTGCTGGGTGGAAACGACGACGGCGTCGACGCGGACCGGCCGGCCATTCACATACTCAACGCTGACCTGGCTCTTCCCGTCGGGGCGGAGGTGCTTGACCTCGCCGCTCCGGCGGGCCTCGGAGAGGCGCCGGACGAGGCGGTGGGCGAGCATGATGGGCATCGGCATCAGCTCTTCGGTCTCGTCGCAGGCGTAGCCGAACATCATGCCCTGGTCGCCGGCGCCGCCGGTGTCGACGCCCATGGCGATGTGCGGCGACTGGCCATGGATGAGGTTGATCACGGCGCAGGACTTGTAATCAAAGCCGTACTCCGAGTTGGTGAAGCCGATGTCCCTGACGACGCCACGGACGAGATCGGGGAGGTCTTTGAAGAACTGGAGATTCGTGGTGGTGATTTCACCGGCGACGATGACGGTGCCGGTGGTGACGAGGGTCTCGCAGGCGACGCGGGCGGCGGGATCGCTTTTGTAGATTTCGTCGAGGACGGTGTCGCTGATCTGGTCAGCGATTTTGTCGGGGTGGCCCTCGGTGACGGACTCCGAGGTAAAGATGTGACGTCGCGAATCAGGCAACTTCAAGCCCTCCTGGGGAGTGGGAATACGCCGCACGAGCTCACACGGAGGCTAGGCCGGCGGGAGTATGCCAAGCTTTCAGTGTAATGGAGGGCTTTCGGGGGCGTCAAACCGGGCGGCGCTGAACCGCGCCGCCGCCGCGTTCAGCGGGGCAAAAGCGGCGCCGGAAGGCGCTGCCGCAGGCGGGAAGAACAGAAAAAGCCCCGCCCGGCCGGCGGGGCTTCGCGGCCGTCAGGCCGGCCGTCCGCATCAGAGCGGGCAGCCGGCCGTTCGAACGGAACCGCGCGTTATTTCTTCAGCGAGATCTTCACCGTCTTCGGCTTGGCCACTTCCTTCTTCGGCAGCACAACCTTCAGCACGCCGTCCTCATAGTTGGCCTCCACCTTGTCGGTGTCGACCGACTCGGGCAGCGTGAAGGCGCGATGGAACGAGCCGTAGCTGCGCTCGATCCGGTGATAGCCGCCCTTCTGCTCCTGCTTCTGGAACTCACGGGAGCCGCTGATGGAAAGGGTGCCGTTCTCCACCTTCACCTCGATGTCGTCCATCTTCACCCCAGGGATATCGGCGGTGAGGATGATTTCATTCTCGTTCTCCGCGATATCCACGGCGGGATACCACGGACGGGCCGAGACCGGCTCATTGAAGAAGCGGTTCACCATGTCCTCGAACAGGGCCAGAGGGCTGGCGAAGAAGGGATCAAGAGTGGTATCGGTCCGACGAGCGATGTTTGCCATAGCGTCTGTCACACCTCCTTTGGAAGATCGTTCCACGATTCCACTCTACTATACGCATGATTTGTTGTCAAGGTTTCTTAGTATTTCACGCTCATATTTTTTGATTTTATGTGAGAAGACAATGAGAATACCGCGCCCGACCTCCCGTGTCCCTGTACCCCGCCAAACACTCCGGCGGAGCAGAAGCGATCACCCTATCGTCCACAAGCAATTGATTCAGAATGCCTTTTGACCGGATCAGCCCTCGTCGGCTCGGTCTGTTGCACCGCCGCAGGCGGGATTCATCCGAAGCGGGCAGGGTGCCGGCGGAAGTCAACGGAACGGCCGGATCGCCAGGCTGGCAGGAGGATCGGGCAAGGCTGGCCAGCCAGCCAGGGGGCTGCCGGCTCTCCTGAGAATCCCCTTTGCCCTGCGGGCCGCACTTCCCGTCCTGCGGCGCTGCTCGCCGTTCCACCCACGCCTATCGTGAGCCACCGTTCGCAGGACTCTGAAAAGTAAAACGGCTGGCCCGCGTGGGGCCAGCCGCCGAGGTTGTTGGGGTTGAAAGCCGGGATCAGTCGCCGAGCGCGCCGGCGGTCTCTTCCTGCTTCTCCTTCACGGGAGCCGCAGGAGCGATGCCCTTGATCTGGACGAGGCCGGAGTCGGGCTCCTTGAGCACGTGCTTGCGGTAGAGGGCCATCATGCGCTCGTGCTCCGCCTGCTGCTGCATGCGCAGCTTCATGTCGCGCTCGCGCATCTTCTCTTCGCGCGCCGTCTTGGCGATGCCGAGGCGGTCGAGGTCGGTCTGGCGCTCCTTGGTGACGATTTCGTCGCGCAGAACCAGGTGATGCTCGGTGGAGTTGAGCTTCACGCTCTTGTTGCCGGCGAAGATCTCGTGCCGGCCATGCTCCTCGTACCACTTGGTGAGCGTGGCGGTCATGTGCATCTTCTCGACGATGTTCCGCCAGCCCACGCCGGTGTTGTAGGCGCAGAAGCTGATCTCGCCCTCCTGCGTGGCATAGGGGATGATGCACTGTTCGGTGCGGCGGAAGTCGTAATTGAAGAGGTCCTGGAACCACATCCCGGCGATGAACAGGAAGTTCCAGCGGTCGGCGCGGCGCTTCTGGATGTCCTCCATCGTGCGGTCGCCGCTCACCTTGCCGTAGTTGCGGCCGGTGGCGCCGAAGGTCTTGTCGAACTTCTTCAGCAGGTCCGCCAGCTTGAAGTGCGTGGGCGCCTGGAAGGGATCGTAGTTCCGCATCAGGGCGAGCGCCATGCCCACGACGGACAGAAACTTGCCGCGGGCGGCGTCGTTGATGCGGGCCACGTCGCGGGCCAGCCGGTCGCCGTTCAGGAACTTGGTGACGGGGACGGCTTCCTTGGTTTCCTTGTCCACCATGACGGCCATGCCGACGCCGCAATTGGGGTGGCAACCGCAGCTCAACTGACCCCACTGGGCGTTGGGCCCGTGGACGAGGTCGGCCCAGTCGGTGAAGGTCGACATGAAGGAGATGGGGTACCAGTCGCGGACCGGCTCGCCAAGGCCGGTCTGGTTCTTGACGTCATGCGCGAGGTGGCTGAGCGTATAGCGCTGGGCCATGCGGCGCTCGTCGGTGATCTCCTCATCGCGGCCCGTGAAACTGACGGGCTGGAAGCTGAGGAAGCTGATCTTCTTGGGGTTGTCGAGCGCAAACTGGATGACGCGGCCAACCTGTTCGTTATTGATGCCGTTGATGATCGTGATGACGGGAACGATCTCGACGCCCGCGTTGTACAGGTTTTCGATGGCGCGGAGCTTCACGTCGAACAGGTTGCCGACGGCGCGGTGGGAGTTGGCCGCGTTGCCGATACCGTCGAACTGCAGGTAGGCGTAGCGCAGCCCGGCTTCGGCGGCGGCGCGGGCGAACTCGGGGCTCTTGGCGAACTCGATGCCGTTGGTCGCCGCCTGCACGGAGTTGTAACCGACCTTGCGGCAGTAACGGATGGCGTCGAGGAAGTAGGGCGACAGCGTCGGCTCGCCGCCGGAGAACTGCACCGACATCTGCCGGCGCGGCTTGATCTTCAGGGCGTTGTCGAGCAGCGTCTTGATGTCTTCCCACGTCAGCTCATGGACGAAGCCCACCTGGTTGGCGTCCATGAAGCACGGGTCGCACATCATGTTGCAGCGGTTGGTCAGGTCGATGGTGAGCACCGAACCGCGGCCATGGGTGATCGTCGAGGAGCCGTGGCGGTGCAGGTCCTCGTCATTGTGCGCGCGGATGTCGCGCCCGGGGAAGACCTCTTCCAGATGGCGGAAGAAGGCCGGATCGATCGACATGACGTCCTCAAAGTGGCCATGGATCGGGCAATCCTTGACCATGAGGATCTTGCCATCGCGCTCGATGATCTTGGCCTTGATCTCGCCGGGGCGCTCGTTGACCAGGATGCTGACGTCCTTCTTGCCGTCCAGGATCTCCTTGCGGATCTCGGGGATGCACCGGGGGCAGAGGGAGTCCGTCTCGCGGGGCCAGCCCAGTGGCGGCTTCATCTTTTCCCAGGATTTCAGCAGCGGCTTGTCCGACCATTTCGGCGTGAAGCTGGGGTTCGGCTTGATCGAGTTGAGCGTGTCGAAGACCGGCCAAATGGCCTTGGCCGCCAGCGTCACGGCCTTCTCAACATATTTGATCGGCTTGTGCATCTTGACTTGTCCTTGTCTCCTGGTGTCGGACTCTCTGGTCTATCTGCCAGATGATTCAACCCTGCAGAGTGTCTCCAGAAATCGAGGGAGTGAAGACACTTCGGTTCACCCTTTATTCTAGGCAAGGCTCGGCGGGTTTCCACGGGGAAACATTGAACGGCGGCTGCCGGAGGTTCGATGGGGAAAAGGCGGGGCTCAACGGAGCCGGCGGGAATCGCGCTAGCATGGGCGGGGAGAGGATCTTGGCCGCAGCGGAACGAAACAGGGAGGCGTTTCTCAGAGCCGCACGGCGCGCCGGGTTCCAGCTGGCGGGCATCGCCCCGGCGGGCCCGGTGGAGGATTTTCCCCTCTTCCAGGAATGGGTTGCGGATGGACTGGCAGGGCCGCTGCACTACCTGACCGATCACCGGGCCGGGCTTCGCGCCGATCCGCGCCGGCTGATGCCCGCCGCCCGGTCCGTCGTGTGCGTGGGGCTCCTCTACCATGCTCCCGGACCAGACCATCATTCAGTTTCGCGCTACGCCTGGGGAGCAGCCGACTACCACGACCTCGTCAGGGGGATGCTCGAAGGAGCCGTGCAGGAGGTGCGCGCCGAGATCGGGCCCTTTGAATCGCGGATCTGCGTGGACACGGCGCCGCTGCTTGAGCGGTCGCTGGCGCGGCGGGCGGGTCTCGGATGGATCGGGCGCAATACCTGCCTGATTCATCAGCCGATGGGATCATGGTTCTTCCTCGGCGAGGTGCTCACATCGCTCGAAATGGCGCACGACAGTCCTCCTCCAGACCGTTGCGGAACCTGCCGGCGGTGCATCGACGCATGCCCGACGGAAGCGCTGGTTCCAGCGGGCGGGGGAAGATACCGCCTGGATGCCAGGCTGTGCATCTCGACATGGACCATCGAGCAGCGCGGCGCGCTGCCCGAAGAGGCGCGCGAGAAGATGGGGCATCTGATCTTCGGGTGCGACATCTGCCAGGAAGTGTGCCCGTGGAACCGGAAAGCGCCACTGACACCCATGACGGAGTTCCAGCCCCTGCATCCGGATCCCGACCTGGCGGAGCTGGCCGGGCTGACGGCGGAGGAGTTCCGCGAGCGTTTCCGCAGGACGCCCGTCTGGCGGGCGCGGTATGCGGGCATGCTGAGAAATGCGGCCACAGCGATGGGCAACAGCGGGGAAGAACGGTATCTGCCGGTCTTGCGGAAGCTGGCGGAATTCGCTGACGAAGGCGTGAGCGAGCACGCCCGGTGGGCGATCCGCCGGCTGGAGGCAGGGCGATGACCGCCGCGGCGGCGCTCTGGCTGCTGCTCGCGCCCTCCCCGGATCCCGTCATCCAGAAGGGCTTCGACCATTTCTACAACCTCGAGTATCCGCTGGCGATCGTGGAATTTCAGAAGGCGATCGCGGCGGCGCCCGCCGATCCCCACCGCCATAATCATCTGGCGCAGGCGGTGCTGTTCCAGATGATGTTCCGCGCCGGAGCTCTGGAAACGGAGCTGGTCACCGGGGGCAACCCGTTTCTCCGGCGCCCGAAGATGGAACCATCGGCGGAAGAGCAAAAGCTCTTCGCAGCCGCAATCGGGGAGACGCTGAGGCTGACGGCGGCGGCGCTCGAGAAAAATCCGCGGGACGTGGACGCCATGTACGCCCGCGGGGTCGCTCTCGGATTCCGCGGAACCTACAACTTCCTGGTGCGGCGCGCCTGGATGGATGCGCTGCGGGACATCACCGACGCCCGCAAGCTGCACAACCGGGTGGCGGAGCTGGCCCCGGAAAACATCGATGCGCTGATGCTGCAGGGCGTGCACGACTACATCGTCGGCTCGCTGCCGTGGTACTACCGGACGGTCGGATTTCTGGTCGGATTCCGCGGGGACCGCGAGCGGGGCATCCGCACGGTCCGTCTGGTGGCGGAAAAGGGCCACTGGAACCGCATCGACGCGAAGATTCTGCTGGGCGTGGTGGCGCGGCGCGAACGGCGGCCGCAGGACGCCGTGCCCATCATCCTCGAGCTGCTTGAAAAATACCCCCGCAATTACCTGCTGCTGTTCGAACTGTCGCAGATGTACGCCGATCTCGGACGGAAAGAGGATGCGTTGAAGGCGCTGGACCGCATCGAGGAGCTGAAAAAGAGCGGGGCGCCAGGATTCGCCAGCCTGCCGTTCGAACGGATCGAGTTCGCGCGGGGCAATCTGCTGTTCTGGTATGACGAGCCCGAAACGGCAATCACCCACCTGCGGCGCGCTGTGGCGGCGGCAGACAGGCTGGATCCCAACTCCGCTGTAGGCTCCTGGCTGAGGCTGGGCCAATGCCTGGACCTGCTCGGAAAGCGGCAGGAAGCGGTCGCAGCATACCGCAGCGCAGTCAGCACGGCCCCATCTTCTTACGAAGCCAGACTGGCGCGCCGGTGGCTGGGGCGGCCCTTCGACCGCGACGAGAAGCGTCTTCTCGCACGGGGCGACATCTAGGCTGCAGCAGGGGCCGCACGCGGGGCTACCGGCGGCGGAACAGCCACAGAAGAATCGAAAAGACCAGGCTCAGCAGGATGCTGGTCATCAACGGAAAATAAAAGACGCTGTTCTTGCCGCGGATGACGATGTCGCCCGGCAGCCTGCCCAGCCGCAGGGGCAGTTTCGGGAAGAAATACAGCAGCGCGCCCGCCACGAACAGCGCCGCGCCAAGCCACATGAGCGTCCTTCCGAGGTGCGTGACCATGGGATTGGCCTGGCGGGAGAAAACCCGGCCGTTTCCATCGTAGCGCGGCCGCGGACGCCGGAAGCGCGCCCGAGCTTGCCGTCCGGCCTGCGACCGGACGCCATACGCCTGGCGGAACAGAGGATGGACGAGAGCCGGCGCGGTTCGCAGCGCGATGTGTGTTCTGAACATGGGAGGCATCAGCCGCAGTGAGGGGATGGCTCTCCTGCGGCCCGCGGCCGGTGGGCGCTTTTTCAGAAAATGGCGCGTCATCGAGATGAAACAATTTCGGGCATTCACGTTTTATACACAGGGATTCCACAGAAGAGCCTCTGCAACAAACTGAAAATACAGGAAATATAGTTTTACAAACAGGGCGCATTCGTGTTCGATTTCTGTTGACACGGCGGGCGGCGTGTTGCATATTGGGGATGGTTCCAAGAGGTTCACGGAACAGCGAGCTGAAAGAGACGTAGCGAGCCTGGAACGATGATCCGGTGGTGAAATCCACAAAAGCCGCCGGGGAGCGAAAGGCAATCGGGCGTCTCTGACGGCAAGCCGCCGAGGAAGCAAGCCTGTTGGCGCGCATTGATCCCGAGGGGCGAAAACCCCGGAGGGGAGCGGTCGGCAGGTTCAGGCTTTCCGGGTTGGCGCTGGTCCGGCGGACAACGGGTCTTGACCGTAGATCTCCTCGGATGTCCTCGAGGCAAGCCGGGGTGGGAGGTCAGGGCGGACCGGGTTCGTCGGCAGGCGTCATGGAGGCGAAGAAGCAGGCCGGGATCTTTGACCCCGCCGGGGCTGTCCGGTAACGGAAAAGTCCATGCGGGCGAGAGAAAGGCCGCTTCGAGTTCCCGGCTTCGCGTCAGCTGACGCGCTGGCACGGCGCTTCGCGATGAAGTGGTTCTGGGCAAATCCCGGAGCCGCGGAGCGGAGTGCCAAGGGTGCTCGGTCGGCTGGATGCGCCACGCTCATGCCCGGCTAGACGGGCAGGGGAGCAAGCTGAATCCGCGGGTCACTTGGAACCATTTTTGCAGGCCCGTTTGCGTCGTGCGGCTCCCGAAAGGTTGAGCCCGGCGCAGACGGGCCTGTTCGTTTCTGACGTCCGGCAGCGGTGCCGCCCGGAAAGGCTGCGCCACGCTTTCTCCCCAGACGGCTCGCGGCACCGGATACCTTGCGTGCGGGGGATCCGCTCCCGGAATGGGACGGGATTCCCGCAGGGCATCAATCTTCAGTCAAGCCGGGCAGGCGCCCTGGATCAGGCTTATGGCCCGTCCTGAATCTGGCGGCAATCGCAGATCCGGAAACCGTTCTGCCCGCCTTGACGCGCGATGCTGGCACGCAGAACCGACCAAATGGATGCACGGCAACGCGTGGAAGGCTGATTCCCGGTTCAGGCCATCTCCCGCAAAGCCGCCCTCGGACGATCCCGGCGCGGACCGGGAGACGGGTCGAAGGCGGCGCGCGGTGGGGCCGCGGGCCGCGAAAGCGCACTGCTACGCCGCGGCTGGAGTGTTGCGGCCGCTCATTCCGGTCCGCTGCCCAGCCTTCCCTCGCGGGGCGGTATCCGCGCTCCGCAGGCGATGTTCAATGCTGCAGGCGTCCTGCAGGGCTGCGGCGGCTCACTCTGGCCCCTCGTCGATCAGCTCGAGTGCATTGACAACGGCATAGTTGCGCACGGGGACGAACTGCAGCCGGATGGCCCCGAGCGCGTCGGGCCGGAGCCCCGAAAACGTGCGGCGGATTGCGCGGCTGGGACCGCCAGCTTCGCGCATCGGATCGAACGCTTTGAGCAGAGTCGTTCCGGCGGCATAAAGATCGAATTGACGGTATCCTGCCGGCGACGCCCCGGCCAGGCCAAAATACTGCTCGGACATCCAGAGCGTGAGCCTGTATTTGTGCCGGGGAAAGACGTGGAGGTGGTAGGTGAAGTGCCCGAAGCGTTCGGACTGGAAGAGCGGCTGCGCCGGCGCCCCCTCGATGGTTCGGTTGCGGCGCTCGCGCCGTCCTCCAATGACGAAAGAATCCGGCTCCCAGAGATTGCCCGCCGGATCAGTGAATGCGTTCGGCCCAGTGACCATCCGGACAGGCAGCATGCGGTCCCGGATGCCGGGCACGATTTCGATTGCATTGACGAAAGCCTTGTCCGGCCGCAGATTCTGGAATTCGAGATGCAGCCTGCCATCGGACGCCGGACTCAGGTTCAGGTAGACCCTCCGCATGCCCACGCCCGGACCTGGGGCGGCAGCAATCACGTCCAGGGCTTCTTCAATCACATTGCCGTTGGCCAGGATGCGGAAGACCCTGGAGACTTCGCCGCCGCCGGCGCGGCTTCCCGGGCCGTACAGAAACTCGGCAAAATAAAGCCGCATTTCGTAAATGCCCGGAGCGAGGGGGATATGGTACTGGAACTGGCCCTCGCGATGGAAATGAAAGAGCTTTGGGTCCTCCATGTTCGTGACGGGGACATCCGTCTGGGAGGCGGCGATGCCCCCTTCGAAGAAGCGGTCGGTGTCCCACTGCCGCCCGGCCGCGTCCGTGAATCCTTCAGAGAGGTTGCCGGCCAGGATGCGAACCATGGACTGCGGCGTAGAGGCGGGCTGAACGACGGCAGATGCCACTTTGGGCGGCTGGCTGCGAAGGAGAAACCAGGCAGCGGCGGAGATGGCGCTCAGGCCGAGTAGAGCTGCAAGGACTGCCGGACGGGGGAGTTGCCAGTGCCGCGCGGCTGGCGCGGCTGCGGCATCATCGGTGCGCCTGCGGACGGCCTCCAGCGCATACGCTCCCTTCGGCACGCGCAGGATGACGGGTGATTCCCTGCCTGCGCCCATGAGGAAATGATCTTCCAGCGTCTGCCGCAGCTTGCGGACTTCAACCCTGACGATGGAGTCAGTCTTGGGATCGAATCCCGTGGGGCGCCCCAGGGCCTCCACGCCGAGCACATATTCTTTGACGGAAGTCTGAACCCCGCCGAGAAGCTGGGCGGCAAGATAGCGAAACAGACGGCCCTGATTCGGCTTGCGGTCGAACAGACCCGAGCGGTCTACAGCGGCCACTGCCTCCCGGAGCTCCTCCGGGACCACCGGGCTTTTCGACTCACCCGTCACAAAGCTCTGCCCTCACGCCGCCCCCGATTATAACAGCGATGAGTTTACGGCGACAGGGGAGACTGTTAACGGCGTCTTTTTGCAATGACTTGCCTCGTTAACGCAGCCGTAAGCCCCGATTGTCTGGCGTTTCGGTCGGAATCCGGATCAGACTTTGGCAACGGGGAGCTCCTTGCAATTGAACTCCCTGATTTGAACGCCAAAGAGAAAAGGTTGGTCTCCATGAATGTCAAGGAAATCAGGCGGGCTGCTCGGGCTGCAGCGTTCGTGCTCGCGCTGGCTGGATCCAGTGCGCTCCTGATGGGGCAAAGCACCTTCGCCACGCTGACCGGAAACGTCACAGATCCGAGCGGCGCCCCTGTAGCCGGGGCGCAGATCACTGTGTTGAACGTCGAAAGAGGCTACGAAGCCAAGACAACAACCGACGAACTGGGTCAATACACTGTCCCCTCGCTGTTGGAGGGAGTCTACCGACTAAAGGTGGTTGCTCAGGGTTTCCAGGAGGCGATGGCGGACAATATCCGTCTGGCGCCGAGAGACATCCGCCGCATTGACGTCGGGCTGAGCCTGTCCCAGGTCGCCACGACGGTAGAGGTCAGTGCGGGAGCGACGCTGGTGGAAACCGAGACGGCGCGCGTCGCGGATACGCGCACCCGGCAGACGATGATGGATATGCCTCTCTCGCTGCGGCGGGCGTGGGATTTCATCCAGCTTTCGCCCAACGTTTCCAGGACGGCGAGCGGGTTTAACATGCGATTCGGCGGGAGCCGGACCCGCCAGGGCGACGTCACGGTGGACGGCGTCCCGATCGGCACGGTTTTCGGCGGGCAGATCAACGGCGTGGTGAGCGACCGCACGGAGAGCTACGGCGAAGTCAGGCTGGAAGTAGCGGGCAGCTCGGCGGAGAATCCGGGCATCGGCCAGATGTCCGTGGTCACCCGCTCAGGGACGAATGAACTGCACGGGGAAGTGTTCAACTACTACAGCAGCCCCGGGCTGCAGGCGCGCAATCCGTTCTCGGTGGTCAACACCGGCAGCATTGAACACATGCCCGGCGGCTCGCTGGGCGGTCCGGTGATCCTGCCGAAAATCTACAACGGGCGGAACAGGACGTTCTTCTTCACCAGCCTGGAATTCGAGCGGTTCGGGCCGCCCTCGCTGCAGACGTTCAACACGACGGTGCCGCTGGAGCCATGGCGCACGGGCAATTTTTCGGGCCTGCTGCCCGGCACTGTCGTCCGCGACCCGTTTGCGAACAACGCGCCCTTTGCCGGCAACGTGATTCCTTCGTCGCGCATCAGCTCCGTGGCGAGGACGATCCAGGACCGTCTGTATCCGCTGCCGAATTTCGGGGATCCCACCGTGCTCGTAGCGCAGAACAACCGTCAGGTGCTCGACAATCCGAAGCTGACCAACCCGACGGCGGTGGCGCGGCTGGATCACCGTTTCAGCGACCGCTCCTTCATCAACGGGCGCATCACGATCGTGCGCTGGCCTCAGAAGCCGTTCATCGGCAGCCTGCCCACCATCGGACGGGTGGACCGCGAGCGGCGCAACAACGGCGCCAGCTTCGCCTACACGCAGATGATCCGGGCCAATCTGCTGAGCGAATTCCGTTACGGAATGGCGACGGATGCCTTTCCCGTGTTTCCGCCCCAGCGCGGACTGCAATGGGTGAAGGATCTGGGCCTGCAGGGGCTGGCGCCGGACCTTCCGGATGTCGGCGGCCTTCCGACGGTGAGCTTCACGCAACTCGGGCTGACGGGCGTCTCGATGGACGTCGAGTGCAACCCCTGCATCGAATACGTCACTCACAGCTTCCAGGAAAACGTCACCTGGATCACGGGCCGGAACACCATCAAGTTCGGCGCCCAGATCATGCGGGGCACTTACGAAGACCTGCGGCAGGGCGCCGGACTGTTTGGCAACCTGACCTTCTCGAACCGCTTCACCAATTTCACGTACGCGGATTTTCTGCTCGGCATTCCGACGACCATGAGCCGGAATTTCCCTGCTCTCCTGCAGAGCACGACGGCCTGGCGATACGGTTTCTTCATTCAGGACGACTACCGCATCCGGCCCGACCTGACCCTGAACATCGGTCTCCGATACGACCTCCTGCCCGGATTCACGGCCAAAGACGGGCTGCAATCCACGTTCGACATCGGCACGGGAGCGATCATCATTCCGGACGGCGCTGCGGGGAGGGTCAGCCCCCTGATGCCAGCCGGCTACGTGCCCGTGCTGGAAGCGAGCCGCGCCGGATTCCACTCCTCGCGGCTGTTGCGCGCCGACAGGAACAACTTCGCGCCGCGCATCGGCCTGGCGTACCGTCCGTGGGGCAACAATACGGTGTTCCGCGCCAGTTTCGGGATGTTCTACGACATCGCGGCGAAGAACGCGGCTCTTTCCTCCGTGCCCTTCAACATCTCCGAGCCGGCATTCACCAACCCGACGACGAACCCCATCCTGCTGCCGCAGGCGTTCCCGCCGGCGGGCGTAGCCGGACCGGCGTCCGTTTCCATTCCGACGGCGATGAATCCGGAGCTGCTGATTCCCTACAGCATGCAATACACGTTCACCATCGAGCGGCAGCAGTGGGACACGGCCTTCCGCGCCTCGTATCTCGGCACGAACACGCGCAAGGGCGTGTTCGGCTACAACATCAACCAGCCGGTGGCCGACACGCGCCTGTTTGTCGACAAGCCGCGCATGTTCCCGCAGTATCCGGGCATCACCTACCTCACCAACGGCGCAGGACACCAGTATCACGCGCTGACCCTGGAAGTGGACCGTCCGCTCAAGGGCGGCCTGCGGGCGCAGGGCTACTACACGCTGGCGCGCGACATCGGCGACCTGGAAGACGGCGAACAGCCCGAGGACGCGTTCGACCGCAGAAGGGAGCGTTCGGTTTGGGTTGACATTCCGACGCACCGATTCTCGGCCAACATGCTGTGGCAGTTCCCGTTCGGCAAGGGCCAGCGGCTGTGGAACAATACGGGCAGAGTGGTGAACACACTGATCTCCGGCTGGCAGGTGGGCGCGGCGTACATGGTCCAGCGCGGGCAGTTCCTGACTCCGACGTGGACCGGTCCAGATCCCACAGGCACGCGCTTCACGGCGAACCGCACGCCCGCCAACGTGACCATCCGCCCCGACATCCTGCGCAACCCGAACATCAGCGATCGCACCGTCAACCGCTGGTATGACGTGGGCGCGTTTGCGGCTCCGCAGGCTGGCGCGTTCGGCACCTCCGCCAAGGGCGTGATCGTCGGCCCCGGCGTCAACGTCCTCCATGCGAACCTGGCCAAGATCACGCAGCTCACCGAGAGCGTCCGGCTGCGGCTGGAGATGATCGCTACGAACGCGCTGAACCACCCGAACTACCAGAACCCCGGCCTCAACGTGAACAACCTGGCAGCCGCCGGCGTGATCACGAACGTGGCCAACCGCAATACGAACCTCGATTCCTCGATCCCGAGGTTCGTGCAGCTGGTCGTGCGGCTGCAGTGGTAGCCGCCTGAACCCGGGCGCGGGCGCCGCGTGCAGGACCCCATGGCGCGCCCGCGCCCTTTTTCTGTGCGCGCCCCGCATTCCGCGCTGCCTGCAGCCGCGCTGCATCCCGGCGCCGCTTCCCGCCGCGATCGCGGCGTGATATTGTCGGCTGCCATGGCGGCACCCATGAAACGCAGAGACTTCCTTCTGGCGCTGCTGGCATTGCCGAAGCTGCGCATCCGCCGCGTGCGGATGTACGAATCGCCCATCACGCGGCCGATGATCAACCAGAGCTTCCATGTGGTCACGGTGGAAACCGATGAAGGGATCACCGGCATCGGCGAAGGCGGCTCTCCGGATCTGATCCGGCTGGCGGCGCAGCTCATCATTGGCGAGGACGCGCGGCAAACGGACGCGCTGTGGCAGCTGATGTACCGCGGCCTGTTCTATCCGGCCGGGCGCGAGCAGATCCACGCCATCGGCGCGCTCGACATGGCCCTGTGGGACATCAAGGCGAAGGCGTTGAACGTTCCGCTGTATCAGCTGCTGGGCGGAAAATCCCGCGACTACATCGAGTGCTATTCCACGGTGTTTCCGCGGAAAGGCTCGCTGAAGGAAACGGCGCGGGCCTGCATCGAGGCGGGTTTCCGCGTGTACCGGACCTCGGTGGCGGATCCGGCCAAAGGCGAGCCGTTCGACGCCCGCGCCATCGTCAGGAAGACCGTTCAGGAGTGCCGGGAGATCCACGAGGGTGTGGGGCCGGATGGCGGGTGGGCGATCGACTATCATACGCGGCTCGACTACGCCGATGCGGTGCGCCTGAGCACGCTGCTCGAGCCGCTGGAGCCGGTGTTCGCCGAGGATCTCGTGCGCAGCGAGAACAAGGCCTTCTACCGGCAGCTGCGGCAGGCGGTAAGGTTGCCGATCGCCGTGGGCGAACAGTTCGGCGACCGCTGGGAGCTGAATGAACTGGTGGAGCAGCGCCTGATCGACTGGTCGCGCGTGTCGCTGCCCAATTGCGGCGGGATCACGGAATTCATGAAGATCTGCGCGCTGTGCGAGACGCATTATGTCGGGATGGCGCCGCACTTCACCGGGCCGGTGGGCGAGGCCGCCCTGGTGCACTGCCTGCTGAGCTATTCGGGGCCCGTGTTGATGGAGATGCTCGGCGACGGCCGCCGCGAGGTTCCGTATCTGCCGCAGCATTATGATTTCCGCAACGGCAAAATGTGGCCGAACGAACGGCCGGGCCTTGGCGTCACCTTCGATGCCTCGCGCGCAAGAATGATGGCCGAGATCACGGAAGGCTCGAAGCCTCTGCCGATTTATCGGCGGCCGGACGGCTCGTTCACCAACTGGTAGGGCGGTGCACTCTGCGTCCGCGGCGGCGCATCGAGGGGCGCGCGCCTGCCGCATCGGGCGGTGATAGTGTGTGGGCATGCTGTGCAGAAAGTCTCCGGTTCTGTTTCTCGCCGCCCTGTCAGCGGCGCTGCCTGCGCTGCGGGCCGATGAACTCGACGATGCGATTCTGAAGCACCGGACGGGCGTGCTGGCAGTCCGCACCGCGCCTGGCGCAACGGTTACGGTGGAACAGCTCCGGCACGAGTTCTGGTTCGGCGCCACCATCGCCACCGGCGTGTTCACGGGACGCACGCCATCGGAGGACGCGGCGAAGTGGAAAGAGGTTTTCCTGAGCCACTTCAACGCGGGAGTGATCGAAGCAGCGTTCAAGTGGCACGAGATGGAGCGGGAGCGCGGCAGGGTCGATTACTCGGTGGTGGATGCCATGCTCGAGTGGGCGTCGGGGCATGAGATCCCGGTGCGCGGGCACTGCATCTTCTGGGGCATTCCGCGGTATGTGCCCGAGTGGCTGAAGCCGCTGGGCGACGCACCGCTCCGCCTCGCCGTGCGGCAGCGGGCGCGGTCGATCGCCGCCCGCTACCGCGGGCAGTTCGCCGAGTACGACCTGAACAACGAGATGATCCACGGCAACTGGTTCGAGGAGAGGCTGGGACCGGAAATCACGCGCGACATGGCGCGCTGGGTGAAGGAAGGCGACCCCGATGCCGTTCTGTTTTTCAACGACTACGACATCCTCACCGGGCGGCGGCTCGACGATTATCTGAAACATATCCGCACGGTTCTGTCATCGGGCGCCCCGATGGACGGAATCGGCGTTCAGGGGCATCTGCACGGAGATTCCTTCGACGAAAACGAACTGCGGCGGGCGCTCGATGCGCTGGCCGGGCTGAAATTGCCGGTCCGCATCACCGAGTTCAATTTTCCGGGGCAGCGGTCGAAGTATTACGGAAACCGCGAGGCGCGGCTCAGCGCGGAGGAGGAGGCGGCGAAGGCTGATGCGTTGCGGCGCTATTTCCGAATCTGCTTTGCGCACCCGGCGGTGACCGGAATCCTGATGTGGGGCTTCTGGGAGGGCGCCAACTGGATTCCGCAGTCGTCGCTCTACAGGCGCGACTGGAGCCCGACGCCTGCAGCCGGGACTTACCGCAGGCTCGTCTTCGGCGAGTGGTGGACGCGCGCGGAGGTGAAAGCGGACTCGAGCGGACTGGCCGCCGTTCGCGCATTCTACGGCACGCACCGGGTGCGTGCCGGGGGCAGAGAGACCGTGGTCAGGCTCTCGAAGGCCGAGGGCGCGCGCGTGGTGGACCTGCAGTGAGCGGCGGCGGGCGGAAAGCCCGCTGCCGGGCTCACTTCTTCGCCTTGAGGTAGGCGACCAGGTCGATGATGTCGGAGCCGCCGAAGGCGGGCCACTTCAGGCCCTTGCCCCGCATCTGGCTGAGCATCTGCGGTCCGTGGCTCCAGAGCACGGCCACCATGCCGAAGCTGTTGTCGCCCTCGCCGTGGGCGAGCTTCGGCATTCCGGCGTTGTGGCAGGCGTTGCATCCTTTGGAAGCGAAAGCCTTCTCGCCGGCTGCGGCGTTGCCGCCTTCGTTCTGGAATTGCAGCGTCCAGACATAGCCGACCAGCCGGGTCATCTCTTCCGGCCGCAGCTCGCTGTTCTTCGGCGCTTTGCCGGGATGGTTCCACAGCGCCGCCGCCAGTTCGGCGTTGCTCTTGGGCCCGCTCTTGCCGAGTTGCCTGGCGCCTGAGTGGCATCCGGCGCAGCCCTTCACCTTGAACAGCTCCTCGCCTGTGGCTGCCGAGGCGGGGACATATTTCGGCGCGGCCTTCGATGCCGTGGGGAGGCTTTGCAGATAGACCTTGATGTCGTTCATCTCCTCGGCGGTGAGCTTCGGGAACGCGGCCTTCTTCGCCTCCATCGCGCCTTTCATCTGCGGCGAGTGGTTCCACATCTGGCGAGCCAGTTCAATGGGATCCGTGATGGAGGGCCACTGGCTCACATCGGGCGCTCCGCCGCCGGCGCCCTGGTGGCAGCCCGCGCAGCCCTTCTCGGCGAACAGTTTCTTGCCACGCCCTGCATCGCCTTTCTGCTCGAAAAAGCGTGCGGAGTAAAAATAGGCGTACAGATCGGCCGCCTGCTGCGTCGTGAGTTTCGGCGCCTTCATGCTGGCGCGCTCCATCGCCTCCCACATCTGCGGCGCATGGTTCCACATGAGCGCCGCCATGGTGGCGGGCGTGTAGCCGCGGCCCACGGTCTTGCCGAGATCCGGCCCGGACTTGCCGCCCAGCCCGTTCACGCTGTGGCAGACAATGCACTTCTGGCTCTGGAACAGCTCTGCGCCGCGGGCGGAATCGCCCAGCGGGACGGTGGCGGCGCAGAGGGAAGCGGCAGCAAGGGGAACAACCAACAGTCGCAACATGAATGCCTCCTCGATTCGCACTTCTCCACTCTATCGGACAGCGGAAAAAAAACAAGGGGCAGGCCTCAGCCTGCCCCTCCCAACCCGGAAAATCCACCTTTTACATGAGCAGCCGGACGCCGCCCATGTACATGTGGGTGCGGAAGCCTTCGAAGACATGGATCGTCTGCGTGAGGCCGAAATAGCGGTACTCGGAGAAGAACTCCATTTTCGGCGTGACGGGCAGCGTGAGCCGGCCCTGAGGCTGGTAGTAGTCCGTGGGCCGGACGCCCGACGTGGTAGTGAACGAGCCTCCCGCGCTGACGCGGCCGCTGTAGCCGGGCGCCAGCGGCACGCGCAGGTCGATCATCATCGTGCCCGTGTGGGCGTAGTCCCGGTAGTTGCTGGCCACTGGGAACAGGCCCAGCGGATAGAGGAAATCAATGTCGCTGCGCACCTTGGAGCGCTGGTATTCGGCGATGATGGCCGCGTTGCGGCCGCCGCCGGGCAGCCACTGCAGGCTCCCCGTGATGGCGTCGGCGTGATACCAGAACTTCACGTCAGGGTTCGGGTTCTCGTTCGTCAGCCAACTGTAATTGGCGTTGAAGAACAGGCTCTTCATCAGCTCGAACCGCGTCTGGAAGCGCAGCCGCGTGTGGTCGTACAACCCGGTGCGGTAGTAGGTCTTGATGCCGTCGATGAACTCGAGGTCGCCGAGCAGGCTGACTCGCTTCACGGGGCGGACCACGAAGCCGAAGACGCCGCCCTGCCGCTCCATTTCCAGACGGTCGTAAGCGCTGCCCTGCGAGTAGGTGCTGGCGCGCATCAGCGACCGGCCCCACTCATAGCGGTGCCCGCCGCGGATGGTCAGTTGTCTGGAGACGTCCCAGATGGCCTCGATCTGCTGCCGGTGGCGAGAGACCTCCAGCCGTTCGCCTCCGGTGAGCGTCAGCCCTGCCGACGTCGTGGGCGTGAAGAACTGGATCGAGCGCAGCGTGTTGATGCCGGTGGTGTGGAAGCGGTCCGTCTCCCAGCTTTCCCGGATCCGGATGCGCGATCCGAGCCGCGCCTCGGCCGCCCCGCTGCCCGAGACGTGCGGCATGGTGGCGTTGCCGAAGAAGTAGTCCGTGGTGCCGGTGAGCAGCAGCAGCGGGTTGTTGGGATCCACGATGCGTCCCTGCTGCAACTGGTTCAATTCGGAATAGGTCTTCGGGCGGCTGCGGATGAAGCTGCCCGAGAGATCCAGCCAGTTCCAGGGCGAGGCCGTGACCAGCGCTTTCGTGTGTTCGGCTTCGCCGCGGATGCGGTAGAGCTGATTGCCGTTGGTCAGCGAAAGGATCTGGCCGAAATACGGCGTCGAGCGGTTGCCCGCAAGCGTTTCCGTCGAGTAGACGAACTGATCGTCGCCGAACCGCCGCCCGCCCTGTTCGACGGTCGCGTGAAAGCGGCTCAGCTCGACGCGGATGCCGCCGCGGACCTCATACAGGCTCCAGTCGATGACATTGCGCAGGGGATATTCGTTGGGAGGGATCACCAGCGGCGTGATGCCCGTGCCGAAACTGGTGTTCCGGCTGAAGCCGATGTACGGCATGATGCGCGTGCCCGGGAACAGGGTCAGCTCGTTGTCGTAATTGCGGATGCGCGTATCCATCGTCCGCTGATTGAAGAACTGCGCCGTGCCGGGCTGGCCGATGTTGGCGAACGAGGGCAGCGCGTTGAACAGAGCGATGTTCGAGTAAGTGCTGTTCAGCCGGTACACGCCCCGCTTGAGCACGTCGAGCCGGGCCGTGTTGTAGGGGTCGCCGCCCCAGGCGGTCATGGTCAGCAGCCCGCTGTCGAGCCAGCGGGAGTTCTCCGGTTCGAGCCGCAGCTGGCCACTGGTCATGCGCACGCCCTGGCTCAGGTTGACCAGGCTGCGATAGGTCTGGAAGTCGCCGGTGCGCGAGACCCAGCGGGCGCCCAGGTCGATATGGCCCCCGAACACCGTCTCCGTGCCTGTCGGCTCGGGGTTCACCTCCCACTTCTTCGCCGCGCCGGATGCGGCAGCCTGCGTCTGTGCGGCTTCCGTCACCTCGGCCGGCTTCGCTGCTTCCTCTGCCGCGGCCGCCCTGGGGGCGGCAGGCAGGGTTTTCGCGGCGCGGACTTTCCGGAGCTTCTTGGACGTGATCTTCGATGCGGAACGGTTCGCTTCCTTGGGAAGGGGCGCGCCCTGCGCCAGAAGCGCCAGCGGCAGGGCCATTGCCAGGAGAAGTCTCATCGCAGCAGAGCTCCATTCACGTTGGATCCATGCACCTTCTGGTGACAGGCCGTGCAGTTGCGCCAGCGCGGCAGCCGCAGGTCGTGCGTGGCGATGGCCACGCCGCCCGCCGTCGTGGCCCGTGGCGGCGACTGTACGTTGGAGTGGCACTCGAGGCAGAGGTTGGCCACTTCATGGCGGATCATCATGCGCGGGTTGGCCGAACCGTGCGGCTCGTGGCAGATCGTGCAGGGCTCGTTGCGCACGGGGGCGTGTTCGAACACGAAAGGCCCGCGGATGTTGGAGTGGCACTGGAAGCAGCCGGGCTGCTGGCCGCTGGCCAGCCGCATATTGCGGTTCAGGAAGCTTGCGTGCGGGTTGTGGCAACCCGTGCACGACATGGCGCCTTCTGGCAGCGGGTGGCGGTGCGGCTTCTGGAAGCTGGCCCAGACGTCCATGTGGCAATTGCGGCAGTTCTGGTTGACGCCGGCCGCGGTGCGGAACCGGCGCGCCGAGGCTTCCTCTCCGGTCTTGTGGACGTTGTGGCAGGACGTGCAGGCCACGCTGTTGCGGGCGTGGCCGCTCTGGATGCGACCCACCTGCGTCTGCTGGTTCTTGTGGCAGGAGAGGCACATCTGGTCGATAGCCGCCGCGGTCATGTTCTTGGGAGAAAGAATGTCGTCCGCGGAGGTCGTTTCAGAGTGAACCGAGCCGGGACCGTGGCAGGACTCGCAGGCTTTGCCTTCCCAGCCGCGGCGCTTGTTGGTTTCGAGGATGATGTGCGCGTTCTTCTTGAAGCCCGTGTGGATCTCGTCGTGGCAGCCCGCGCAGGTGTCAGACCCGACGTATTCTCTCTTGGCCGGAGCGGACGCAGCGGCGGGAGCCTGACCCTTCTTGGCGGGCTCCTGGCCGCCGGGCGCTGCCGCCAGCCAGCCCGCCCATGCGATGGCGGCGATCAGCGGCACAAAGCGGAATCTCATGAGAACTCCCCTGGATGGATTCGGGGCAGGCGTGCCGGACGCCTGCCCCGTAGTTCCGGTTCACTCACCCGGTTAGCGGGCGTGGACCTTGTTCACGCTGTAGGTGGCGTTGGGCCCGTGGCACACCGTGCAGCTCTCGCCGAGCCGGGTGGTGTGCGCCAGGGCGTGCGACGCGGCTTCTTTGCTGGCGTGGCAGCCCAGGCAGGCGGCCGAGGTCGGCGGCATGGGATCGAGCCAGCCCCGCGGGTCGACCACGCTCAGGACGCCTTCCGAAGGCACCTGCTGGCTGTTGTTCACGTGACAGAGGTTGCAGCTTGCGGCCGTCGCCGGCGGGGGCAGAAGGATGTGGTTGTAGTTGTGCGGCACGTTGCCGAAGCCGTAGACAGTATACTCGCGCGGCTGCTCTTCGCCGGTGTGGATCCGGTGGATCATGGTGGCGAAGTTGATGGATTCTGCCGGCATCTGGGCCGCCGGGCGCCGCGCCGCGTCGGTCATGTTCGGGTTGTGGCAGATCACGCAGTTGTCGATCTCGTCGCGGTTCTGCCCGTGCAGGAACCAGAGCCGCGCGTGGCAGACGTTGCAGGTGGCCGTCGTCGTGACCACCCGGCGCGGAACCACCTGGCTGCCGTCCACCGAAACGTACTTCACCTGGTTCGGGATCGTCGCCTGGACCAGCGTCTCTTTCAGCGTGCCTTCCAGCAACTTCTCGTGCGAACGGCCTTCCACGGCGATCGTCCATGTACCCTTGGCATCAGCGGGGATGGCCGTGTTCATCGTGTAAGTGTAGAGGCCGGTCGTGCCGGTGACGGCCGCGGCTGTGACGGTTTCATTCACGTAGCCGCGCGTGGTGGCCGTGCCCACGCCCGTGCCGTAGTCGGACGTCGGACCAGCCAGCGTGAAGGCCAGGCGCGCGTTGCCCGCGCCGGGCAGCAGTTCTGTGATCGCCATCGCCTTGCCCGCGCGGTCCTTCAGAGAGAAGGTAATCCGCGGCCGCTGGCCAGGCGCCGCGTTCTCGATCCGCTCGATGTTGACCACCGCGCCGCGCAGCAGCGAGGACATCTGCGGCTCGACGTGCGCGCCCATGATCGAAGCGTCGAAGTCCAGCTCGCCCTTGGGGATGTGGCAGTTCTTGCACTGGTTGTCGGACAGCTGGATAATCCCCAGGTGCCCCTCGCCGGTGGCGAAGTTCACGTTGTCATGGCAGCTTCCGCAGGCGGCGCGGGTCGGGTTCGTCAGCCAGGCGTCCTTGTGCGTGGCTTTCTCGTTCCGCTCGACATGGCACCACTGGCAGTTGCTGGCGCCCGACGGCATGCCGACCTTTGAATAATCCGCCACGGCGTTGCCGAATCCCACGATCTGATACGGCTTGCCCGCCCGGACGCTGGGCAGATTGGCGCCCATGTGGATCCTGTGAGTCATGACGGTCATGTCGATCGTGTTGTCCGTCTCAGGGTTCGTGTTTTCCACGGTCACCCCCCCGATCGTGTAGGCGGGTGTATGGCACAGGATGCAGTTGTCCATCCCGCGGCGGGAACCCCCGTGGAAGGAGAGATCCTCGTGGCATTTGTTGCAGCTCTCCGTCACCGTCACCTGACGCGTCCGCCGAACCGGCGAGCCGTCGGGGACGAAATAGTAGTTGTCCGTGGCGTAGTTCACGCCCAGATCGAACTCGCTCAGGTTCCGGTTGCCGTACATCGAGATGGCGTGCGTCGCCGTCCGGTCATAGCCCGCAGGCAGCTTCGTGCCGAACGTATAGATGTACTCTCCATCGGCGACCTTCGTGTGGGTTCCGCCGGTATCAGCTGCCGCCTGCCTCGCCCTCTTGCCTGCCGTCGGCGGCCAGGTGCTCGTCTTCAGCCGCGTCGTGTAAGCGCGGTAATGCGTGCCGTCGTTGGGGAGCACGGCGAGAACGAAACTGACTGAAACCGGACCGGGGGTGTTGATTCCCTCCCGTTCCAGCGGCACTCCGCGCGGGTCCGTGATCCGGTAGCGCACCCGCACGGTGCCATCCGCGGCGATCTCATGGCTCAGGACCTTGAAAACCAGTCCGGGGCGGACAAAATTGATGGTAGCTTCGTCGGCATAAAACGCCTTGTCCCGCGGTGTGAATGGCGATTGCGGGGAGCTCACCAGCACTGTTGAAGTGATCAACACCAGTGCGGCGAGCGTCCATTTCATCCAACCACCTGAGCGTCTCAGTGAACGCATACTGCACTCCTTCCACGTGCGAACTAGAATTCCGTGCTTCAACAACAAACGATCATGGAGCCGACACACGGCTCAGAAGCTCCTTTGCAGGAACCAAGCCAAACCTATCGCATCCCACCCCCGGAGTCAAGCGCTTTGCAATCAATGATTTGCAAGTACAGTCTCCGCCATGCCGAATCTGGAATATCAGATCTCCGTGGGTGATGTTCAACACCCCTGCGCAAACTGCCCCAGAATCGGCCGCCTTTTTTAGAGCCAACCCCGCCCAGTCTCCATCTAGTAGGACGATGTTACCTGCCGCTGTTCCCCGGCCTGCCCCCCTTCGGACGACGTCCCCGGCCGCCCGGCTTGCAGCCGATCGCGGCGTGATCGAGTTTCATCTGGAGTCCCTGCTTGGGGGCGGCGCCTCGACGCCCTTCCGGGAGGCGATGCGCTATGCCGTCCTCGGCCAGGGGCAGCGCTTCCGCCCGGTTCTGGCGTTGCGGATCGCCCGGCTGTGCGGGCAGGAAAACCCGCACACGCTGCGTGCCGCCGCCGCAGTCGAGATTCTGCACTGCGCATCGCTCATCGTGGACGATCTGCCATGCATGGACGACGCCGCCGAGCGCCGCGGCCGGCCCTCCACGCACCGGGCTTTCGGCGAGGCCACGGCCGTGCTTGCCGCTTTCGGCCTTGTGGCCCTGGCCGCGCGTGCGGTGGTCGAACAGCCCTGCCTGCCCGCCCAGCTGCCCCACCTCGTGCGCTTCCAGACGCACCTGCTCCGCACGCTGGACGTCTGCGGCCTTTGCGAGGGCCAGGATCTGGACCTGCGAGCGGCCGACTGCCAGCGCGCGCAGCTCCGCGACTGCATGAACGAACTGAAAACCGTGCCGCTGTTCGAACTCGCCGCGCGCGCCGGCCTTCTGTTCACCGATCCCCAGTCGCGCCTGGCGCGCACGCTCCTCGCCTTCTCGCGCGAATTCGGCCGCGCCTTTCAGCTCGTCGATGACTACCTTGACGGCGAGATCCCCGGCCTCGGGCCTGTCGAGGCCAGTCTCCGCCGGGCCGAGCAGACGCTGGCCCCGCTGGCGCCTGCCAATGCGGAACTGCTCGAACTCGTGGAGGTGCTCCGTGCCCGCTGCCAGTAGCTCGCCTGTCGCCTCCGCTCCCGTCCATCCGGCCGGAAAACGCCGCCGCATCGTGGTGATCGGCTCCGGCTTCGGCGGCCTTGCTTCCGCTATCCGCCTCCAGGCCCGCGGCTACCAGGTGGACCTCATCGAAGCCCGCGATCAGCTCGGCGGCCGCGCCTACGTCTACCGCCAGGACGGCTTCACGTTCGACGGCGGCCCCACCGTCATCACCGCGCCCTTCCTGATCGACGAGATCTTCCAGGCGGCCGGCCGCCGCACGGAAGACTACTGCCGCATCGTGCCCGTCGATCCCTTCTACCGGATCGAGTTCCACGACGGCCGCTCGTTCGAGTACAACGGCGATGAAGCCGAAACCGAGCGGCGCGTCGCCGCCTTCTCGCCCGGCGATCTGGAAGGCTACCGCACGATGATCCGCAAGGCGAAGGCGATCTTCCAGAAAGGCTTCGTCGAGCTGGCCGACAAGCCGTTCCTGCGCTTCTCCGACATGTTCTCCATCGCGCCGGACCTCATCCGGCTGCAGTCTTACAAGACCGTCTACCAGTTCGCCGCCCAGTATGTGAAAGATCCCCTGCTGCGCCGCGTCTTCAGCTTCCACCCGCTGCTGGTGGGCGGCAATCCGTTCCAGACCACGTCCATTTACGCGCTGATCCACTACCTCGAACGGCAGTGGGGCGTGCACTATGTCATGGGCGGAACGGGCGCGCTGGTGGCCGCCCTTGGCCGCCTGTTCGAAGAACTCGGCGGACGCGTCCACCTCTCCGCTCCAGTCGAGCGCATCGAGATCCGCG
>Ga0101944_10002701_pt1 | contig 27550 bp, 18 predicted proteins | sample DewCreD2012metaG_FD_75245 | JGI IMG/M metagenome (GOLD analysis project Ga0101944, IMG submission 75245) | Hot spring sediment bacterial and archeal communities from British Columbia, Canada, to study Microbial Dark Matter (Phase II) - Dewar... ... | reverse complement strand
AAGATGATGACGACGGCCAGGACGATCTTCTCGACGTGTTGGAAGGCGAACTGGCGCAGTCCCGCGGTGTCCATACGCGTCCTTCTTGCCGGGTGTGGCGGCCCCGGCTTGCCTGGCGCCTAGCGCCGCACGGTGCCGGTCGCGCGGGCCACTCCTTCGCGGCTTTCCACCGGCTTGAAGGCGAGGAGGCCGAACTTCGCCCTCACGCCGGTACCGAGCTCGATGTCAAAGGTCTGGGACTTGTCGAGGTGGTCCTCGGGCCGGAAGACCGCTTGGACGCCCTCTGGGCCGACGAAGGTGCCCACTTTGCTCGCATGGTCGGCGATGCCGGCCTCGATGAGCTTGCGGGTCCTCTGCAAGAGGGCGCGGGTGGCCTCGAGTCTCAGCCGCTCGTAGTCGTAGCGCCGCTCGAGCCAGGTCTGGGCGTCCTTGAGTGAGGCAAAGGCGTACTCGCGCCCGCAGAGGGCATCGGTGACCGACACGGTCTTGCCGGCCTCGGTGTCGGCCTGACGGACCCTGTCGAGCTGCTTGGCGATCCAGTCGAGGGCGAGCTCTGGCCGCTGCGGCGGGGGCGCCTTGGGGTCGGCGCCCTTCGCGCGGGGGAGTTCGAGGCGCTTTCGGGCGTCGTCGAGCTTTCTGAGCTGCGCGCCGAGCCAGGCGACCACGTCGGCCCGGTCCTTGGGGAATTGTGCCTTGGCAAAGGTCACTTGTTGGACCTCGACGAGGATGTCGGGAATCTCGCCCGAGAGGGCGACGGCGATGGCCTGGCGCCTGGCTCTGGCCGCCAGGGGGCCGGCGCCTTCGTCGCCCTCGGGGCGCTCCGCGTCGGCGGCCCCCTTCGGGGTCGGCTCCCTGAGGGCCGGGCCGGCCACGTCGGCCCTGGCCCGCTGGATGGACTGTATGCCGATGACGCGGAAGCACAGTGGGGAGGTGGCGAGGTCCTCGAGCAGGTCGCCGAGGTGGGTGTAGTCGCAGGTGATTGCCATTTGGACTGGGATAGGCTCGGCGAGGCTGGGGCCTTCCGCCGCCCTGACCACGGGGGCGTGCCCCCGCCGCACGGCGCCCGCTGTGCCGCCGCCGACGAAGAGGCTGTCGAGCCTGACGTGCCACTTGGCCAGGATTCCCAGAAGGGTCTTCTTGACAGTGAATTCCTTCTGCAACGCAAAGATGTCCCCGATGAGCACACTGGCCTGGCTGAAGGCCCCGCGGGCGGCGAGGCCCAGGGCGCCGGGGTCGGTGCCCACCTCTTCCATGACCGGCGCCAGCTTGTCGGCCTCGGCGTTGTAGACCTCCTGATAGGCGGCCTTGAAGACCTCGAAGCGCGCCGGGGTGTGCCACGGGTAGGCGCCGTACTCGGCGAGCTTCGGGGACTCGAAGAGCCCCTCGAGGGGCTGGCCGAGGTGCCAGAGGAAGACGACGCAGTCGGCCTGCTCGCCCTCGGCGGCCTTGCGCCGGGCCTTGTGTTGCTCGATGCGCTTCTCGATGCCCTGGGTGTCGCGCTTGAGCTTGTCGCGCTCAGCGCGTTTGGCCTCGAGGCGCTCGAGTGCCGCCCTCGCCTCGGAGCGCGCGCCGGCCACGAAGAGGACGGCCCCGCCCTCGGCGAGCAGGACGATGCCCGCGATGATCCAGGCGAAGTGCTTTCGGACAAAGCCCATTGCGGGTTGTTCCTCGCTGCTTTGTTGCCACGGCCGGGCCGTGAGCCGCCTCGGTCACGCGGGCGGGGCGCTCAGTCAACCTTCGTCAGGTCGCCCCGCTTGCTGGGCCCCCTCGGAGCGGGCCTGGGGGCCGGCCTTGTGGCTCTCGCGGGTGCCGCCTTGGGCGGCGCGACCTCGGCCCCTGGCTTCGCGGCCAGCGGCTTCGAGCTGTATGTGACCCAGAAGGCGTAGACCTGGCCCGTCGGGGCGCGCTCGCCGGCCGCGGCGGGGGTCCGCCGCGGCGCGCCAGCGCCGGCGGGGTCCGTCAAGTCGGCCTGCCCGCGCCCCTCTACGGCGCGCACGAACGGCCTCGCCTGGAGCCGCCGGCCGAGCTCGTCAATGTCCTTAGCCGTGAAGGGCGTGTCCTTCTCGAAGCGGACCTCGATCTTGAGTCCCTCGCCCGGCTTGACCTCGACGGCGTGTGCGCCGACGACGCCCAGGTCGCCCCTGGGGATGGCGCCGACCGCTTCCTCTGCCGACACGAGGCGGATGCCGTTGAGGCGGAACGGCTCGCGCGCGAGCGTGTTCACCGCGGTGTTCAGGTCGTCCAGGAAGTACAGCCACTCGAGGCGCCCGGTCCCGAGTGTGCCGAAGAGCTGAAGGCGGGCGCCCAGGGGTCCCAGGTCGCTCCACTGGCGCTCGGCGTCGAGGAGCTTGCGGTAGCCGTTGATCTCCTGATCGAGCGGCGCGACGTCCTCGGTGGCCCGTCGGAACTCGTCGGTGGCCTTCTGGTAGCTGATGCCAAGCGGTGCGGCGAGGAGGAGGAGGATTGCTGCGGCGTAGGGGACCTTGCGGCGCAGGAGGCGCTCGCGGACCAGGTCGCGCGGCAGCAGGTCAATGTTGACGCGCGCGACGCGCAGGGCCTGAAGCGCCAGCCCGACGGCCACGGCGTAGTTGGGCAGCTCGGCCTCGAACTTCTCGGGGTCTGCGCTCGTCGCCACCTTCACCCGCTCCAGCCGGTCGAGCAGCGTCACCTCGTAGTCGAGGTTCTTGCGGAAGTACTCCACGAGCTGGGGGAGCTTGAACGAGCGGCCGAGCAGGAGCACTCGCTCGATGCGCACCTGGCGGGTCTGGGTCTTGTAGTAGCCGATGGAGCGCTGGACCTCGCCCAAGAGGTCGTCCACGATGGGCCGCACGGCGCCGAAGAGCTTCTCGGCCTGCGTGGAGGTGGCGGCCTTGCGCTTGAGGTTCTCGGCCTCCTCGAAGGAGATCTGGTATTTCTCCTGAAGGGCGCGCGTGATGTCGTTGCCAGAGATGCCCACGCTGCGGACCCAGAAGCGCTCGCGGTCAATGATCACCAGGTCGGTGTTGGCCGCCCCTACGTCTATCACCACGGTGCCCGCCGTGATGTCGCGGTCATACATGAGGAAATTATATGCGGCCAGGGGGCCGATCTCGACCAGGTCGGGCACGAGTTTGGCCAGCCGCAGGTTGGTGAGGTAGCCGTAGACCGTGGCCTTCTTGGCGGCGAAGAAGGCGACCTCGACCTCCTCGCCGGGCACGTCGAGGCCGGTGACGGGCTGGTAGTCCCACACCACTTCTTCCATGGGGAAGGGCATCTGGGTGCGGGCCTCGTAGCGCACGATCTCGGGGATGCGCTTGCGCTCGACGGGTGGGAGAGGGATGAACCTGGGGAAGACCTCGCGCCCCGGGAGCGATACGGCCAGGCTGGCGCCCTTGAGACTGGTCTCGACCTGGAGCTCGGCAAGGGCGTTGCGGACGTGGAGCTCGCGGTCCCCCAACTGGGCGCGCTCCCCGTGAGCCTCGCAGGGGATGGTGCGGTACTCGAGGATGGTCACGGAGTCGCCGGCGCGGCGCAGCTTGACGGCCTTGACGGCAGACTCCCCGATGTCAATGCCCCAAGCGACCTTATGGGCCAAGCCGTCCACTCCTGGGTCTAGTGCCCGACCGCGGCCCAGCCCCCTGGACCGATCGAGGCGCGCGTCTTCTCAAGCCACGCCGGCATAGGGGATTATACATCGCCGCCCCCGGCTGTCAAGTGCATTTTGCTCCCGCCCGGTGGGCGGGCCGGCCGGCGTTCGCTCTGCGCTTTCTGCCGGCCGCCACGCCGCGCCCGCAGGCCTCTCAACCCCCGTCGAGCAGCGCCCCCTCATCCCACAGGAACCACTGCCCCGTCTTGTTCAGATACGTCAGGCAGTTCCGCAGGATGTCGGCGTGCTCGTTCTCCTCGCGCACCAGGCGCTCATAGAGAGAGCGCGTCCCGGCGTCCCCCGCCTTGCCGGCCTGCTCGCGGTAGTGCGCGATGCTGGCGTTCTCCATTGCCAGGGCCTTCTCGAGGGCCGCCGTGTCGCCGGTATCGGCGTCGAGCTGCGCCCGCAACTCGGCGCCCAGTGTGGAGAAGAGCGTGACCAGGCGCTGCTTGGGCATCTCGCCCTCCAGCGCCACGCGCGCCTTGCGCGCGAGGCCGAGCAGCACCTGCTCGTGGCGACGCTCGTCGGCGGCCAGCGCCTCAAACGTCCGCCGGCCCAGCGGGTTCGCAGTCCGAGCCGCGACCTCCGTGTAGAACGCCTGCCCGTCGCGCTCGAGCTGAATGGCGTACTGAAGCGGGTCCACCTGGGCCATCGCTGCCTCCTCGTGTCTAGCCGCGGTCCGCGCCGCGCCGCCTTGTCGCCGCAGGCCGCGTTGGCGTATAATAGCACAAGAGCCACTGTCGCGCCAGTCGCGTTCTCACTCACCCCAGGAGGAGCCGCCCGACGTGTCGCCCATCATCCTCGGCATCGCCGGCAGCCCACGCGTGGAGGGCAACACCGACACGCTGCTCCGCGAGGTGCTCCGCGGCGCAGCCGCGGGCGGCGCCGCAGTGGAGTTCCTCCCCCTCCGCGACCACAGGATGCGCCCCTGCATCGAGTGCGACCGCTGCCAGGCCACAGGCCGCTGCGCCATCCCCGACCCCGTGCAGGCCATCCACGACAAGCTGCTGGCGGCCGACCACGTGGTCTTCGCCACGCCCATCTTCTTCGCCGCCGTCTCCGCCCAGGCGAAAATCCTCATTGACCGCTGCCAGTGCTTCTGGGCGCTCAGACACGTCCTGCACAAGCCCCTCTACGACCCCCCGCGCCCCCACCGCAAGGGCCTCTGGCTCGCCTGCTGCGGCTTCGACAAGCGCTGGATGTTCGACGGCCCGCGCCGCACGATGAAGGCGCTCTTCAGCGTCCTGGAGCTCGCCTGGGGCGGCGAGCTGTGCTACCGCCACGTGGACGCCCGCGGCGCCATCCTCGACCACCCCACCGCGCTGGCCGACGCCTACCAGGCCGGCCTGGCCCTCGCCCGCGCCGAGCCCATCCGCTCCACCCCCTGAGCCCGCCTCTCACACGCGGCGAAGAGGCCCGCTCCACCCCCCCGGCCCGCCTCTCACACGCGGCCGGCAAACAGCCGCATGTACTGCTTCGTCTTCTCCTTCACCCGCGCCCGCGCCGGCTCGCCCAGCTTGCGGAAGTCCTTCTCGCTGGGGTTCGCAGCGTACGCATCGGTGAAGCCGCGGATGAACTCAATCGAGATGATCGTCGCGACGTTGACCTTCGTCACCCCTCCCGTCTGGATCGCATCCAGCAGCGTCCCCTCCCCTTCCGCCAGGCGGATGCCTTTCGCCTCCGCGTCCTTGGGCGTCATCAGGATGCCCGACGAGCCGTGCGAGACCAGCGGGATTTGCTTGCGCTCCTGGATCGCCACCAGGCGGTCCACGCGGATGGGCCAGATGTCATCCCATATCCCGTGGATGGAGCCGAACGCGGCCGCCAGGAAGTCGCACCCCGTCTCAGCGACGAAGCGCTCGACATCCTCCGGCTTCGCCATGAGCGCCTCGACCGACTTGCCGGCCCTCTCGCGGATGATCTGCACGGCCTTCGCAGGGGCCTCCTTGCGCAGCGCCGCGATCTCGTCCTTCTTGAAGTAGTCCTCGATCTTCGGGATCTTCCCCAGCTCGGCCTCGACCGGCACCCCCCTCGGGCGACACATCCCCACCACCTGCCGCGTCAGCCGAATGTTCTCCTCCAGCGGCAGCGACGAGGCATCGAAGAGGACGGCCGTGAAGCCATTGTCGAGGGCCTTCTGCACGTCCTCCAGCGTCGTCCCGTGATCGAGGTTCAGGGCCACGCGCACCTTGGTCTCCGCCGCGGCGATCTTCACCATCCCCGCGCCAAGCGCCCAGCCGGCGTACTTGCTCGCCCCGGGGCTGAGCTGGATGATCACATCCACCGGCTTCCCCAACTCCTTCGTCATCTCCTCCGCCGCCCACACGAAGCCCTGCACCATCTCCATGTTGTTCGCATTGAACGCCCCGACGGCCCGTCGCTCGGCCAGCGCGGGCATCAGGATGTCCTTGCCATTCACCAGTGGCATCTGCATTCCTCCTTTGCCGTGGGTATACGTGCCGTGGGCCACGCGCGCCCGGCCAGCCGCGTGGCTCCCGCCCCCGCCGACCGGCCGCCCACAGCGGGCGGCCCGGCCCCGCGTCGCGCCCCATCATACCCGAACCCAAAACCCTGTCAAGTGCCCATGGGCACGGCCCACTTCCTGTAGCCATCCGCTCTCCCGCACCATCGTCCTCACGCCCACCTCTCCGTCGTCCCCCTCCTCGTGGTCGTCCTCGTCCTCATCCTCGTCGCCGTCGAGTCGTCGGGTGCGCATACGTGCACGCTGAACCGACTTGGACAGCAGGGGTTCCGCGCGCAGAACCTCAGGGGATGAAGACTGTGGGGCCGTTGCCAGCCGCCAAATGCCGCTTGACCCAGCGAAGCGTTCCGTGTATCCTCAGCGCCCACGACGCGGCGGGCGCGACGTGCGCCCGCAACCAGGCGTCGGCCCTTGCTCCTTTCAGGAGGAAGCTGTGGCCAAGTCTGCTACCGTCCGTTTCGGGATCATCGGCCCGGGGGGCGCGGGGCGCTGGCGCGTCCGCGAGCTCATCAAGGAGCCTGCGACCCAGATCGTGGCCGCCGCCGACACGAACTCCGACTGCCTCGACAAGCTCGAGGCCGATGTGGGGAAGCCCGTCCAGCGCTTCCTTGGCCCCGACGGCTACAAGAAGATGATAGACACCTGCGGGCTAGACGCGGTTGGGGTCTTCTCGCCCCACACGCTGCACTTCCCCCACGCGATGTACGCCCTGGAGCACGGGCTGCACGTCCTCATCGAGAAGCCGATGGTCTGTGGCGTCGGCAACGCCATCGCGTCGGCCAAGCTGGCGGCGAAGAAGAAACTGCACTACATGATCACGTATCAGCGGCACTTCGAGGCCAAGTACGTGGCCGCGCGCGACCTCATCCGCGAGGGGAAGATCGGCGAGGTGAAGAGCTTCTACGTCTACATGGCCCAGGACTGGCCCAGCCCGCGCATCGGCTGGCGCGGCGACCCCAAGTTCTCCGGCGGCGGCCAGCTCAACGACTCCGGCTCACACTACCAGGACATCTTGCTCTACATGACCGGCCTGCTGCCCGCGAGCGTGGAGGGGGCCTGGGACATGTTCTACCACGGCGAGCGCGCCAAGGTCGAGACCAATGGCTCCTTCTGCGTCACCCTCTCAAACGGTGCGGCCGGCCGCCTCATCATCATCGGCGACTACATCCGCGGCTTCACCGACGACGTCCGCATCCTCGGCTCCAAGGGCATGATCGCCATGTCCACCGCCGACAACCTCATCACCCTCATGCGCGACGGCGAGCCGACGATCAAGATCGAGGCCAAGCTACCCCCCGACTACCCGCCGAACCCCCCGGCCAACTTCGTCCGCCTCATCACCGGCCAGGTCAAGGTCAACCACGTCCCAGCCCTCTTCGGCGCCCAGGTCGCCTTGCTCACCGACGCCATGCTCCTGAGCGGCAAGACGCGCAAGAGGGCCGACTGCGCGGCCATCCTCAAGAAGGCCGGCTACAGCTACAAGGACATCGCGATCCGCTGACCCACCCCCCTATCCCCCAGCGGCCTGGCGCCGCCCCGCGCGACGCCAGGCTGCCGCGTCCCCGCGGGCTCCACCCCGCCCCACCCCCGCTCGCCCCGCCACAGCCGCACAGAGGGCCAACTCGTGCAACAGGCATTTGGCCCTCTGTGCCAAATATTGGCACACTTGCTAACACCAAGCCCCGCAAGCGTTTACGAACAGTCCTCCGCCGCCAGAACAGAGGACCATCCCCCCTTCCCATCGAAGATTGACCCCCTGTAAACTTTTGTGGACACTTCTGCCGGCTTCGCCCCGCAGCGCGGGCGCCTCATCGGCCTCAACCGCTTGCGCCGTCCGACAGAATCCCCTATAATCCCAACCGGGAGGCACTCCATGAGAGCAGCACCGCGATGGAGGACGTAGATTACTACCAGGTTCTCGGCGTGAGCCGGACGGCTACGCGGGACGAGATCAACCGCGCCTTCCGCAAGCTGGCGAAGAAGTACCACCCCGACCGCAACCCCGGCGACAAGAGCGCGGAGGCGAAGTTCAAGCAAATCTCCGCCGCCCACGACGTCTTGAGCGACGACGACAAGCGCCGCCAGTACGACCAGATGCGCGAGGCCCGCGCGCGCGGCTTCGCCACGGGCGACTTCTCCGACCTCAGCGAGTTCCTCCGCTCCGCCGGCGCACGCGCGCGGGGCGGCGGCGCAAGGCGGGGCCCAGAGGCGGGATTCGACTTCTCCGACATCTTCTCCACCTTCTTCGGCGGCCGCGCCCGCCCAGGCCGCACCGGCCCCCAGCGCGGCGAGGACATCCACCAGCGCCTCGATATCCCCTTCGAGACCGCCGTCCGCGGCGGCTCCGTCACCCTCCACGTCCAGCGCCAGGAGCCCTGCCCCACCTGCGGCGGCTCCGGAGCGCGCCCCGGCACCGCCCCGCGCGCCTGCCCCACCTGCCGCGGCACCGGCACCGTCCAGACCGCTCAGGGCGCCTTCGCCTTCTCAAGGCCCTGCCCCGACTGCCTCGGGCGCGGCCGCCGCATCACCAGCCCCTGCACCACCTGCGGCGGCCAGGGTCAAGTCCTACGCCCCCGCAACCTCTCAGTGAAAATCCCCCGCGGCGTTCAGGACGGCGCCCGCATCCGCCTCACGGGCGAAGGCGAGCCCGGCCTCGACGGCGGCCCGCCCGGCGACCGCTACCTGGAGGTCCACATCGCCCCACACCCGCTCTTCGAGCGGCAGGGCCACGACATCTACTCGGAGGCCGAGATCAGCATCGCCCAGGCCGCCCTCGGCGCCACAATACCCGTCAAGACCTTCGCCGGCACCATCCGAGTGCGCATCCCCCCGGGCACCAGCAGCGGCGCCAAGCTGCGGCTGCGCGGCAAGGGCGCCCCCACGCCCGACGGGCGCCACGGCGACCACTACGTGCGCATCAAGATCGCCGCCCCAAAGCGCCTCACCCCCGAACAGGCCGAGGCCCTCCGCCGCCTCGCACGCGAGGCCGACATCCCCCTCTGAGCCACGCGCGCGCCCGACCTACTCGCCCCGCCACTCCGCCGCCAGGCGCTTGCGGAGGGCCGGCAGCACCGCATAATGCGTGAGATCGAAATGCAGCGGGGTGATCGAGACGTAGCCGTCGGCCAGCGCCCGAAGGTCGCTGTCCGGCTCCCGCTCGAACTCCCGCGTCATCTCCCCAGTGATCCAGAAATAGGCCCTGCCCCACGGGTCCAGCCGCCTCTCGAAAAAGTCCGTGTACGACGTGCGGCTCTGGTGGGTCACACGGATCCCCTTGACCTCGCCCTCGGGAATGCCTGGGAGATTGACGTTGAGCACGGTGCCAGCGGGCACGCCGTTGCCGAGGAGCCCGTCGAGGACCCTGCGCGCGATGCGGGCGGCCTCGTCGAAGTCCGGCTGCTCCGTCTCGGCGACCGAGAAGGCGACCGAAGGGACGCCCAGCATGGCCCCCTCGATGGCGGCGGCGACCGTCCCGGAGTAGAGGATGTTGATCGCGACGTTTGCCCCCAGGTTGATGCCGGCCAGGAGCAGGTCGGGCTTGGCCTTGAGGATTTCCCGGCAGCCCAGCTTCACGCAATCGGCCGGCGCCCCGTTGATCCCATAGCCGAAGAACTCCCCGCTATGGTAGATGCGGCGGATGCGCAGCGGGTGGGCCAGGGTGATCGAGTGCGCCACGCCGCTGCGCTCGGTGTCGGGCGCCACCACAGTCACCTCGCCCAGGCCAGCCACGGCCGCCCGCAGGGCCGCCAGGCCCGCCGCATTGATCCCATCATCGTTCGTCAGCAGAATCTTCACCGCGCCAGTGCTCCGCTTCCTGCTCCGCGTCGTGCTCCGCGCCCTCTGCGTCGGCTTGGCCTCCCGCCTCAGCCGCTACAACGGCATTATAGGCCAACGCCAGGGCGATTTCCAGCAGGCGACAGCAGCCGGGCGCAATGACCCACTTGTGAGTGCCCTCTGCCGCCCCCCCCCCGACTTGGCTATCAGATGCCACCAGAGGGCCGCCATCCGTCCCCCTCCGCGACTCCGTCGCGTCCCGCAACGTCCCCGCGTCGCAATCGCCGCTCAGCATGCCCTCTCAGCATGCCCCTCCTGCTTGACACCGCGCCGCCCCAGCGCTAGACTTTGGCCCATATGTGGGCAGGAAAGAGTGTCTGGGGCGTGGCCCTTTTCGGACACCCCTTGCCCCGCGTTGTCATTCTGAGCGCGCGACCGCCGCCAGGCGGGCGCCGCGAAGAACCTGTCAAGGGATGGCGTAGCGTGACGCAAGTGGCCATTGCTACGCCACTCGGCCCCTCCGACAGATTCTTCGCTCCGTTTCCCTCCGCTCAGAATGACAGTCGGCGGGCGGCGGCGCGCGGCAGCGGAACTTGTTCTGTCCGAAACGGGCCACGCCAAAGTTCCTGGCACCCGAACGGAGGACACCTGGCATGGGCATCAAGGTCGCGTTCATCGGCTCGGGCGGCATTGCGGGCTATCACCTGAGCCACCTGGAGAAGATCAAGGACGTGGAGCTCGTGGGCTTCTGCGACGTGCAGGCCGACCGGGCGCAGGCCAGGGCCAAGCACTACAAGACCCGGGCCTATGCCGACTACCGCCGCATGCTCGACGCGGCGAAGCCCGACGCCGTCTACGTGTGCACCCCGCCCTTCGCCCACGGGCGGTTTGAGCTCGACGCTGTGGCGCGCGGCTGCCACATCTTCGTCGAGAAGCCCATCGCCCTCTCGATGGAGACTGCTCTGGCCATCCGCGACGCCATCGCCAAGGCACGCGTGGTCTCCGCCGTGGGATACCAGGACCGCTACCAGGACATCATCGCCAAGCTGCGCGACATCCTGAGCGCCCGCAAGGTGGCGACGGCGATGGGCTACTGGATGGGCGGCATGCCCGGCGTGGCCTGGTGGCGCGTCAAGGCCCAGAGCGGCGGCCAGCACACGGAGCAGACGACCCACATCTTCGACATGGTCCGCTACCTCTTTGGCGAGGTCGCCCAGGTCTACGCCGCGGCCAGCCGCGGCCTGATGAGCGATGTGCCCAACTACGATGTCGAGGACCTCTCCGTCGCCACGCTCACCCTCAAGAGCGGCCTGATCGCCACCGTCTACTCCGCCTGCTGCCTCAAGGCAGGCGGCAAGTGCGGCATTGACATCTTCTGCACCGACTGCCGCATCGAGTACGTCGAGCGCACCTCCGTCACCGTCCGCGAGGCCAGCCGCACCGAGGAGTTCCGCAACGTGGGCGACTACGGCCAGGCGATTGACGAGGCATTCATCGCCGCCGTCCGCTCGAAGGGCAAGGACAACAGGGTCCTCTCCCCCTACGACGACGCCGTCAAGTCGCTCGCCGTCAGCCTGGCGATAGACCGCTCGCTGGCCGAGGGCAGGCCCGTCGAGGTATGAGCGCAAGGGGCTCCCGCACGGGACCTGTGGGCCCATGGGGCCTATAGGTCCGGGCGCCTGGCCGTGCTCCATCAGGGCATGTTGTTTAGGAAGTTCTTGGCCTTGCCGGCGACGGTGCGGACGTTGGGCGCCGGGTCGTCGGCCAGGGCTGCCACGGGGGCGAGGAGGTCCTTGCTCTTGATGCTCCAGCCGTGGTCGGCCAGCAGTGCGGCGGCTGCTGCGCGCACCGCCGCCACGTCGTCCTTGAGTGCAGCGATGAGGGCGGCCGCGAGGGGGGCCGCAGGCGTGCCCAGCAGCCGCTCGTAGACGCTGCGGTGCTGGCGGGGCGCGCCCTTTGCGGGCCAGACCCTTCGATAGTCGGCCTCCACACACGCGATGGCGGCGAGCCGGCCCTCGCCCTTGGCGCCGGCGATGGTCTCGGCCAGCAGGCCCACGAGCTCCCGCGGGCTCTCGGGGATGCGTTCGCCCACGGCCTTGGCGGCGCACTCGCGCACCACGAGGTCGGGGTCGCGCAGCGCGCCCACCAGGGCCGCCGTGGCGCCGGGGTTCTTGAACCGCGCCAGGGTCTCGGCGGCGACCCTTCGCACCTCGGGGCTCTTGTCGCCGGCGAGGAGGGGCGGCACGGCCTTGAGCCCCTCGGCCCGGCCGATGTAGCCCAGGGAGACGATGGCGACGCCCCGCACCGTCGGGTGCGGGTCCTTGAGCCCCTTGTTCACCAGGGCTGGGATGGCCATGCGGTGGCCGAAGCGCCCGAGGGCCAGGGCGGCCTGGCGACGCACGCGGAAGTCCGAGTCGCCCAGCGCCACGGCCAGGTCGGGCAGCGTCGAGAGGTCCTGGAGGTGGCCGAGCGCGGCGACGGCCTTGAGGCGCACGAAGGCGTCCTGCTTGGCCTTCGCCTTGGCCTGCTGCTTCTGGGCCTCGGTCATCCCGGACGTGTCGGGCGACGGCTCCTCGTGGGCGAGTTCGCGGAGGAAGGGGATGGCCCGCTTGTCGCCACAGGTGCCGAGCGCGACGGCGGCCCGCCAGCGGACGTTTTGGTCGCGGTCGTAGAGCAGGAAGATGAGCTGGTCGCTGGCCTCCTTGCTGGCGAGGGCGGCGAGGGCCTGGATGGAGCGGTAGCGCACCTCCTTGGGCAGGCCCGGGGCCTTGAGGATGGTCACCAGGCTGCGGGCCGCGCGGTCGGCCCAGCCGGCTTTGCGGAGGGCCTCGGCCCCGATCTCGTGGACCTCGGGCACGTCGGTCACCGGGAACGCCTGGATGAGGCCCACGGCGATCTCGTCCGAAAGCTTGTCCTCGACTCGCAGCCGCGCGTCCTGAGCCCTCAGGCCCTTGAGCTCCTGGAAGCGGCGGACGAGGATGGAGCCCAGCGCCTCGACGGCTATGACCTTGAAGTCCTCGGGGTAGAGCTTGTCGTGGGCCTGGAGCACGGCGATGAGTGCGCGGACGGCGGTGAGCGAGCGGTCGCCCACGGCGGCGACGGAGAGGAGCGCCGCCCGCAAGCGGCCCGTCGCCGCGTCCTCCTCGGGCGGCTTCTCGGGCGTGATGCCCTTCGTCAGCGGCGCCAGGAGCATGTCGACCAGCCCGGGGTGCTGGTCCGCCGCCTGCTTGAGGAGCACGGGCTCGGCCAGGCGGCCCAGGCGCGCCTCGCACATCTCGCGCAGCGAGATCGTCCTCTCGCCCCCCTCGCTCTGAATGGTGATCCCCTTGGCCTCGGCCCACTGGGGGTCCTTGACATAGATCTTCTGGAGCGCATACTGGTAGGCGACGATGCCGCGCGGGTCCCCGATCTCGGCCAAGGCCCACAGCACGGCCACCCGGAGAGGCAACGGCTCCTTGTCCGAGGTCACTAGCCCGACCAGGTGCTTCACCGCGCGCCGCTCGCCCGTGAGCGCCAGGATGCCCACGTGGGCCACCCGCACGTCGAGGGGGGTGGTGGCGTCGAGCAGCTCCTTGACGATGCGGTTGTACTCCTTGTCGTCGCGGAGGAAGAAGCGGCCGCGGTCGGACGGAATCTCGCGGTCCTCGGGCTGCGGCTCGGCCGCGCCGCCCAAGGCCCCCGCCCCAAGCAGGAGCAGCCAAGCGGCGAGGAAGCGGCACAGGGCGCGCCTCGTCGGCATAGGAGGTCTCCCTCGATACAGTGACTTGCTCAGGCCACGGTTCCCCCGCCATTATAGCCCACGCAAGCGGGCAGTCAAAAAGGAGTCGCACAATGCCGCCGCGCTCGCCGCTCGTCATAGGCCACAGGGGCTGGCTCCAGAAGTACCCCGAGAACACCCTCGTGAGCCTGCGGGCCGCGCTCGACCTGGGCGTGGACGCCCTGGAGTTCGACCTCCACCTCAGCCGCGACGGCCACATCGTGGTCATCCACGACGCGACCCTGGAGCGCACGACCGATGGGCGTGGCCGCGTGAGCGACTTCACCCTCGCCGACCTGAAGCGGCTCGATGCCGGCGGGCGCTTCCACCCCCGGTTCGCCGGCGAACGCATCCCCACCCTCGAGGAAGTGCTCGCCCTGGCCCCAAGCGGCATCGAGCTGTACGCCGAGGTGAAGGACTGCCGTCCCGAAATGCTCGAGAAACTCCTGCCCTTCGTCCTCCCGCGGGCCGAGTCAGTCATCGTCCACAGCTTCGGCGCCGAGTTCATCGAGGCGTTCCGCCGCGCCGCGCCTGGCATGAGGGCAGGTCTCCTCGGGAACGTCACGAAGCTCGACATGCTCGCGGCGGCGCGGCGGCTCGGTTGCTGGGGCATTCACCCCTGCATGGAGGGGCTGAGCCGCGAGACCGTCGCCGGCTGGCAGGCCGAGGGCTTCCGCGTCATGGTCTGGACCGTGCGCCACGAGGCCGATGCCAGGCGCGCCATCGAGCTGGCCCCCGACGCCATCGGCGCCGACTGCCCGGACGTCCTCCTTCGCCTCCTGGGCCGCGGCTGAGCTGTGGGCCCTCCCACCCGCGAGCGCGCCGGCTGAAGCGCAGCATTGCACCGCGGCCATTGCCGGCCGGGAGCAATATTGCGGAGTTGAACAACTCCGCAATATTGCTTGCAGAGCTGAACACCCACGAAGCATGTTACCGGGCACCCGCCAGCGCACCGGCTGGGCCTCCGCGTGGCACCGCGGCCATTGCCGCCAGGAAGCAACATCGCAGAGTTGAACAACTCCGCAATATTCCTTGCAGAGCTGAACACCAACGAAGCATGTTGCCGGGCACCCGCCAGCGCACCGGCTGGGCCTCCGCGTGGCACCGCGGCCATTGCCGCCAGGAAGCAACATCGCAGAGTTGAACAACTCCGCAATATTCCTTGCAGAGCTGAACACCAACGAAGCATGTTGCCGGGCACCCGCCAGCGCACCGGCTGGGCCTCCGCGTGGCACCGCGGCCATTGCCGCCCGGGAGGAACATTGCAGAGTTGAACAACTCCGAAATGTTTCTCAGAGGGGCAGATGGCCAACAAGTGCAGCGGCGATGGTGGGAACGGGATGCGCACGGGCAATTATGCTTCCACGCCCCCGCACGGCGTCGGGGTCCACGTGGACCACGGGCACTACGTTGTTTGTGTTGCGGAAAGCTGCCAGAGCCGAACACCGTCTGAAGGCCGAACTACTAACGCCCAGACTCCGTGTTCGTAGTTCGGCCTTTAGACGGTCTGGGCTTGCCTGTTGCGCGTCGGTGACCTTCTGCAATAGAAACTACGTTGAGGTGCGGCCGCGCCCACGCACGGTGTCGGGGTCCGCGTGCACCACGGGCACTGCGTTGAGATGCTGCCGCGCCCACGCGGGGCGTCGAGGAGCGGGTGCGTGTGGGGAGGCGAGGCCATCAGCGCGAGGGTTGGCCGGCGAGCTGGCCGCTGAGGTGCTCGAGCTCGACGCGGTCTGCGGGGGCCTTGACGAGGGGCGCGGCGCGGTCGAGGGCCGCGCGCGCGGCCATTGGTTGCCCACGGGCGAGCTCGACCCTGGCCAATGCGAGCCAGGCCGTCGGCTGGCCAGGCTCGATGTGGACGCAGCGGCGATAGGCGTCGGCAGCCTCGGCCTGGCGCCCGACGGCCTCGAGGGTGCGCCCCAGGGACAGGTGGGCCTCGGGCCGCTGCGGGTCGAGCTCGATGGCCCGCCGGAAGCACTCGATGGCGCGGTAGAAACGCCTCTGGCTGTGGTGCCAGTGGCCGCAGGCGAGGTGGACGCGCGGGTTGTCGGGGTCGAGCTTGAGGAGGCGGTCGAACTCGGCCTTGGCGCCGGCGTCGTCGCGTCGGCTGGCGGCGAAGGCGGCGAGGCGCAGGCGCACTTCGGGGCTGTCGGGGTGGCGCCGCGCGGCCTCGGCCAACTCGGCGAGGGCGCTGGCCAGGTCGCCGCGGTGAGCGTAGGCGTCCACCAGGCGCCCGTGGGTGGCGGGGGTGGTGTCGCCGAGCTCGACGGCGCGCTGGTAGGTCCGAGCGGCCTCGGCGAACTGGCCGGCGAGCATGAGCGCATCGCCGAGCAGCCGGCGGGCCAGCGGGCTGTCTATCGCCAACGCCATCGTCTCGCGGTGGAGGGCCACGGCGCGCTCGGGCTGTCGGAGGCCGACGTAGGCGTCGCCGAGGAGGGCGCGGGCCTCCAGGTTGAGCGGCTCGCGCTTCACCACCGCGCCCAGTGTTTCGACCGCCCGCTGGAAGTCCCCGCCGTGCACGAGAGCCGCGCCCAGGCACGCCTGGCCGGTGAGCGAGTGTGGCTCGAGCTCCAGGCCGCGCCGGGCCTCGGCGAGGGCGGCGGACCCGTCGCCTATCGCCAGGAGGCAGGCGGAGAGCTCGAAGCGCAGGGCTGCCCGTTGCGGCTGGCGGTCCAGGATGCCGCGGAGCAGCTCGATGGCCTCGCGGTGGCGCCCCGAGACGCGCGCGACCCAGGCCAGGCCGCGCCGCGCGCCGAGCTCCGTGGCGGGGAGCTTGCTCAGCTCGCGGAAGAGCGGCTCGGCCTCCTGGGGTTTGCCGGCAAGGACGAGGGCGTTGGCGAGCGCGAGCCGTGCGGGCGGCTCGGCGGGGAAGCGTCGGGCGGCCTCGCGGGCCTGGGCCACAGCGGCGTCGAGGCGGCCGGCCTGCTGAAGGAGCGCGGCGAGGTTCACGTGGGCGGCGGGGTCGGCGGGGTCGGCTCGGATGGCGGCGCGGTAGGTGCGCTCGGCGTCGCGGAGTCGGCCTGCGGCGGCATAGGCGCTGGCGAGATTGCTGAGGTAGGCCGCTGGGGGGCGGCCGCGGCAGGCGCGGCGCAAGTGCCCGATCGCATCGTCGAGGCGGCCCTCCTCGTAGGCGGCGACGCCGAGAGCGTTGGCCACTTGCCGGGCACGCTCGGCCTCGCCCTCATCCCCCCTGGGCAGGCAGCCGCAGGCGACCAGCAGCGCCACCAGCAACAGCGATGGGCACGGAAACCCGGAGTCCGGAATCAGGAGTCGGACGTGAAGGGTCACTTAGCGAGGTAGCTCTCGAACTTGGCGATCAGCTTCCAGATGCCCTGGACGTCCCTGCGGGGGAGGCGTTGCTCGGGGTACCAGCCGTTGAGCGGGCGCAGGCGCACCATGTCGTCGGCATCGAAGAACACCTGCCTGAACACTCCGCCGCCCGCTGTGACCACGAAGGCCAGGTCGCCGCTGTGCGCCGACACGTTGGGCGAAAAGACCGCCACGTCGCCGCGGTCGAACGAGGGGGGGACAGCTTGGAGCATCGTGTTATCATGGACCTCGAGGGCGAAGCAGGCGGCGTCGGTGATGCCTGGCAGCACAATCTGGCACCGAACCATGCCCTGGACCTGTAGCGTTGCGTCGGCCCTGGTCTCCACCGCTGCAACCATCTCGAAGAGGGGGATGGGGACTGGCTCGGGTGCCTTCGGCGGCTCGGGGGGCGTTGGGGCCTTGGCGGCTGGCGTAGCCTCGGCGGGGGCAGCGGCCTCGGTGGGCCCAGCGGCCTTGGCGGACACAGCGCTTCTGGTGGACGCAGCAGCCTTATCAGACGCAGCGGCCTCCTCCGCCACTGCCTCCTGGGGCGCGGGCGCGGGGGCGCCGGCTGCCGGGGGCGGGGCGGGGGCAGGCGCGGGCGGCGGGGCCTCGGGGCGCGGGGGCGCGGCAGGCTCGCCGGCCGCTCGGGTCTCAGCCTCCACTGCCTCAGCGGAGATGCGGGCCGCCCGCGCCTCGGCGTCCGACTCACCCGTCAGCGGATAGCGCCGGGCCACTCCCTCCTCGAGCATGCGTCGGCGTGCCTCCGGCACCCTGGCGCACTGCTCTTCGAGCAGCGCCAGGAGCCGCAGGTCCTCATCCGACGGGTCAATGAAGCGCGCCCCCATGCGGTACGAGTGGCGGTCGGTGAGGCGTTTGGCCCACACCACCTCACCGCGAATGGTGAGCGACTTGAAGGCCCCTGGGAACATCACCTTGAGGTCGAGGCGCTGGCCGACGTCGTAGAGGTCATCGGTGAGGAACTGGAGGCCGCCCCGGGACAGGTTGAGGAGCTGGGAGACCTTCGTGTGGCCGCCGAGGAAAGGCAGGGGGGAGTGCCTGCGGTACTCGACCGTGGAGTCTTCGACCGCGAACCGCACATGTCGTCTGCCGCGGATGGGCATGTCCTGCTCCCTCCTGGCCGGGGGCCACCGCCAAGCGTCACACTAGGATTGTAGTGCGCGACCCGCCCCCTGTCAATAGCTGAAAGCGCGCGGAGCATGCCCCGAGGGCCACGCTCGTGTCAGGAAGCATCAGACGCTGTAATCTGTTGTAAGGCGCGGGCCAAAACGGCGGCGAGGCACGCCGGCGGCGGTTGACTTCCCGCGCCGAAAGGGTATATTCGGGAGCGGCGGAGTTGTCCCCTCAGCATCGCGCAGGCGGCAGAAAAGGAGACCCTTAGTGTCACCTGAGGCCGAAGCCCTGACGCCCGACGAGGCGCTCGCCGCGATTGATGGCGAAGACATCCGGATGGTGAAGGCCCTCAGCGCGGCCTACGATAAGATGACACGCCAGATCTCGCGCGTCATCGTCGGACAGAAGCGCGTCATCGAGCAGGTGCTCGTCGCCGTCTTCTGTCGCGGCCACGGCCTCCTCGTCGGCGTCCCAGGCCTCGCCAAGACCCTGCTCGTGAGCACCATCGCACGCGTGCTCCACCTCTCCTTCAAGAGAATACAGTTCACCCCCGACCTGATGCCCTCCGACATCACGGGGACCGACGTGCTGGAGGAGGACCGCACGACGGGGCGGCGGGTGTTCCGCTTCGTCCGCGGGCCGCTGTTTGCAAACATGATCCTCGCCGACGAGATCAACCGCACGCCGCCGAAGACCCAGGCCGCGCTGCTCGAGGCCATGCAGGAGCGCATGGTCACGGTGGGCGAGGAGGACTACCGGCTGCCCGACCCCTTCTTCGTGCTGGCGACCCAGAACCCCATCGAGCAGGAGGGCACGTATCCCCTGCCCGAGGCCCAGCTCGACCGCTTCATGTTCATGGTCACGGTTGACTACCCGTCGGCGGACGAAGAGATCGAGATAATGAAGATGGTGGCGGGCAGCTACGAGGCCGAGCTTGAGATCGCCCTGACGGGCGAGGAGATCGTGAAGCTCCAGCAGATCGTGCGGCGGGTTCCGGCGGCCGAGCACGTTTTCCAATACGCGCGCGACCTGGCCAGGGCCACGCGGCCTCACACGCCCGAGGCCCCCGGCTTCGTCAACGAGCTTGTGCAGTGGGGCGCCGGGCCGCGTGCCAGCATCTACATGATGCTCGCCGCCAAGGCCCGCGCCATCCTCCACGGCCGCTACCACGCAACCACCGAGGACGTCCGCGAAATGGCCCTCCCAGTCCTGCGCCACCGCGTCATCACCACCTTCAACGCCGAGGCCGCCGGCATCAAGGCAGACCAGGTGGTCGAGCGCCTCCTGGCCGAGGTCAGGCCGAGGGTCGAGGAGCCCGTCGCCGCTGCGCGATAGCCCCCGCGGCCTGCTACGATAGGACCTATAGCACTACAACACCACGTATCACGGAGACAGCCTCGATTCCCTGTCATTCTGAGCGAAGGCCGCCTCCTGGCGGCCGAAGTCGAAGAATCTCCCTTTGCTTGCCTCTGGGCACGGTCGCTAGCCCCCCGCCAAGGGCTCGCCCCCCAGAGAGATTCTTCGCTCCGCCCGCCCGGAGGCGGGCTCCGCTCAGAATGAGCCCCCGATATGGCCTATCTCCTGCTGTGGCCGGGCTTTAGCCAGTCAGGCCCGGGCGAGAATAGCGTTGTGGTGGTAGGCCCCACAGGTTCTGCGCAGATCGGAACAAGCCCGTGTCTGAGCCAACCGCTACACCACGATACATGCGCCTTCTCGACCCCGACGCTCTGACGAAGATCGGGCGGATGGAGATGATCGCCCGCGGGGTGGTCGAGGGCTTCGTCGCGGGGCGCCACCGCAGCCCCTACCGCGGTTTCTCCGTCGAGTTCGCCGACCACCGCGAATACGTCCCCGGCGACGACCCCGGCGACCTCGACTGGCGCGTCTACGCGAAGTCCGACCGCTACTACATCAAGCGCTACATCGAGGAGACCAACCTCCGCTCCATCATCCTGCTCGATGCCTCCGGCTCGATGAAGTACACGGGCGAGGAGGCGGCCCGCCGCCACGGCAAGCGCCTCAGCAAGTTCGAATACGGCCAATACCTCGCCGCCAGCCTCGCACACCTGATGATCCACCAGCAGGACGCCGTGGGACTGGTGACGTTCGACACGAAGATTCGCCGCTACATTCCGCCCCGCAGCCGCTCCAGCCACCTCCGCTCGATCCTCGAGGAACTCGACCAGACGGAGCCGGGCGAGGAGACCTCGCTGCCGCCAATCTTCCACGACATCGCCGAGAGAATCCGCCGCCGCGGACTCGTCATCATCATCTCCGACCTCTTCGACGACCCCGAAGAGATGCTCAAGGCCCTCCACCACTTCCGCTACCGCAAGCACGAGGTCATCGTCCTCCACGTCATGGCCGAGGAGGAGTTCACCTTCCCCTTCGACCGCTGGAGCCTCTTCCGCGACCTCGAGGTGCCGGGCCAAAAGGTGCAGCTCGACCCTCGCTCCATCCGCGCCGCCTATCTCGACGAAATCCAGCGCTTCATCGCTCGCATCGAGAAGGGCTGCGGGCAGATGAACGTTGACTACGTGCCCATGACCACCCGCCGCGACTTCGACGTGGCGCTCGTCACCTATCTCGCCCGCCGAAGGAGCCTGGTGAAATGACTACTTCCCCCCCGAAGGTTCCAATACCTTCGGGAGGGTAAGATTGGACTGCCCGGGGCCGAATGGCGCCCCGCTTGCCCTCCAGAACGCGTGGAAACGTTCGGGAGGGAGGTAAGCCGATATGAAGTTCAACAACGCCCTGATGCTCATCGGCCTCATCGCCCTGCTGGTGCCGATCCTGATCCACCTGCTGAACCGCAGCCGGGCGAAGGTTCTCGACTGGGGGGCGATGCGCTTCCTCCTCGCCTCCCTCACGAGCCAGAACCGCCGCATCCTCGTCGAGGAGGTCATCCTTCTCACCCTCCGCTGCCTGCTGGTCGCCCTCGTCGTCATGGCGATGGCGATGCCGTTCCTGCCCAGCCGCTCGCGCGTCCCGTGGGCGATTGCGCTCCCGGCCTTCCTGGGCGCGGCAATCTCGCTGGGGGTGGCGACGGCCATGTGGCACCACCGCCGCGCCCGCTGGGGCATGCTCATCCTCGCCATCGTCCTCGGCGCCGTCGCGGGCACGGCCTCGGGCATCGAACAGGTGTGGCAGAACCTCAAGCTGGCCGCCGGCCGCGGCGAGCGCGACGTGGCCATCCTCCTCGACGCCTCGATGTCCATGACCCTCAACGTCGAGGGGCGGCGGAACTTCGACCGCGCCGTCGAGGAGGCCAGGACGCTTGTCAACGCCCTGAAGCCCGGCGACGCCGCGAGCCTCATACTGGCTGGCCCCGTTCCCCGAGCCGTCGTCGCCACGCCGACCGCTGACCGCCAGGAGCTTGCCGCGGCCCTCGAGGGACTGGCGCCCATCGGCGGCACGATGAGCGTGCTTGAGGCCCTCAACGCCGCCGCCGCATCGCTCACCGAGGGGCACAACGTGACCAAGAGAATCATCCTCATCACCGATGGGCAAAACGTCGGCTGGGACCCCCGCTCGGAGGCGCGCTGGGCGTTTCTGGCCGAGGGGCTGAAGGGCCTGCCCACGCGGCCCAAGATCATCTGCCGCAGGCTCCCGCTGCCAAAGCTCTTCCGCAACGCAGCCGTGGCCGACATCGCCTTCTCGCGCAAAGTCGTCGGCACCGACCGCCCCGTGACCATCCAGGTGAAGGTGATGAACACCGGGACGATGCCGCTCCGCCCCCAGGCCGTGGAACTGAGCGTGGACGGCGCGCGGGTGGCAAGCGAGAAGTTCGCCACCGACATCGCGCCCAAGGCCGCCGAGAGCGTGCGGTTCGACCACCGCTTCGAGAGCGCCGGGCCGCGCGTCGTGTCGGCCCGAATCGTCCTCCAGGACGACCTCCCCGGCGACAACGCCGCCGAGCGGGTGGTGCAGGTGACTGACAAGCTCTCGGTGCTGATCGTGGACGGCGTGCCGTCGCCAGCGCCATTGGGCGGCGCAGCGGCCTTCATTGACCTCGCCCTCACGCCGCGCGGAAGCCCGGAGTTTGACGAGCCGACAGGGGCCGACGTGAACGAGGACCTGCCCGAGGAAGAGGCCGAGGCGCGCGAGCGGGCCGCCGCCGAACGCAAGGAGGCCGAGGAGGTGCGCTTCCTCGTCGAGCCAACCGTCGTGGCGCTGCCCGACGTCGCGTCGGTGAAGGACTTCCGCGAGTATGCCGCGGTGGTGCTGGCAAACGTGGCGACGCTGCCCGACGCGGTGGCGGCGAAGCTAGCCTCCTATGTCCAGGGCGGCGGCGGGCTGCTCATCGCGCCCGGCTCGCGCGCCAAGCCCACCTTTTACAACGCCTGGGCCACCGCCGCCGCGCAGCCCGTCGCACCCGCCGACCTCACCGCGCGGCGCGACGTCCAGGAGAACCCCTGCCGCCTCGAGCCGCGCTCCTTCAACCACCCCGCACTCCAGTTGCTCGCCGACGCCCGCAACTCTGACGCCGGCCTCGCCCTGATCAAGTCCTACTGGAAGCTCGAGGCGAACGAGAAGGACTCCGACGTGCGCGTCGGCGGCCGCCTCGCCACCGGCGAGCCCTTCGTCGTCGAGCGAAGGCTTGGCAAGGGCTACGTCCTCCTCCTCGCCACCTCCCTCGACCCCGCGGGCAGCAATCTCCCCTCCCTCAAGAGCTTCGTGCCCCTCCTCCACGAGGCCGTCTACTACCTGGCCGCGCCCATGATGCTCGACTCCAACGTCGCGCCAGGCAGCGAGGTCACTCTCGAGCTTCACGAGCAGGGGGCCGGCGGCGCACCGGCCAGGCTGGCCGGCTCCGGTCTCCGAGCCGAATACTACGAGGGCACCGACTTCAACCGCCTCCGGGTCACGCAGATTGACCCGACCGTGAACTTCGAGTGGGTCAAGGGGCGACCAGTCCCAACCGTCCGTGAGGACAACTTCTCGGTCCGCTGGACCGGCTGGGTGGTGCCGCGCTATTCCGAGACCTACACCTTCCACGTCGTGGCCGACGACGGCGTAAGGCTGTGGGTGGACGGCCAGCAGCTCGTCAACGCCTGGCGCGGGCAGAACCCCACCGAGTACTTCGCCTCGCTGCCCCTGGAGGCCGGGCGACGCTACCCGCTCAAGATGGAATACTACGAGGGCGAGGGCGACGCGACGGCCAAGCTCCTGTGGTCCAGCCGCAGCCAGCGCAAGGAGGTCATCCCCCAAAGCCAGCTCTATCCCGGCGGCCCTTCCACAGGCTCAGGGACGGCGAGTCCCCCGGCCGTGGGCGACGTCGCCGAGGTCATCACCCCCTCGCAGCGGTACTGCCCGGCCAGGCTGACGAAGGAGAACGGGCTGCTGCGCGTGAGCTTCGCCGAGACCCAGGAGCCCGGCCTCTACAGCGTCGTCCTGCCGCCCGGCCTGGCCGAGCGGTTCGCGCCCAGGGGCCTGGCCGTCGAGGCCGCCTCGAAGGTGAGCGGCGAAGCCCCCAGGGGCATCCCCTTCGTCGCGCTCGGCCGCATCGAGGAAAGCCTGCTCGACACCCTCACCAGAGCCGACCTGGAGGGGCCGAAGCGCGCCGTGGACATCCTGGAGACCGCAAGCACCGAGGAGGCCACCGCCGAGGTCGTCGGCGGCATCCACGGCGAGGAGCTATGGAAGTACTTCATCATCGGCGCCCTCCTCGCGCTCCTCGGCGAGATCGCCGTCACGCGCTGGATCGCCATCCAGCGGCGGCTCGGCGCCGCGCCCACAGTCGTCTTCGGCTCCGAGGTCGTAGACGTCCAGACCTTCCGCGACCGCGCCCGGCAGCTCCTCGCCGTCCCTACAGTATCCTCTGAATCGGTGAATAGGCCGTGAGCCCCGCCCTTACACAACACCAGGTCCTGCCCTTCCGCCTGCCCACCTCGGCGGTGCTGTTGCTATCCGTGGTGCTCGTGGCGGCGTGGGTGGGGGTGCACGCGCTGCGGCGGCGCACCGCCTCGCGCTGGCGCAAGGGGCTGCTCCTGGCGGCAGGGCCAGCCGTGGGCTTCCTGGCGCTCCTGGCCGCCATGGAGCTGCTCCAGCGGGTCGTGGTCTTCGCGACCAACTGGTGGCTGTGGCCCATCGCCCTGGCGGGCGCGGTGGTGGTCGAGGCGCTCCTGCTCCTCTACGCCCTCGAGCGGCGCATCGTGCCGCACCGTGTCGGCCTCGCGCTCGCCGCGCTCCGCGTGGCCATCGCGCTCCTCGTCGTCGCCATGCTCGCTCAGCCGGTGCGCTCGGTGGACCTCTCCAAGAGCCTTCAGCGCTTCGTGGCCGTGCTGGTGGACGACTCGGCCTCGATGCACGTGCCGGACAAGCAGCTCACCCCCGCTGAAAAGGTGCGGCTGGCCGAACTGCTCGCGCCCAACGCCCCCGCCCGCCACTGGCGCATCGAGCGGGCCGCCCGCAGCCTCAGGGAGGCCCGCGAGAAGCTCAACGCCCAGCTTGATTGGCTCGCCTCCCTGCGGGAGGCCAAGCCCGACGTCCGCCAGCGCCACCTCGAGGGCCGCCGCAAGGCCATCGTCGAGGCCCTCGCCGCCGCCCAGGCCACGGTCGCCGACGAGGTCAAGCTCATCGCCGACACCCTCGGCGGCAAGCTCCCGCTCGAGCCCCGCACCGCCACCGCCGTCACCAACCTCAAGGACCAACTCGCCACCGAGGCCCACGACCGCCTCGGCCAGGCCATCGAGATGCTCGCCAGCAGCCGCCTGCCGATGGTGGCGAGCGACCCCGCGCCGGTGCTCGAGTTGCTCCGCCGCGCCGCCGAGGCCCTCGGGAGGCTCGAACCGCGCGTCCTCGCCCTCGGCGACGCCCTCGATGGCGCCTTCTACGCCTCAGTCCCGCCCGAGCAGAGGGCCGCGATTGACGCCCTGGCGCTCAAGGAGCGCTTCGCCCTGGCGCAAGAGCTCCTCCACCGCGCCGCCCGCCAGCCGGGACCCCAAGCCGTCCGCCGCGGCATCCTCGGCGACCTCGCCGCCCGCGGCTATGGCCTCCGCCTCTACAACTTCGCCGCCAAGCCGACCGAGGTAAGCCTGGCCGAGGGCTTGCGCGACACAACGGCGCTGAGTGGTAACGCCAGCATCCCGGCTGGCAAGACAGGCCGCCAGGATGGCGGCGTTGCGAAGCCGGGGCAGCCCGCGCTGCCTTCGCCAGAGCATCAGAAGACTGACCTCGCCGCCGCCATCGAGAAGGTCGTCACCGAGGTCCCCGCCGAGCGCCTCGCCGGCATCCTGTTGCTCACCGACGGGCAGCACAACGCTCCCACCCCCATCGAGCCCCTGGCACGCCGCGTGGGCCTCGCCCAGACGCCCATCTGCTCCGTCGTCTTCGGCGGCGGGGCCAAGCCAACGATTGACGCCGCCCTCGTCGCACTGGAGGCGCCCGAAACGGTCTTCACCAAGGACAAGCTCTACCTGAGCGCCGACCTCAAGCTCGACGGCCTCGCGGGCAAGACCGTCCGCGTCACCCTCTACGACGGCGACACGCCCGTGGACTCCGAGGAAATCAAGGTCGAGGCCGACAAGCTCCGCACCCGCGTCCAGCTCGCCGACGAGCCAAAGGACACCGGCCTCCACGCCTACCGCGTTCGCATCGAGGACGTCGAGGGCGAGGTCCTCGCCACCAACAACGAGCGCCCCCTCTCCGTCTCCGTCACCGACGACCAGACCCGTCTCCTCATCGTCGAAGGCCGCCCACGCTGGGAGTTCCGCTACCTCAAGAACCTCTTCGCCAGCCGCGACAAGACCGTCAAGCTCCAATACGTCGTCCTACACCCCGACGAAATCCCCGACCAGCCGCCCCGACGAAGGGTCCACGCCTCCGCCGCGCGCCCTAAGGACGAGCCCGAGGCCACCGCCCTGCCCGAAAACGAGGCCGAGTGGATGAAATTCGACGTCATCGTCCTCGGCGACGTCGAGCCCTCCGCCCTCAAGGAAGCCGACCAGAAGGCCCTCAAGCGCTTCGTCGAAGACCGCGCCGGCACCCTCATCGTCATCGCCGGCCCCCGCCACATGCCCCACGCCTACGCCAACAGCCCGCTCGCCGACATCCTCCCCGTCACCCTCCGCAAGCCCGACGAGGCCCAGCCCGCCCAGGGCGACCCCGACTGGCTCCGCTCGCCCGACGACGCCTTCCGCATCGAGCTCACCCCCGAAGGCCGCGACCACGTCATCACACGCCTCAAAGTGGACCCCGCAGAAAACCTCCAGACCTGGGCCTCGCTGCCCGACCTCCGCTGGCGCCACCCCATCGCCACCACCAAGGAGGGCGCCGTCGTCCTCGCCTACGCACTCCCACCCAACCCGCCCGACTACGTGAAGGCCCCCGAACCCGAAACTCGGAACCCAAGACCCGAAACTGCCGCCGCCGAGGCCGCCGCCCAGCGCCAGCAATTCATCCGCGAGCACGCCCTCGTCGTCACCCACCACGCCGCACTCGGCCGCGTCCTCTTCCTCGCCACCGACCACACCTGGCGCCTCCGCTACCGCGTGGGCGACACCCACCACCACCGCTTCTGGGGCCAAGTCCTCCGCTGGGCCACCGCCGACAAGTTGCCCGCCGGCACCAACCTCGTCAAGCTCGGCACCGACCGCCCCCGCTACTCCGCCGACCAACCCGTCCGCCTCCGCGCCAAGCTCACCCAGCCCGACCTCACCCCCGTCAAGAGCGACGACGTCGCAGCCGTCGTCTACCTCGGCGACAAGCCCGTCCTCCGCCGCAAACTCGACCTCATCCCCAACTCCCAGGGCATCTACGCCGCCGACCTCGGCCGCTTCGACGGCGGCACCTATCGCATCGAGCTCGACGCCCCAGCCGCCAAGCCACTCCTCGCCGCCGAGGGCGCTGAAAAGGTCGCCGTCGAGTTCTTCGTCGAACCAGCCCTCCCCATCGAGCAAGTCGAACTCTCCGCCAACCGCGGCCTCCTCGAGCGCATCGCCACCCTCACCAACGGCGCCGTTGCCGACCCCGCCAACCCCTCCGACGCCCTCGCCGCCCTCGGCCCCCCCACCCTCACCCTCACCGACCGCCGCCAGTGGAGCCTGTGGAACTCCTGGCCACTCCTCCTCCTCATCGTCGCACTCGCCGGCACCGAATGGTTCCTCCGCAAGCGCGCCCGCCTAGCCTGAGACCCGATCCAACCGCGCACATCACATCGGGCGCGAACCACTCTCATGCGTCTGCACTGGCGCTGGGAATGCAAAAAGCATAACCTCCCTCGGGTATTGGAAGCCGCGGGAGGTCGTTCGACGACGACGACGAGGACGAGGACGAGGACGAGGAGGACGAGGGCTAACACTACAACGCTGTATTCTCTTGCTCCAAAGCGGACAACTACGTGTCAGCACAGCAGATACGCCACACCCACATGTCACTCTGAGCCGAGCCCGCCTCCCGGCGGGCGGAGCGAACAATCTCTCTGCGCGCGGAGCCCGTGGTTGAGGGCTACACTGCGTAACCGGACACA
>Ga0101944_10002699_pt1 | contig 27555 bp, 28 predicted proteins | sample DewCreD2012metaG_FD_75245 | JGI IMG/M metagenome (GOLD analysis project Ga0101944, IMG submission 75245) | Hot spring sediment bacterial and archeal communities from British Columbia, Canada, to study Microbial Dark Matter (Phase II) - Dewar... ... | reverse complement strand
GAATTGTATCAACTTGATAGATATCCAACACATACTCAAGTTGATAGAAATTGGAGTCATATCAAGTTGATAAATATCCAACACATATCAAGTTGATAGAAATTGGAGTCATATCAGTGTTAATAGATATCCAACACATATCAACTTGATAAATATCCAACACATATCAAGTTGATAGATATCCAACACATATCAACTTGATAGAAATTGGAGTCATATCAACTTGATAGAAATTGGAGTCATATCGGTGTTGATAAATATCCAACACATATCAAGTTGATAGATTGGAGTCATATCAGTGTTGATAAATATCCAACACATATCAACTTGATAGAAATTGGAGTCATATCAGTGTGAATAAATATCCAAAACCTATTCGTGTTGATAAATATCAAAGACATATTTCCATGAATGGAAATTGGAGTCATAGTATCAGCATGAATAATATCCAAAACTTATTCGTATTGATAAATATCAAAGACATATTTCCATGAATGGAATGGAGTCATAGTATCAGCATGAATAAATATCCAAAACCTATTCATGTTGATAAATATCTCAGACATATTTCCATGAATAGATTGGAGTCATATCGGTGTTGATAGAAATGAGATTTATATCAGCATGAATAAATATCCACAACATATTTCTGGAAATAGAAATGAGATTGATATCAATGTTGATAGAAATGAGAGTCGTATCAACAGAAATAAATATCCAAAACATATTCGTGTTGCTAGAAATTGGAGACATATCAACATGAATAGAAATGAGAGTCGTATCAGCAGAAATAAATATCCAAGACATATTCGTGTTGATAGAAATGAGATTGATATCAACAGAAATAAATATCCAAAACATATTCATGTTGCTAGAAATTGGAGACATATCATTAGAAATAAATATCCAAAACCTATTCGTAGAAATAGAAATGAGATTGATATCAGTGTTGATATGTCTGAGATATTTATCAAGTTGATACGACTCTCATTTCTATTCATGGAAATATGTCTTGGAATTTATTTCTGCTGATGCGTCTCTCATTTCTATTCATGCTGATATGTCTCCAATGTCTATCAACACTGATAGAACTCCAATGTCTATCAACACTGATAGAACTCCAATGTCTATCAACTTGATATGCGTTGGATATCTATCAAGTTGATATGTGTTGGATATTTATCAACACTGATATGTCTCCAATGTCTATCAACTTGATATGTCTCCAATGTCTATCAAGTTGATATGTGTTGGACATTTATCAACACTGATATGTCTCCAATGTCTATCAACTTGATATGTGTTGGATATCTATCAACACGAATATGTTTTGGATATTTATCGACTTGATATGTCTCCAATTTTTATCAAGTTGATATGACTCCAATGTCTATCAAGTTGATATGACTCCAATGTCTATCAACACTGATAGAACTCCAATGTCTATCAAGTTGATATGACTCCAAATTCTATCAACTTGATATGTGTTGGATATTTATCAGTGTTGATACGTGTTGGATATCTATCAACACTGATATATCTCCAATTTTATCAACTTGATATGTTTCCAATGTCTATCAAGTTGATATGTGTGAGATATTTATCAACACGAATATGTCTTGATGTTTATATTTATCAACACGAATAGATTGGATATTTATTTCTGTTGATATGACTCTCATTCTATCAACACGAATATGTTTTGGATGAATATTTCTGAAAATACGGCGACAAAGTGGTAAGAGTTGGTTGTCGGGAGTTAAAATGTCTTCTCAAGGATCTGAGATGAAATCGGAACATAGAAGTGTCAGGAATTAAATGTTTCATATCTTTGAGACTTAATTCTGGTGTAAGATTGTTCATATCAGACATGGGCCCTTGACGATTGAGATGCGAATATTGTTAAAATTAACATCGAAGTGGAAAGAATTTGGCACTTGGATGTTGATATTTATGCCGAATCGAAGGGAATTAATGTTAAGTCCAAGTTTCGAGAGTTCAGACTAAGTTACCTGGATGAGAGGGAGATCAAGGTGTAGGAGATAAGTTGGGTGTTAATATTTAAGAAGAGAAGGAAACTTAAGGTTCTTTCGGGTTAAAGTTTGGACGTGTCGACAGCGAAAGAAAGACTAACGAGGAAGGAGAATTAGACAGACAAGAACGAGAAGAAGCAAAAATGTAAAGACGACGGAAGTCCAGTGGTAATAGAGGAATGAAACGAATTTCATGGGGGAGCTCATCCAAGTATTATCATAGTAATGGACGGCGTAGGACTTACTCAGATCACACTTATCAAAGTGGTACTTATCACAGGGTTCGAAGAAGTGTGGAGGGAAGACCTTGATTTCATAGTTTCCGGAGCGAACGACCTTGGTTAGGAGAGAGGGGCCGGTAGTGTGATTGACATAGAGATCTCGAGTGAACCATTTACGTTGGAGGGCTTTTTTCATTTCATGAAGAAGATCGGTCCAGAGTCGGTAGGAGGGGACGGAGGCGAGAAAGGCATTATTATAAAAGGGACCGTCGGAGTATGAAAAGTCAGTGAGGATGAGTAAGGGGAGACCGGAGAAGGGGAGAGAGGAGAGATAGACTTTGGCGGAATCGGAAAAGAGGGGATCGAGGGGTCGGAGACATTCCATGTCCATGTCGACATAGACGCCGCCGAGTTTTCGGAGGATGACATATTTAGCGAAGTCGATTTTCTGAATCATCAAGGGGAGAGAGGAGTAGAGAGGAAGTTCATCCGGAGAGAGAAAACGTTCAATGAGTTCTTGGTCCCAGAGTTGATAGGACCAGGAGGGGTGATGGGTTTTCCACGATTGTTGATAGCGGAAGTATTTTTGTGGTAAGTGTTTTTCACCTTGAAACCAGATTTGATGAATTCGGTGGGGAACCATCAGTGGAAGACTTTTTATTGGGAAAAAATTTACGCGAGTCATAAAAATGGAGTGCCCACCAGGAAAGATCTTTAATCAGGCGTCATATCGGTGTGTGGATATTAATGGAAAAACCGGCCAGCTGATTCGCGCGGTTCTCGATTCGAAAGAGGACTTATTTTCAGGTTGTCCCCCGAATCGAGTTCGAAATCCGGCTAAATCGGGACGACCATGTATTTTCGTTAATACGCGAGATGGAGAGATTATTACGGAGACTCTAAAGTATAAAAAGAGGGGACGAATTGAGTGTCCGGAGAAACAAGTGTTTGATCCGGTAACTGGACGATGTGTGAGTGTGACGGGAAGACGTGGAAGAGAAATAGTTGGAAGGTGGAGTTGTCTTAAATACGGTCGAGCGAAGAGACTACCTTTTACTCCGAGAGAGCACCAGACAGCCGTTGCCAATTACTTTGTCAATTCGAATCTTCGAGGAATTCTCTTGTATTGGAGTTTAGGAACGGGAAAGACGTGTGGGGCGGCTCTTCTTGTAGATCGACTTCTTTCCCGGTATGGAGAGAAGAAGGTGTATGTGTTGTCAACGGGAAGTCTAAGAGAGAACTTTATCTATGAGTATTGTATGGTTTGTGGAGAGGATCCTCTGCGGATTTCGAGACTTTTCGACTTTATTGCCTATAATTATAGTGATGTCCAATCTCTTCTTCCGTCAAGAGAGGAGATGGAAGATTCTATTATTGTCATTGATGAGGTTCACAATCTCGTAACTGGCTATTCTCATGGTTCGGATAACTATGTTGCCGTTACCGAACTGTTAATGTCTCTGAAGAATGCCAGATTTATTCTTCTTTCCGGGACTCCCATTACCAATTCTGTTGATGACCTCTATCACATCTTAAAACTGATAAAACCAGAGGCGATACCAACACTTGACGACTTTAACAATTATTTCTTCATTACCGAAGAAGGCGTTCCGGTTCCCTCTGAGAAACTTCGAGGAATTATCTCGGATGTCATTTCACGTGTTGTCGCGACGACGGATCCCGGCGACTATCCGGATGTGATTCCGATTTATGTGACAGTGCCCATGTCAGAGCCTCAGTACGCTGAGTATCAGAGAGCGGTTTCCTTTGAGTCGAGAGCTTTTCAACCGAAAGAGGAACTCAGAGATAGCGATCCGGAAGCATATCGAACACAAGTGACTCGATATGTTCTTGCGGTGACCATGATGTCCTCACAGCAAGTTTGTAATATGATTTACCCGCCAGATATTTCATATCACGTTCAGAGAGAGAAAAGAAGAAGAGGTCAGGCTCCTCCCGACCGCCTTGTCTCCGATGGTGGATGGATTGACAAAAACTTTATTGACAATCTTGACATCTACTTTCCGAAGATGCTTGTTCTTCTTCAGTATATGAAGGAAATTCCAGGAAAACATGTTGTCTACTCTCGCTTTCTCAAACGACATGGAGTTATGGCAATTGAAGCCATCTTAAACTATTATGGAATTCGGACACTTAAGTTTATAGGAATGATGAATGACGAAGAACGCAGTCAAGTTCTGAATCTCTTCAACTCAATCGATAATATGGAGGGAGAACAGTATAAAGTACTCCTAATGACAGAAGCTGGATCGGAGGGACAGAACTTTCTTCATGTTCGTGCGATTCACATTATGGAGCAGTACGTCAATGAATTTGACATCCAACAGGCGATTGGCCGTGTCATCCGATACCACTCTCACTTTGACCTCCCCGTTGATGAACAGAATGTAACCGTAATTCGATACTTTGCCGTGACACCTGGAGAACCGGTTCCTTTTGATGCCGTCCCGGATGAACGAGTTTCCAGCGACATCCGGGCCTACGACCGCGCCTCAGCCAAGATGACTCGTATTACTCCTCTTCTCGATATGTTGGATACTCTTCCAATCGTTCCGTCAACGTCAACGTCAACGAGGCATCCAGGTTAAGAGTTTCATACTGGTCAGACGATTCTGACGCTGTTTATCTTTCGAAGAATTCCTTTTAAAAATTGAAAGCATAATAAGAGGAAGCTCTAAAAATGATATTAGAGGAAGAGAAATTCGCTTCTCCAAAAGAACTTCATGTTGAATCGAAATTTGCCTTCAGATACTTCTCAGGAAGAAGGGAGAAAACCAACCCTCTCTCAATATCTCCAGAATACACATACACAGAGACCTCCCCGTAAAGAGGGCAATCCTTCTCGTCCCCCTCGACAAAATTATGATAATCCCCGAATTGGACAACCGAGAAATGTCGGTCCGTCTCGGGGTTCCGATAATTCTCAAATATCCGGACAACCGAGAAATGTCGGGCCGTCTCGGGGTTCCGATAATTCTCAAATATCTCGACAACCGAGAAATGTCGGTCCGTCTCGGGGTTCCGATAATTCCCAAATGTCCGGACAACCGAGAAATGTCGGTCCGTCTCGGGGTTCCGATAATTCCCAAATGTCCGGACAACCGAGAAATGTCGGTCCGTCTCGGGGTTCCGATAATTCTCAAATGTCTCGACAACCGAGAAATTTTGGACCGCCTCGGGGTTCCGATAATTCCCAAATGTCCGGACAACCGAGAAATTTTGGACCGCCTCGGGGTTCCGATAATTCCCAAATGTCCGGACAACCGAGAAATTTTGGACCGCCTCGGGGTTCCGATAATTCTCAAATGTATCGACAACCGAGAAATTTTGGACCGCCTCGGGGTTCGGACAATTCTCAAATGACTCGACAGCCGAGAACTTTTGGGCCGCCTCGGGGTTCGGACAATTCTCAAATGTCTCGACAGCCGAGAAATGTTGGGCCGTCTCGGGGTTCGGATAATTCTCAAATGTCTCGACAGCCGAGAAATGTTGGGCCGTCTCGGGGTTCGGACAATTCTCAAATGACTCGACAGCCGAGAAATATCGGGAAACGTTTATCCCAAGGGGAGAGGAGGATGGGTAATGGGAGGGGAGGACGACAGAATCGAGACAAAAATAAAGGTAAAGAGGAGGGAAGTGAAATGTATTCGGAACAGGTGTGGCTGTCAAGTATTAATCGAGATGCAGATCCGCAACCGCGTCCACTGCTATTAATTGTGTGTTAAGAGGGGGAGAAGATTGGAATTTAGGAATTTCGAAGAGGATAGAGAATTCTATCTTCTTCGAAGTTGGAGGGAAAATTCGAAGAAGAGGAAGGATAGGGAGATGGGAAGGGGGGATTACGATTTATTCGAGGAAGGTTTGGAGGAGGAGGAGGAGAGGAATCTTTTCAGATATTCGAGTTCTTGAGGAGAGATGGAGGTTTCAAGGGTGTTTTTATTGTTATTATTAAGATTATTTTCACGGAGCAGAGCGAGGCCGCGTTCAAGTTGAGATGGAGTGATGATGCGGAGTTTTTCGTCAATGGAGGTGAGAGAGCCTTTAAGATGGAACTGATCACGAGTGAAGGCCAACTGGGAGAAGAAACAGAGTTTTTCAGTGTCACCGGCTTGAGAGGAGAAGATTTGGCGATTTTCACGGAGAAGTTTAAGAGCATGATCTGGATCTTGAAGATGCCAGCCGGATCGCTTCAGCTGAAGGGAGAAGATTTTAAGAAGTTCATCGGGGGTGTAGTCTTCACACTCAAAGTGCCACATACAGCGACGGACGAGACCTGGTTGAGCACGGAAGATGCCTTGTTGCATGAGGTCCTTATAACCGGCAAAGATGACGACGATTTCGCCTGGATGTTCGCTCATAAACAGGTTGAGCGTGGTTAGGGCCTCCATGCCGAAGGAGTCACGTTCATCATGAAAGAGAGAGTAAGCTTCATCAATAAAGAGGACCTTGCCCAGACAGCTGTTAAGCAGCTGCTTGGTTTTAATGGCTGTTTGGCCGACGTAACCGGCGACGAAGTCCTCACGGGAGACGATTTTAATGAGGGAGGTGTCATCGGGACGAGATTTGCGGGATTCTGGGGATGTATCGGAAGGACGAAGATAGCCATCACGGGAACGTTTATGGGCGAGAAGCCAGATGATAAAGATAGCAAGAGCGAGAAAAACACCGGCGACAAAATACCAACCAAAGGTACAGTAGAGAGTCTTACAGGTGGAATAAATTATCGAGGCGATGGTGGAACAATATAAAAGAAGAACGAAGAGAGCTGTTTCCCAGACGCCTGGACTGACGGTTGAGTAGGGACCGAGGGAAGAGGAAGGTTTTGACTCTGACTCGGACTTAAGATAACCGAGAGCATACCAGATCTTTGATAACTTTTTACCAATGGAAGTTTTTCCAACACCTGGAGGACCGTAGATGACTGTATGTAACATATGCTCGGGATGATCTTTGGCGAGAGAGAGGAGATACATTGTCTGGGAGGCAATGGCATCTTTAACCTTTTCCATGCCAATGATATCATCGCGAAGTTCTTCCAGTGCTCGTTTAAATAGCTCTGGATGTTTGACATTTTTAATTAAAGGATGTGTCTGATCACATAATGAGATCAGACGACGGAGCTCTGAGCCAGGCTCACCTGCGGGAGAAGGAGTTGGTGTAAAAGGACTTTCTCCATCTGGAGATGAAGCTTCCTGGGAGGAACTGGACGAGAGGATTTCGAGAACCTTCTTTTGATTGATTTTAATTGGATCTTCTGTTGACATCTTTTCTTTCCTTTTCTTCTTTTCTTCTTTTCTTTTTTCTGTTTGGTTGTCTTCTTTTTAATATCGAATTGGGATTATTGGAATGATTCTTCTGAAAAGAGAGAAGCTTCGAAAAAGAAGGGATATCTTTCTTTTTCTGCGAGGATTTCTTGTTGTTCATTCCAACTTGAAAGTGTTGAAGAAAAGATGTCGAACCAGGAAGAAATCGACGTATTCTTTGGAAGAGCGAGAGTAAAACGAACTATTACAGACTCATTATCAATGTCGATCTCTTCTTCTTTCCACGATAGAACTTGAGTTTTGGAAAAGTTGGACGAAACGAGGTCGGAGATGTATTCATCAAGATCGAATTCCAGAAGTGCGACTTTCTTTTCGAGTATCTCATTCTTCCCGAGTTCAAGAATGTTCTGGAAAAAGGTTGGAAGAGAAATCAACTCCTCCAAGTCAGAACGAAGTTCTTCTTCCGAGAGGGCTCCTTCATATCCATATCGAGAAATCCGTCGAAAGATAATTGGAAGTTCGAGAATTTTATAATGGAAGTAGAGGCGGTAGGTCTCCTTCCAACTATTTTTCAGACGAGAAGAGACTGAGAAGTCTCGGAAAGTTTTTTCTCGCCAAAAGGATTCATTCTGACAAATTTGGGAAAATTCTCTCTTCGTTTGACAGAAGGACAAGAGATCTTGAGGTTCGAGATTGAAAGCAATCGAAAATAGAATTTCCGTTGACAGATGTTCCATTTTACAGTCTCTTGAAATTTATTTCATCTTCGAAGAGACAGACACTTGTCTTTTACGTCCCGAGGTTAAAGTTCTCTCCTCGAGAGACGAAAAAAGAAAATCTTCCTTTCTATTAAAGAGACAAGATCATGACAACAAAAGTTTCAAGGACTTTTGTCAACTGGTCGGAGAATCTTATCAATGAGAATGCGACAATTTATTATCCAATTCATGATGAAGATATTATTTCTATTATTGAAGAGTCGAAGAGGAAGGGGGCGATTGTTCGAGTTGTTGGAAGTGGACATTCGATGTCACCTCTTGTTGCTGATTCGAAGGAAAGAGTTAACTTAATCTCATTACGAGACTATCAACTGTCTCCGGAAAATGTCACGATTGATACCGAACGTCTAACGGTCACCGTTAATGCGGGATGGACACTGGGGAGACTCTATGATCATTTAAATCCTCATTCCTATTTTTTGGAGACACAGCCGGCGAGTACAGCGTTTACTCTTGGAGGTCTTGTTGCAGCGCCGGTACATGGAGGAAGACTTGGAGCATCATTTGTGGGAGATGGAGTTTTGGCGATAACATTTATCAACTTTCAAGGAGAGAGGATAACCAAGACATATTTAGATCAGGACTTTGAGGACTATCGGATTAATCTGGGAATTTATGGAGTTGTCATTAGTGTGACCTTAAAACTTCAGAAGATCGAGTTTCTTAAACTTCGGACTCAAGTCTATCGGAATGTTTTTCTTGACTCGGGAAAGGTGAATCGAGATGTTGTTGGAGACAAGTTTATTTCCCTTATTCGAGCGTGTTACAGTTCTGAGGTCAAGTATCATCACGGTTTCTTAGACTTTCATAATAATCAACTGTTAACGATTGACTGGGAGGCGACGAATGAAAAGGGGCCCATTTATCTTGACACGCCGGAGGAGAATGAGGTAAATAAGATTGGTCTTATCGAGGCTTTTCATAAATATCTGTTTCCGAACTATCGGGAGAATGAGAACTATCTTAAAATATTAGGTAAGATTTTTACAACAGGGATTGTTCTCTCCACGAAGAAGAACTCTCTGGAAGATCATGACATGTTCTGGGTGAGTCTGGGAACTCGCGTCTTCTATCTGTCATACTTAATACCGGTCCATTTTGAGGAGGAGTCGGATATTTTCCTGGACCGTCTCTGTCATGCTCTTGAGGTTGTCAGAGAACAGGTTACAATCAGTCTTCGACGAAGGAAAAAGTTTAATATCGACTTTCCTCTTGATATTCGCTTTGTGTGTTCGAGTTCTCTTGCCTCAGCCTCACCCATTGCAAGTTCCAAGAAGACGGTTTACATGGCGGTGGATTTAATGTGTTCAGCGGTTAATCTTGATCTCAATTCGACGCCATCTCGAAATCCGTTGGACTGGCTTCTTCCGTCAAGACGAGAACGAAGAAAGCGAAATGAGGACTTTCGAGAGTTCTTCTCTTCTGTGGAGCAGCAGTGGATTCGTCAAGGGGCTGTTCCTCACTATGCGAAGATGTTTGGTCTCAACGTGTCATCGGGAATTCCCTTTGACTTGAAGTATGTGAGAAGTATCTTGCCAGAGGAGACGAAGAGACGTCTTCGAGCCAAAGGACATCCTCTTTTCATGAATACATTTATCAATCAGATGTTATCCTAGAATAAAATAGAAAAGAAAAAAAATTAACACTTCGATCGAAGTGTGAATTTTTGGGAGGTTTAGCTTGTTAACCAGAACTTGGAGAGAGTTTCACGGGAGTGATAGTGCCAGAAGTCAACGAACATGCGAGGAGTATAGGACTGATAACTTTCCTCAATCTTTATAAGAAGTTGAGTTTCGGCATCAAGAGAAGACTCGGATGGGACAAAGCGAGTCAGAATTTCCTCTCGAAGACGAATCTTGGAATAGCGCTTTGGATCGAGGGCGAGACCATCTTCCGTGAGAAGAAGCAACATACTCATAAAGAGATAGGTGTGTTTACGAAGACAGTTATAAATTCGACTACAATAGGTCTTAAATTGATCGAAACGACTACTGGAGGGACCACCCATCGCATCAACGATATCTTGGGTGATTCGCATGGCCGGTTGAAGAGGCTTGGGATCATTACCCAAGATATAGCCATAGTCGATATGAAAGAGGTAACCGTCTTTAGTGATCATGATATTATCCAAATGTCGATCTCCGACTCCCAGAAGATAGGAGATGACACAATAGGCGGCCGCTGACTTAATAAAGCGGTCCCGAACCGCAGATGTGGGTAATTGTTCATTATTCTCAAGGATATAGTTGAGGAGAGTTAGCTTCTTCTGATACTTGATTGTATAAAGTGTGTAAGAGTCCGGAATCATCTCAATGATTCCACTATCACTTCCGAGAGGAAGGACACTATATGTCTTAATGCCAAAGTCAATACCTTCCTCTCGTTTTAAGATGATATCCATGAGGCGGATAATATTGATAATAATCATGTCTTGGAGAAGACACTCCTTCTTATAGAGAATGGACTGTAAGACAGGGCGCCCCTCATAGGAACAGATCATCGGAATAACAATGGGAGAGGTGATACTTTGCTTTGTGTTGAGACCGTGAATTTCAATTGCCTGAATGAGACAATCGGGATTTAAGGGAAGAGGAATCGGATTCGAAATCTGTTTTATCGAGTCTGTCGCCGAAAATCGAATGGAACAACGAAGCTTGTCACTGTTGCGAAGAAGATATTCTCTCCGAGCCTCAGGACCCATGCGATCGGAGGGCATTCGGGCCAGTGTCTTAATAAGTCTTCGTCCAGCCATGAGTTGATCAAAAACAACTGCGCGTCCGAGACGTCGATCCAGTTCTAAGACATAGGAGTTATAGTAGGACGTAAAGGTGGTATCCCTCTTCCGATAACAGGAGAGAACCCAATAAATTGAGGTTCGAAGTGAAATATGTTCTTCCGAGCGCTCAATGAGAACAGAGAGAAGTTTTTCATCTCGACAGTATTTCAGCGCAAAGACAATTTGGGGGATAAAACACTCAAACTCCTTCGAGGAAAACTTATTTAACAGGGAGACAACATGTGAACTCACCACCGGTGAGGAAAATGGAAGTGGAAGCAGTTCAAGAGAGTCGTACGGCTGAAGTGTCCTCTGACAAAACCGAGTACACATAAGATTCCAACACCGACAGTTGCGCGGACTTTTAAGAAGACGTTCCGCTTCCAGAACCTCTTCCTGTCGAGACCAGTCCAGAAGTGACAGAACCTTCACAATCCAACGATTATGTCCCGCCAAATAAGGCAAACTGTTATAGAGGAGACGCCGTTGTATCGGAGTAATTTCATATCCTGGAAGAATGTATTGAATGTCACGAAAGAGAGACTTACACACATTGACAGCTCGATGCCAGTCGCGACACACGAGAGAAATACTCGCCAGTGTCTTAATATCAAGATAACTGAAAATGAGAATGTAAGCCTCCAAGTTACGCATGGACTTATATCTCTCATAACACCGGTTACATACTCTCTCTTTGGGAGGTATCCGTTTGTTGGTACTCCGAGTCATTTTCGTCCAACGAGTCAATAACGACCAGAGAGTTGAGTCCGGCTTCGGATTTTCTGGAAGAGCCTCTAAATGTTTCGGAATGGAAATAAAGTGAGGCGCACAGTCACCACAGAAAATCTTCAAACATTGAGGCCCTCGACAGTGGTGCCTCCGTCTCAAAAAGGTAAACTTCCTCTTACATCCACAACAGCTCGTCACAGCATCATCAGGCATCCATGTGGTATTTCCTCTCGGTTGAACATAGTCGAGTTGATGTTGTCTCTCCGGCGGCGGATTCGACGAAATCCGATCCAAAAATATAGAATAAGATAAGTCTTCAGGTGATGTTCCAAGTTCAATCTTATCACTCGCCATCCTTTTATAAGAAATTAACTATTTATTGTCAAATCATTTACTTTCTCAGTCCCCTTTTATATCTCATCTCTCAACTTCTATCCAGCCATTCTCAGCTTGATAGAAGTTACACTTAACCCACCTCTCTCCTCTCTTCATTCTCCCCAATAAAATCCCCGACAACATCCTCGTGACGACCCATAATGTCTTTCTTTCGACATTCCGACAATGCCAGACTTCTGACGGTTGATAAATCCATATCTTTCGTTACCTCAAGAAACCGGTCTCACCGTTCCTTTGAGGTTAAAGGTATGCTTCGAAACTCCTCAGAGGTGCTAATCCTAAACTCAATACGAAGAAGAAACTGACACCTTTACCATTTTGCGGATTTGTCGGAAGCGAAAAAAGACACAAACATCGAAAAATAGGATAAAGTGTGAGATGCGAAGATAGAGGTTTAAAAGCTGAAAGAAGAGAATTAAAACAAAAAAAAGAAATTTATCCGGAAAAAAAAGAAATGGAAGCCGAAATTCCAAAGGATCCGTCGAGACGAATCGACTATTCCGATTATCGAATTTACATTCGGAGAGTTCTGGAAGAGATTGACAATACGGTGCAAATTACAACAGATACCATTGATTCGATTAATGATCTTATTGTAAGTCTCATTCAGCGGATTCTCTACGTGGCTGATGTGGTCATTTCCTATAGTGAAAAGAAGACTCTTTCCACGGACGAGCTCATTGTAGCGGTGAAGGCGGTTTTACCGCCTGCGATCGCTAATAATTCCGTTTCAGCTGGAATTCAGGCTGAGCGAGCCGTGGCTGAGTCAGCCCCAGAGCGAGCCACGGGTGAATTAATAGGTGTGAGTCGGCGACGAGGCAAGACACCCGTAGCAACACCTAAATCTCCTGAGGCTGACGGTAAGACGGAGGGACGAAAGACGCGAACTCTTCTGACAAAACAGGCTGGAATTATCTTCTCGGTTTCTCGAATTCGAGGTTTAATTGAGGAGCAGATGGAGAAGGGATATCTTAATGTGAAGAGGATTTCCACCGGTTCTCCCATTTTTCTTGCGGCGGCGATTGAAATTGTTACAGCCAAAATCCTTTCAGCGGCACTTGGATACACTAAGGGAGACAAACGGGTTCGAATTATTCACTCTGATCTTGTCTATGGTCTTTATAATGACGATATCTTTTTCGATATTTACGGATTTGGAAGCTGGATCATCCGTGAGATCAACCTTCTTGAAGTCCAGTAAGACGTTGAAGAAAACGAAAAATGATGAGACAAAAGAAAATTCTTCTCTCTTCTCGAAAAGAGAGAAGAATGACAATTTGTAATTACTGTCATCGGAAAGTTGGTCTTGTGGGTTTTCCCTGTCGTTGTAATAATGTGTTTTGTTCTCAGCATCGTCTTCCTGAACAACATAACTGTTCCTTTGACTTTAAATCATCCGGACGCAATCTCTTAGCCAAACAGAATCCTCTTGTTTCAGGAGAAAAGATTAAAAAGATCTAATCTTCCTTAAAATTGAGAAGAGAAGGTTCTCTTTTCAGTTTCATATATAAGAGAAAGAAATGGATCTTCTTGAGTTAGGTTTGATGATTTTAAGTGGAGGTCTTGTTCTTTATATTTTTGTGTCTCTCTTCAAATCTGCGAGTTCTGGAAATAACGATAAAGAGAAACGTCAACAGAAAGAGGAGTTCTACTTTTATCAGTTCGAGGACGAGGAGACGTCAGATTGTCATGACTTGCGAGGTGAGATTTGAAGTCCCGATCTCCGACAGCCCGCACAGCCACCTACTACTCGAGGAGCTTGTTTCGTCGTTGGGACGGAGGAGGAAGAGACAGATGAATTTTGTTTTGGCTGGACTTTGGTGACAGGAGGTTGAGGACGTCGGGGTTGACTTGCGGAATTGGAGGTCGAAGAAGTAGATTGTTGATACCGTCGAGAATCGGTCATCTTTTAAAAAGAGAGAAGATTTTATCTGAATTCTTCTCTCTTTTTAAGTCTGAAATATCTTTTTGTGTCTGAATTGTCGAAATCGAAGTTTCATCGATTGCTAATTCGAAGCGTCTCTCCTGAAAAAGTCCGAAATTGGAATGTGACGGGAGATCATAACGAGAAACGAACTCCTTCAGAAGTTCGATCGCAATCTGTTCTCCAAAGACCATGCCATTATATGCATCTTGAGCATAGTGAATTCCAGCTGCATTTCTCAAAATACCACAATTACTTGCCAGTTTATTAAGTTCATGTTCAATCGTCGACTCTTCTCCTGTGTCAAGAAGGGACTTTCCATCGGCGGATGGTTCATAGATTTTAATCTTCTGGTCTCCGTCAAACCATGCCTTGACAAGAGTCACCATTGCCCCGGCAAGAACAGCGTGACCACTGGGATAGGAGCTGTGACATGGACATCCCGAATTATAAGCCTGGGGAACGAGATAGGTTCCATACTTCTCCTTGACCTTATCTAAAATGGGACTGTTTAACAGTTGTTTACTAAGTTTAACCTGAGGATACCCCAGTTTGGCCTGAGAAACACGAAAACCAAACTCCTCCGGACGTAAGACAAACTGAGTGTACTTGTACCACCAAGCCGCATTCATAACAATCTTACTGGCGCGACTGATCATGTCGAGAAAATCGACTCTTCCTAAGTCAACAAAGTTCGCCTGATTTGTCAAGGTCCCATTAACATATGGATTTCCTTGATTAAACTTATACCCATTGTTAAGAAGATAGTAGGCCGCGTTGATGACAGCTTGGACTGGCTCATCAACTAAAATCCAGGAAGCTCCATCTCGAAGTGTATGAAGATAGGTCTTCTCCTTTGAAGGAGGAACCGCCGGTCGAGGCACCTTTCCATTATGACAGTCCAAATAATCTTCCACAGTTGTCAAGTAGTCAATACCCGGTTGTGCACAGTTGTACATCTGTGTCACCTCCAAAAGTCCATACCGAAACGGTTGTAACAGAAACTGGGACAAGTACGGTCCAATAAGGTCTCCTTTGGTGGGACCTCGAAAGATCGTCTCGGGAGTTACTTGTCCGTCCTGTCGAGGAAAGGGAGCATCTTTAAGGAGACTCAAGTCGGAACAGAGTTCTTTAATAAGAGGATGTGTCTTATACTCTCTAAAAGGAATGTCACGAGCAAGAGCCATGGCATAGACTTCAAGGAGTCAGCGGCCGCCCTTTTCGAGCCGAGAGTCCACGAAAGAGGCAGACGATATCCAGCCAGATACTTTCCAAAGAGGTCACTGTTAAAAAGATCTCGAGGAGATACTGGTTTAAGTCCTCCCGGAGTGCCAAGACGAATTTGATCGATGTATTTGGGATTTCCATATTCGACAGCCTTGATAAACTTGCAAAACTCTTTTTCGTCAACATCGTCGTTATCGTTGTGAGGTAGAGCCTTGGTGTGCATGGCCCGAAAATGAGGCACACGATACAGGTCTCCATTATTGTTAATATAAATCTTACTTAGGGCTTTTTGGGCGTTTTTCCGTCTCCGTTTATTCAAGGTCGCGATATTTCTTCATTTGATCTTTTATATTACGTCGAAGAATGGTAACGGAAATTTGTATTTTTGACATCAAGAAAAGACTTAACTTTTTCTTTGAAAAGACAATGATCTCGATGTCTCAATCTTCGTCGTTTTCCTCTCGAAAGAATCTTGTTCCTCCTCTTGTTAACGGTCCCTCTCTTTTAAAGTCCCGAGAAATTTCAAAGATTCTTCCTCTCGCCAACTTTCGTCATGACGATGAGAGACTGTTCCCTTCCTCCATCTCTGAAAAGAAGATCCAGGCAACTTGTCCGCAGTCATGTCTCCAGAACCCGTCAAGACAATCTGGGGCTCTGGAGAAATCGAAGAAGACATCCGTCAAGAGTCCCTGTTCCGAATGTCATCGAGAGTTCACTCAGGTAACACTTAATAAGCATGGAGGCAAGTGTGGCCGGTGTGCTAAAAAGGACAAAGATTAAGTTCCAATTTTTTTGAATACCGAAAGAAGAAGTCGTCTTTTCGGAAAAATGTCAGCGGACCAACTTTCCGAGGAGCAACTCACCGAAATCAAACAAGTCTTCGATCGATTTGATCAAGAGGAAACGGGTCAAATCTCCTCCAAAGACCTTGGAAATATTCTCCGATCCTTCGGAATTGACGTTCTTGACAGGGACCTTACTGATCTCCTCGAGGAGATTAACCGAGATAATGGAGGTAAAATATCGTTTTCCTCCTTTTTGGAAATTCTGATTTCCCGACTGGACAACCTTGAATTCGAGAAGATGATAATTTCAGCCTTTGAAGTCTTTGACTCGACTAAGAGAGGCATTATCTCAGCGTCAGAATTGCGATATCTCATGACTCATCTGGGAGAGCGCCTCTCCGAGGAAGAAGTTAATGAAATGATCCGTGAAGCCGATGTTGACGGAACGGGTCAAATTGACTATCGATCCTTTGTAAAGCGAATGATGCGATAAAAAATGTTGACACGTCTCAAGGAAATTCTCCAGGCCATCGAAAATGGAAGGACAAACATAAGGGAGGAAGATGGGCATCTTCATTTTCGATTCGAATAATCTTTCTAAGAGTAAATAGGATTGAGAGTTCGATGGTGTGTCGACTTCCCTGGGGGAATAAATGTTTGGGTGTTTATATTATATTTGGAATCGTTGTTATTCTTATTGTGTTATACTGGATGTATTTGGCGATTCGATATGGATTCGAATCGACGGTTTATCATGACTTTATGAATCGGAAGGTTTTTGATCTTCCCTGGTTGGAGAATTGTTGTTCATGGTGGCCTCTCTCTCACTTTATTGTCTTTTTTATTCTTGGAGTTTTCTTTCCGTCTTGTGATGTTCTTGTTATTGGAGCGGGAATTTTATGGGAACTCTTTGAAATGGTCATGGCTAAACTCTTCAACCGTCAGAGACAGGGAATTCGCCGTGACACTTCCAATCGTGTCGAATATAGTTCAAACTGGTGGGCAGGGTCATTAAAGGATATCATCTTCAATATTCTTGGCTTCTATAGTGGAAAGATATTTGCCATGATTTTCTTACACTCGAGAAGATGAGATCTTCCCGGAATCATCTTTAATTATCATTTCAACGGTTTGGTTCTTCCTAACATCATTGATGTAAAATGTCTCATCGATCTTTCCAGAGGAGCACTGGTGTTTGGCGTAGGGGCTTCCTCGAACGACTGAAAGAGTCTCGAGTTCACATGATCCAACCTTTGTCTGTCTCATATTTTCGTTTGACAAACGATTTGGTTACGAAGAATGACATCTCAGCTTCAACTTCAACTGAAGAGTTGACCATCTTCTCCTGATTCAAATTTAAAAAAAAAAATCATGATAAATGAGAGAATTGCAGTCTTAAAATATGCTCTCGGAAAAGAAATGTCCTCTTTCCGGTATTTTCCTGAGAAAGACAACGAAAGTCCGTCTGAAAAAAGAGAGTTTCTCTCGAATGGAACGCGACGACGTCGGAGAGACTATTTTCGTCCCGATACTCATCTGAATGACCGAGAGAAAAAGTACTGTCGATGTATTCTTTCTGTTGGGGCTCGAAATTCCGAAGAGTGTCTTCGGGAACGAGCTTGGTTGAAAACAAGAGGAGGTAGGACATGTTACAATCCATACGCCATTTGTCACTCCTCGACAGGTTTGAGAACCCAAGTTTCCTGCGACACCGAATATGAATTGGAAAATATACCCGAGAATGAACTTATAGCCTATGCTCATCTGAAAAGGATTCCCATTCCGGAACCGTATGATCGAGAGGCACTCCTCGATGAACTCTACAATCGGACCAAGAAGTCCGCCGACGAAAACGTCGAAAATTGATATGTTGGAAATTTGACTTCCAGAGAGATTTCTTTCACCCAAAGAGTTAAAGCATACCATGACAAAACGGAACTTAAGACCGCGTTGTCCCCCGTGCAGGATCTGTGCATATATCATTTATCCGGTAACTGTCGATTCGGAAGAAAGTGAGGCTGAGAGAACGGCAAGAGATCTGGGTGATACGGATACTTGGTCGGAGGAGCTTTCTGAGCATGAGAGTGATCGAGAGTTTATCGATAATCGTCCAACGTATCTCATCGAGATGTCATGTGAATCGAATTCCGAAGAGGAAGATACTGCCATCGAAACGGAGTCGGAGTCTGAATCGGAGAATGAAATGGAATGGGAAGAGTCCTGTGGAGAGTCTTGTGAAGAGTCCTGTGGAGAGTCCTGTGGAGAGTCCTGTGGAGAGTCTTGTGAAGAGTCCTGTGGAGAGTCTTGTGAAGAGTCAAGTACTTGTTCAAGTACTTGTTCAAGTTCGAGAAAGAGGTCTTCTTCGTCATGTTCATCGTCCTCATTTTTCAAGAAGAGAAGGTGTTATTAAATTTCGAGTTCCATTATCGAAAGATAATGGAACTTTTTCTGACTCATGAGAAAGAAGGTGATTCAGAATTGAATAGGCTAAAGTGAAGGGGATACGTTTACGAGGATAATCTTTACATTCGCGATAGTTTGGCAGAAAAAGACTGTGATATTTTGTCCGATACCTTTCGATAAATTCATTAAACTGTTGAACGAGGATCTTTTGACGTTCCTCTGAAATGGTCGGTTCAATGAGAAGACTGGCATAACTTCGTGACGTCGGTTTCCCATAATAATGTTTTAACGTATATTCCAGTCGAATTCGTGATCCCGATACTCTTCCATCATCAAGGGCAATTAATTTTAGATTGGTGTTAGGTTGTTGGCCTTCCATCAGTCGAGAAATTTTAAGATGAGGCGAGGTCTTCAGATGATAAATCTTTCCTCCGATGAGAAAGTCATACTTCTCTTTCACAACGAAAACTTCTCTCGTCTCGGTTGGATAGAAGTAAGTTTCGATTTCCTGTTTCATCAAACGTTGTTCCGATCGCTCAAACGAAAAACTACAAACAGCTGACGCTGTATCAGAAAAGACCTGTTCCTCAAAGATATTGAGTCTTCGAATGTGAAATCTCGTTAAAAACTCCCGTCTGAGTTCTCCGTCACTTCTCTTAATTGAACTGAAAAAGTTCAAGGGCAAGATAAGTATCCCACCTCTCGGCCCCTGCCCACAAAGAAGACTCTTTAGAAAACATTTATATAAATCGTCCGTCTGATACAGTTGATAGTAGCTCTTATCTCGACTCTTACTTCGATACAGATATGGCGGATTGGTAACAACAAATGCATCTGTATAGTTTGGAGGATATCTCAATGTATCTCGACGTATTACTTCCTTATGTCTTAATAAGAGAGAATCCTTGGGGTCGATATCATACAATTCGATAGTCGTATGGAGACCTCTCGTCTCAATAAACGGAATTAAGTCTCCTTTCCCAACAAAGGGTTCGATAATCCTGGTAACATCCGATGGAAGAAAAAACCCCGTTAAAATATTCACAGACTGTGTCGTATAGAATTGTCCCAGTGTTTTCTTTTTCTCGTTCATCTTTCGAGAAGATTCGATAAATCTTTTTAACATCGAATGTTAAGTTTTAACATCCGATGTAACATCTTCAACTTCTTTGATTCCGACACAACTCCGGCATCTGAGAAAGCGCCTCAAACACATATTCATTAACATCCTCAAGATGTTTGAAAAGACACTCTCCATCCACTCTCGAAGTGTAACAGAGATCCGAAAAAGATACACACGCCAGATACCTCCCATAATTCCTCTCATAGAAGTCCTTCACCTTTAAAAGTCGAGAAATCTCCTCGTGAAGAGACGAAAGTTGCGTCTGAATCTTCTCCTTCTTCAAATCAAAAATCGGTTCGAGAAGACTCCGTTTGAGTTGATTCAGTTGAACCATCAGTCTTCCCCGATATGACGGCACTATCTTTCCCGGAGACAATGTCCCCGTTGATAACTTTCGTTTTCTTTCTCGACCCGCTTGAAATGCCTTGAGAAGCTCTCGAGATACCGTCATATCTCCATACTCACAGACTCGACTTGTGTTCGTCTCCTCTCTCACTTTCCGATACTGTTCGAACAGTGTCTCCGTCGACATGTTAGCACCACGCGAATCAAGTAACCAGTTAATACTAAAGACATCACAAAGATAGTTCGATATCGTCTCATTCTCACACCCAGCATATGATGGCGAAAATGGAGCTGAAGCCGTCACAGCAAGTATCGACATATTATTCGGTAAGTATCCATTAAACATTGACCCAGACTCACATGACTCCATATAGATGACAAGTTCCTTATAACGCTTATTCTCATACATCCATCGTAACGTCTTCTGAAGAATATCAACACGAAGTCGACACGTCATATTCGGAAAACAGAAAACCCCCGGACCTCCATGGTCACTCATATAAATAAAAATGTTATCGTTAGGTCCACTCTCTAAAACTTTCCGTCCTCCCGTCGCCGTCTTATTTCCAGTCAAAATGGCAAGAAAGTTGTCAACCGTCACATTCTCTCCTGTATAGTCTTTAATCACACCGGAATATACGTCAGGACCTCCATTCCAATTAAAAATCTGTCCTGGAAACGGATTCTCCTCATTATACGCAATGTCATCATACATCATCGTAATAATGCGCTGTTCCGAAATTCCATGCTCTCGAAGAATCTGATACGCATCACATACATCCGCTTGATGACGATAGTTCATCCAAGTGTTCGATCCAGCAACCAAAACTGCCCAGTGCTCCCCCAAACACAAACAACCACACATCAGAAACACAAAAACAGAGAAACGTCGGAATAACATTTTCTCTTTCACTTAGATCTCAGTTGAGACAATCAAATTCCTCTCTCTCTCAGAACCTTTTCCCAAATTTTCAAGAGAGAAAGAAAGAAAGCTCACTCCTTCCATCTATCGAGATTCTGACATTCCTCTTCTCTTAACTCTTCTCTTAACCTCTAACAGTGTCGTCAAACGGAGACTCTTTCTCGTCGATTTATTATATTTAATTTCAGATAGATCGATAGAAAAATATCGATAATCATTCTATCGACCCTTAAAAACAACCCACATGACCAAAGACAAAGATAACCATAAGGTTATTAAAATCGATCGCAAGAACCCAGTTCTCATCTTTTCGGATGGGACGAACTTTGATGACACCATCGCTCTTATTCTTCTGCTGAAGAGTCCTCACATCGACATTAAAGGAGTTTGGGTCAACGGAAACGATTGGGCAAATGGCGGTCCAGCCGTGAACATCTTCTATAATATTATTGACTGGCTGGGACGTAAAGATATTCCTGTCGTCGTCTCATCCTTCTATGCGGATAAGGATCGCACGCAAAACATTCCACCTGGAGGATTTGTTCCCCAGGGCCAAATGTTCCGTCGCACCATCCCCATCAATGATGGAGGTCTTATCTTTACAGACACACTTTGGGGTCTTGCTACCTTCCTTCCCTCCTCTCAACGCCACTATGTTGCCAAGGACACAAAAACACCCGACACTCAAGATGAAGCTGTCGCTCGTCGAGTGTTCCTCTCTCTTATCCGCCAATCCAAGTTCCCAATCAGTATTATCTCTCTTGGATCTCTCACGGGAGTCTGGGAAATCCTTTCCGCGGCCCATCAGGAAGGACTTCTCGGCAAGATCAAGGGCCTCTTCCAAATGGGAGGTGTGTATCAACATCCAGGTAATATTTTCAGTATCCCATGGAGTTCTCGCAGTGAGTTTAACATCTACCTCGATCCCGATGCCGCAAATAACACCATCCAACTTCTGAGTGCCAACAACATCCCCGTCGTCTTTCATGCCCTCAATGCAACCGATAGTGTCCCCATCCGTCGACAGTTCCTTGAACGTCTTCGAGAGGAGGCCGAAACTCCAGAAGCTCAGTTCGTCTCTCAACTTCTTTCGGAAGTCGCTCGCACCTGGTTCGCCCCCTTTAATTCTGACGGCATTCTTCCAGGTGCCTTCCTCTGGGATCCCTCCGCTGCCATTGCCTTCCTCTGTCGAAAGGTCATTACCTCTTCCGTCAATGCCACCATCACCATTAACACGGATAGTCAGGTCACCTTCCAACTTGACTCCGACCCGAATGGTAGTGCCGTCGTCACCTATCGCTTTTCTAACCGTCTCGCCGAGTTTATTGATGACCCCAATGGTGCCCATGTCACTATCCTTACGGGCTTGAATCAGGCCAAGGTCGAAAATCTTATCATTAAACTCCTTAACAAAAAGAAGAACTCCGCCATATGTCCTCTTCGTCTCCCCACCTGTTGTTACCGATCCGTCAGTGTCAAGAACTTCGCAAAACTATCTCTTGATCAACTCTCTCCCAATTAATTCGTTTAAATCTCATTTCATGTTTGCCCTTCTTCCTCCCCTTCCGATTTCAAGAAGCTCTCCAATATGTCTTCCACATCTTCCCAATGTCCAAATTAAATCCGAACCAAGTCAATCATCTGATCCAGATGATTTGGATCAGATGATTTCACTCTTCTCACCGACGAATAATCTCGAGAACATGAAGTATCTTGTAATCAGAACCTGGCTTCCCCATTAACATTTGAAGTAGTTCCTCCACATATCTCGAAAGAAACTGTTCCCGGTTCTGATTCGATTGCTTCTCGGCGGAAACCACAGCAGATATACTAATTTGGGACAAGTACGACACCGCGATCTCCTCGTGATTTTTCAACAGATACTCAAAGATAAGCATCAACGCATCCGCAAAACTTCGAGCTCCAAATCCTCTCCTCTGGAGATCCCTGATAAAATACCTCTCAAGAGTTTCATTCAGTGTCCTCTCCCACTGAATCAAACCATCAGTTATTAAATTTGCATCGAGAATGTACACTTTCTCATTACCTTGATACGGTTCGAGTTTTCTTATTTCGTTGAGAACATATAATGTCAAGTTAATCAAGGATTGATATTCCGGAATTTTATACAAGATCCCCATGGGCTCCTCATAGAAAACATTCTTCAGTTGTTCCAGATATTCCCCAAAATTCTCGGGAGAATGTTTGGTAACATTCCGTCGTGTTTGAAACTTCTTCATCGGAAAAGGAAGTCGTTGAAGAAACCGCTCTTGAAATTTCTCCACTCTCGCCTCAATATCCTGCCGATTAATATAACCTTCTAACTGAAAAATAATAATCTGCCCCAAAGGAAAATATTCAAATAGATATTCAAGTTGCAACCGCCTCCATCTGTAAGGAACTGTTGTTTCTTCCATCTTCTTTTCTTCCATCTTCTTTTCTTCCACTTCCATCTTCCTCTTTCCTAAAATTTTCTTAATAACTTTCCTATTATCTAATCGTCAATATTATTCTCAGACGAAATTATCTTGAGTCGGAATACTTCGATTTCCGTCAGTACAAATGTATTTCAGATACTCCATTTCCGTTGAGGATAAATCCAAGTCGCAGATCCTGATCCAATCTCCATTGTTAATACAAACTTGAAATACGTCGATGCTGATATTAATTACAATTTTATCAACGTTGACATATCTCCGATTTCTATTGGGATTGATAAATTCCTACTAACTTCGATCGAGAGACATCGGTGTCATCGATCCATCTTTTATTGCTGTTGATAAAAATATCGTGCGAGAATTTATTGGTGTATTAAATCTATATTCCTCTCGTCGAGGCTCGAGGATAAGATTTCCATTATCGCTGATGAGTCCTACTGTATCAGCAATAATGCATTTTGAATTTATATCGCATGAATAAGATACCGATCTCTATCTGTATCAGATACCATTTCTTCAAACTAACACCAAATCCAATTCACCCCGCCGATCTAAAATTTCTCAATGCGGAGACAAATCCAAAACGTATTAGTATTAGTTTGATACAAATTCAAGTCCATTGATCCTGATAGAAATCTAAAATACATCAGAAGAAATGTTAATCCAAGACATCGATAAAGATATAAATATAATATGAGACGTATTGCTACTGAGACAGTCCACATCTTATCAGTGATAACAGAGATCTATCTCTATTTCTGGAAATACGACTCTCATTTCTATTCCCACGAAGAGATTGGATATTTATTTCTAGAAATACGACTCTCATTTCTATTAGTGTCAATATAACTCCAGATATATCAACCTCGATAGAAAGCCAATTCTCATTGACGTTGATGGATATTCAATCTTCATCACCATTAATATTAATAAGATTCCAAATATCTAGGAAGATATTAATTATAGTCACTTAGATGCGAATATACTTGGAATCGTATCTCTGTCAGAGTTAATAGATATCCAATCTTTATCAATGCTGACTCGATTCCAGATATATTCAAGCGGATATACACCTAAATCTCATTAGTTTATAGACTCTAAACATACCGACGAATCCAAAAACATATCACCACTGAGACAAATCTGTAATACACCAATCTTAATATTGATCTCAAATCTCTCAGTGATGATCGGATTCCAAAATATCAGCGCTGAGAAAAATCTGAACCCCCACGAGGATGCTGTTATTTCATCAGTATCAGTAAACACCCATAAACAATCACGCGGAATTGACAGAATTATTGGTATATTCATCGACAGTGGTGAGATCTGGATTAAATTAACATCGATATCGATGAGCATTGAATTTGTATCACTGTTTGACACTCTTGATAATCTTTAAATCATATCAGTCCTGATGGAACTTGGATCGCTATTCGGGTGAATGAAATTGAGATACTTATCAGCGCTGATGAAATTCGGATTTGTATCGACACTGATAAAATTCAAATACCTATCAACGTCGATAGATTTGGGATATTTATTTCTGTTTATACGACTCTCATTTCTATCAACTTGATATGACACCAATCTATCAACACTACTGATACGACTCCAATTTCTATCAACACTAATATGTTTTTGGATATCTATCAACATTGATATATTTTGGATATCTATCACTGTTGATATATTTTGGATATCTATCAACACTGATATATTTTGGATATCTATCAATGTTGATACGACTCCAAGTTCTATTTCCACGATATGACTCCAATTTCTATTTCCACGAATATGACTCCAATTCTATCAACACTAATATGTTTTGGATATCTATCAACATTGATATGTTCTGGATATCTATCAATGTTGATATATTTTGGATATCTATCAACATTGATAGAATCTGGATATTTATCAATGTTGATACGACTTCAAGTTCTATTTCCACGAATATGACTCCAAATTCTATCAACAGTGATATGACTCCAATTTCTATCAACAGTGATATGACTCCAATTTCTATCAACAGTGATATGACTCCAATTTCTATCAACACTGATATGACTCCAATTTCTATCAACTTGATATGTCTTGGATATTTATTCATGTGAATACGTTTTGGATATTTATCAACTTGATATGTCTTGGATATTTATCAACAGTGATATGATCCAAATTCTATCAACAGTGATATGACTCCAATTTCTATCAACACTGATATGACTCCAATCTATCAACTTGATATGTCTTGGATATTTATTCATGTGAATACGTTTTGGATATTTATCAACAGTGATATGATTCCAAATTCTATCAACACTGATATATATCTTGGATATTTATCAACTTGATACGTTTTGGATATTTATCAACTTGATATGTCTTGGATATTTATCAACAGTGATATGATTCCAAATTCTATCAACACTGATATATCTTGGATATTTATCAACTTGATATGTCTTGGATATTTATTCATGTGAATATGTTTTGGATATTTATTCACATTGATAGAACTCCAAATTCTATCAACAGTGATATGACTCCAAAGTTATCAACACTGATAGAACTCCAAATTCTATCAACTGAATATGTTTTGGATATTTATTCGTGTTGATATAACTCCAATTTCTATTCACATGAATATGTTTTGGATATTTATTAGTGTTGATAGAACTCCAAATTCTATTCACATGAATATGTTTTGGATATTTATTAGTGTTGATAGAACTCCAATTTCTATCAACTGAATATGTTTTGGATATTTATTCACATTGATAGAACTCCAAATTCTATTCACATGAATATGTTTTGGATATTTATTAGTGTTGATAGAACTCCAAATTCTTTCAACACTAATATGTTTTGGATATCTATTCACATTGATATTTCTGGAATCTATTCACATTGATATATTTTGGATATCTATTCACATGAATAGAATCCGGATATTTATTTCTGTTGATACGACTTCAAGTTTTATCAACACTAATATGTCTTGGATATTTATTTCTGGAAATATGTTTTGGATATCTATCAACACTGACAGATTTTGGATATTTATTTCTGTTGATACGACTCCAAGTTCTATCAACACTGATATATTTTGGATACCATCAATGTCGATGAAAATAGATGAATATCAGAGGGAATACATTTGGAATCCGATCGGTGTTGATGTATTTTGGATATTTATCAGGATTTCGAAAATTTGGATTTATGTCAGCGTCGATGAATATTGGATGAATATCAGTGTCAATGAGTTTAAATTCATATCATCCCAGATACCATTGACACTGACGAATACTCGTATCCCAATTTATTGTCATGAATATCGATCCAAAATCTTACCTCTCCTGATACAGTTTCAAAGACATTGGTATCGACAGAGCTCTCAAACATTTCCGTGCTGATAGAAATTCATCAATAGGAAAGGAATACAGATCTAATTCGTTGCCACCGAATAGTAATCTAAAGCTCCCCTGGTGCCGATAGAAATCCAATCTCTCGGTTTTGAGATTTATCGGAATTCTATTGAAGTTGTGAATTAATCTTTATCAATGCGAATGAAGATCTAAATATTTCCAACATGCCACTCTGGAATCGGTCTCCGATAATATCGAATTAATTTAGTTGCATGAATCTAATTTATTTCTATTGATGCCGATCTGTCTTTCATCAACCGAAATCTTCCCGATAAAACCTGTATATTTGTATCTTTCAGTCATGACACATTTGGACTGATAAATATCCAAAACATATTCATGTGAATAGAATTTGGAGTTCTATCAGTGTTGATAGATTGGAGTTCTATCACTGGAAATAAATATCCAAGACATATTTCCAGAAATAAACATCCAATACATATCAAGTTGAAGATATCCAAGACATATTCGTGTGAATAGAATTTGGAGTTCTATTCCTGGAAATAAATATCCAAGACATATTTCTGGAAATAGAAATTGGAGTTCTATTCCTGGAAATAAATATTCAAGACATATTCAGTTGATAGAAATGGAGTCATATCACTGTTGATAGAAATGGAGTCATATCACTGTTGATAGAATTTGGAGTTCTATCAGTGTTGATAAATTTGGAGTCATATCAGCATTGATAAATATCCAAAACATATTCAGTTGATAGAAATTGGAGTTCTATCAATG
>Ga0101944_10002698_pt1 | contig 27566 bp, 25 predicted proteins | sample DewCreD2012metaG_FD_75245 | JGI IMG/M metagenome (GOLD analysis project Ga0101944, IMG submission 75245) | Hot spring sediment bacterial and archeal communities from British Columbia, Canada, to study Microbial Dark Matter (Phase II) - Dewar... ... | reverse complement strand
ACCCGCCGCAGTGGCTCTTCCGCCGCCACGCCGGGAAGCCCCGCCAAGACCGCGGCTACCGCCGCCGCCCATAACCCAAACGCCATACCACGAGTGCCCATGCGACCCACCCTGCCAGTATAGTATCGGACATTCAGATCCGCGACATGCGGTTGTGGGACGCTGGGCTAACTTCGGCGGTTTCTAGTACTTTGCCGCCGCCGAGTACTAAATTTCGGAATTTCGGGGAATTTCGGGGACAGGCAACGCAACCCCCAAATTGCCCTCGCCATCACTTGGGGTTATGTCGGGGGATGGGGCAGGTCGATTGCCCGGCGCAGCCTCCGTTTGTGAATTCTCTGGTGAAAGAAGTTCTCTAAGCGACTGATGATTAAGGAGGGTGTGCCCCAATACCGCCCGCGAGCAGTCCACGGATGAGCATACGGCCCCCGCCCTTGGGTCCGTACAGGAAGCATTCGTTCCCCTTGGCGCAAGTCTGGAGGCTCGTCCAAACCGGGAATTTGGGGGTTGCGTTGCCTGTCCCCGAAATTCCAAATTCAGGGGAGTAGTTCGCCTTTTTCCAGGTGGCGGATCTTGGAGGCGGCTTCGGCGGCGTGGGGGTCGTGCGTCACCATGATGATGGTCTTGCCGTACTCCTGGTTCAACTTGGTCAACAACTTCAGCACCTCGCGCGCCGAAACCGCGTCTAGATTGCCCGTCGGCTCGTCCGCCAAAATGAGGTCTGGATCCGTCACGATGGCTCGCGCAATCGCCACCCGCTGCTCCTGCCCGCCGGAAAGCTGCCTTGGATAATGCTTCAAGCGGTCACCTAAGCCAACCAAGTTCAACGCCGTGACAGCGTGGTCGATGCGCTCTTTCTTGGAAAGATTCGTCAACTTCAGCGGCAGTTCGACGTTTTCCAGCGCCGTCAATACCGGAATCAGATTGAACGTCTGAAACACGAACCCGACGTGCGCGTTTCGCCATCGGGCAATCTCTCCATCCGACAACGACCGCAGGTCTTGACCCAACACGGTTATTCTCCCTGAAGTCGGCCGGTCCATCGCCGCGATGAGGTGCAGCAAGGTCGATTTTCCACTCCCCGACGGACCCATCAACGCAACGAACTCACCCCGATGGACCTCCAAATCCACGTCGCGCAGAGCCACGATGTGAAACTCATCGCGGATGAATTCCTTGCCCAATCTCTCGGTCTGGATCACGGTCTCCGGCATCAGCTTCCCTTCTTCTTGACCTTGTCGCCGTCTTTCAACCCCGCCGGCGGATTGACAATCACCTCTTCCCCGCCGATCAGTCCCTCCTCCACCCGCAAGCCTTGCGGCGTGGAGCCAGCCACCTTCACCGCGCGGCGCACCGCGCGCCCGTTCAGGGCCACAAATACCGCGCCGTCGCGCACCGCGCCGCCCGGCAAAAATACCACAGGCCGGCTTGAAACCGCTGCCTGCTTGCTCCCTTCCGCCAAGAACGCAACCGACGCATTCATCTCCGGACGCAAAAACTCGTCCGGGCGGAGCACCCGCACTTTCACCTGCACCGTCGCCTTCTGCCGGTTCGCCTCAGGCGAAATCTCGTCGATCACGCCCTCATATCTGCGGTCTGGAAATGCATCCACGGTAATAATGCCGCGCTGCCGCGGGTTCAGTTTGGCGAAGTCGTTTTGATTGATGTCGAGTTCCACGCGCAAGTCCTTCAGATCGGCCAGCGAAACGACATATCCTTTGGCGCCCCGATCCCCTACGAAACTGGTGGTCACGAACTCACCCTTTTCGACCGCCCGCTCCAAGATCGTGCCCGTAACCGGCGCGCGGATGACCGTGTTGGCAAGCTGCGTCTCGGCAAACGCAACCGCGCCCCGCGCCTGCTCCACTTGGCCGCGCAATTGATCGATCACTTCCTTGCGCGGGCCAAGACGCACCAATTCGTAAGTACGCTCCAGGGACTTCTCCCTGGCTACAGCCGCGTCGTAGCGCGCCTGAGCGTCGTCCAAAGCCTGCTGCGCCAGCACGCCTTCCTTTACCAGTTTCCGCGTGCGTTCCAGCGTCACGCGGGCGTTGGCTACGTCGGCTTGCCCTTGCGCCCAATCCGCCTTCGCCCGTGCGATCTCCTCCGGGCGCGAACCGTTCAACGCCTCTGCCAGGCGGGCTTCGAGGGCGCCAAGCTGCCCCTTGGCCTGTTGAAGCTGCGCCCGGTATTCGTCGTCTTCCAAGCGCACAATCACTTGCCCTTCCTTGACCCTGTCCCCTTTGTCGACGCCAATCCACGCCACTCTTCCGAGCACCTTGGACGCCACTTGAATCTTGTGAGCCGCCACGATGTAGCCGGTGGCGTTAAGGATCACCGCCTCCGCGCCTCCGGCTCCCGCCGGATTACTCGCTTGGACCCGCAGGGTTTCAACCTCAACGGGCGCGTACAGGCGCGAATAGATGACATTCGCCCCGCCCACGAGGAGCAGAAGCGCTACTCCGGCGACGATCCAGCGCACCGTCCACTTAGAGTTGTTCGGATTCTTGCGGGACCGGTCGATCCGCAATTGTTTCAATTCAGCGTCCATAATGCGCATGGATCACGCCTCGCGCAGCGCGGCCAAGATCTCCTTTCTAGCCGCCGTGCGCGCGGGGAACAGCCCCCCGGCGGCGCCTAACAGCAGTGCGAAGACAATCCCCATCGCCATGATTCGCGGGCTGACCTGAAAGTCGAAGGTAATCTCGGAAAAGGTCACAATGCTGCCGATGCCGGTCTGAATCCCGTTTAAAGGCAGCACCAAGAGGCAGCCTAGCAAGCCGCCCAACAACGACAAGAACAGAGACTCCACCAAGAAGCTGAACAGTATGGCGGAGCGCGAGAAACCCAACACCCGCAGCGTGCCGACTTCCGGTCCCCTCCTTGCTACAGCCGCGTACATCGTGTTCATGGCGGCAAAGCACGAACCGACAGCCATAATGATGGCCACGAAAATCCCCATCGTCTGGACCGGCGCCGCCGAGCGCGTCTGCTGTTCGTAGTACGCCTGCTCGGTAATCGCAGAAACGTTGAATCGCCGGTCGCTCGAGAGGTCGTTGATGAGCGCCTGCGCCGCCACCTCGTCGGTGGCGCGAATCAGGCACGAACTCAGAACCTCCGTGCGGTTCTGGTCCGCGCTGATTTGGTTCAAGTCCGCCCAGATTTCGCCGCTGGCCGCGGAACGCCCGGCGTCGAACACCCCCACCACCTCCCACTCTCCGCGGCTCAACTGCAACTTCCTCCCCAAACGGGCGGACGGATAGCGGGAGGCGATGTTCTTCCCGACGATCAGTTCGCGCTTGCCCGCCTCGAACATGCGCCCTTCGACCATTCGCCATCCGTTCCGCATCTGAGCGCCGATGGGGAGCAGACCCCGCAGGGTCACATTGATGCCGTCCTTGCCGCCGGGTCCCTCTAGCAGCACCACGGTCACCATCTCAAGCGACGCCATGGGCTCGCCCGCCGCATTGCGGGCGATGCCGGGCTTGAACTTCAGATCCTGGTAGGAAGAACGGCTGAAATTGCTCGTCAGTTCCGACGTGGAGCCCTTCCGCAGCACCAACACGTGCAGCGGGTTGCCGGTCGCGGCAAGCGAAGTGCGCAAGCCTTCCACGAGAGCAAAAATCGCCATCAGCACCGCCACGGTCAAGGCGATGCCAAGAGCCGTCATCAGCGTCGTCGTGCGCCGCACAGCCAAATTGCGAAGGTTGTAGCTTAATGGGATGGCCATCTCGCCTTCCTAATCGGTGTACCTCAGACATTCGACGATGGAACGGCGCGATGCCCCCCAAGCCGGCACAAGCGAACTCACGGCGCCGATGAACGCCGCCAGCGCCAATCCAAAGGCGACCACTTCCGCCGGAACGTGCAACGCCTTTAAATCGGCGAACGTGATCGGACCTTGGCGAATCACCGCGCAGATGCCGTGCGCGAACAGCAGGCCCACCACGGCGCCGGTTAACGCGATGACCATCGCCTCGCTGACAATGATGCCAAGCACCGCGCCAGGCGTGAACCCCAGCGTCTTCAGCACGCCCACCTCGCGCACCCGCTCCCGAACCGACATGGCCATCGTATTGCCCGAAACGAGCAGCAAAGTGAAGGTCACCGCGCCACACACAGACAACAGGAAGAGCTTGACGTTGCCGAGGTAAGCCAGAAAGCTCAGTTCGAACGCGCGTTCGGTTTCGGTCTTCGTCTGTTCGGTAGCGTTGCGGAACATGGCGTCGATTTCCGCCGCCACGCGGTCGATCACCTGAGGGCTTTCAGCCAGCACCACGAACGTGCCCACCAGATCCTTGCGCACGGGCGGGAGGCTCTCCCGGAGGTACTCGTGATGAAAAAAGAAGTTCTCATTGTCGCGGCGGGCGTCGTAAATCGCCCGAATCGTAAACTCCAGGTTCACCGGAAAGATATCGCCAATGAGCGTGATCTTGTCGCCGAGTTTCCAACCGAACCGCTCGGCGAGCGGGCGCCCCACCATGGCGGCGGTCCGCTCGGAAAGAAACGCGCGCCTTTCTTCTTCTGAAGTCTGGTACTCGGGATAGACGCGGAACAGCCTTTCCGGTTGCACGGCGAAGCGGGCAAAGAAATTCTTGAAGTCGGAGTCTTTGTAGATTCCCCCGAACCACTGCGTAATCATGACTTCCCGCACGCCCGGGATTCGTTGAATCCGCTGCTGGTAAGCGGCTGGAAGCGGATTGGCGAGCGAGATGCGGTTGCGTACAACCAGGCGCAACGCCTGCTCAGCCGAGGCTTCGCTGAAATAGAACGCGTGGTACATGGCGAGCAGCACCCCAAGCAGGCACACGGATGCCGCCACACTCAGCACCGTCAGCAGACTCCTGCGGCGGTTCCTGAGGCTGTTCTTCCAAACCAGCGGTAAATAACGCATCATGACGGATCCCCCAACGAGGGCAACCTGGAAAGGCCTACTTCTTATACGATGACATAGCGTAGCAGACGATGGGGAAATCCCGTGTTCCGAACCGATGAAGAGTGGATGACTGAAGCCTTGCGCCTGGCTCGCGAGGGTGGCGGGAAAGGGGAAGTTCCGATCGGCGCGGTGGTGGTCATCGGAGGCGCCGCCGCCGGCAGAGGGTGGAACCAGCCTATCTCCGCCTGCGACCCCACCGCCCACGCCGAAATCGTCGCCTTGCGCGAAGCCGCCGCGGCGGCGAACAATTACCGTCTTGAGGAAGCGACCCTCTATGTGACGCTCGAACCTTGCGTCATGTGCGCCGGGGCTTTGGTGGCGGCGCGAATCAGGAGGCTGGTGTTTGGCGCCCGCGACCTGCGGTTCGGCGGCGTCCGCAGCAAGTTCCGCATCGCCGACTCGGACCTGCTGAACCACCGCGTGGAGGTGACCGAGGGCGTCCTGGCAGCCGACTGCCTCGACCTGCTGCAAAGTTTCTTCGAGGCGCGCCGCGGCGGAGCCGGGGCTAACGGGAAAAGCGGCTCCGGGTAGGCGCCGGAGGCTCTGTCTTCCGGATGGCTAGCCACAGGATTTCGTTCAGCTCGAAATCGTCGATCAGGTCGGCTTCGCTGAAATCGAGTTGCATGGACCGGGCGGCAGTAGGAGAATTGGCGGGATTCCGCTCGTCCAGGCGAATCTTTGGGGTCACGGCGCTGTACGGCGTCAGGTCCGCTTTGTTCGCAAAAGCGGCGGCCATGGGGCGCGCGCCGGCGTCGAATACCGTCATGGGGCGCAGCCCCAGGATGAGCTCCATCGTGCGAAGCATCGACGTGGTGTTGTACATGGTGCTGTCCACGATGCCCCGCCTCGTGTAAGGCGAAAGAATGTAAGCCGGAGAACGGTGCGAATCTACGTGGTCGGCGCCATTCTGGGCGTCGTCTTCCAGGACGAATATGGCGGTCGTGGGCCAGAACCGGCTCTTGCTTACGGCTTCCACAATCTGCCCGAAAGCCAAATCATTGTCCGCCATCGCCGAAAGGGGCGCGATTCGCCCCGGAGTGGTGCCTGAGGTATGGTTGTTGCCCAATCGGATGATGATGAACCGGGGCATCTGTCCGGCCTTCTCAAATTCCGCTAAGTCTTTGAGAAAGACCTTGGCCCGCTCGACGTCCGGGTAGTCCGTGTCAAAGCCCCGGAAGTAGTAGTTCGTATACTTAACTAGCTGCGGGTCCCTGACCCGTTCCACCTGAATCCCGTCCGGACCGGGCTTCGCCTTGTTGTCGACTTGATGGCCGTAGTTCCGGATGGTGACGCCGGCCGCTAAGGCGCTGTTCCAGAGATAGCCTGCCGGAACGCCCGAGGCCGGGTCCTGATTGACGTAATCCGAGTTTCTCCGCCGCCGTGCGTAACTGTTCGGCCAGAGCTTTTGGACGTAGTCCGGGGCGATCGCCGCCGTGGACCAGTTGTGACCGTCCGCGCTGACGTCGGCGTTGACATAGAAGTTGTCGAACAGCACGAACTCCCTAGCCAGCTTCCGGTGATTTGGCGTGCACCGTTCGTCGAAAACCACGAGCGAAGGATCGCCGTTGCCTATCCCCAAATCACCTAACACCTGGTCGTAGGTACGGTTCTCTTTAATGATGTAAATCACGTGTTGAATGGGCGATGGCATCCCCGGCGCCTGAGGCACGGGGTTTCCATTCGGAATCCCAATCTCCACTTCCAGCTTCGAATCTCGATAGGGCGAGTTGGCTAGCACCGTCCGGCTGTATGCTTCCAGTTGTTCCAGTGTGAATGGGTCGATCACCGAAGCCGTTCCCGTCTGAATGGCAGCCACGTACTGCCGTGCGCGAATACCGAGTTGAGATTCAGCCGGACGCCGGACGGGACTCGGACCCTGAGGATTGGGATAGGACCGGCCGCCACGTCCGTTCAGGACCAACAACCGCCCGTCCGCCATCACCCGGGCGGCGGTAGGATACCAACCCACCGGGATGAACCCCATGACCTTCGAAACGGTTTCCGAGACATCCACGACCGCTACGGCGTTGACGTCGGAACAGACGACGTACAGCGCCTTCTCGTCCGGGCTTAGCGCCGCCGCGCTTGGGGTCATTCCCAGCGGCTGCATTGGCGTCATCGCCAAATTGATCGTTTCGAGCACCCGCAGGCGCTTGGCTTCGGTGACCCCCACTACATAGGTGCGATTGGTGTTCGCCGCAGGGATGAACATGCGGGCTTTCCAATCGGTCTGCTTGGCGTCTTCGCCTTCCGGAGGCCGCGTGCTCCATACGATATCTGTAGGATGAGAGCCGAGGCGCAGCAGATCCAGTCGCTCGCCGGTGTCCGCTTTGTGGTGGAGTAGTGCCGCATCAGCCCAGCTTGTTACAAAGAAAGACTTTCCGTCCGGATGAAAGAAAATGCGGTAAGGACGGCGTCCGGTCTTAAAACGCTCGATCACGATGCCTGACTGCGGATTGATCACAGCGATCATATCCCGATACAGGACGGAGGCATAGATCAGTCGCCCGTCGGGGGAAACCGCCACGTCGCCGACGAAGTCCTGCCAGTGGAGTTCCTTGGCCGCAACGACGGGCATCTCTCGCGCGGGGGTGAGCTTGCCGCCGGAGAAGTCGAACTCGAAAACCGCGCCCCGGGAGCCGCCGCCGACATACAGTTTTTTGCCGTCAGGAGTGAACGCTAGCCCGAGCCAGGCATCCGCCACCGGAACCCGCCCGACTTCGGTCATGCCCGCAGTTTCCAGGACGATGAGCGAAGGCGGATTATAGCCGCCGTTCAAAACCACCAAGTACTTCCCGTCTTTCGACAACGCGGTGGACATCGGCAGCGTGTCAAGAGGAACCTGCCGCCCGGCGGGCTTGACTTTCCAACCGGTAGCGAGCAGGAACCCTCCGTCCGGCAGGGGACCCGCCTGCTCGCGGGGAGCAGGCTGCGAGATCAGGATGGCGGCAAGCGCGAGCAAACTGGCGAAAGCGAGGAATCTCATTCGTAAAACCTCTGGGCTATGGGGAAGCGGCGCCCGATGCCAAATGCCTTGGTGGTGACCTTCAGTCCCGGGGCGGCTTGCTGGCGTTTGTACTCGTTCCGGTCAACCTTATTTACGATCTCCCGGACCAGAGAGAGGGGCAGGGACAACTCCGCGGCGATTTCCGAAGGGGATTTGTATTCCTCCACATAGCCGCGCAGGATGCCGTCGAGGATGGCGTATTCCGGTAAGCTGTCGGAATCCTTTTGGTTGGGGCGCAATTCCGCTGAGGGCGGCTTGGTGAAAACGCTCTCTGGAATCGGGTGATTGAGCCGGCGGTTCGCCACCCGCGACAACTCATAGACCAAAGTTTTGGGGACGTCGCTGATGACAGCCAAGCCGCCACACATGTCTCCGTAAAGGGTGCAATAGCCCACCGCAAGTTCGCTCTTGTTCCCCGTGGTGAGCACCATGGCGTTCCATTTATTGGACAGCGCCATCAGGGTGAGTCCGCGCAGGCGCGCCTGAATGTTCTCTTCGGTCACATCCTGAGGAGAACCCCGGAACTGCGGAGCAAGCGATTCGAGGACGGCGTGGTATGGTTTCACAATCGAAACCACTTCGAGGCGGATGCCGAGTTTCTCCGCCAATTCACGGGCGTCCCTCAGGCTGTGCTCGGAGGAGTAGGGACCCGGCATGGCTACGCCGACCACGTTGGCGGCCCCCACAGCCTCGACAGCGATGGCGGCGGTGAGCGAAGAATCGATACCTCCGCTTAACCCCAACAAAACACGCTGAAAACCGCATTTGCTGATGTAGTCCCGCGTGCCTAGAACCAAGGCTTCATAAGCCGCCTCGTTTTCGTCCGGGAGGTTGTCGTGGCGGTCGCCCACGCCCTCCTCCAAGTCCACGAGGATGAGGTCTTCCCGGAAGGAAGCCGCCGCCGCTATGACTCGCCCGGCAGCATCCAGGGCAAAGCTTGAACCGTCGAACACGAGCTGGTCGTTGCCCCCGACTTGGTTGACATAAATCGCCGGGATGCCGTGGCGCCGGGCGGTGGCGGCGAAAATCTCCCGGCGAAGCTCCCGTTTGCCCATGTGGTAGGGAGAGGCATTGATGCTGATGAGCAGCCGCGCGCCGCCCGCCACCAGCTCTTCCACCGGATCCCGCTGATACAGGCGCCTTTCCCAGAACTGCTTGTCATTCCATGCGTCTTCGCAGATGGTGAGCGCCACCGGCAGCCCATCCACTGTGCACACCTGCTGGCGCTCAGCGGGCAGGAAATAGCGGGCTTCGTCGAAGACATCGTAAGTCGGCAGCAGCATCTTCGACTGCCTGAAAAGGATCCTTCCTCCCCGGATGAGCGCTGCCTGATTCTGCGCCCGCTTGCCCGCATTCGAGCCGGCTTCCGCCACATAGCCGCAGATCAGAGCGGCAGGAAAGGAGACGGTGTCCGCGACGAAGCGTTCCAAAGCGTCGTGGGCGCGTTCGACGAAAGTGGGTTTTTCGACCAGATCGCGGGGCGGGTAGCCAGTGATGGAAAGCTCTGGAAAAACAATCAGTTGGGCGCCAAGGCTAGATGCTTGGCGGGCCATTGCCTCCATCCGCAGGAGGTTGCCTTCAAGGTCGCCCACCGTAGAGTTGAGTTGAGCGAGAGCGATGCGCATGGAACAAGGCACTATTGTAGCGTGGTGCGGGCACGGCGGAGTCTTTTCCAAACATGAAAAATTTTTTGAAAATATCTTGACAAGAAGACGCTAAGATTTTATATTGGAATTGTGAATAGGCCGCGGGGCCAATTCGAATCAGGAGGTGCTTACAAACTATGTCGCTGATCAAGCGTTACGACCCGTTCGCTGATATGTTCTCCCTTCCAGCCACGTTCCGTGTCTTCGAAGACATGGTGAACCGGATGCTCTCCGAGCCCAACTCCTCTCGTCCTTGGGCGCCGGCGGTCGACATCCTGGAAAACGAGAACGAACTCGTGTTGAAGGCGGATTTGCCGGATGTGGACCTCAAGGACGTCGACATCGAGATCGAGAACGGCACGCTGACGCTGAAGGGCGAGCGGAAGTTTGAGCGGAAGGAGGGCGGCAAGGAGGGGTATCACAGGATCGAGCGCAGCTATGGCGCGTTCATGCGCTGCTTCGCCTTGCCGGACACCGTGGATGCCGACAAGGTGAAGGCGGATTATAAGAATGGCGTCCTCACCGTGACGCTGCCCAAAAAGGAGATTGCGAAACCGCGCAGCGTGAAGATCGAGGTCGCTAGCTAACCAGCGGCTTACGCGCGCGGGCGAAAGCGGGGGCGGCGGCGCCGCTCCCGCTATTTTTGTATGGGAGAATAAAGGCGATGAACGGCATCAAGACGGTTCTGCTCTTGGGTTTATTGAGTGGCCTGTTGTTGGTGGGCGGTCAGGCGGTGGCGGGCGAAAGCGGCTTGTACCTGGGCTTCGGCCTGGCGGTTGTGATGAACTTCGCCAGCTACTTCTTCTCCGAAAAAATCGCCTTGATGGCCCACGCGGCGCAGCCGGTCACGGAGACCGAAAACGCCGCGATTTACCATCGCGTGGCCCCGCTCGTGCGTTCTCTCACCCAGCAGATGGGCATCCCAATGCCGAGGTTGTGGGTCATCCCCGAGGAGGCTCCCAACGCTTTCGCCACCGGCCGGAATCCGAGCCATTCCTCGGTTGCGTTTACCGCGGGTCTGCTCGAACTGCTGGACGACCGTGAATTAGAGGGCGTCATCGCTCACGAACTGGCCCACGTCAAGAATCGCGACATTCTGATCAGCTCCGTCGCCGCCACGCTTGCCGCGGCGATCACCATGATCGGAAGGATGGCCTTCTTTTTCGGCGGCTCGCGGGACGAGGAGGACCGGGGCAGCCCGTTGGGCGCTCTGGTCATGATGATTGTCGCTCCTCTGGCGGCGGTTTTGATCCAAATGGCCATCTCTCGCACGAGGGAATTCTCCGCTGACGCGACGGCTGCCCGCTATGCCGGCGCCCCGGATGGCCTGATCCGGGCTTTGCGGAAGCTGGAAATGTGGTCGCGGCGCATTCCTATGGATGCTCAACCGGCGATGGCTCACATGTACATCGTTAAGCCGCTCACCGGCGGCAGCCTGATGCGCCTGTTCTCCACGCATCCTTCCACCGAGCAGCGCATCGCCAAATTGGAAGCGCTCGGGGGCTAGGAGGCTGCGGAACGGCGCCAGACGTAAACGCAGAGACCCAGGAATAAGAGCGCCGAGACGGTCTGGGAGACCGGATCGTAGTCGAAAAATGGCGTCTTAATCCACGCTTCGTTGAACCCAGGCGCCAGCCGGAGGGCGGCGCCGAAGACGCCGCCGAGCGCGCCGCCTGCCATGAGTCCGGAGGCAATGATCACGCCCCGCTCGCGGACGGCGGCGCCGCGCCGGCTGAGGACGTGGGCGAGGAATCCGCCCACCAGAGCCGGGGTGTTCAACTCGAGCGGCAGGTACATTCCCAAAGCGAAAATCAGCGCCGGAGCGCCGAGCATCTCGATTACCAGCGCAATGAAAGCGCCCGCCGCAAAGAGAATATAGGCTACCGGTTGCCGGCCCATGAAACCTTCCACGAGCGCCTTCATGATGGATGCTTGGGGGGCGGGCAACACTACCCGAGGATCGCCCGGCGCCGCCTCGCCGAATTGGAAAGCCCTCGCGAGCAGGACGATGGTCAGGCCCGCCGCCACCGCCGCCGCGACCACTCCAAGGAACTTCACCTTCTGTTGCGCCGCGGGCGTTGAACCAAGCCAGTATCCGGTCTTGAAGTCTGTGATGGCTTGACCGGACACCGCCAGGGCGGTGCAGACGATTCCGGCAATGGCCATCACAAAGAACATCCCGGTGGCGCCGGAAAGCCCGAAGTTCAACAGCACGACCGAAGAAAAAATGATGGTCAGCATGGTCATCCCGGACACCGGGTTGCGCGCCGTGGTGGCGATCGCGTTCGCCGCTACCGACGTAAAGAAGAAGGAAAAGCCGAGCGCCAGCAGGACGCCTGACACGAGAACCGCGGGAGTCAGCGATACTCCTCCCAGAATTACCGCCACAGCCAGCGATGCCGCGATCACGCCGATCAGGTTCGTCATCACCGGCAGGTCCCTGTCGGTTCGTTCCAAGCCGGCGTCCTCGCCATGGCGAAAGGTTCGAGCCGCCACCGAAAACGATCCCGCCACGATTCGCAGGCTCTTGATGATGCCGAAAATACCGGCTGCCGCAATCGCGCCCACGCCGATGAACCGCACATAGCCGCGGAAAATCTGCGTAGCTGTCATTTCGGATATGGGCACGGAGGCGGGATAGACAGGGGAGTTCAACTGCGAGCCGATCATCCAGATCAGCGGCACGAGAACGAAATTCGACAGCACGCCCCCCGCGCACAAAATCATCGAGCTTCGCAGCCCCATCACGTAGCCCAACCCCAGGATGAAGGCGATGGCGTCGAAGCTCACCACGATGCGCGCCTTCTCGGCCAGCGCCTTCATCACCGGAAGGAAGCGGAAGTCGAGATACTCCTTCCACACCTGGAAAGTGGTGGCGATGAAGTCATAGACGGCGGAAATGGCCGTGGCTTCCAGCAGCAGCCGCGCCTGGGAGCCGCCCTTTTCTCCGGTGATGAGAACCTCGGTGATGGCTGTCGCCTCCGGGTAGGGAAACTGCCCGTGAGTTTCCCGCACGAAGTAGCGCCGCAGGGGGATCAGGAAAAGCACCCCCAAGCAGCCGCCCGCCACGCAGATGGCGATGGTCTGCACCGGGTGGGGGTCGAGCTTCAGAATGTACAGGGCGGGAAGGGTGAAGATGGCGCCCGCCACCACGGAACCGGAGACTCCGCCAATGCCGGTAATAATCACGTTTTCGAGTAGCGACGAGCGCCGGGCGTAGAGACGTGCCAAGCCGATGGCGAGTATCGAAATCGGAATGGCGGCTTCCATCACCTGCCCGACCTTCAACCCGGAGTAGGCGGAGGCTACCGAGAAGATGACGCAGAGCAGCGCCCCCCAGAAGATGGAGCGCACAGTGAGTTCCGGCTCCTCGGCGGAAGCCGGAATTACGGGTTTGTAGCTTTCCCCCGGCTCGAGCGTCCGGTAGGCGTTCTCGGGCAGCGATTTGGCGGCAGCCTTTTCCATCATGGCGGCAAAGAGGGCATTATAGCCGAGCCGGCCCTCACATCTTTGCATCCCGGCGCTCGGACCAGGCATCTAGTCGTGTAAAGCTTATGAAACACGGCGTGCTCGCAACGGTCCTGTTACTTCCAGGGCTTCTGGTGGGGGCCGAGTACTCCATCGACAGTGCCCATTCGGGGGCTCACTTTACGGTGCGGCACATGATGGTGTCCAACGTTCGGGGGGAATTCGGGAAGGTGTCGGGAAAGGTGGTCTGGGATCCGTCCAATCCCGGCGCCTCCCGAGTGGAAGCCACGATCGACGCCAATTCGATCAACACGCGGGAACCGAAGCGCGACGCTCATCTGAAGAGCGCAGATTTCTTCGACACGGCGAAGTTCCCGGTGATTACGTTTCAAAGCAAAAAAGTTTGGCGTGAGGGCGGCAATTTGAAAGTCGCCGGGGATCTGACGATTCGGGGAGTGACGCGCGAGGTGGTGCTGGATGTCGAGGGACCCACCGCGGAGATTAAAGATGGCAGGGGAAATGTTCGCGCTGGGGCAACCGCAACCACCAAAATTAATCGCAAGGATTTCGGACTGACATGGAATCGGGCGATCGAAACCGGGGGTGTAGTCGTCGGTGATGAAGTGGCCATCACGCTTGATGTGGCGATGGTTCGTAGAGAGTCATAGCGGCGGGTTCTGGGTTCACCGCGCTTGACTCAAGCGGATAAGCTGTTCGGCGTGCCTTAGCGCTTCTGGGGTGACGCGCGCGCCGGACAGCATCCGCCCGATCTCACGGGTGCGCGCTTCACCATTCAACTCCTCGATTTCGGTGATGGTGCGGCCCCTTACCTCCCTCTTGCTTACGCTGTAATGATGGTCGGCGAAGGCAGCTACTTGCGGGAGGTGGGTGACGCACAAAACCTGATTCGAAGTGGCGATTTGTTTCAGCCGCCGGCCAACAGCCTCTCCGGCTCTCCCTCCAATTCCCGAATCAATCTCATCGAAGACCAGCGTACGTACGCCCGCAACTGGCGCAGGCGCTTTCGCGCAGGCTTTCAGAGCCAGAGCGATGCGTGAGATCTCTCCTCCCGAAGCCACCTTTTCGAGCAGTCTTGGTTCTTCACCGGCGTTGGGCGAAACAAGAAAGCAAACCGCGTCGGCGCCGGTTTCGGACCATGCGGCAGTGGAGAACTCGACGCGAAAGACGGTTCGTTCCATGGCCAGAGCCTTCAGTTCGGCGACCACGGCTTTCTCCAACCGTCCGGCGGTTTCTTTCCGTCCGGCGCTCAGCGCTCCGGCGGCTTGGCGGAGACGCTCCTCGAGTTTTTCTTTCTCCGCCGCGAGCTTGTTGCGGCGCTCGGCGGAGTGCTCGAGCGCTTCGAGCCTGGCGCTGATGTCGTTCCAGTAAGCCAGGATCTGTTCGACGTTCCCGCCATATTTGCGCTTCAGCTTGTCGAGGACGGCGAGTCTGGCTTCAACCGCTTCGAGGCGCGCCGGGTCGGCCTCCAAACGGGACAGATACCCGCGCAGAGTGTGGGCGGCTTCTTCGACAGCGATGATCGCCGGCCGGATGCTCTCCGCCGTTTCGGCCAGCGCCGGGTCGATTCTGGCGAGATCTTCCAAGCGCCGCAACGCCAGCCGCAGTTGCGCCTCCGCCGAAGAAGGCGAATCGTAGAGGGCGGCGTAAGCGGCGTTTGCGGCCTCTTCGAGCCGCGTCACGTTCTTCAGGACCAGGCGCTCCTGCTCGAGTTCGGCTTCCTCGGCCGGGCGCAGCGCGGCGGCTTCGATCTCCCGCTTTTGAAAGCTCCAGAGGTCCGACAAGCGGAGCTTCTCCTGTTCAGCCCGGTCCAGATCTCCCATTTCTTGCACGCAGGCGCGCCAGCGGCGGTACAGGTCTCTAACCTCCTCGCGGAGGGCGGAGTGATCTCCGAAGGCGTCGAGAATCTCGAGTTGGGCAGCCGGCGAAAACAACGACTGCTGATCGTGCTGCCCGTGGATGTCGCCGAGAAAAGGAGCCAGATCGCGCAGCAACGAAGCCGTCACTGGCCGGCTGCACAAGAACGCGCGGGATTTGCCGGTGGGCAGGATCTCGCGTTCGACCAACACTTCGCCGTCTTCGGGCTCTGCGCCCGCCTGTTCAAGAACAGCGCGCAGCGCCGGCGATTCGCCGGTTTCGAAGATGCCCGCAATGCGGGCCCGCGTGGCGCCGGTGCGCACCATCTCCGGCGAGCTGCGGCCGCCGAACAGCAGATTCAGTGCGTCGACCACAATGGATTTGCCGCTGCCGGTTTCGCCGGTCAGCAGGTTTAAGCCGGGGTGGAACCTCACGCGGATGTGTTCGATCACCGCGTAGTTTTCCACCATCAACTCCACCAGCATTCGTGCCCATTATATCGGGCGGGTCCGGCTTTTCGGCTTTGCGGCGCGTCTATTACCTTAGAAAGCCGCGTCCCGGCCGCGGGGATGGGGCTATGATGAAAGTTAAGGGAGACCAAACTCGGTTTGACGCAACCTCTGCCTGTCGCTCTTTTCCTCCAAGTCAGCCTTTGGGAGCTCATCGCCAGCAGTTCCCCCATCCCTCTGGTCGTGCTGGTTCTGCTGCTGGCCATCTCGGTCCTGTCGTGGGCCATCATTTTCACCAAGTGGAACCTGCTGCGCAAGGCGCGCACCGCGAACCTGAGGTTTTTACGCGCGTTCCGTAAAGCCAATGGGCTGGAAGCGGTAGCGCTGGCGAGCGAGCAATTTGCGGCCGCCCCGCTCGTGGCGGTATTCGACTATGGCTTTGAAGAAGTTGACCGGCAGGTGAAAGGGCGGGGACGGCTGATCAACAAGACGGCTATCGAGCGCAACCTGCAAATCGGAATCAGCGAGGAGATCGCCAAGCTGGAGCGCAACATGAACTGGCTGGCCACCGCCGCCACGGTGTCGCCCTTCATAGGACTTTTCGGCACGGTGATGGGCATCATCGACGCTTTTCAGGCGCTTGGCGTTTCCGGCAGCGTGAGCTTGAGAGTAGTGGCGCCGGGCATCGCCCACGCTCTGGTGGCTACGGCGGTGGGATTGGCGGTGGCGATCCCCGCCGCGGTCTTCTACAATCATTTCGGCCACGTGGTGCGCGAAATCGGCACGCGCATGGAAGATTTCTCCTTGGAGTTCCTGAACCACGCTGAGCGGTTGAACGGGGAGTAGAGGCATGGCTTTTTCACCGGCGCCGGCGGGAGGCGGATTGCGGAAAAGGCGGTATGGGCGTTACGGGGCGCTGTCGGAAATGAACGTCATCCCGCTGGTGGACGTGGTGCTGGTGCTGCTGATTATCTTTATGCTGACCGCCGGGGCCATGGAATTTGGCTTAGATGTTCAGGTGCCGAAAGTCCGGCAGTCCCGCGATACGGCGGAAGAGATGCCGGTGGTCACCATCACGCGCGACGGGGAGATTTATCTGGGGGACAAGGAAGCCAACATCAACTCGCTGCGCGAGGAGGTGCGGGCGAAGTTTCCCGCCGCCCGGGGCGTGTATCTGAAGGCGGACAAAGCGGTCACTTGGGAACCGATCGCCCAGGTGATCAGCGAGCTGGGTTTGAAGCAGGATGGCAAGCCGCCGCTGGAAGTGAAGGTAGTCACGCAGACGGCGGAGACGATCGAAAAACGCCGGCGATAGATGGCTGCGCACAGCGACATCATCGAGTACCGAGAGCCGTTGGGCCGCGCTTTGACGGGCTCGCTGGCGTTTCATGCGGCCGTGTTTGCGCTGTTGGCCGCCGTTGCGTGGTGGGAAGGACGAGGGCGGGAGCGGTTCGGCTCGCCCACCGCCGGAGGAGGCGCGACGCTGATTACGCCGGTGAGCCAGATCAACCTGCCGACCAGCGGGGGCATTCCCAATCCGGTGGCTTCGGACACCGAGTCCCGGGTGCCGCTGCCGCCGAAGCAGGCCAAGGAGGCCAAGCGCGAACCCGTTGAGGACCCGGACGCCGTGGCGATTAAAGGCAAGAAACTCGCCCGGCGGCCGTCAGACGTCGCGGCCAGCGCGCAGAAGTTCCGCCCCAAGGGCAGCGACCGTCCGAATCAGCTCTACGGAACGGCGGGACAGGCGATGTCGTCGCCGATGTATGGAAGCACCTCCGGGGGCGGCATCGGCGTGGGCACAGGCGGCACGCTGGGAACACGCTTCGGCTGGTATGCGGACCTGGTTCGGGAGAGGGTTTCGCGCGCATGGCAGCCGCCGGGCGCCGACCCCCGTCAGCGGGGCATCTCGCCGGCTATCGTATTATTCGACATCATGCGTGATGGGACAGTGAAGAACGTGCGTTTGTTTCAGCGCAGCGGCAATTATGCTTTGGACGCCTCCGCCGAGCGGGCGGTCTGGAGCGCGGCGCCATTTCCGCCGCTGCCGCCCGGCTATGACAAGTCTTCAGCCTCCGTGGAATTGTGGTTTACGTTACAGCGATGAAAAAGACATACATACGAACCGGATTGGCGGCCCTGGCCGCGGCGGCGATCTTCGCTCAGCAGTCCGATATCATCATCAAGCTGACGCGCACTGAGCGGGCGGTAATCGCCGTTCCGGATTTCCGCGGCGCGGGCGAGTCGCAGAAGCTGATGCAGGCGTTCAACAGCACCCTGTGGAGCGACATCGAAGGCTCGGGCATTTTCAAGATGGCGCCCAAGAGCATGTACCCGTTGCGCGTTCCGCAACAGCCGCGGGATTTTCAGCCCCCGCCCCAGCCGGCGCCTAAGACGGCCGCCCCTGCGGCGCCGTGGCTGACGGATTGGTCTCAGCCGCCGGTGGCGGCCAACTACCTCGCGTTCGGCTATGCCGCCGTTCAGGAGGGGCAGCTTGTGGTTTTCGGCTGGTTGTTCAACGTCACGGTGCCGGACATCAGCGGCGCTCAAGTATTCGGCAAGCCGTACTTCGCGCCCTTGACCGAGGAGGGCGCCCGTGACGCCGCGCACCGGTTCGCCGCCGACATTTTGGGACAGTTCGGCGCCAAGTCGCTTTTCGGGACGAAGATTTACTTTGTGTCGAACCGCACCGGGCATAAGGAGATCTGGTCCATGGATCACGACGGGTCCAACCAAAAGCAGTTCACGTTCTACAAGAGCCTGTGTACGATGCCGTCGGTGTCCCCGGATAATACGCGGATCGCTTTCACCAGTTACATTGGCGGCACGCCGCAGTTGGTGATCCATTCGCTGGCCACGGGAAACCGCATCGGTTTCTACAATCAGCGGGCTTCGCTGAACGCCACGGCCGACTTTTCGCCCGACGGCAAGACGCTGGTCTATTCGTCCTCGGCGACGGGGATCGCGCAGATCTACCAGGCATCCGTCGATGGCAGCGGGCTGAAGCGCATCTCGTCGGCGCGCGCCATCGAAGTGGAACCGAAAGTCAATCCGAAGAACCCGAATGAAATCGTATTCGTATCGGGTCGCTCTGGACTCCCTCAGATATATAAAATGAATATGGATGGTGCCGACGTGGTGCGGCTGACAAACGGCGAAGGCGAGGCAGTGAACCCGAGCTGGCATCCAGACGGCCAGCACATCGCCTTCGCGTGGACTAAGGGGTTCGATCCCGGCAACTATAACGTCTTTATCATGGACGTCGCATCGCGGCAGGTCGTCCAGTTAACGCATGGCTCGGGGCGCAACGAGAACCCGAGTTGGGCGCCTGACGGGAGGCATCTGGTCTTCTGCTCCAATCGTAGCGGATCGCCTCAGATTTGGACGATGCTGGCCGATGGGAAGAACGAAAGACGGCTCACCTCCCAAGGGCACAATGAGAAACCCGTCTGGAGCAGGCAGTAGAAGAGGAAGAACACATGAGAGCGTGCCTCGAAGACGCAGCAGCCAGGGAGTCGGGGGCTTTGTGACCATCCCCCACGGCCGCGATTCGGTGTACGCTGAATGAGATCAGGAGGCAACAGTTCAGGATGAGAATAAGTAAACTGGGCTACATTTTGATAGCCGGTTCGTTGTTTCTTTTCGCGGCTGGCTGCAAAAAGAAGGCTGCCGTGCCGCCACCTCCGCCGCCGCCCGCGCCGCCACCGGCAAAGCCCGCGCCGCCGAAGCCGAAACCGGTGATCGCCAGTTTCACCGCGGAACCCTCCACGATTACGAGGGGGCAATCGTCCACGCTGCGCTGGGCTGTCAACGACGCGACGGACATCCAGATCAGTCCGGGCATCGGTTCCGTGTCAGCCAGAGACAGCCGTCAGGTGTATCCGAGCAGCACGACCACCTATACGCTGGTGGCGAAGGGTCCCGGAGGAACCGCAAAAGCAACGACTACTGTGACGGTGAATCCGCCGCCGCCTCCGCCGCCGCCTCCGCCGCCGCCTCCCAAGAAGACTTTGAGCGAGCGCCTGGCGACTGAGGTGCAAGACGCCTACTTCGATTACGACAAGAGCGAGATCCGCGAGGACGCCCGGGCGACGCTATCCCGGAACTCGGATGCGCTCAAAGCGATCCTCAAGGACTTCCCAACCGCTACAATCGTAATCGAAGGACATTGCGACGAACGGGGATCGGCTGAGTATAACCTCGGTTTGGGCGACCGGCGCGCCACCGCCGCCAAGGAATACCTTGTGCAGATGGGAGTGCCGGCGGATCGCCTGAAGACGGTGAGCTACGGCAAAGAGCGGCCGCAGTGCACCGAATCGAATGAGTCGTGCTGGCAGAAAAACCGGCGCGCGCATTTCAGCGCCGGGCAGTAGGCCGTCCTTCAAAGTGATTCCGGCGGCCGCGAGGCAGCCGGAGCCGCAGGGTAAACTGATGGTGCGTCCCGGTCCCGGCGCCGGGACGCACGCTTCGCCGGGAGAGAGAGAATGAGAGTCTTCTTCCTCGCTGTAAGTGTGAGCCTGAGCGCTCTTCCCCTTCTCGCACAGAAGAAGGAAATCGTGGAAGTTCAACGGGATGTGGCGCTTTTGCAGGACAGCATCAAAAACCTCCAAAACTCGCTCAATGACAAACTGGCCGAACTGAAGGTCCTCGTCCAACAAGCGCTGGAAACTTCGAGCAGAGCCAACGCGGGCGTGGCGGCATTGGATTCCGGGCTCCGCGAGCGGATGCGCGAGCAGGAACGAACCGTGACGGCGCCGGTGGCCAATTTGGGCGCCAAGCTGGACCAAATGGCGAGCGAGTTCCAAGGCTTGAAAGAGTCGGTAAACGACATGAACGCCCGCATGAACCGCCTTCAGGCGCAAGTGGTGGACCTCGGAAACCAGATCAAAGTGATGGCCAGTCCGCCCGCTCCCCCACCCCCCACCGATTCGGGGGCGCCCGTGCCGCCGCCCGGCATGACGGCCACTGGATTGTACGAAAGCGCCCGGCGGGACCAATTGTCCGGCAACCTGGACCTGGCGTTGCAAGAGTATGCGGATTACCTGAAGTACTACGGCAACACCGACCTCGCCCCGAACGCGCAGTATCAGATTGGCGAGATCTTGTACGGCAAGGGCGAACTCGAGGCCGCCATGCAGGCTTTCGATGCGGTGATCGAGAAGTTTCCCGACAACAACAAGACGCTGGACGCCCGCTACATGAAGGGCATGACGCTGATCAAGATGAAACAGCCGACCAAAGCCGCCCAGGAGTTCCGGGCTTTGATCAAGGTTGCGCCGAACAGCGATCAGGCCACGAAAGCCAAAGCCCGCCTGAAGGAATTGGGGCTGCCCTACACGACGGCGGCCCCCGCAAAAAAAACCACCCCCACCCGGCGCCGCTGATTTGGTTCCCCCTTCGTCACCTCCGTTCCCGCCGCCCTTTATCCCTAACCCGACAAGGCCACAGAGCCTGTGGTAATCTGGAAAATCTCTCACGATGCCGCCTCGCCGCCCGCTTCCGGAAATTTGCATAGCGCTTGGCTTCCCGACGGTTGAGTCTCTGCTGGCCCATGCCGAGAAAGAGGTCGAGCATGGGGAAAAGTTTCTCGAATTCCGGCTTGACTACTTGGCCAAACCGGCCGAAGGGGTCGAAGCGATACGCGCCTTCCTGAATGCGCATCCGGAGTGCACCATTCTCGCCACCTGCCGGCGTCATCAGAACCACGGCCGCTTTAACGGCAGCATCGAAGAAGAGGTGCGTGTCCTATCAGCCGCCGTCGAGGCGGGCGCCCGCGCTGTCGACGTCGAAGTGGAAACCGCAGAAAATGCTTCCGTGCTGCTCGAAGCATTGCGAGCGAAGGCGTTTCTGCTGATCTCTTACCATAACTTTTCCGGAACGCCGCCGATGGAGCCGGTGTGGCGCCGGGTGACCCGCATCGCCGCCGACGGCTATAAGCTCGTCACGACTTGCAAGAAACCGTCCGATTGCAGCAAAGTCCTGGGGCTTGCGCGGAGCCATCCACGCTCCCCACTGGTGATGCTCGCCATGGGGGAGATGGGCTTCCCGACGCGCGTGTTATGCACGGTGTTCGGCGGACTCTATACCTATGCGGCGCCGAGTTCGGCCGAAGGAACCGCCGCCGGCCAGGTGTGCGCGCGGCAGTTGCGGCATTTATACCGCATAGAGAAACTCACCAAGGCGGCCAAGATTTACGGGGTAATCGCCGACCCGGTGCGGCACTCCATCTCCCCGGCTGTCCACAACCGGGCTTTTCAATCGCGCCGCATGGACGCGGTGTACCTGCCCTTCCTGGTTCATCCGGGACAACTGAAGGACTTCCTGTTGCTCGCGGAAAAGCTGCCGGTCTCCGGTTTCAGCGTCACCATCCCGCACAAGCAAAGGATCCTGCGGTATCTGGACACGGTGGATTCCTTGGCGAGGCGTATCGGCGCGGTCAACACGGTGTGGAAGAAGGCCGGCAAATGGCGCGGCACGAATACCGACGCCCCGGGCGTCACGGGACCGCTCTCGCGGCGCCTGAAGCTGCCTAAAGCTTCCATCCTGATCGCCGGCAATGGGGGCGCGGCGCGCGGCGCGGCTTTCGCCTTAGCGGATGCCGGCGCGAAAATCGCCATCGCCGGGCGCAACCTGGACCGCGTGAGGGCGCTGGCCAAGGCTTGCGGCGGCGAAGCTCTGGCGATGGACCAGTTAGCTACACGTTCTTTTGACGCCCTGATCCACGCCACTCCCTTGGGCATGTTTCCCCACACGGAAGAGTGTTTCTTCGCCGGGCGCATTCCCGCCGAAGTGGTTTTCGACATGGTGTACAACCCTATCGAAACTGTACTCATCCGGCGCGCGCGGGAGCAGAACAAGACCGTGATTCCGGGGCTTGAGATGTTTATCGAACAAGCGGTGCGGCAGTTTGAACTATGGACCGGAGAGCCGGCGCCCCGGGCGGTGATGGAGCGGGCGGGGATTGAAGCGCTAGGCCAATAGACCGCCCGGCGCGCCTATAATTGGGCATGATGTCCACAAAAGTCTCGCGCCGCGCTCTGGCTGCGCTGCTCGTCGCGCCGGCGGCGCCCGCGCAAGAACCAAAGGAAACCCTGGAACAGGAAACGCGGCGCCGAATTGAGCAAACGCTCGCGGACAGCAAGAAATTGACCGCCTATGCGGTTCCGATGGATGTCGAACCGGCCTTCCAGTTCCGCCCGTAACGCTATGGCAGCTTTCTCAGACGACATCTTTTTCGCCCCTCTGACGGATCTCAACCGGCGCCTCCGGGCGAGGGAGTTCTCCTGCGTGGAATTGACCAGGGCATTTTGCGACCGACTGGAAAAATACGGCCCGCGTTACAACGCTTTGGCTTTGCTGCTCCGGGAACCCGCCATCCGAAAGGCCAAAGCGGTGGACGACGAGCTGAAACGCGGGCGAACGCGGGGCGCTTTGCAGGGAGCGCCGTACGGCGCCAAAGATTTACTCAGCGTCGCCGGACAGGTGACGACTTGGGGCGCAAAGCCATACGCGGCGCAAGTGTTCGACTATGACGCCACCGTGATCAAGAAGCTCGACCGCGCGGGCGCGGTGCTGATCGGCAAATTGGCGATGGTCGAACTGGCGGGGGGCGGTGGCTATCGCTACCCTGCCGCTTCGCTGCAAGGACCGGGACTGAACCCGTGGAACCGGGGGTTTTGGTCGGGCGGATCTTCCAGCGGCTCCGGAAGCGCCGTTGCGGCGGGGCTGACGCCCTTCGCTCTGGGCTCTGAAACCTGGGGATCCATTCTGACCCCGGCTGCGTTTTGCGGAGTTACCGGCTTGCGCCCGACATACGGTCTGGTGAGCCGCTACGGCGCGATGGCCCTCTCCTGGACCCTCGACAAGATTGGACCGATGTGCCGCACGGCGGAAGATTGCGGCCACGTCCTTCAGGCGATTGCCGGAGGTGATTCGAACGACCCCGGCTCCGCCGGTAAGAGCTTCTACTTCGCGCCGCAGTATGCCCGCCCTTTGAAACAGCTTCGCGTGGGCTTCGCAGAGGTCGATTTCGCCGAGTGGGCCGCGCCGGAAGCGCGCAAGGACTTCGCCGAGGCGCTAAACGCCATCCGCTCTCTGGGCGTTCAGATGAAAGCGGCGAGTTTGGGGAATCACCCTTACTCGCTCATCACCGGCGTCATCATCAGCGCCGAAGCCGCGTCCATCTTCGAGCCGCTGATTCGAAGCGGCAAGGTGGATGAGTTGGCCGATCAGCGGCAGATCGCCGGGCTGAAGGCGGCGTTGGAACTCAAATCCACCGACTACCTGAAAGCGATGCGCATCCGCCGGTTGGTGCAGCAAGAGATGGCCAAGATTTTCGCCGACGTCGACCTTCTCATTTCGCCTTCGCGCTTCGGACCGGCAAGCGCGATCAACGAGGCGTTGGACCGTCCGAGCCGTCCTCAGCCCGAGGCGAAGCAGCGCGGGCTCAGAGACCTGGGCGCCTTCGGAAACTTGTGCGGGCTGCCCGCCCTATCCCTGCCGTGCGGTTTCGCCAACGGGCTGCCCATCGCCGTGTCGGTGGTGGGCCGCCCGTTCGCTGAAAACACCGTGCTCGCGTTGGGAATCGCTTTTCAGAAAGCAACCAATTGGCACACGCGCCGCCCCCCGGTGTGATCTCAAGGCGCCAGCGCGAACTCGAGGTGGATCCGTGTCTCCACTTCCACCGGCCGGCCGTTCAGCCGCGCCGGTTCATACCGCCAGTTTCGGACCGCTTCCACCGCGGCGGCGGCGAGATCCGGGTCAGGCGAGACCGTCGTGGTGAGATCCCCGACCGACCCGTCGGCTAGAATGACAGCCCGCAGCACCACCGGTCCCGCCGCGCCCCTGGACTTGGCAGCCTCCGGGTAAACCGGACGGACCATCTTAAGAATTTTGGGCGGATCCACCTTGCCGCCGACACGGACGTTTTGCTGCGCGGACGCAGCCGGCGTTCCCTTGGCGGAGACTCGCAGCGACTCGTCTACTGCGCCAAGCTCCAGCACGATGGTGGTTTTCGTCACTTCGCCGGATCTGAGCGCGGCGTATCGCCTCGCCGTCCGGAATCCCCGCGCCTCGCACTCTATGCGGTACTTGCCGGCTGCCATTCCGCTGACTTCAAATGTCCCATACTCGCTGGTAGCCGCCGTCCATGTTGCTCCGGTCTCCAAGTTGGTGATCTTGATTGAGACGCCCGGCACGACGCCCCCACTCGGGTCGTACACGGCGCCGCTGATCGTCTGCGCCTGCGCCGGGACAACGCCTAACAGCGCAGCGAGACACACTTGTCCTGCTCGTAGTTTCATTTCCATCTCCTGAAACCTTCCCTGTAGCCAGGGTTACGAAGGGATTCGCGCGGCAACCGTGAGCGATTCCCGCACCATTCCGAGCTCCAGCAACGGGTTGATGCGCAAGGTGCGCCCCAGGTTGATCCGGCGGTGGCGGAAAGCGCGAAACCCCCTCTTCTGCACCGCCAATGTGTACTGTCCGACGGGTATTGCAGTGAAACGAAAGCCGCCGGCAGTGTCCGATTCACACTCGAAACGTGCTCCGGTACGGTTTTCCACCAGCAGAATCCTTGCGCCGGGAACAACTGCGCCGGAAGCGTCAAAAACCCGGCCCTCGAAGGCCGCGGTGGTGGCGACGCCCAGCGCCGCGGGGAAGAGGGCCAGAGCTACAGCCACCACGACCCCAACCGCCGCCGCAAGGAAAACCGGCGCACACCAGCCGTCCACAGCCAGTGGCGCTCGCTCATCCTGAGCCGCCGCGCCAGAGTCTGGGCGAGCCACGCCGCCGCCACGACCAGAGGCGCCTGCCAAAGAGCGTTCAGCAGGTAGGAAAGCGCGTATGAACTAATCGCTTCCATCCGGTTTCTTTTCCGCCTCCTGGTCTTTGGACTCCGCCACCATGCGGTTTAGTTCCTCAAGCGTCTCAGGCGAAAGAATTCGGGACTGAACCATCGACAGCACCATTTGCTCCGCTGAGCCGCCAAACACCCTGTTTACGAGATCGGCGAAGATTTGGCGCAGCGCGGCTTGCTTGGGAATGGTCGCGGCGTAGCGAAAAGCGCGTTCTCCGTCAACCGATGTGCGCCGGACCTTCCCTTTCTTATGAAGAAGGTTCAGCATCGTCTGAACGGTCGTATAGGCTAGTTGCCGCTCCCCTGGCAGCCGGTCGAGCACCGCTTGAACGGTCGAAGGACCCCGTTCCCACAACACCTTCATGATTTCCAGTTCCAGCGGCGTCAACTGGGCGGCCATTTTCTTCCGGGCCATCGCTACTCCTAATCTATTCGGAGTTTAGCGCCAGACCCGCCGGCTGTCAACTAAAAAATTAGGACATATGCGCCAGCACTACTTTTGCATCCCCTCCACTCTGGCAGATTACTGCGTCCTAGCGGAGTTTGACGCTGATGGACATGCCGTCGTCTTTTTCCTCCGACGCCCGGATGATTACGGTGTCGTAGTTGGGACTGGTTTGCACGTAGGTAAGGAAATCCTGCATGGCGCGGGCGGACTTGATCACGTTGTCGGCGACCACGAGCGCACCGGGCTTGAGTTTCGGCTCAATCGCCTGGAGGTACTTCAGGTACTGTGGCTTGGCTGCGTCGATGAAGATAAAGTCGAACTGCCCTTCCAATGCGGGCAGTGTCTTCAGGGCGTCCCCTTGGATCACGGTGACGGTTTTTTCCAGGCCAACTTTGGCGATATTTTCGCGCGTGACCGCGACCCATTTGGGGTCGATCTCGAGCGAGTACAAATGCCCGCCGTGGCGCTCGAAGGCGATACCCATGTTCACGGCTCCGTAACCGCTCGCGGCGCCCACTTCGATGCCGCGTTTGGCGCCGCTGCTCGCAATGAGGACGCGGAGCATCATGGCGTCGCCGGGCGTCGTGTTGAGTCCGATGCGCTGGAAGCTTTCGAGGAAAGCTTTGCGGAATTCCGGGCTTCGTTTGTCAGGCTCGGCTGAAAAGGCGAGTGCCGGCAGCGCCAGAGCGGCGCAGACAGCCGCCAGTGGTGCGGACTTGGCATGCATGGGTGACAGACTCCTCAAGAGTGGAATGGAATGGTGAATCTTGAATATACCGGAAACCGGCTGCTCATTTCAGGAAGGCGGCCAGGCGGCGGATAGCCTCCTCGACGATTTCGCGGCCGGAGGCATAGCAAATGCGGACGCTGCCTTCGCCGCCGGCGCCGAAGGCGACGCCCGGGGCAAGTCCGACGCGGGTTTCGGCAAGCAGGCGCCGGCAGAAGTCGAATGAGTCGCTGACGCCGCCGATGCGGGGAAACAGGTAGAAGGCGCCCTCCGGACGGGGAACCGTTACGCCCGGAAGACCGGCGAGTCTGTCTAAGCACAGGTCGCGATGTTCCCGCAGGCGCTCAATCATCGCCCGCAGCGGAGGCTCGCCTTCAGCCAAAGCGGTTTCCGCGGCGCGCTGCGCGAAGCTGGGCGCATGGGAGATGATGAACTCGTTCAACTGAGCGGCCCGCACGCTGAGGTCCCTGCGCGCCACAAGCCAACCAACCCGCCATCCGGTCATGCAGTAGCTCTTAGAGAACGACTGGATCACGATGACCGGATCCTCCCGCGAGGCCAATTTCAAAATGCTGGGCGAGGGCTCGCCCGGCTCGCCCGCGTAATACAAGCGCTCGTATACTTCATCCGCCATGAGCCAGAGACCGTGGCGGCGCGCCAGCGCGAGCAGCCTTTGCTGGTCCTCGACGGTAGCGACCCAACCCAGCGGATTCGAGGGCGAGGTATACAGGAGCAGGCGCGTCCGCGGGGTGATGGCGGATTCAAGAGCCGCAAAGCCGATTTCGTAGCGGTCGCCGCGAAGGGTGTGGGGAACCTGCTTGACCTTCGCATTGTAGAGTTCCACGATAGCGGAGCCGTTGGGCCATGCCGGGGTCAACACGATGGCTTCGTCGCCAGGGTCGAGCGTGCAGCGGATGCCCACGTTGAGCGCTTGCACGCCGGAGGCGGTGACGACGATCTCGCTTTCCGGATCCAAGTCCACACCGTGCAAGCGGCGATACTGGTCCGCGATGGCGCCCCGCGTGGAAGGCAAGCCTGCGTTCTCGGTATAGTAGGTGAAACCTTCGGCCATGGCGCGGAGAGCGGCGTTCTTGATGTAGTCCGGAGTCGGCAGATTGGATTCGCCGAAATAGAGACGGAGAACCCGTTCGCCGCCG
>Ga0101944_10002696_pt1 | contig 27608 bp, 22 predicted proteins | sample DewCreD2012metaG_FD_75245 | JGI IMG/M metagenome (GOLD analysis project Ga0101944, IMG submission 75245) | Hot spring sediment bacterial and archeal communities from British Columbia, Canada, to study Microbial Dark Matter (Phase II) - Dewar... ... | reverse complement strand
TTCCTCTCCGCCCCGGAAATCACCGTCCGCCGCGGAATTTGAAGACGCCTCGAGGCAAAGAAACTGCCCTCCGTAGGTTGCGTGCACCGAGTGCACGGCAAAACCGCAACGCGTGAACAGCTTACTTAGCGGAAAAGACCAGAAGTAAGAAACATGTTCATAAATAATGTCCCAGATCCCTTTGTGCCGAAGGGTGTACAAGGCGTTCGGCACCTCGAAGAAGATCGCGGGGCGCCGTTCACCGGCTGCCAGAAGTATCGTCTTGAGAAACTCGGCCGGAGCCGCAAGGTGCTCGAGAGTATGACGGGAGCAGAGGAAATCGCACGGCAAGTGCGCATAGGACTCGTTGTAGAAGTCGCAGATGATTCGCAGTTCTCCGGCGGCGGCCTGGGCGAGCCGTCCGGGTTCGTAGCTGGGATCGAAACCAAGGCCGCGGTTACCGCCAAGTTCACACAGCAGCGCCAGGAAATCGCCCTTGCCGCAACCGATTTCGACGATGTCTTTGCCGCGCAGCCCGAAACGTTCAACTAAGTCGGCGGCCAGAGTCCGGATATAAGTGTCGAAGCACGGCGAATAATGCAATGAGTTCTCGTAGTGCTGGCTGTAATTTATCAATCCGGGATCAAACGCGGCGTTAAATACATGTCCGCAGCGGGCGCAGAAGGCCAGCGCAATCCGGCCCACCGGAAAACGCAGGGCTTCCTCGCGGCTGTCGCAGGGTGCGTTGCAAAGCACGGGGGCGCGATCAAGGTCGAAAAAGACCGTCGCCGCCGTTTCCCCACAAGCGATACAGGTTTCCCGTTTCACCGAAGCGGCCCCAGCGCCTCAAACCGAGGTCAGTTCCGGGTGTAGGTCCATTGCCGCGAGATCGGTCCCGATTTCTTGGAGATAGATAGGGTTCATGGCGATGACCAAGTCGGGACGAATCTGTTTTAGGGCGGTGGGCGGAACGATCGGTTTTCCGGTACCGGGTAGATACTTACCGTGGCGGTAGGGATTGATATCCACTACGGCGGCGATATCGTCCGCGATGCCGAGAGTGGCGAGAAAGGCGACGCACTTGGAGCCGGATCCCCAGATGGCGATGGATTTCTTTTCAGCCCGGGCGACCTGGATGCGGCGGCGCCATTGGCGAATCGCGTTGGCGCAGGTTTCCTGAAATCGCGCCACGGCGTCGCGGAGTACTTCTGGGGTGTCCTCGAGTTCGAGGTGGCTTCCGGAAGGGCCGTTCTCCGCCGGTCTAGCTTCCAGAAGCAGGTATTGGCCTCCGTATTCGAGCGCCAGGTCCAGAACCTCAAAACCGCAGCGCCGGAATAGGCGAGCCAAGGATCCCAGGCTGAAGTATGAGCAGTGTTCGTAGTAGATATCCCAGAAGGCAGGCTCCTGGAGGACGCGGAGAACATCCGGGACTTCGAAGAAGACGATGGTGCCGGGGCGGGTGTTAACTGCGTTCCGAACGGTCCGGACGAAAGAAGCGGTGTCGAAGATGTGCTCCAACGTGTGACGGCAGCAGACGAAGTCGGCCGCGAGGTGCGCGTAGCGCTCCGAATAGAAATCTTGGATGAAGGTGATGTTTGACGGCGCAGCCCCATCTTGCCGGCCCGGAATGTAGGTTGGATCGATTCCGATACCCCGATTCGGCCCCAATTCGCACAGGAGCGCGAGGAAATCGCCCTTTCCGCAGCCGATTTCGAGTACGGTTTTGTTGCGCAAACCGTGGCGGACGATGAGCCGTTGCGCCAGGTCGCGCGCGAAGGCGTTAAATCGCGGGGAGAACGACTGCTGCTCTTCGTAAGCGTTGGTGTACTGGGCCATGTTGACATTGAAGGCCAGATTGCCAATGAATCCGCAGCGCTGGCAAAGGCCGAGTTGAATCTTCCCACGTGGATAACACTGCGCCTCGTGCTGGTCATTCAACAGAATGCAACTGTTCGCCGGTACGGAGTCCATCTCATAGAAGACGGTTACATCTTGCGCTCCGCAGCTCTGGCAGCTTGGATTGCCGGGGGTTGATTCTAGGGACTGTGGCGACACGGGGCAAAAAACCTTTCCGAATCAGAGAATGCGCGGTGTTGGAACCGGCGTGATGAACTTTCCGCCCGCCGCGCGGTACTCGCGCTGCTGTTCGAGGATTTCGTCCGCGAAATTCCACGCCAGCAGCAGGGCATAGTCCGGCTTGCGGCTCAGCAGCGCATCGGTGGAAGTGATCGGGATGTGCTGCCCGGGCATGAAGCGCCCGTGTTTGTGCGGATTGCGGTCGACGACGAAATCGATGAGGTCCTTACCGAGGCCACAGTAGTTGATGAGCGTGCACCCTTTCGCCGAGGCGCCGTAAGCGGCCACGGAGGCGCCCTTGGCTTTGAGGGACTGCAACAGTTCGCGCAAATCCGCGCGAATCCGTTGAACGCGTTCGCTGAAGTCGCGGTAATAGTCGATCCGGTCCAGTTTTTCTTCGGACTCGGCGCGCAGCAGGTCCTGCAACTCCGCCGACGGGCTCTCGCGCTGCTCGACATACAGACGCAGGGATCCGCCGTGGATCCAGAGCCGGTCCGCGTGATTGAGATAGAGCGAGTGGCGGCGGAACAGGCGGTCCAGGGCGGTCACGGAAAAGTAGCAAAGATGCTGATGATAGATGGTGTCGAACTCGCAGTGCTGTACCAGATCCTTGACGTACGGCACTTCAATCACCGCTATGCCGGTATCTTTCATCAGGGTCCGGATCCCGTCGACAAAACCGTGCAAGTCCGCTACGTGTGCGAGAACGTTGTTGGCGAGAATGACGTCGGCCTTCTGTTTAGCTGCGAGTTCCTTCGCCAGCCGGGCGTTGAAGAACGTGCAAAGCGTAGGCACGCCGGCTTTTTCGGCGGCCTGCGCCGGTCCCGCGGCGGGATCGATCCCCAGCACGGGAATGCCTCGCTCCACGAAATTCTTTAGCAGATAGCCGTCATTGCTGGCGAGTTCAACAACCAGGCTGCCAGGGCCGAGCCCGCGGGAAGCGATCAGGTGGTGGGCGTTCTCGCGCGAGTGCGCGAGGAGCGCGGGCGAGAACGAGGAATAATAAGGATAATCCTGGCAGAAAAGCATCTCCGGGGGCACCGTCTCGAGCAGTTGCAGGAGACTGCACCGCGGACAGAAGGCGACGTTCAACGGAAAGACCGGTTCGGGCTGCGAGAGCTGATCCTCGCGGAGCAGACCGTCGGCCAAGGGCGAGACGCCGAGGCACAGGACGCGTTCGAGCTCCGGGAAGTCGCAGACCCGGCAGGATGGTTCTGGCGCAGGCATCGGCTACCTCGTGGGGGCCGCGGCGCTGGCGGCGTTGGTCCACCGCAAGCTGGAGTCCAACTTTCCCTCCGATTGCAGTTTCTTGACGTGGTGGATGCGCATGTATCTGGCGCCTTCGAAGTCTTCCAGGGTCAAGCCGAAGGTGCGGTAGGCTTCGTAAAGTTGCCGGGCGCCGGCCGCCGCCGTCCAGCATGGTTGGAAGGCCGGAACCGCGGCTCGGATTTTGTCGCAATTGACACGGTAGCACCGCTTGTCCGGTCCGGCGCCTTCGGCGAAAGTGACTTGGCTGCCAGGCACAGTGTCCATCACGATGCCGCCGAGGTCGCGGATTTGGTAGTTCTCCTCCGTCCGGCCTACGTTGAAGGCCTGATTATGAACAACCTCCCGCGGCGCTTCAAGCAACGCCAGAAAGGCGCGTGAGATATCTTCAATGTGCACCAGCGGCCGCCAGGGTGTGCCGTCGCTCTTCAGACGCACCATGCCGGTGATATACGCCCAGCCGACCAGGTTGTTGATCACCAGGTCGCCACGCAGGCGCCCGGAGAACCCGTAGGCCGTGGCGTTGCGCAGGTAAACGGGTGTGAAGGCGCCGTCCGCCAGCCGCGAAACGTCCCTTTCGACAAGCACCTTGGAGTGCCCGTAGGGAGTAACGGGGTTGAAGTCCGCGTTCTCGTCCAGGATCACGTCGCTCCCCGCCGCACCGTAATTGCTGCACGAGGAGGAAAAGAGAAAACGCCCGACACCCGCCTGCTTGGCGATCTCGGCGAGCCGCACCGAGGCGCGGTAATTGATCTCGTAGGTGATTTCCGGATTGAGGTCCCCCAGAGGATCGTTCGAGATTCCGGCCAGGTGGATGACGGCGTCGAATCCCTCGAGGTCGCGCCGTTGGACGTCTCGGATGTCTTTCCGGATGGCGCGTCCGTCCCGCGGTGCGGGCCCCAGCGTACATTCCTCGAAAAGGTAGTTATCCAGTCCGACCGCTTCGTGGCCGGCTCGCTCCAGAATCGGCATCAATGCGCAGCCGATGTAACCCGCGTGGCCGGTAACCAGCACTCGCATTTTTCACCTCCAGACCTTCCATGGGGCTTTGCCGCTCTGCCACAACTCTTCAAGAATATGCTTCTCCCGCAAGGTATCCATGCATTGCCAGAAGCCGTCGTGACGGTACGCCATCAAATGCCCCTCCGCCGCGAGCCGTTCCATGGGTTCTTTCTCCCAAACGATGTGATCCCCTTCGATGTAGTCGAACACCGCGGGCTCGAGGACAAAAAACGCCCCATTGATCCAGCCTTCACTCAACTGGGGCTTTTCGGCGAAGTGCGCCACGCGGTCGCCCTCGATGTCCAGCCGGCCGTAGCGGGCGGGGGGCCGCACTGCGGTGACCGTAGCGAAACGGCCGTGCGATTTGTGAAACGCCACGAGCCGGTCCAGGTCGACATTTGAGACGCCGTCGCCCCAGGTGAGCATGAAGGTCTCGCGGCCGATGTAGGGGGCCAGACGCTTGATCCTCCCGCCGGTTTGCGTCTCATCGCCGGTTTCGACCAGATGGACTGTCCAATCCAGCTCCTGCATGCCGTTGGTGTGATGGACCACGCTTCCCCTGCGCAGGTCGACGGTGAGGTCCCCCTGCAACGAGCTGTGATCGACGATGTAGCGTTTGATGACCTCACCTTTGTAGCCCAGGGCGATGTAGAAGTCCTTGTGCCCGTAGTGGGCATAGTGGCTCATGATGTGCCACAGGATGGGCCGGGCCCCAATGGCGACCATGGGCTTGGGTCTGATTTCGGTCTCTTCGGCCAGACGGGTGCCTTTACCGCCGGCGAGAATTGCAACTTTCATGGGGTGACCTCCCAGGGGACAAGAACACTCCGCTCTAAAGCCGCCCAACCCCGCGGTTGGATGCGGCCTGAAAATAGATCGACGCCACCTCGCTGCCGATGGCCTGCCAGGAGAATAGACGCAGCGCCCGCTCGCGGCCCGCGGCTCCCATCCGCCTCCGCAACGCGCTGTCGTCCAGGAGCCGCAACAGGGCTTGGGAAAGCGCTTCCGGGTTGTCCGGTTCGACCAGCATTCCCGTCTCGCCGTCGACGACCGCCTCGGGAATCCCTCCCACCCTGCTGGCCACCACGGGAAGTCCGGCGGCCATGGCTTCCACCACGGTCAGCGGGAATGCGTCCGACAACGAAGGACACACGAACACTGAAGCGTGGCGGTAATATGCGCCGATCTCGTCGTGGCCGATGTTCCCATGGAACATAACGCGGTCTTGAAGGTGTTCCGGAACACGGCGCTTGACCTCCCCGAGGTAGTCGGTCTTGTAGAATCGCTCCAGCTCTTTGACTAACGGATCATGACTCAAACCAACCAGGAAGTCAGCGGGCAGGCTGCCGGCGCCACCGACGAGATCCAGCAGGACATCAGGCCTTCGCGCCGCAACCTTAGCGAATGCGTCCATGAGGTCATGAACACCTTTTTCGGGTGAGATGCGGCCGACAAACAGTACGCGCTGCGTTTCCCCGGCCTGTGAGTCGGCATGCTCTTCCCGCGGGGTGAAGCGCTCGACGTCACAGCCGTTGAAGACGACGCGGACTTTATTCTCCAGACCGGGGAAACGCTCGAGCAGCCTGCGCATGACATGGCCGCTACAGCAGAAGATCGTATCCGCGTGCTTCAGGCGCCGCGCGATCATGTGCGGATCGTGCTGGGAAAGCCACTCACAATTCATGTGGAGAACGACGTGAGAACGAGGATTCAGGGCGCGCACGATCGGAACGAACTGCGAAAAGTTGTGCACGTGAATAATCTCGCTCCGCCAACGCCGCGCCTGCCATGCCGCCTGAAGGCAGAAGCCAAAGTTGTGCCACAGAGATGCATACTCGGGACGCTCAACCGGATTCTCTTTGTTCGTGAAGAATCGCCAAAGACGTCTGGCTACCCTGTACTACTAACCAGTAGATTCTGTTCCTTCCGCGAAGATTTTCATGCGGCCACCGCCGTCAGTTGCCGAACCGTTGAGCGAAGTGCGGTCAGGATGGCGGTGGTCGCTCTGCGGCCCGAGAGCGTCAATTGATAGCGGTGGGTGCCGGTGATTTTCGTGATAAGCCCGTGAGCACGCAGCAAGCGAAGCTTGCGGCTCACCCAGGCCGAGCGGCGGCGAGCCTCCTCCGGTGACTTGGCGGCACGGGAAAAGAAGATCGCTTGCAGGTCTCGATTGCGGAATCCGTTGACAGCGAACTCGCCGCGGCTCACCGCTTCCAGCCATCTGCGGTCATCGGCAAAGGGACGAAGCGCACGCACCCTGCGGCCGCGCCAGTGTTGCCGTTGCCCGAGGCGCCGGATTAGTTCTTCCAGCGTGGTGTCTTCCTCGACGCTGGCGAAGGCGTCCAGATAGCGCTCGGCGGCCTTCCGCGAGACCTCTGCTCTCCGATGCAGATCAGCGATCCCACGCCGCATCTGCCGCCAGGCCATTTCTCCTTCCGGATCTCCTTCCTTGGGCCGATAGACGCGGAAGTCGTCGCCGTTGTGCACGGTCGCCTCGGCGCGCAGCACACTGCCCACGAGCGTAAACGCCTTGTCGTAGAGCTTCAGCGAGTTGCCGTTCACGCTATGCTTGATCCGCACTCCTTCCTGCCGGTGCTTGAGGTCGCTCACCACTTCGCCCGAGAAGCGCTTGGGCACGTCCCCGCTCAAGGGAATGCGTTTGCCGAGGTAGCGCATCACGTCCGGACTGGAAAAAGTGGTCATGCCGTGCTGCACCAGCCGCGGATACAGCCGCCGCAAAGCCGACGCCTCCCGAAAGGCGATGTCAATCGCCCATTCGCTTTGATAGGTCGACCAATAGTAAGCCACGGGATGCTTCTGGAAGATCTCCCTGTGAGCCGGATTCAGTTGCTGGGCAATGCCGTCCAACAACTTCGGCCAGTTGGTTCTCAATTGCCGCTCCATCAGCCGTTGCGCCTTGGCCCAGTCTGCGATCCACGGGAAACAGTTGTCTTGCCGCACATACTCCAGTCCCGCAGCCTCCATTTGCCGCGCCAGCCATTCGCGGCCGTTCAGGCAGATCTGCACCGGAAAGGGGAACCAGGTTTGAATCCGGGCGTTCATGAAGCCGAACACCGGGTGCATCCAGTAGTGGTACAGGAACAGGCACTTGCGGTAGCGCGGCTCCAACTCCAGTTTCCTCTTCTCCCGGTTGCGGTGAATCTCGAAGCTCCAACACGGCTCCACACAAGTCAGCACGCATACCAACCCGTCGCGAATCCCTTCCTTGGCCGCGATGCCGCGGGCAATCTCTTCCTTGCTCACTTGGCTGGAGCTCAGGTACTTCACCGGCCGCCCCAAAGCTTCCGCCTCCGCCAACGATACTTCCTTCAGCCGCCGGCTCACCCGCTCCACATGCACACCGAAGTCTTTCAGCAACACCTGGTTCGCCCACAAGTAGCGTTTCATCCCCTCGTCGTGAGCGATCGAACGGAGCGTGCCTCGGAAGACCAGCCGGTCAAAGCCGGACAGCGTTCCCGTAACCTTGTCCTGGTGTTTCGCGATAAACTCGTGCATGGCGTTTCTGCTCTCCTCAGATGGATGGTTGTGGAAAACCAATATCCTACGAGATCGGAAACGCCATCACTGTTTGGTTGCGGCTATGCCGCGCTGTGAATCTTGTTCCAACCGCGGTTCCATGCGTTCGGCAGGTAAATGCATTTGATGCCATCGTACTCCAGGAACCGGTGTTTGAACGCCTCCTGTCCGAACTCGAGTAACACAACGGAATAATCCAGGCGCAGACGGCGCGCAATTTCATACGTCCAAATGGAAATCGATCCCCATGCTCGAGGCGGATCGATTCTCCCCAATCCTTGCGATATCACCGCTACGCGCGGGCGTCTCCGGCTTTCGGGTTCCGCACTCATTGCCCGCGATACGCCCACACCCTGAAATACTCGCGTGATGCAAAAAACTGAGCCAAGAACTCACCCTGTGCCACATCCGACAGAACAGGCCATGGTTTGTCGGTTGCGAGGCGGGTCATCTGCGTCTTATACTCCTGAAGCGCCTCGTACTTCCGTAGCCGCACCTCTTCGATGTCAAGGGAGGCGTTGAAGTTCATCCACGCTTTGGCGCCAAAGAAATTCTGCGACGTGAGCTTCAAAAGCTGCCGTGTGTCCTCGCCGCGGCAAATGGGAACCCAGGGCCAGTGGTACCAGAACCAGACCGGATATTCCACGATCAAGAAGTTGATCTTCGTTCCTGACAGGCTGTCAAACACGATCTCCGTGGTGACGCGATGGTCGCTTGACCACACTAACGGCTCGATCCTCGCCGGAACAAACACGCACTTGCAATCTCCGTGCGCCAAGAGCTGTGTAATACGCTCGCGCGCATCGGCACGATGCTGGAAGAGGCGCGTTTCGGGAAACTCGAGAAACGTGATGCGCTCCGGCCTTACGCCAAGCCTCGCGGCGGCCCTCATGGACTCTTCGCGCCGCAGAATGGATAAGGCCGCTCCGTCCATTGCCTGCGAGTGCGACCTGCTGCCGTCTGTGAGAAAGACGAGGTGAACGGCGATTCCCGATTCGGCCAGCTTGAGGATGGCGCCTCCGGCGCCGAGCGTTTCATCGTCGTAATGCGGCGAAAACACAAAAACGGTTCCAGGGACTTCGGCCGGAGACCACTCACGCACGCGGCTCGAAAGCAAGAATTCGTTCATGGACACCGCAGCGCGCCGCAGGAAGCCGTCGCAAAAACGGAACGTCCTCATCGCGCCCCGTTCTGCACCGTTGTACGGTTATGCAAATACCCGGCTGGCAAGGGGACCAAGACAAAGTTCGCAACATAGTCGGCCAGCCAATCCGGCTCCTTTTCACCCGCGAGCTGGAGCAACTGGGTGGCGCTCAAAACGGGGGTCGCCGGCAACACCGTTTCGGCCGCAGCGCATTCTCTCCGAATGAGCGGGTTCGGCCAAACACGTTGCAAGGTGGAGTCGCGGCGTGACGGGCGGCGATAGATCGGGTTGATGTGTAGATGCTGTTTCTTCCGGCAGAGAGCCGATGGAAAGGTCCGGTAAACCCCATAGACGTCGGATCGCGCGCGGATGAGAGTCAAGGCGGGCGCTGCGTTCAGAGCGGCCTCGGGTGCCTTATGACAAAAGTTGACCGAGCGGTCCCGGGTTAAACCTTCAAGGAGGTCAAGCTCGACGAACAATCTAGATTCCGGGCTGTCGAAGCACGCCAAATAGCCTTCTGGGGAGAGCGGGACGCCGGCGACGGGATTCTCGCACAGCCGGTTGTGAAGATGGGGAAAGAGCCAGAGGGCGTCCGGCTGGGAGATGCGCTTCAACTCGGAGACAAATGCCTTCTTGGATCCCAGGTAATGGAATGCGTCCAGACAGTAAATCGCGTGACAGAACTTATCAGGAAGAGGACTGGGTATCTGGGCGTCGACACAGAGGTGAACACCGCCAGGGTTCATGAAACGCCTGGCGAGGTAAAGACTGACGAAATCGGAATCGACCGAGAGGACGGACACAGCAGGGAAAAGCAAGTGCATCAGGAAAGAGGCATGCCCTGCGCCGCACGCCATGTCGAGAATCCAGGTGGGGCCCACGTCGTTGTGCGCCGCGACGTGTTCCAGGAGCAGCATAGGGGCGATGCCGGCGAGAAAACTAGGATTCGCATAACGGTGGATTAGGTAGTCGGCGAAGACCCCCGGTTTCCTCACCCGGCGCGCGGCGTCCTGGAAACTCATGCCCTTCTGGCGGACAAACTGGATACAATCCCAGTAGTATTGCAGCCGGTGTAAACGGCCGCCGCGCGCCCATTGGACGCGGAAAACATCCAGGGTGCGGAGCAGGGCGGATGACAGCTCGGCGCCGGTTACCAGCCGGACGATGCGGTCGATTCCGTCGATCTGCCGGAGAATGGGAATCCCGTCGATAATCGGATACTGATAGCAGGAACAGCGCAGGACGCCGTAGTGAACTGGGTCTGCGTTGGCGTGGGCCTCCACATCCATCCGGGATCCGCAGTACGGACAGTGGAGCACCGCGAGCAACTTTCGCGGGATGCCGCCGGTTCCGCGCGGTCCTTCGGAGTGGGCCTGTGAGGCCGAATGTGTGGTCAAGGCCGTCACGATCACTGTTCAGACGGGGACGCGATGGAATGGCCAACGTTCCAATTCAGGTTGGGATACGAGTTCTTAAGGCGGCGGACGCGGTATCCCAAACCCGAGACGCGCTGGTCGAGATCATCCCAACGGTGGCGGAAACGATCGGGCGCTGGATCGTCGACTTCGTAAAGAAGGTGCGGTTTGTGGCGGATGATGACATTGATCATCCCGTCGAGCACTTCCAGTTCTGCGCCTTCCACATCGATTTTCACGAAGTTTGGTGGAGGAAGCGACTCGGTCTTCGTGAACTCATCGAGCTGCACGACCCGAACGGCGGTCCGCCGCGCGGCCGCGGCGGGCTTGACCACGGACGAAGACAGGGCCCCTCCGCCGTCCCAATCAGTCATGATCAATTCGTCGTTGCGGGTGTTGCGGCCGGCGGCTACTTCAAACACCCGGACATGGGAAAAGGCATTGAGCCCCGCATTCTCATGAATCGCGGCCGCATTGTGCGGATGCGGCTCGAAGGCGCAGACGCAGCCATGGTCACCCACGATCCTTGCCGCGATCAGGGTGAAGAACCCGACGTTCGCGCCGATGTCATAGAAGACGTCACCAGGCCGAAGCAGTGCGGCGATTTCCTGTTGCACGGGCAATTCACTCGTTCCTGAAACGAAGTCGGAATTTTGCGGGAAGCGAAGTTTTAGGCCGGCTCCGGCGCCACGCTCCACGCGCCACACGCGATTGTAGAGAAACCTGCGCCCATGTTCACCGAGCAGCGGGGCCGCAAAAATCCGCCTGAGAATGCTCTGAAAGGTCAATACCGGCTCCGGCCAACAAAGTTCTCGAAAACGCTTCCCGTGTCGTTTCCCCACTCCCAATTCGCCACGATCCCGACACGGTGGATCCGCAGGCTGCTCGCGTGGGGGTAAACGTCCGTTAACGTCCGGTAAAGAACCGGCTCGCTGTTGATGTAAGCGATAAAAGTCATCCCGTCAAAGACGACCCGGAAGTCATGCGGCTCGCCCCAATGGAGGCGGCTGCCGACATTTGTCCAGACGGCGTCGAAGAGTTCCTCGAAACCGGCGATCTGGAAGAACGCTGCAATTGACATGGCCGGCCAATCCTCGACAAACGCACTTAAGATGAGGTAATTGCCAGCGTCTTGCCAGAAGATCAATCCGGCACGTCCCTTCTCACGTGTACCGCTCCGGTAGCCGGCCGGAGTAATCGTGACCTGGATGTCGGCAAAGCCGCCGTCTGGCCACTCGATCATGTAAGCCGTACGGCCGGGGCACGGCGTCTGCGCCGAGGCCCTTACTCTCGCGGAACGCCGGCCGGTGAGAGCGATGACTCCCCGGCCGATTCCACGGCTCCACACGGCCCCGCCCTGCGAGGTGCAATGGCCCTCAAGATCACCCTCCGGCCCATCAAACGTGTCGGCGACAATCACTGAACTGCCCGGCGACAAGCTCGGAGCCTCGAACGGAATCAGGCCGGGGATCCGCACCTCGCGCGGATGCGCCTCGAAATGCCGGACGGCGGCGGCGCCACGACCCGCCAGCCGGATTCCCACACCGGTCCCGGTTCGCAACCGCACATCTTGTAAAGTGGTCCCATAGACCATCGTTCCGTTCACGTGAACGCGAATCCGTTCGCCGTCATCGAAAACCTGAAGCGAACTCACCGTATTCGGTGGGAGCCAGCGCCCCTGTGTGGCCGGCAGGCGGGACCATTTCCCATCTTCGACGATGGCCAATTGCCCGTATGAACTGCCGACTTCAAAGCACCAGAAATTGCGCTCATCCACGGCGCGCCAAATCACGCTGACGCCTTCAACCGGCGTGGCGCCGCAGGCGACCAGCATGTGAATCAGCCCGGAAGGCTGGCGCGGCTTGAGGATCGCTAGATTGCATGCCTCCAAACCGGCAACTCCCCGCTCGGTCTTTTTGAATTCACCTTCGAGACGATGCCACCGGCCGCCGGTCTCCGCCACGGTCAGGGGGCCGTCCCCCGTTAACGGATCCGCCGCGTGCGCGGAGCCATACCAGCCGCTCCATTCGGCAATTGGAGTGATCTGAACGCCATAGACACGCGTGTCCACCCGAAATCCGATCTCGCCAAGCACGCTCTGGTGGATGCCCGCATAAAGCAATTCGTCAGCATGACACGCATCGATCGCCAGCAGGCGCATGTTCGGAAACGTCGCGAACCCAGGAACTCCGTCGAGAAACGAGGCGGCATAATAAGCGGCGCCCGTTTTCCGGAGAACGGCCGTGTAGAACATTGGGATGTTTTGGACGCCCCGGGCGGTTGCGGCGCAGTTTGTCCCAACTCGCGCCCAAAGCTCCCCCCCTTCGGGAACGATTGCATGCACGAGCACAGAATTTCCCTCGCGCCGCGGGTCTGAGACCGCCTCGCGGGGAAACCAGCCCACCGCGAGATTTTCCCCGATGAAAGGCCAGTGAAACAAGCCAGAGCCGCTCCTGATCCACTGCACCAGGCGCCGCCACATGTGCCTCTTCTGGCCGCTCTTTGCCCAGCGAAGCAGCCGCCTCGGCACTGCCTCGGTTTCGCTTCCAACCGCCCACCGCCAGACCCGCATTCGAAATCCATCCGGCAGCGGCGCCGACTGTGAGATGTTATGTCCGTTTAGAATGAGCGCATGGAACGCCAGGCCGGCCTCCCGGCGGAATGGACCATAGGCGATCCCGGACCGCCCCCACCCCGGCTTTACAAGCGGTTCAATTCGCAGGGCCCCATGATCGATGCCGATCACCCCCTCTATGTCGACACCGCCGCGGCGAATCCCAGAGACATCTCCTCCGCCAATCACCCGGCCCCGCCTCCAATGGCCCTCGAAACGGTCGATCATACCGCCTGAAGCATCTAGCAAACCGCCTCTGCGCTCCGCGCCCGAGGATGTCAGGCTAATTGCTGTCGCTGGAGAATTACTCATTTCTGCTCTCGTGACGGGGAGATGCCGCTTTCATGAACGCCAGTGCTTCGAGTGCATGATCAGCCATTCCTGAACACACGGCCGCCGTTCATCGAGGGCCGCCGCCCAGTGCTTCTCCGGCAGATCCCGTAGTCCGGGATAGCGCTCCGCGTCCGGCTCGCGTTTCCGGCTCGATATTCTTTCGATCCGGTGGGAGTTTGCGAATCGTTCCAGCAGGGCCGGCGTGATTGCCGGATTTAAGTAGTCGTGGCACTCCACGACGATATCGGTCTGAAGCAGTTTCAACACCCTGACGGGATTCAACAAATCATACTCGGGACCGTCACAATCCATGAACAATAGCGTGCGGCCGCTGATCACTTCCTCAAGTGCGGCTGGATCGCACATTCCGAAGAGCCGCACTCTTCCGGCCACCCCATTCAAAGCAACTGACTTCCGGCACCGCGTTAACGCCATTCCGTCGGCATCAAAACCGATCAACGCCGCTCGTGGGGCGCGGAGCGCCAATCCGGTTAACCAGTGACCGGAAGCACACCCCACGTCGATGATCAGGTCATAGTCCGATTGAAGGAGATTCTCAATCGTTTGGCTCAACTCTTCTTCATAACAGCCCAGCAGTTTCGGTATTAGGCACCCCTCCTCGGCGTCCCGTATGGTGATCATGCCCTGGAACGGGCCGCTCTGCACAACGGGTCCGTGTCTTCTTAGGATCCGGTCAGCAAGACACTGTTGGTAGGCGAGAGACCTCGGCCACGGGTCCAGAGGAAGTAACCGTTTGATAGCCCACACCTTGGCGGCCAGCGGCACGGGACTAGCGACGAACAAGTGTTTCAGAGCGCTGCCCGCGCGTCGCTTTGCCGCACCCAACAACTTTCTCAAGTTCTAATCCCTCTCTTGTGTCCGGGTGCGCCAGCCCGCAAGACTGAATCGCGACAAAATGCCCGCGACGCGCTGCGATTGAAGAAGACGTTGCACGGCCTGGCTGGATGGACAGTCGCCGCCAAGCGCACGGTCAACCCCGATCAACACTGCCGCGTTGGTGCATGCGAAGGCGGTGCCTGTGGCGATCAAGGCGATCCACCCGAAGCCGTCCAATGACGCACGGATCCAGAACTCCGCAGCTCCCAATACAGCGGCGAGCGATAACGGCAATCCCACGGTGCGCAATAGCTGCGGCTCCGAACCACGTCCAAACAGCCGGAGCCAGCCCACGGCAAGGCCTCCGAGCCATGCAACGGAGCTGACCAAATAGCCGACTCCAACTCCCACCGCCCCGTGCGAAGCGGCAAGCACTAGGGTGGTGCTCAGCACAGCAAAGGCCACCCCCGCCATGACCGCCGTCACGAAGCCCGGCTTCCCGATTCCCCGATACAGTGTGGCGATCGGAGCGAATGCAGACGGAGCGATTAAGCTCATCGCGATGAGGCATCCTGCGGTGGCGCTTTCGCTGGCAAACGCAGGGCTGATCCACAGCCGCAGAAAATCTTCCATCAGCACAGACAGCGGCAGATACAATACCACCCCTGCTGCCGTTGCGGCCCACGTGCCGATTATCAGTAGCCTCTTTGTTTCCGCCGGATCCCGGTTGGCGCTAAAGACCGGCATCAAGGTCTCGATCCCACTGATGACAACCGCGTGAAGGCGGTTTGCCACACTATCGGGCGTTCCCAGATAAGCGACACTGACGGTGCCGGCCCGGTTCCCCAAGATGAGCTTGCCCCCTTCCCGGTAGATCATCAGAAACCCATGGGTTGCGAATGAGAACACGCTGTAACCGAAGATTTCCATCATTCCGGAAGACGACAGGCTCGGTGTCCAACGAATGCCGGGAATCAGTCTTCGTGCGATGACGGCCTGCAATACCAGCACCCCAAACGCCATCGCAACATCCCAAATCACCAGTCCGACAACACCCACTCCAACGGATGCCAGTACGATGAAGCCACCTGTCCGCGCAACGTGCTGGCCCAGCGCCACCCGGCTACTGATGTCGTATCTTCGAACGGCCATCAGAACGCAGCGAAAAGCATTCCCGATCATTCCGAAGGTAAACAGCAGCGCGGCCAGGCGGAAGAGCGTTCCAATCGGATAGCTTCCACCCACGGGCACTTTCACCCAATCCGTCAACAGCGGAGGCATCGGATACACCAGCGCCATCACAACCGAGCAGATAATCGCGTAAAACGTCAGGGTGGCCCCCAATATTCGATTCACCCCTGCGATGTCTCCGTTGGCGTGATAGTTCGCGATGAAACGCAAAGTGGCCTCACCAACGCCAAAGTTCGTGATTGCCAGCACTCCAGCGACGGACCAAACAAGCAACAACAACCCCCATTGTTCGGTACCCAGACGATGGATCAGCAAAGGGGCAAGGGCGAATGTCAAGGCGATGCTGAACAGCGTCGAGAACGCGTTCCAGGCCGCATTGGCCAAAATTCCCTCTGGATGGGCGCTTCGCAATCCCTCGGATGCAGCCGCAGGCGGGACTGTTGTTGCTACTTCCAGCATCCTGTCTCTCCCGCGTCAGTCGGACGCCGCTTGCGCCGTCCTGATTGAATTGGGAGCATCGCTTTCGGCCAGAGCCGCGCCCCCGTTTCCGGCCGCGGCGCCTCTCAGTTCAGCGCGTTGGTCCTCAATGACGTCGGAGATGATCTCGTCAAGGCTACGCGTGGGCCGGAATCCAATCAAGGCGGCCACCCGGCTGATGTCGGGAACCCGTCGTTGCATATCCTCAAAACCTGGCGGGTATGCCTCCTCGTATGGGATCTTAACGACTCGTGACGCCGCCCCTGTCATCTGCACCACCTTTTCCGCAAGTGTTTCTATGGAAACCTCGTGGTTTGAACCGAGGTTGAACACCTTGCCGTAGGCGGGGGGGCGGTTGAGCAACTCCACCAGCGCCGGAACAATATCCTTCACGTGACAGAAGCATCGCGTCTGCCGGCCATCGCCATACACCGTCAGCGGCAACCCGCGCAAGGCTTGCGAGACAAAATTAGGAATCACCATGCCGTACTGCCCGGTTTGGCGTGGCCCCACCGTATTGAACAGTCTCACGATGACGACCGCCAGACGTGTCTCGCGATAATACGCCATACCCAGGAATTCGTCCGTTGCCTTGGAATTCGCGTAACCCCAGCGGGATTTGTCCGTCGGCCCCATGATCCGATCGTCCGACTCCGAGAACGCTTCTTTCCTGCTCTTCCCATATACCTCCGAGGTGGAGGTGATGAGAATCGGCTTCCGGTACCGTGAGGCGCTGCGCAACACTCTCTCGGTGCCGACGATATTGTTAATCAAGGACTCCGTTGGCTTCTCAATGATTAGACGTACTCCCACCGAGGCGGCAAGATGATAAATCCGGTCGCACCGGCGCACCAGCTCGTCGATCAGCGTTTCGTGCCGCACGTCTTCGATGTAGCACTGAAAACCCGCCCGGCCCTCAAGGTGTTCAATATTCTTGTATCGTCCCGTCGACAGGTTGTCGATGACGATTACGTTGTCTCCCCGCTGGAGAAGATGCTCCGCCAAGTGGGAGCCGATAAAACCAGCCCCTCCGGTTATGAGGTGTGTTGCCATTGTTGTGCTGTTCTCCTTGCCCCTCTTCTCGAGACGGTTCAGGCGCCGCAAAGAGTGTAGCTGACTTTGCCGCTGCCTTCCCGGCGCGCATACGCGATCCGCGCGTTCTCACTGCCCTCGCCTTCGATGATCCACCGGCCGTTCTTTCGCGCCAGCGTCATCCCGCTGCGCTGCCGCCACCATTCGTTCACCTCGCCCGGCGCAGCAATCCAGGCGCCGCCGGAGGCCGCCGCCTCCGAAAGCAGTCCCAGCAGTTCCTGGTACACTGACAGCGCGGACGGCGCGAGGATGTAGTCCGGATGAACGTTGAAGCTGACCAGACCGTGCCGCCCGGCGATAAGCTCCATCTGTTGCTTCCATAGATCCGTCGAGTAATCCCCGAGGACATGGAAGAGCGTGTAATCTTGCGCCGTCGTCAACGGAAGCTCGAGTACGCGTCCGATGAAATATGGAAACACGGTGCAGCAGCCGCCAGGCTGAGGATCCAGGTGCGCCACGTTTGGCGTGGACATGTCGTAGGCGACGCGCAATTCCTGGCACCATTCCGGGTGCCGGTACATGCACGGCGAGCGGAACCCTTCGGCTCCGAATTCACCCGCGTAGCGGTTGATGGCTTGCGAGTCCCGCAAAAAATTTGCGCGGTCGCCGAAAAGGTTCCCCTTGTGATCTAGTCCGTGCAGGTTCACCTCGAATCCGCGCCGGCGGACCGCCAGGAGCAACTCCCGCGGGACGTGATAGCGATGCTCCGGTACGAACTGGAAGGAAGCCTTGAGGCCCGTTTCTGCGTTCAATTCCATGAGCCGCTCCACGTTCCGCAGGCCCGCTTCCGTCTCCACGTCGTGGGTCATCATCAAGCAATAAGCCGCTCCCCGCGGCCAGAACCAGATAAACGGAAGCCGGTCGATGCCCCTGGCCTCCATGGAAAGCGCCAGAAGCTTCTCCAGCAGCCGCTCGACCGTAGTATCGACCGGCCATTGCGGGAACTCGAGATCTTTCCAGTTACGGAAGTACAGGCGGTGCAGGCGATGCCGTAAAGCACTCCACATCAGCGGCCGCAGCGCGTAGTACACCCGCCGGGTCGCTTCTTTGGCCAGGAAACGCTGTGCGCCGGCGTTCGCCGGAGACGGGTACCGCTCCAGGCGCAGGTTGTCAATCACGGCACCGGGGTCGAACGGGAGATTCAAGAACTCTCCGTCCGCGCGCACATGAGGCGACACGTCAGGCAGCGCTGCATCGGTAAGTTCCGCCGGCAGAGCAAAACCGGCGGCCTTTCCATAGCAGGTCAGCCCCGGGCCGAAAGAGAAGTAACCCGAAGCCGGATTGGCGCACCCAAGAGCACGCAACTCGATCGGCGGCTGGCAACGATAGAACTCCGAGAGCGCGTTCTGCATGGCGGCGCCGGAAAATGCCGTGAATCCTCCATACACTAGCCGATATGCCGGTACATCACCGTCCCGGCGGCCCGAAGAAGGGGGGCGGGCAGAATTTGCAACACCTTCTTCGCCGTGCGCTCCTTCCACCCGTATCCGGGTGCTGCGCCCACCCGCGAGGCCGTCTGCGAGGCGAACAACCGGAAGTACCTCAACGGCTCCCGTTGCGCTCCCCAACGGTCCTTGAACGCAATCAGCCCCCCGTTGTCCAAGTCCGACCGGCCGAAATCAAACATCTGGCACCCGCCCCGCGCGGCCTCCTGAATCGACTTCCATAGCAGCAGATGCACACCGCCAAGAGCGTGCAGGCGCTCGTCCGAGCAGCCGTACTTGTAGGTCATCGTGTTTTTGTAACGCAGCGTAAGGATGCCTGCGATGGCTTCGCGACCCAGAAAAGCGATCCGGAGGCGCAGCGCGTCCCCCATACAAACCAGCAGGTTCTCGAACCACCGGCGCGGTTGCGGCGGCAAACCGTGTCTGCCGCGCGTCAACCCCAACAGCCGGTAGAACTCTTCCAATAGGTCCCGGGAGTTGCCTTCCTCGCACTTCACCCCTTCGCGCTCGGCCCGCCGGATCTTTCTGCGCACGCAGCTTGCATGAAATCCGTCAAAGATTGCATCCAAACCCGCCTCGAGCGCCAGTTTCTGCCGGCAGTACTCCTGCGTCTCCAGAGCGCCCGTTTCCCGTGGAAGCGCAGCGCGGATTTCCACGTAGTCTGCACCCGACTTCCGCGCCTCCTCTTTGAGCGCCGCCGCCAAAACCTGCATCTCCTCGCCAGTCCGCAAGAGCGGCTCGCAGAAATCTGAGAAGGGTAGCGAAACCAGCCGCCTGCCGGTAAGCCAGCTCTTCACCAGGCAGTAAACCACCGCCCCGCTCAACTCCCCGTTCTCTCCCAGCGTCGCTACCGCTGCCGGTTCGTATCCATAAGTCCGCCGCAGCGCCTCCAACCACTCCGGCGTGTGAAACACCGACGCCTTCCCGCTGCCGGCGAGAAAGCTTCGCCAGCGGCGATCCCGCAGGGGATCAATCCGAACAACTTTCACCGCGCGCCACCACCCGCCCTGGCCTTCCAGCCGCAACCAGCCGGTCGACCAGGTCCAGATATTCGTGCCGTTTCACGTTCCAGTTGTTTGCAGCGATAAACGCGGCCGCGTTCTCCCGCAGCGCCTTCCGTTTGGCTGGGTTCCGTATCAGCTCCAGAATCTTCGCCGCCAGGTCCTCCACGTTGCCGGACTCAAAGAACTGCACCAGGCGATCGTTGAAATAGTACCGGTCGATCCGCGTTCCCGAGGCCACCACCGGCACGCCCATCGCCATGAACTCCAGAATCTTAGTGCTGAAAGCCTCGTTGCCGAAGGAATCGGCCCGCTTCGGCACTACGCCCAGGTCGACGTTCGCCATCGCCTCCGCTACCTTTTCCATTGGCACCGGTCCGGTGATGCTTACGCGGTCCTCTAAACGGTGCTCCCTCACCATCGCCTTGAGCTTTGTCAACTCGGGCCCATCGCCCATAATCAGCAGCTTCAGCTCCGGCGCCTCGTCCCGCAAACGTGCCACCGCGCATACGGCCTGGTCCAGGCCCTGGTGCCAGTTCAGGGTTCCCGGATAACACATCACAAACCCATCTCCAGCTCGTCTGCCGGCGTCGCGCGGGAAGAAGATGTCCGGATCAGGGTAGTTGATAATGGCGCTGCATTTCCTGGCCGGAGCCGACCGTCTTATCAGCTTCTCTCTCCACAGGTGATTCGCGATGATGACGTGGTGGCTGAAGGCGATCGAGAGTCTCTCGATGAGCACCAGCAGGCGGAACACAGCCGAACTGTCCCTGATCTTGAACTTGCTCGCGTAAAGCTCGGGAACGATATCGTGGATGTCGAGAATCACCCTGGCGCCCAACAGCCGCGGGATCAGCGCCGCGAAAACCTCGAAATCGGGCACTGAGTGAACATGAATCAGATCATAGCGTTCACGGAGGTGACGGAACGTGAGGCGCCAAAAGGACCGCAGTAGAAACGTTACCAGCTTCCAGAGATACTCCGCAGGCTGCCGCTCGTTTCTTACCCGCGTCTGAATCCGATGAATCCTTACCCCGCGGATCACCTCGAACGGAACCTGTCCCGCGCGTCCCACCACGACAGCATCCACTTCGTCGCCCCGTTTCGCCAGCGTCTCCGCATAACGGCGCACGCGGTTGTCCGTCTCGTAGTAAGTGTAAGCCACCATGCACGCGCGCACGGCGATCAGTTCCCTTCCGCCAGGCGCCGCGGGCGGCTTGGAGCCAGCTCCGCCTCCCCTTCGCACGGCACATCCACCAGCGCGCCGCGAATGGTCTGGCGCACCTGCGGAATTACCTCCTCGAGACGCGCACGGATCGACTGGCGCTTTCCGTACGCCTCGTCCACGATGCGAAGCATTTGCCCTACCCCCATCCGCCGCGGATCGATCACCGTCTCGGCAAAACCGATGGCCCCCATCATTCCCGCGAACTTATCGCTGTACGCCACGCCCACGGTCGGAATGCACTGCGACAGCGCAGCGATGCAGGCGTGCATGCGCGCTCCCACGAAGAACTCACACTGCCCGATCACGTGCTTGATTTCGTCGTGCCGGTATCTGCCGCGCACCACGCCGATCCGCCCTTCGTACTTCGCTTTGAGTTCCTCATACACCGCTTCACACGCGCCAGTATCGCTCTCGACCGAGTCCGGCCCGCCGAAAACGTGCGGAATCAGGAGCACCTTCGCGGATTGCTTTTCAATCAAGTGTGCGACAAGCTGCCGAACCAGATCCCCGTACTCCACCGTCAGCCCGAACATATTGCCGCCGTTGTAGCCCCCCGCCAGCAAAAGCCCGCTGACGTTCACGCCTGCCAGCGGCGCGGCCCCGCTGCGAAGTCCCTCAATTTTCAGTTCGCCCGGCGGCGTGGGATCCACATCGAAAGCCAGGTCGTAGCAGAACCGGAGTGTCCGGTCGCCTTCCTCCAAACCAAGAAGTTCGCGCGTAGCCCGAAGGCCGCTATGATCACGGGAGTAGATCACCTCCGCCCGTTTCATGATGTATTTCGCCACCGTCCGGGAAAAGCCGCCGCGGAAAGGCCCGAGCGTCTGCGGCAGAAGAATCAGCCGTTTCCCCGCCAGTAGAACGAGCAACTGCGGAAGCGCCACATACAAGAACCGGCCAAGGCCGTAGATATCGCTGAAACTGTCGCCGCCCGAAAGCGAGAAGAACGCCTCGGTTTCCAGCACTGCTTTCATATACCGGTTGCGTTCAAGCAGCCTACGCCGCAACGCCCGCGACGGAACCAGTCCGGCCAGCACTGCCAAAAGCAGAAGCAGGGCGATATTGTTCGGCAGGTAGAATCTCTTCGAAAACCGGATGTTGACGAACCCGATCCTCACCGGCCGGCCCTCGTGGATGATCTCGAACGGCCGGCTCTCGCGGGCGTAGTCGAGCAGCATCACTTCGGCTCGCGGGTAACGGTGGAGCACGCATCGGATCGCCCCGGCCGCGAGCATGCTCACGCCCATGTTGCCGGTGTTGAACGTCGCGCCCAGGATGCCCACCTTGGCGCCACGTTCTTCCATTTTGGTGATTTCGCCCATCACGATGCGGCTTCCCTACGCTCCTGAAGCAGCTACCCGCACCCCTTCCGGTTCCGCCGGAGGACTTGCGGCGCTCTCAACCCGGGCGGGAAGAGGCGCCGATCGGGATGGGAAATACTTGTCCCGCAAGCGTAGAACCGGCCAATCCACCAGCTTGCTCGCTGCCACTCCAACCAGGATCGCGCCCGTTCCTACCAGGAGCATCGAAGCCAGCCACACCAGGGCTGAGGGCTCTCCAGCCCAAAGGACGAGCCGTTGGCCGAACACTCTGGACAGAATCCCCATGGCGGTCACGTGCCAGAGATAGATGGCGTATGAATAGACGCCGATCCACGCAATCGACCTGGCAAGCGGCGACACCCAGCGCGCCCAGCTACCAAACTCGGCCGCATGGGTGTGGTAGGCAGCCAGGAGAAACGCGGCTGATCCCAGGTACGTGCCAGTCAATCCGATGGTGCGGATAAAAGCGGTTCCCGGTTCGATGAAGATGTTCAACGACCACAGGAACAGGCCGGCCGGAAGGAGCCATCCGCGCCATCGCCGTGCCGCTTCAAACTGCTTCGGGAGATACTGCGCTACGGCCCGGATGCCAACCCCGAACAGCAAGGCGTCCAGCCTCAGGTGCGTCGCAGCCATCTTTACGGCGTATGCTTCTCCCACCGCGACCGAAACACATCGCACGGCGAGCACGAGCACAGGCATCGCGATCAGGCAAAGCGGAATCAGCAGTCGAACCCGCCCCATTGCAACCAGGGCAACCAGCACAAACGGCAAGGTAATGTAGAAGTGTTCTTCAACCGCAAGCGTCCACGTATGCCCGGCCGGATTGCTGCCCACGTAGTTTTGCAGGAAGAGCAGGTTTGGCCAGTAGAGCGCCCATTGCTCGGCCATCGTCGTCCACACATTCCCGCCTTTCAGCAATGTCTTGGCCGTTGGCATCAAGATGAGGTAGGCGATAAAGACGAAATAGGGCGGGTAAATCTTCAGGCCGCGCCGCACCAGAAAGCGGCCGACGTCAACGTTGCCGTGCTTGTGGAGTTCCGTTACAAGAAGGCCGCCAATCAGAAATCCACTCAGCACGAAGAACAAATCGACGCCCAGCCAGCCGATCTGGAACCACACCCACGCGAAACCGCCAACGATTCCTTCCGGCCTGGGAATCTCCAGGTGCCGCCCGAGCACCAGGAGAATCGCCACGCCGCGGAGAATGTCCAGTTGCAGATTGCGCTTGCTTTGTTGACTCATGTCCGTGGTTCCGACAGTCCAGGCCGGCCCATCCTTCGGACGCCGGCCAGCCCGCGCAGTCGGGATTTCATCCTGCCGCCGGCATTCTTGAACCGCCGCCAGTAATGCGTTCCCAAGGCCGCCACCGCGCAGCGAAGCCGCTCGGCCGGGGGAAGCTGAGAACGCCGGACAGACCTCAACAGCTCCCAGACCGTCCGCTCCCAACTGTGCATTACAAAAAGCTTGCGAGCGGCGGAAGGATCATACCAGGCGGCCCTTGCGCGAGCGCTTTGATTGGCCCTCATCGAGCGCTTTGGGTGCGCTCTCAGGCGGAATAGAACCTGGTCCAGTTCGCGGATTTCGCCGAGCATTGCCAGTTCCGCGAGCAACACGTAGTCGGCGCCGAAGAACGGTCCGATCAACCGCGTTCGCCGCAAGCACTCGCTCCGGATCAGCCCGAACACCGGATCGCACATGTTCAGAGACCACAACAGCCGCGCCAAGCGCCGGTACGGCCTGCGGTCCGTCGATTCGATGCGATCGAGCGGCCGCAACAGCAACCCGCCGCGCTCATCGATCAACTCCCCGAGCGGATACACCATGGCAGCGGTCTTGACGCGGTCCAGAAACTCCACACATCGCCCGATCATCGCCGGGTGGCACTCGTCATCGTGCGCCGCCCACTTGAAGTATTCGCCGCGTGCGAGTTCAAACACCTTGTTGTAGTTGCCCGCGGCTCCGATGTTCGCTGCGTTGCGGTGATAGCGGACGCGCGAGTCCCGCATCGCCGCCTCGCGGCAGATCGCCCCGGTGTCGTCGGTCGAGGCGTTGTCGGAAATGATCAACTCGAGGTCCCGGTAATCCTGGTTCAGGATGGACTCGATCGCGCCCCGGACGAACTCGGCGCCGTTGAAAACCGGCAGGCCGACGCTGACTCTGGGATGGCTCATCCGTTGGATTCGCGCCGTGAGGCGGTCAAAATAAACCGCGAAGCGAGCCTCGCGCCCATCAGCGCCGCGCCCCACCGTCGCCAAGGCCGTTCCGAGCCGTCAAGCAGCGGTGTGATCCCGATTGCCCTAAGACCCGCCTTCCGGCACCAGTTTCTCAGCCGCCGGACGTCCACCTGGTGGTGGCCGGCGCCGTTTCTTTCACCCGCCAGCCCCCGCGTCCGTCCTTCGCGCCAATCTCTTACCTTGAGACTGAAATCGCCGGTATTCGGAACGCTCGCGATCAGCCCTCCGCCAGGACCGAGAACGTCCCGGAGTCTTCGCAACCACTCCACCGGCTCCTCAACCAGATGCAGAACATCCGCCAGCAGGACCGCGTCGAAACGCTCGCCGCCCAAACCCTCCAGCGCTTCATCGAGTGGCCCCGCCACCGTCCGGATTCCGCGCTTCCGCAGGGCCGCCTCGAAGACCGCGTCCAGGGGAACAGCGCACACCTTCAGACCATTCCGGCTCAGCCACGCTTCGTTCCCGCCCCATCCACACCCCACCGAAAGCACGCTCTTGGCCGTGGACGGAATCGCCCCCAGCAGTTGCTCGTCGGGCTGCTCGTAGAGGTCCTTCGACCAGCGGAAATCGGGAGCCCCGCTCTCCGGTTCGAAAAGCTTCCCCGTCCAGCCGCCGTTGGTGTACAGTTCGCGCAAAGTTCGCGCCTGAAGCTCCAGTTCCTCAATGGGAATTCCCATCCGGGTGAAGTACTTGTTGGGCAGGTGCGGCACGATGAAATCCTCGATCCTGGACAGACAGATCAACCGCCGCAAGCCGCACTGCGTATAGATGTCCGAAGCGGCCGTCTCCAGCATTCCGTACCTCTCGGAGTGCGGCGGCACCAGGAACCCTCCCGAGGCGATCGCCCGCTCGAGCTGCTTCCGCGTCGCCATGAAACAACCGGAGTGCTCGTTCGTGAGGCTGGCGAACAGTTCTCCTCCGCGTTCAATCACCGACTCCGGACGCCAGCGGAAATGGTGATGGATGCTGGTGATGAAGCGGCGCCCCGCGCGATCCTGCTCCGAGCGGATGAAACCGGCGATTTCATCCTCCTCCAGCCGCTCCTGGACTTCGAGGAACGCCTCGATCTGCCGTGCCCCGATCAGCGTGTCGTCTTCGGAGTAAATGAACAGGTCGTGGTCCCCGGCGTGTTCGGCAAAGAGCTTTCTGTGAGCGAACGGCAGCGAATACGGATTCCGCGAGGGCAGTCCGACGGCGACTTCGGCACCACCAACAGCCTTCTGGACGTTCGACAGCACCACCACGCGTGGACGGATCCTCGCCACTTTCCCAAATTCGGTGATCAGCTTCGCCAAATAGCGATCCTGCGACGTTCCATAACTCGCGATGGCGATTAGAGTCTCCAATGGCGTGCGCGCGGCTTGATTTCCATTCGTCCGCTGCGCCATCGTGATAGGTCCGCTGTGACGCTGCATCAAATCACTGCCTGAACCGCAGCATTCACCGGGACGAGCGCCTTTACGTTCCGTTTATGCACTGGACTTGCGCTACGCGGGGCCTTTTTCATCGCCGCCCCCACTGCCCCGATGGCGCCGAGCGTCATGTACAGAAACACAACAGACTGGTCAAAGTACGCAACTGAAACGCACGTTACGGCCTGGGCGAACAACGCCGCTCCTAACGCCCAAACGAACCAGCGCTCGGCGCCTCCTCGGAACGTACGGATCCCTCTACCCACGTAGCGGAACGCCACTGCCAACCAGGCAATGAATAGACCCAGTAACGGCAATCCGCCAATCACACCCATGTTTACGTACTGACTCGTAATGTCTGTGTGATTCGGACTCCACGAGACCCCTGTCGGCATCCAATGCCGGGTATAATCCGTGCCCCCCAGCCACCACTCATCAAGGTGTTTCAGCGCGGACTCGATCAAGGCCGCACGATGCCACCCGGTGCTGCTGCCGGTTACGTCCAGACGGGAGATGATGTAGTACGCTGGAACCTTCATCACAAGCTCCAGCCCCAGGTACACCGCCACGCCGAGCCAGCGGATTGTCCGCATCCGCAACCGAAGCGGCCACAGGCACAGCGCCGCCACTCCCGCCAGCGCGCTCAATACAGGCCCACTGGACCCACTGGCGAGCACCATCGCCAGGCATGCCACCGACCCGATCAGCGCGGCAACACGTTCGATCCGCCACAGACCGATTGTCAGCGGCAACACACATGCTCCCACCGTACCGGCCAGGATGGGATGCATAAACGGACCGAAGCTGCGAATCGTCCCGTTACGCACCATCGGAGCCGCAGGAACTCCGCCGAATATCGAGAACCAGTTGTACATCGCCAGGTGCTCATAAAGCATTCCCAGCGCAACGGGAACGAGAATGATCGCGGTGATACGGGCGAGCCGGATGACATCCTGAATGGACACGCAGAAAATCCGAACGAGGAAATATAGACCGCAGGCGTCATAACTTTGGCCCAGCTTATAAATGAGGTCGGATCTCGGATCGCCGTGAAACAAGCTGCTACTACATGCCCAAAGCGCCCACAGTATAAACGCCAGATCGAGGCCGATCCATCCGCCCGCCGGCGTCTCCCGTCGGATCACCACTCGCAGAGCTGCAGCCGCCACTAATAACCGGATTACCGTGAAACTGAAGGGGCCGATCTGAATTACCTGCCCGAGGCTTACGAAACATGCTCCGCTTATCAACGGCAGGCAGGCCCACCCCCGCGGGACCGCAAGCAACGCGATACCACTCAGCAGCGTGAACGCTATGGCTACGGGATTCAAAGAACAACTTCAAACGGACGTCGATAGTGTCCGTTCGCTCGACGTCTGCGGTTAGACCGTAAATACCTTTATGTTTTGGTACTGCTACTGAACGGTCGCCGTCAGACCAGTCGGCGGACCGGGCGCGTCAACGGTACTAGCAGAATACTCATAAGCACCAAGATCCCAAACCCCGTCCGTCCCGCGAACTTTACCGGTCATGTCCACGTTGTAGGGAGCTGCCAGTGAAACACCCGCCGATGTCGCACCCCGCAACCGAAAATCGCCCGTGGCAAGGCTGACGAAGGGGTCGCCAGACGTGATGTTCACGTTATGGCTGCAGGTGTTCGCTGAGCACCCATAGGAAACCCCAGGACCCAGGCCATACCAGATGTTATTCTGCGCCACATCTCCCGTGTGAGAACCCGGAAAACGGATGTTACAAGTCCCAGACTGAATGCCCACAATGGTATTGTTGTAAACGACAACGTTGTTCGCGGAAGCACCAGCCGCCGTGGCGCCTCCGTCACCCCCGATCATGATGCACCCGTCGGAGTGGAAGGTGTTCTTCGTCGTCCAAATGACGTTTCCGTAAATCTCACTGCCGTCAAAGGCCCCCGCACTGCCGTCCCACATCGCGATCTGCGCCGTGCACCCTCCCGCAGTCGGATCGTCGGGCTTACCCTGGCAGCC
>Ga0101944_10002695_pt1 | contig 27612 bp, 23 predicted proteins | sample DewCreD2012metaG_FD_75245 | JGI IMG/M metagenome (GOLD analysis project Ga0101944, IMG submission 75245) | Hot spring sediment bacterial and archeal communities from British Columbia, Canada, to study Microbial Dark Matter (Phase II) - Dewar... ... | reverse complement strand
CAGCGGGTGATGCCGCCGAAGATGTTGAACAAAACGGCTTTCACGTTGGGGTCGGTCAGGATGATGCGCAGCGCCGCTGCGACCTTGTCCGATCCGGCGCCTCCGCCGATGTCCAGGAAGTTGGCAGGTTCGCCGCCAAAGAGCTTGATGATGTCCATGGTGGTCATCGCCAGACCGGCGCCGTTGACCATGCAGCCGATGTTGCCGTCCAGCTTGATGAAAGAAAGACCGTACTTGCGGGCTTCGATCTCAGAGGGCACTTCGGCGTCCAGGTCGCGCAGTTCAGCCAGATCAGGGTGGCGAAACAGCGCGTTGTCGTCCAGCACCATCTTCCCATCCAGCGCCACCAGGCGGTTATCCTCGGTGATCACCAGCGGGTTGATCTCTGCCAGCGTGGCATCGCATTCCAGGTATGCGCGCCACAAGCCAAAGGTAATTTGGGTGAAGGTCCGCCATAGTTCACGCGGCATTTCGATGCCCAGGGCAATGTCGCGCGCCTGGTACTCTTTCAATCCCAGCAGGGGATCGACGTGCACTTTGACGATTTTCTCAGGGCTGGTTCGGGCAACTTCCTCGATGTCGATGCCGCCGGCAGCCGACGCCATGATCACCGGCTTGCGCGCAGCGCGGTCGTTGGTGATGCCCAGGTAAATCTCGCTCTTGATATTTGCCGCCTCGTCCACCAGCACCTTGCGGACGGGCAGCCCTTTGATTTCCATGGAAAGAATCTGCGCCGCCAGCTCCTCGGCTTCCTGCGGGCTTTTTGCCAGGCGGATGCCGCCCGCCTTGCCGCGCCCGCCCACGAGAACCTGCGATTTGACGACGACCCAGCCGCCCAGCTCCTTGGCGATGGTGCGGACTTCGGTGGCTGTGGTCGCCACCTGCCCCTTTGGAATCGGGATGCCATACCTGGCAAACAACCCTTTCGATTGGTATTCATGTAGTTTCATGCAAGTAAACTCCGCATTTCTTGGTGTATCCACCCGCGTTTAATTCCAAAGGATTATACCACCGCCGCTTTGTGCGCAATGTCACAAAGCGACTGTGTGGATTGTCCGTTTTTTATGCGTTCAAGGCGTCAGTCGGCGGGCAGGGTGAAGTGCAGCAGGCGATGGTTGCCGCTGTCTGCCACCCACAAGCCGCCGAGGTTGTCCGCGGCAATGCCCACCGGCAGGTTGAAACCATCCGTCCCCAGGCTGAAGGCGCCCCAATAGCGGCGGAATTCGCCGGTGCCTGAGAATTCCAGCACGCGGTAGCCTTCGGGGTCGGTGACGTACACGCGGTCATTGGCAGCCACTGCCAGGTAAGGCTTGTTATCCAGCGACTGTCCAAACCAGCCGGCGATTTCCCATTGCAGCAGCGGTGCGTAGCTGCCTGCCGCATCGGGGGCAAAGACCTGGACGCGCTGGTTCCAGGTATCGGCGATGTAAACCAATCCGCCCCTGGAGACGGCGATGCCCACCGGTTCATCGAACTGACCCTGCAGCAGCCCTACCGAGCCGAACTGGTTGAGGTAGTTCCCTTCCTGGTCGAAGATGACCACCCGCTTGTTGCCGGTATCGGTGACCAGCAGGTTGCCCTGGACGTCGATTGCCAGACCGCGCGGTCCCCAGAAGCTGGTGGGCGTTTCTGCCTGCCCGAATGTCCCCCACATCTTCAAGAATTCGCCCTCGGCGGTGAACTTTTGGATGCGGTGGTTCCAGGTGTCGGCGACGAATACAGCGCCGTCATCCCCGATGGCGATGCCCCACGGCTCGAAGAACGTGCCGCCCGGCGCAGGTCCTTTGGAAATATCGGCAAAGCTGCCCCAGACTTGCAGGATGCTGCCATCGGCGGCGAGATGCTGGATGCGGTGATTTTCCGTATCGACCACGTAAAGGCTGCCATCGGCTGCCACGGCGAGGTTGCGCGGCTTCATGAACTGCCCCGCTGCGCTGCCCTGTCCGCCGATCGCCTTGTCGGGCAGCAGGCTGATCTCCTTGCCTTCGTAGGGGTCGGCAACCACCGGTTCGGCGGATGGCGCCGCTCCGTAATCCCACAGCGAGTTCACCACATCCTTGCGGACGTAGAGGCGCATCCTGGCGGACGGCGACCAGTTGGACAGGCTGAAATCCCGGTTGGTGAGGCGTCCATACTCGCTGTAATCGCGGTACATCCAGATACGGTAGATGGCGTTGCGCATTTGCGGGTCTTTGAAGGCGTTCCAGATGCGCTCGGGGGTCAGGTTATAGTAATCCTGGTTAGGCCACCAGATGCGGATGTAATCAAAGCGGTAATAAGCCTGTGAGACCACCGGTTCGATCTTGCCGAAATTCTTGTCCCCCACCAGGATGAGCGGCGCATCGCGCAGCTCGCGGGTGGGGTTGGCGCCGTAGTAACGCTGGTTCTTGTAATTGCGCAGGTACCACCAATAGGGATAGGTTGTGTCGTCGTCATACGCCACGACTGCGTCCAGCGCGCCGGTCGTACGCCGTGAGATTTGTTCGATCTGTTCCAAGGCGATCTTCACGCCGGGACCGGAGTGGGCATAGACCAAGTATTCGGTGGCGTTGTCGTAATTGATGTACGACGCCATGAAGGCGGTGCGGGTGGTCAGCACGCCCAGCAAGCCAAAGACGACCAGCAGGTAAAAGCGGGTGATCTGACCGCTGCTCCATTCTTTGAGCAGGTAAGCCAGGCTGGAGCCGGTCGCGGCGGCGGTCAGGAAAGCGATGACGAAGGTGGTCGTGGCGCTAAGCTGGTCGAGCGATTTGCCCTGGAAGGGGGGCTTGGATCCGAGCAGGGAACCCAGGCTGGCTGCCAGGCTGAGCAGAAAGATCAAGCCGAGCAGCAGCGCCAGCCAGCCCCGTTTTCGGGCAATTTCCTGCCAGTCCAGCGTTTCGATCAGCCAGCCGATGAACCAGCCGGTGAGCAGAATCATCGGCAGGGCGATGTGAAAGGTGAGCCAGGGCATCTTTTCGCCGGCGATGGTGAAGGCGAGCGCGCTGGTGATCGTCCAAAACGCCAGCAGCAAAAACACGGGCGCCTTTTCGGGCGGGTCAGCGTCGGCAGCCTCCGACGCGGCGCTGTCTGCCTGCAAGGCTGCAGCCGAGGGGACAACCTGGCGCGCCGCGCGCGGGCGGAGCCAGGCGTAAACCAGCGCCAGCAGCGACCCCAGCGCGGGGAGGTTTTCGTATATCGGAATTTGAATCAGCAGGTAGTAATACAGCGGCTGGCTGCCGCGGTTGACGGCTTGCTGCGCCAGCCAGTAACCCAGCGACCCGACCAGCCCGGTGGTGAAGCCGGCGCCGTTGGTGAACAGCGTGGTAAAAAAGATGACGAAGATGCCCCAAAAGATGGCAGCGTTGATCAACCACTCTCGCCGGTTCCACCAGATGCCAATTGCCGCGGCAACGCCGAACAAAGGCAGGACAACGAGCGCCATCTGCACAATTTGGGTAAAGGTCAGGGCATTGACCTCGGTCATGTTGATGGGGACTTTCCAGCCGAGGAAATTAATGACAAAGGCGGAGAGCAAGGGCAGCACCAGCGTCCCCAGCAGGATGAGCATGTCGAACGAGCGCTCCTGGCGCAGCCGCTGCCAGCCCAGCCCCTTGCCCATGAAATACAGCGAGCCCAGCGCCAGCCCGGCGCCCGCCAGGATCGAGCCGGTGGAAAGCGGCGAGCGCGCCCTCACCGGCGGCGCGGTATCCAGGCGCGGCGCGCCTTCGGAAGCCTGCGGCGCCTGGGGTGTACTGGCAGCCTTTCCTTCGCGGGCGTGCGCCCACAAGCCAAAGACAAACAGCGCCAGACCCGCCAGCAGCAGCAGGAAGAAGCGCTGCCGCTCAGCCGGTTTGCGCCAGGCAATCACCAGCAGCCTTTCCACGAAGTAGATGCCCAAAAAGAGCAGCGCTTGCGCCGTGTAGATATAAGACGTTTCCTTGGCGGTAAAGTGCAGGATGGTCGCCAGCGTCAGCCAATACAGGTAACGCTTGTTGCCCGTTTCGAAGTAGCGCAGGATTGCCCAGATGTTCATCACCCCAAACAAGCCCACTAAGGCTTCATTGCGCACGTAGCGACCATAATAGAGGATGTACGGCGAGATGACGAACAGCGCCGCCGTGACCAGCGCCCCGCCGCGCCCTAAAAAACGGCGGTAATACCAGGCAAACCAGACGGTGGCGATGCTGAACAGCACTGCCGGGATGCGCGCCGAGGTATCGCCGTCGCCAAAGAGGAAATAGGACAGGGCGACTAAGTGAAACTGGAGCGGACCATGCGTCACGGGATCGTGGGCGTAGCCGCCGCCGCGATAGAGCTGCCAGGAAAAATAGACGTGTGAGTTCTCATCGTGGCTCATCACCCGCGGCTCCAGCAGGTAAAAGCGGGTGACAATGGCAGCCAGGACGATCAGCGCAAAGAGCGCCGTCTCCCAATTGATCTTGATCTTTGACAGAAGAGGCTGATCCAGCAAGCTTTGCCTGGGCGCATCGATTGGTTTTGCAGAGTGCATGCGGTCAATTCCTAGGAGTGATTTTTTTCAGCGAGGCAACCTCGCGGGGAGTCAGGTAACGCCATTCGCGCGGTTTCAAGCGCCCCAGCAGCAAGGGTCCGATGCGCACGCGCAGGATGCGCACCACCGGCAAGCCCAGCCGGGCGGCGGTCTCGCGAATCTGGCGCTTACGCCCTTCGCGCAGGATGACTTTCAGCCAGGCGCCCTTGCCGAAGGTCTCGCCGGGGAAGACGTCCGCCGGGGCGGTGCGGTGTCCGTCTTCCAGCACCACGCCGCGCCGCCAGGCTTCGAGCTGCCTTTCATCGGGGCGGCGCGCCAGCAGGACGCGGTACTCTTTCTCGTGCTCGAAGCGGGGATGGGTCAGGATGTTTGCCAGCTCGCCGTCGTTGGTGAGCAGGACCAAGCCCTCGCTGTCCTCGTCCAGCCTGCCGACGGGGTAAAGCGTTCCGGCGACGGGCACCAGGTCGCGCACGGTCGTTCGTCCCTGGGGGTCATCCACGCTGCTGATGACGCCGCGCGGCTTGTGCAGGGCGATATAGACCAGCGGTTCCGCCTTGGGCAGCGGCGCTCCGTCCAGGGTGATGTGGTCTTTGGCAGGGTCGGCTTTGCTGCCCAGCGCGGCGACCTGTCCGTTGACGCGCACCCGCCCGGCGATAATCAACTGCTCGCAGGCGCGGCGTGAGCCGTACCCGGCGCGCGCCAGTATCTTTTGCAGGCGTTCTTCCATACAGCGTAATTATAACAACGTCTTACTTAAAAAACTGCGGCAAATACTGCCGGTTGGTTTCGAGCAAGTCGTCCAGCACCGCCTGCGCCTGGTCGGGCTTGGGTCCCAGGGGATTGGCGAGCAGCGCCTGGTAAGCGGCGTCCCGGTCGCCATAGACGGCAGCCTCGACGGTGAGCAGTTCGTAGGATTTGACCTGCGCCAGCAAGCCAAAGCACACCGGCGGCAGCGGCTTGGCGGGCAGGGGATGAAAGCCCTGGCGGTCGATTTTGCAGGGCATTTCGAGCACCCAATCGGGCGCCCAGCCGGGGACGGCGCCGTTGTGGCGGGTGTTGACCACCTCGATTTCGCCGGTGTCGTTGTAGTGGGCGTTGAGGATGTGGGTGGCAACCGTCGAGTAGTAAGCGCCGCCGCGCTTCATCAGGTCGGCTGGCGGCTCGGTCAACGCCGGGTCGGCATACTGGCGCAGCAGCTCCTTTTCCACCTCCATCACGGCTTCAGCGCGGGAGGGGGGCCATTTCTTTTGATCTTCCAGCTTATGGTGCGTGTAGTAGAAATATTGCAGGTAACCGTTGGGAATCATGCCCAGCGATTCGATCAGGCGCACATCCCATTCGGGGTGGGGGTCGCTCCGCAGGTCCTCCAGGTACGCCTGGAACACTTGGTTCCAGATGTCCTCCCCGTCCAGGGTGAAGCCGCGGTGCCAGGAGAGGTGGTTCAGCCCCAGCGTATCGAGCTGGGCGCGCGCCGGGTCGATGGTTTGACCGGTCGTCTCCTTCAAACGGTTCAGGATGCCCATTTTGACGCCGATGGGCACATTGCAGACGCCCACCGAGGGCACTTCGGGCGCGTAACGCTGCAGCGCCTCGGTCACCAGCCCCGAAGGGTTGGTGAAGTTCACCAGCGGCGCGCCGGGCGCCAGCTCGCGCATGTCGCGGGCGATCTGCAGGATGACCGGGATGGTGCGCAGCGCCTTCGCCATGCCGCCGACGCCGGTGGTCTCCTGACCGATCAAGCCGTGGCGCAAGCCCAGGTATTCATCGGCGCGGCGCGCTTCCATCATGCCCACGCGCAACTGGGTGGTGACGTAAGATGCGCCGGCAATCGCCTCCCGCCGGTCGGTGGTCAATACCACTTGGAAGGGGTTGCCGCGCGCCGCCACGATGCGCTGGGCAAACCCGCCGACGATGGCAAGCCGCTCGGCGTTGATGTCCATCAGCCATAGTTCGGTGAGCGGGAAGGTCTCGGCGCGGGCTAAGAATCCGCTGATCAATTCGGGGGTGTAGGTGGAACCGCCGCCAAAAACTGCTACTTTCATCGTGAACTCCTCTTGTTGAGAAAATCGTCTTGTCTTGCCTGGTCCAACTGCATTCTGCCGCCGCGCTAACCTTTCAAGAGTTCCTGCTCTGTCTGTTCTGCTGGAGGTTCGGGCGGGGTCAAGGGCGGCAGGTCGCTCAGCGAGGATAAGCCAAAATAGGATAAGAATTCCGGCGTCGTCTGGTACAAGAAGGGTCTGCCGGGGCGTTCAGCGCGCCCGGCTTCCTGAATCAGGTCCTTGTTGAGCAGCGACTTCAGCACGGCATCGGAATTGACCCCGCGGATGGCGTCGATTTCGGGGCGGGTTACCGGCTGCTGGTAAGCGATGATGGCAAGCGTTTCCAGCGCCGCATGGCTCAAGCGGCTGGTGGCTTCCAGCCCCAGGAAGCGCTCCACCATGGGGGCGGTTTCGGGGGCGGTGGTCATCTGGACGCGCCCATGGTGGCGCTGCAGCCGTAAACCGCGCCGGGCGTATTGGGCAGCCAGCGCTTCCAAACCGGCTTCTACCTCCTTGACCGGAATATCCAGCGCTGCCGCCAGTTGCGCGGGCGAAACCGGCTCAGGCGCCACGAACAGGAGCGCTTCTAAAACATTAATTAAATCTATGTCTTTTGCAAGGTCGGGCGCAAGTTCTGGGTTTGTCGTGTCGCTCATGCTATAATCAGAAATTATGAAAAAGGTAAAGTTTCGTCAAATTCGTTTATTGGTTCTCATCCTGTTAATCGCTGCAGTTGGCATGGCGTGCCGCTTGAGCCTGGGCAGCCCGGCGAAACCAGGCGACCCGATTCCGGTCTCCACCGAGGCGGCTGGCAGCTTCGAAGGCAAGGTCAAAACCGCAGTCGCGCAGGCGCAGCAAGACGGCAGAGTGGCTGTTGCCTTCAGCGAAGAGGAACTGACCTCTTATGTCGCCCTCCAGTTGCAAGCGCAAACCGATTTGCCAATCAGCAGCCCGCAAATTTATCTCCGTGATGACAAAGTGCAATTCTTCGCCGATTATGACAGCGGCTCGGTAACGCTTCCCGTGCGGGTGATCTTCGAGCCGCAGGTCGATGCCTCAGGCAATGCCCGCCTGAAGCTGGAGTCCATCGACATGGGCGCAATCGCCGTGCCAGATGCCGTCCAGCAGCGCCTGCAGGAGGAGATCGACCGCGCTTTCCTCCAGGCGCTCGACAATGCCGGTGATCAGTTTACTGTCGAAACCCTCAGCATCCAGGATGGTCAGTTGAACCTGCAGGGCGTCAAGCGCTGAAGCACCGGAGATTATACCATTTAGGGCGGCGTTCAACAGAAAGGCAACATGCTCGCAAGATACGTTCGAAATAAATCCAGTTCCGCCGGTTGGAGGCGTCAGCGCGAAGCGCCGTTCGGCAGGGGCGCTGCCTGGCAGGCGCGGCGGCTGCCCTGGCTGCTGATGACCAGCCTGGCGGTTTTGCTGCTTTCAGCCTGCGCCTCGCCGCAGGTGACGCAAGCGCTGATCGCAGTCACCCTGTTTGCCGATGGCAGCACCTACCGCATCGAGCTGCCCGCCGGCAGCACCGTGCAGCAGGCGTTCGACAAGGCGGGAGTCCTCTTGACCGAGCTGGACCGCAGCGAGCCGCCCCTCTTTACTCTGCTCAGCGATGGCGCGGTGATACGCCTGATTCGGGTGCGGGAAGAATTCGAGGTCGAAAAGGTCATCATCCCCTTCGAGCGGCAGATCATTCAAAATGAAACCCTGCCGGTGGGCGAGACGCGCCTCAGCCAGCCGGGTGAAAACGGCGTCCGCGAGATCACCTACCGGCGGCTGTTCGAAAACGACCAGGAAATTTCGCGCACAGAAGTCAAGTCGGTGACCATCAAAGAGCCGGCGCCCGAAATCTGGATGGTCGGCAGTCAGGCGCTCTTCACCTCGCTGCCTATCCCGGGGCGGCTGGCTTATCTTTCGGCAGGCAACGCCTGGGTGATGCAGTCCTCCACCGGCGAGCGTAAAGCGGTGGTGACCACCGGCGACCTGGACGGGCGCATCTTTTCGCTCTCGCCGGACAGGCGCTGGCTGCTCTTCACCCGCGACCTGAAGCAGGAGGGCGTCATCAACACGCTCTGGGCGGCAAGAGTGGACACCGAAAAAACCACCCTGGTTGACCTGAAGGCAGCCAATGTCGTCCACTTTGCGCAGTGGTCGCCCGATTCGAAGCAGGTCGCCTACTCGACCGTCGAACCGCGGGAAGCCGCCCCAGGCTGGCAGGCGAACAATGACCTGCAACTGGTGCGGGTCAGCCCGGGAGGGCTGCTCGCGCCGACCACAACGCTGGTCGAAACCAACGCCGGAGGCTTCTATGGCTGGTGGGGCACCGATTACGCCTGGAGCCCTGCAGGCGACCGCCTGCTCTACGCCCGACCCGATGGGATTGGGTTCTACGATTTCGAAGCCGAAAGCCTGACGCCCTTCTACAACTTGCTGCCCTTCCGCACCGGCAGCAACTGGGCGTGGACCCCCGGCTCGAGCTGGGCGCCCAACGGCGGCATGCTGTACCTGGTGGATCACGTGGCGCCGCCCGGCGCGCCCGATGCCGAGGCGTCGCAGTCATTCGACCTGGTCGCCCTGCCGCTGGAGGGCGCAAAGGTGACGCTGGTTTCGCGGGTGGGCATGTTCGCTTATCCGGTCGTCTCGCCGCTGTTGACCGAACCGCCCGCGCCAGGCGATTTTATGGTCGCTTACCTGCAGTCGCTCAGCCCTGAGCAGAGCGAAAACAGCCGTTACCGCCTGGCAGTCATGGACCGGGATGGCTCGAACCGACAACTGCTCTTTCCTGCCGAGGGCGTCGCCGGCTTGGAACCGCAGCGGGTCGCATGGTCGCCAGCGCCGCTGGAGGACGAAGGTTATGTCATTGCCCTGGTTTACCAGGGGAACATCTGGCTGGTGAGCGTCCAGGACGGCACGGCGCAGCAGATCACCGGCGATAACTTAACGGTACGAATCGATTGGAGGTGAACATGCGAGTCTTAGTGACGGGAGCTGCTGGATTCCTGGGGTCGCACCTGTGCGAGCGGCTGCTGCAGGAGGGTCACCAGGTGGTTGGGATGGATAACTTCATCACCGGCAGCCCGGAGAACCTGGCGCACCTGGCGGGGAAAGAAGGGTTCCTCTTCATTCGGCACGATGTGTCGAACTTCATCTTTGTGCCAGGCAAGGTGGATGCCGTGCTGCATTTTGCCTCGCCAGCCAGCCCAAATCCCAAATCGCCGCTCGGTTACGTGAATTTGCCCATCCAGACGATGAAGGCGGGCGCTTTGGGCACGCATAACACGCTGGGCGTGGCGCGGGCGCACAAGGCGCGTTTCTTGCTTGCCTCCACCAGCGAAATCTACGGCGATCCGCTGGAGCATCCTCAGAAGGAGTCTTACTGGGGGCATGTGGATCCCATCGGTCCCCGTTCGGTCTATGACGAAGCCAAGCGCTTTGCCGAAGCCCTGACGATGGCATATCACCGTTATCATGGCATCGATACCCGCATCGTGCGCATCTTCAACACCTACGGTCCGCGCATGCACCTCGAAGACGGCAGGGTGCTGCCCAATTTTCTCAAGCAAGCCTTGTGCGGCGAGCCGCTGACCGTTTACGGCGATGGGCAGCAGACGCGCAGCTTTTGTTACGTGGATGACCTGGTGGAAGGTATCATCCGGCTGCTCTTTTCGGACGAGCACCAGCCGGTGAACATCGGCAATCCCGTCGAGACCACCATCCTGGAATTTGCCCGGGTGATCAACCGCCTGACGGGCAACACAGCCGGCATCGTCTATCTGCCCAATCAGCGCGGCGAGGGCGACCCGCAGCGCCGCCAGCCGGATATCAGCCGGGCGCGGCAAATCCTGGGATGGGAACCGAAAATCAACCTGGAAGAAGGCATCCTGAGGACGATTCCTTACTTCCGGCAAAAGCTGGGGCTTGTATGAAGAATATCCTTACTGATGAAAAAGAGCGCACGCGCTTCCTGAAGTTCGCCTTTGTGGGCGTCATCGGCGCGGTCATCGACTTTGGCGTCGCCGACCTGTTGACCAACGTCTTTCACGTTTACCTGACCATCGCCGGGACGATTTCTTTTATCCTTGCCATTTTCAGCAATTTCATCTGGAACCGCTACTGGACGTATCCCGATTCCCGCAGCAAGCCCTTGTTGCGCCAGTTGATTCAATTCTTTACCATCAACACGATGGGGCTGGCAATCCGCCTGCCCATCCTCAAGTTCCTGGGCGACCTTTTGACGAAAGCGCTGTACGAAGCGCCCTGGCTCATCCCGTTCTTTCCGCCCAAGTTCCTGGCAGATAACCTGACCCTGGCGGTGGCGGTCATCATTGTCATGTTTTGGAACTTCTTTGCCAATCGCTATTGGACGTATAATGATGTCGATTTACCTAACGTGGAGTATGTGACAAAGGTATAATCACACTATGACGACCGTAAGACGACTCATCCCCATCTACACCACCCGCGGCGATGTTGGCGGGTACTTGCATTATCCGTATATTTATAATCCCATGGGCGAGTGGATCGGCTGGGTGACGGCGGACCGAAAAGTGTATTCAGTGCATGGTCATTACGTTGGCACGCTGACCAACGAGCCGCGCATCTTGCGGAAGGTCTCCGAAGGTTTCGACCAGCCGCGCCAGGCGCCGCCGCCCAAGCCGCCGACGGTGCGGGCGCCGGCGACCAACCCGCTGGCGCCGATGATGGCTGAGCTGACCCAGGGAACCATCGACGTGCTGGAAGACGCCCCCGAGTTGATGCCCTGCCTGGACGCCGGCGAACTGCGCGAGGACATGGATTGATGAGCGAAACGCCTGCTCTGCCTCCCCAAGAACAGCCTGGCGCGGGCAGCGCTGAACCAGAGCAGGCGCCTTTCCGCACGCTGCGAGAATTCATCGACCGGGTGACCGGCCGCGATAAGTGGAAGCCGCTGCCGGAGGACGCCGGCGTTGCCGAGGTGATGCCCTTCCCATTCCTGGCGCTGGTAGGGCAGCGTGAGATGAAGATTGCCCTGCTGATTGCGCTGGTGAATCCGGCGGTGGGCGGGGTGCTGCTCATCGGTCCACGCGGCACCGGCAAGACGACCGCCGTGCGCAGCCTGACCGACTTGCTGCCGCAGATACCGCGCAGCCTGTGCTATTATGGCTGCCTGCCGGAAGATATCGAAGCCGGCGGCATGGATGCCGTCTGCCCGGAATGCGCCAAAAAGTACGCCATGGGCGAGCCTTTGACCAGGATGGATCAGGTGCGCCTGGTGGAACTGCCCTTGAATGCCACGCTGGATGACGTGGTTGGCAGCCTGGATGAGCGTTCTGCCGCCCAGGAGCGCTTCAAGGTGCGCCGCGGCATCCTCTCGCAGGCTGACCGTAACCTGCTTTATATCGATGAGGTCAACCTGCTCTCGGATGAGGTGGTGGATGCCATCCTGGATGCCGCTGCCCAGGGGTCCTATACCCTGCGCCGCGGCGGCGTATCTGCCACTTACCGTTCCCGCTTTGTGCTCATCGGCTCGATGAACCCGGAGGAAGGCAGGCTGCGCCCGCAAATCATGGACCGCTTTGGTTTGCGGGTGGTGGTGCATGGCTTGAGCGAACCGCAGGATCGGCTGGAGGCGTACCGCCGGGTGCTGGCATATCAAAGGAACCCGCGCCAGGTGGCTTATTCCTACGCTGAGGAGATTGTGCGGGTGCAGGAGGAAATCCAGAGGCTGCGCGACACGATTCACCAGGTGGCGCTGCCCGATGAGGTTGCAAAGCACGGCTTGGAGCTGGTGCAGCGCTTGAAGGTCGATTCCCTGCGGGCTGAGATCACCCTGTTCGAGGCTGCCCGCGCCTATGCCGCCCTGGATGGTCGCTATGAAGCTGCCCTGGAGGATGTGCTCAGCGTGGCGCCGATGGCGCTGCGCATGCGCCGTTCGGTTTTCATGGAAAGCTTTTTCACCCAACAAGCGGTCGAGGAGCAAGAGCTGGCAGACCTGCTCGATCAGGCAAGGCAAAATCCGACCGGTTGATTCGATTCCTTAGACAGGAAGGTGACCATGAACAAGCGTCAAAGGCTGGAGACTTGCTTGGGCGGCGGCATTCCCGACCGACCTCCGGTTGCCTTGTGGCGGCATTTCCCGGTGGACGATCAAACGCCGGAGGGGCTTGCCCAGGCGACGGTGGACTTTCAGCGCCTCTTCGACTTCGACTTTGTCAAGGTCACGCCCGCCTCTTCGTTCTGCCTGAAGGATTGGGGGGTGGATGATGAATGGCAGGGCAGCAGCGAGGGCACGCGCGTTTACACGCGGCGGGTGATTCAGGCGCCCGAAGATTGGGAAAGCCTGACCGCCCTCGATCCTTACCAGGGACGGTTGGGCGATCAGCTTGCCTGCCTGCGCCTGCTGGCGGAGGCTTTCTCAAGCTGGGAAGACTCCCCGCCGGTATTGCAGACGATCTTCAGCCCGCTCTCGCAGGCGAAGAACCTGGCAGGCGGCGATGCCCTGCTGGTTCACCTGCGCAAATATCCCGATGCCGTCCACGCCGGGTTGAAGGTCATCATGGAAAGCACCTGCCGGTTCATCGAAGCCGCCCAGAGCGCAGGAATTGACGGCATCTTTTACGCCGTGCAGCATGCCAGTTATGACCTGCTGTCTGAAGCAGAATTCCTGGCTTTCGGCAAGGCTTTTGACCTCCCCATCCTGCAGACCGCCGAGAAGCTGTGGCTGAACATGGCGCACCTGCACGGCGAAAACGTGATGTTCCACCTGCTTGCTGATTACCCCGTGCCCATTCTCAACTGGCATGACCGCGATACCTATCCTTCGCTGGCTGAAGCGCAGGCGCTCTTCCCCGGCGTGGTTTGCGGCGGTTTACAGCGGGAAAGGACGATGGCGCTGGGCGCCTCGCTGCAGGTGACGGCTGAGGCGCGCGATGCCATCCAGGCGACCGGCGGCAGGCGCTTCATCCTGGGGACCGGCTGCGTGCTGCCGATCATTGCGCCCGCCGGCAACATCCGCGCGGCGCGCCGGAGCGTCGAATTGTGAGCGGTTTGCGGGTGATTGGCGGCAAGGCGCGCAGCCGCCGGTTGCGCAGCGTCCCCGGCGATACCACCCGCCCGATCACTGACCGGGTGAAAGAGGCGCTTTTCAACATCCTGGGTGCCGACATCCAGGGCGCCAGTTTCCTGGATTTGTTCGCCGGGTCGGGCAGCGTGGGCATCGAAGCGCTCAGCCGCGGGGCAGCGCACGTCTTGTTCGTCGACCTCAACCCCGAGCCGGTGAAGGTCATCCGCCACAACCTGCGCCTCACCGATTTGGAAACCGGCGCCGAGGTGCGCCGCGCAGACGCCCTGGCGCTGCTCGCAGGTCCTGCGCCGCGCCGCTTCGAATATGTCTATATCGCTCCGCCGCAGTACCAGGGCTTGTGGAAACAGGCGCTGTTGAGGCTGGACGCCAACCCTGCCTGGCTGGCGGATGACGCCTGGGTGATTGTGCAGATTCACCCGGTCGAATATGAAGACCTGCGGACGGGCGAGGCGCTGCGCTGCCTGCAGCAGTTCGACCGGCGCGATTACGGCAGCACGCTGCTCGTCTTCTACGAGCGCCTCCCTGCAGGACCGACAGATTGAGGGCATTTCTCCGCCAGAAAGGATCGGTGGTATGAGCATCTCCATTGACCCCGTTGCAGTAATCCGCCAGGCGTTTCCCGAAATATCGCACTCCGAAGCGGTTGAGCTGGTTGCGCTGGGCGCCATCCGCGCCTACCCGGCAAAGACCATGCTCTGCGCCGAAGGCGCCGTCGAGAAAGTCTTTTACATCCTGTTGGAAGGCGAAGTGCGCGTCACCAAGGTCATCAACGAGGCGGAAAACCGCTTCCTGGCGGACCTGACGCCGGGGGCGTTCTTTGGCGAGATGGCGCTCATCCACGAAGCGCCGCGCACCGCCTCAGTAGTCACGCGGACGCCGGCAACCGTGCTGGAAATCGAAAAAGACGATTTCGATGCGCTGGTCAAGCGCAACAGCAGCGTTTCGATGGCGATGGTCAAGGAGGTCAGCCGCCGGCTGCGGGAGAACAACGACCTGGCAGTCGAGCACCTGCGCCTGAAAGCCGGGGAGCTGGCTGCCGCCTACCAGCGGCTGGCGGAGGTCGAATTTGCCAAGTCGGAGTTCCTGACGGTGGTGGCGCATGAATTGCGCACCCCGCTGACGGTCGCCAGCGGTTTCCTCGAAATGGTGCAATCCAACAAGCTGCAGGGCGAAGCGCAGCAGAGCGCGCTGCGCACCGTATCCGATAACCTGCAGCAGATCATCTCGCTGGTGAACGACATCCTGTTCCTGCAGGAGATGGATTTCATCCTCAGCGACTTTCACCCGACGGATATCGGCGGGCTGGCGGCGGCTGTGGTCGAGCGCCAGCGGGAAAGGGCAACGCAGAACCAGGTGGGCTTGCAGTTGAACATCGCCCCCAGCCTGCCGCTGGTCAACGCCGACCCCCGCAGCCTGGAGCGGGCAATGGCTGCCGTGCTGGATAACGCCATCAAGTTCAGCCCCGATGGCGGCGATGTGCTGGTGAACGTGGGTTATGATGACGCTGCCGTCTTTGTGGAGATCAGCGACCACGGCGTGGGCATTCCGCCCGAGGCGCTGCCGCGGGTGTTCGACCGCTTCTTTCACCTGGAGGAGGTGGGCGGTCGCCTGTTCCGCGGGGTGGGGCTGGGCTTGTCCATCGCCCGCCAGGCGGTGAAAGTCCACCAGGGGGAGATTGCCGTCCAGAGCGAGCTGGGCAAGGGAAGCGCCTTTACCATCCGCCTGCCGCGCGCCCAGCCAGCCGCCTGAGTTTGCAACCTCACAAATTCAACCAGAGCTTCGTGGCGCGGGCTAACTCAGAAAGCGGGCTGATGCGCACCGTGCAGGTGGGCAGCGAGTCGAGGAACAGCTTGCCGTAGCGCTTGGTCAGCACGCGCTTGTCCAGGATTGCCACCACGCCCCGGTCAGACTGGGTGCGGATGAGCCTGCCGAAGCCCTGGCGGAAGCGCAGGATGGCTTCGGGCAGCGAATACTGGTTGAAGGGGTCTTCGAAAGTCTCTGAGCGGGCGGCGATGATCGGGTCGGAGGGCACATCGAAGGGCAGCTTGGCGATGACCAGCACCGAGAGCGCTTCGCCGGGGACGTCCACGCCTTCCCAAAAGGCGCGCGTGCCCAGCAGCACTGCCCGTTCGTCGCTGCGAAAACTCTCCAACAGGGTATGCGGCGAAGCGCCGTCGCCCTGTTCATACACGCGGATTTCATGCCGGGCGAGCAGCGGCGTCAGCGACTGCGACGTGCGCTTGAGCTGGTCGTAGGAGGTGAACAGCACCAACATGCGTCCGCCGGTCACCTTGCTGATCTCCAGGATGCTGTGTTCCAGGGCGCGCTGGTGCCCGTGGCGGTCGGACGGTTCGGGGATGTCGTTGGCGATGAAGATGAGGGCGGAGGATTCGTAATCGAAGGGCGAACCGAGCATCACCTCGTCCGCCTCCTCGGCGTACAGCCTGGAGCGCAGGTAATCGAATTCGCTGGCGGCGGTCAGCGTGGCGGAGGTGAGGATGACGCAGGACTTTTCATGCCACAGGTACTTTTGCATCAGCGGACCGATGTGCAGCGGCGCGGTGTTCAGCGAGATGCGCCGCCCGTTCGGGCTCAATTCAATCCAGTAAATCGTCGCCGAGTTGGGTTCGAAGACCATCCCGTTGAGGTTCTGGTAGATTTCGCTCAGCCGCCGGAAGAGCGTGCTCAGGCTGCTGAACACATCTTCGCTCTCTTCTTTGGCTTCGAAGACGTCCATCAGTTCGGTAAAGGAGGCAATCAGCTTGCCCAGCGTTTCCAGCAGCCCATGCAGAGGTTTCTCGACAGAATCCCAGGCGATTTCGACGTTTGCCCAGGCAGGCAGGGTGCGGGTGGCGGGGGTGATGCGCGCCTGGTGGGCGTAGCTGCCCACGGGCTGTCCCTCGCGCTGCTCGAACAGGAAGTGATCGATCGCCTCGAAGAAATCCCGAATCAGCTCCTGAAAATGGAAGGAAAAGGTGATCGCCTGCTGGATGAGGTAGTCGAAGGCGGCAAAGTCGTTCGGCGGCAGCATGGAGGCGGTGAAGTCCAGGATTTTTTTCAAGGCGCCGCTGGCAGCGCCGCCCAGCTCGTGAATCGTGCGCTCGATATCCACCTGGCTGACCGTGAAGGAGAGCGCGTTGGTGGTGGCGTCTTCCAGGTGATGGGCTTCGTCCACCACCAGGTACTGGTAATCCGGCAGGACGCGGTTTCCAGTGGCAATATCTGCCAGCAAGAGGGCATGGTTGACGATCAGCAGATGGGCGCTTTGCGCCGCCTGGTGCGCCCGGTAGTACGGGCAGGCGCCGCCGGTGCGCTTGATGCAGGTTTCGGTCGTGCAGCCCTCGTCCTCCGCCGAGAGCCTCATCCATGCCTCGCGCTCTGCGGGACCGTTCAGGTTGATCTCGCCGCGGTCGCCGCTGGTCGTCTGCTGCAGCCAGACCAGCACCTTTGCCAGCACGCGCATTTCGTCGGCGGTTTCGGGACCACGCCGGCGCAGGTTTTCCAGCCGCCGCGGGCAAAGGTAATTGGCGCGCCCCTTGATGACCGCCGCCCGCAGGTCGATGCCCAGCGCGGCGCGCAGGTCGGGAATATCCTTGTTGATCAACTGGTCTTGCAGGTTGATGGTGTTGGTCGAGATCACCACGCGGGTGTTGTTCTGCAGCGCCCACAGCGCGGCGGGAATCAGGTAAGCCATGCTCTTTCCGGTGCCGGTGCCGGCTTCGACCATCAAATGGCGGCTCTGCGAAAACGCCTCGGTCACGGCGCGCAGCATGGCAACCTGCTGCGGGCGGTATTCGTAGTTCGGGAAGTAGTGGGCGAAGACGCCGCCCTGCTCCAGGATGGCAGCCACTTCATCCACGTCGAGGGCGTACAGCGTGGGGTTGGGGGTCAATTCGGGGATGTTGCGGCTTTCATAGCCCTCGAAGAGCGGACCGGACAAGCCCCCGCGCGCCTGGCGGGCTGAAACGGTCTCTTTGGAGCGCGAGCGCAGAATCTCGTAGAAGGTGGCTGCGCCTGCCCACTCCACCCTGTCCGAATGATGGACGATCTCCGCCAGGAGCTGCAGCGGCAATTCCTGCGCCATCTCATACAGCCGCAGGAAAATCCCGCGGGTGACGCGGGCGTCATCCAGGGCGCGGTGGGTGGCGGGCAGGGGGATATTGAGAAGCTGCCCCAGGGCGCCTAGGTTGTAGCGGCTGGCTGTCGGCAGCAGCACAGCAGCCAGCTCATAAGTATCCAGGGGGGCGTTGTTGGTCAGCACGCGGTAGCGCCGCAGGAAGCCCAGGTCGAAGCGCACGTTGTGACCCAGGACGGGCAAGTCCTGGACGAACGCCGCCAGGCTCGGCAGCACCTCGCGGATGTTTGGCGCCGTGCGCACCATCTGGTCAGTGATGCCGGTGAGCTGGGTGATGTAGGGCGGCACGGGGCGACCCGGGTTGATGAGCTGCGAAAATTCCGCCTCCACCCGGTTGCCGCGAAAGCGCACTGCGCCGATTTCCAGGATGGCATCTGACTGTGCATCCAGACCGGTCGTTTCGATGTCCAGGGCGACGATTGTTTCCACGGGAGGGATTATATCAGAGGGAAAGCCGCCAGCCGCCAGCAACCGGCTGCCAGCGGGATGACCGCTGGTACCACAGGCTGGCAGCAGGTATGGCGGGCGTCACCGCCGCAGCAGCGGCAAGAATAGGCGCTTGAACCCGCCCGGCAGCCAGTATTCATCGGCGCCCAGGTCAGCCTGCAAGGGCAGGCGGAGGTCGCCGTCGATGTCGGTAGAGAGCGAGGGGCTGACCGCCTGGTCGATGGCAGCCGAGCCGATGCGCAGGTGATAATCGCCGCCGGCTGGGTCAACGAAGCGCGGATCGCCGTTCCGTTCCTGGGCAACGGACAAGTTCCCTGCGCCGTTGCTGCCGTTGCCCCACCACAGCACGCCGTTCAGCGTTGCCAGGTTTTGTTGAGCGGCGCTGACCTGCACGCCAACCGTCTGCGAGACGATGATGGCGTTGTAAATCAGCGGCAGCGCAGGCGTCGTTTCGCCGACGAGGTAGATGCCCTGTCCCGCGCCGCCGGTGTTGTTGGCAAAGGTATTGTGGTTCAAGGTCGGGCTGCCGCCCGCAATGGTCAGTCCGGAGCCGTTGAGCACAGACCCGGCGACGGCGTTATCGGCGATGATGTTGTTTTCCACTTGCGCGCTGCTGCGCGAGAGGTGCACCCCGCCGCCGCCCGAGGCGTTTTGGCTGCCGTTGGCGGCGTTGCGCAGGATGGTGTTGGCTTCCAGCCTGAGCGATTCGCCGCTGGCAAAGACGCCCCCGCCGCGCCCGCCGCTGGCGCTGTAGGCAAGGTTGCCGATCACCCAGTTGTTATTGAAGAGAATCCCCCCGCCTGGCTTCAGATAAGCGCCTCCGCCGCTGCCTTCGCCGGCGCTGCCCTGCGCCAGGTTATCCAGGATGCGGTTATTTGCCAGCAGCGCCTTGCCCGCAACGTACATCCCGCCGCCGTTGCCGTTGGTCATGGCGCCGCCCTGGTATCCCGCCCGGTTGCCGGCGATGAGGTTGTGTGTGACCGTGATGTTCGCCGAGGCGAAGATGCCCCCGCCGTTGAGGGCGCTGTCATTCAGCCGGATGGTGTTGCTGTAAATGACGGCGCTCACCGCCAGGCTGTTCGCTGCGCCGTCCAGGATGTGCACGCCGCCGCCATTGCCGCCTGCGGCGTTGCCTTCGATGAGGGTGTCGTAGAGGGATAAGCTCATTGTGCCGGTATAGCCGTCGGTGATGTCCAGCAGCGAGATGCCGCCCCCTGGAACGGCTGAGCCGGTCACGTTCCCGCGGATGATGCTGCCGGTGATGATCACCTGGCTGGCGCCGCCGACCAGCAAACCCCCGCCGCCAAAGCCGAGGCTGTCCCAGTTGGCGCGGTTTTCCAATATCTGGCTGTCCTGGATGACCGCCTGCGAGTTCAGGATGCGCAGCCCGCCGCCAGAACCGGCGATGTTGCCCTGGATGATGGTCTGATTCAGGGTCAGCGCGCCCTGGTCGATGTAAATGCCGCCGCCCAGTTCGATCTCCGGCGCCGTGTTGGCAGTCACCTGGCAGCGCCGCAGCGTGACCGAAGCGCCTTCGGCGTACACGCCGGCGCCGCTTTCCAAGCCAAAGCCCAGCCCGGCAGTGTTGCCGTTGACCAGCCGCAGCCCCTCGATCACGGCAGCGACCCCTGGCAGGACGACCATCACCCGCCCTTTGCCCTGGGCGTCGATAACGGTGACGTTGGCTTCTGGATCGGGCGTTGTCCAGTTGGCGGGGGTGTAACCGCCCCGCAGCGTCAGGGATTTATCCAGCAGGACGGCTTCGGCGGCGTTACGCGGGATGGGATACGTCCCGGCGGCGATACGGATTTCATCGCCGCTCAGCGAAAACTTCACCGCCTGTTGAATATCGCTGTAACAGGGCGCTGCGCCGCCGCAATTTCCGCCTGGCGCCACGTAGCGAATCTCTGGCGCGCCCAGGGCTGCGCCGGGGTTGAGCGCTATCAGCCAGGCTCCAGCCAGCAACAAAGGGATGAACAATGACAGGATGACCCAGGGGATGCGCCGCAGGTTCATGATTGCCTCCTACTCTAATTTTACTCCGATTGGCGCGATTGCCTTATAATCGCCTTATGCCTGCCAATTCCCGCAAGCTCACCTGGCGCATCCTGCCCTCTCTGCGCCTCCCCGCCTGGCTGACGGCGGCTCGGAAGCAGGCGCTGCGGCGGCTGGTCAACCCCTTGACCGGCAGCCTGGTTGTCTTTGCCGTCGTCCTGGCGCTGCTCACGCGGGAAAGCCTGCATGCCAACCAGGGGCGCCTGGTGTACGCCCTGGACGACGGCTATATCCACATGGCGGTCGCCAAGAACCTGGCGCAGCATGGCGTTTGGGGCGCTGACCGATATGGGTTTGCCGCCGCCAGCTCGGCGCCGCTGTGGACTCTGTTCCTGGCGGCGGTCTATGCGGTCTTTGGGCTGAGCGAGGCGGCGCCTTTTACCCTGAACATTTTGTTTGCGGCGCTCACTTTGGGGATGGGATGGGCAGCGCTGCGGGCGGCGCGGGTGGAAGGCTGGCTGGCGTTCCTCCTGCTGCTGGCGGTCGTCGGCGCTGGCGCGCTGCCGCTGCTGGTCTTCGTGGGCATGGAGCATGCACTGCAGGTCTTCTTGAACCTGCTGTTCCTGTACGGGTTTGGCAGGCTGGCAGGCGGGGAAGATAGCGGCAAGGCGGCGTGGAGGCGGCTGTGCCTGCTGGCGGCGTTGGCGGTGGGCGTCCGCTATGAAGGCGTTTTCCTGGTCGCAGCAGGCAGCCTGATTCTGGCGTTGCGCAAGCGCTTTGGCGAAGCGCTGGGGCTGCTTTTAGCGGGATGTTTGCCCATCCTCGCTTTCGGTCTTTTTTCGCTGTCGCAGGGTGGTTTGTTCCTGCCCAATACGATTTTGCTCAAGGGCGTTGCGCCGGCGGTGGGTGAGATGCGGCGCAGCCTGGCGGCGTTAATCGAGCAGCGCTGGAACACCAGCCGCGACAGCCTGGAACTGGCGCAGCTCAGTTTGGCAATTCTGGCGGCGTTGCTGCTGCGCAGCCGCGGCAGGTGGGACTGGCTGGCTGCCGCCAACCTGGCGTACCTGCCGACCAGCCTGCTGCAAACGTTTTTCATTGGCAATAATTATTTCTACCGTTACGAAGCCAACCTGGTGTGCGCCGGGATTATTTTGAGCGCCGCCGCCCTGCGGGAGCTGTTCCGGCGGAGGCGTGAGTTATTTCCCAATGGCAGGTTTTGGTGGCTTTATGTCATTGTCCTGGGGGTCTTTGCCTGGAAGCCCATCCCTCACTTGTGGCAGCGGGCGCAGGAATCGCTGGAAAAGATCGTCCCGGCGACGACGAACATCTATGAACAACAATACCAGATGGGGTTGTTCCTGCGCCAGTTCTACCAGGGCAAAACCATTGCCGCCAACGACATCGGCGCCATCAATTACCTGGCGGACATCCGCACGGTCGATTTATACGGGCTTTCCACCCAGGCGGTGGCGGACTTGAAACTGGCGCGCCGCTACGACCGGCAGGCAATCGCCCGGCTGGCGCAGGAGCAGGGGGTGGATATCGCCATGGTGTACGATCACTGGTATGACGAATACGGCGGGCTACCGCGCCAGTGGCTCAAGGCGGGTGAATGGAAGATCAGCCACAACGTGGTGTGCGGCGGCGATGTCGTATCCTTCTACGCCGTGCGTCAGGCGGAAGCGCCGGCGCTGCGGGCGAACCTGCGCGCGTTTTCGGCGCAGCTTCCCAGCAGCGTGGCTCAATTCCTGAGATAACTCTGCCGCAAAAGCCGCTCCTGCCTAGGTCAGGCGGATATCCAGCAGCTTGCAGCCTTGCGTTTCGACGATCTTTTGAACCTGCTCCTGGTCAAGGTTGGCTACTTTGAAGGTGATGGTGCGCGTGGACGGGTCTTCGCCGGCGAATTGACCGAAAGCGATGAAGTTGCCGCCCTGGTCAGCCACCTCTTTGGTGATTCTTGCCAGTTGCCCTGGTTTTTCTTCGATCAAGAAGGTGGCGCGCACGCCCTTTTCGCGGGCGCCCATCAGCTCCAGGAAGATGCGGAAGAGGTTGGTCTCGGTGATAATGCCGACCACCTTGTCGCCGCGCATCACCGGCAAGCCGCCGATCTTGTTGTCCACCATGATTCGGGCGGCTTCTTCGATGGGCGTGTCTTCGGTCACCGTGAGCACCTTCTTCGCCATCACGTCTTTGACGGTGATCTTCGAGATCAGGTAATTCAGCTCCCACACGCTCAGCGAAGTGGCTGGCGAGGGGGAGGCGTTCAGCAAATCTTTATCGGATACGATTCCAACCAGCTTGCCGTCCTGGATGACCGGCAGGCGGCGGATGTGTTCTCTTTTCATCAGGTTGATGGCTTCGTTGATGGGCAGGTCCGGCGGGACACTGATCACCGGTTTAGACATTCTTTCTCCGACGAGCATAGTTCCTCCTGGGGGTAAAATTCCGCTATAACACCCATTTTATCGTAAGTTGACCGCCTTAGAACAGGTTCTTCAAAAAAGTGGACCCTGCGCTGGCGAAGATGAGCATCTTGACCGTCTCACCCAGCCAGCAGAAGAGCAGGAACTTGGGCATGGGCATTTTCAGCGCGCCGGCGGCGGCGCCCCCCAGGTCGAAGAACGGGTTGGGGATGGCGGAAAGGACAAAGATGGTCAGAGGACCATTTTTACGCATCCAGCCGGACAGCCGTTCGTACACCCGGGCGTGTTCGATCACCGCCTGGCTGCTGAAGCCCGCCATGTAGCCGGTGATCTCTCCCAGCGCCGCGCCGGCGCCGGCTGCCAGGGCAACGCCAAGAGGATTGAACACCGCACCCATGGTGAAGACGACCGCAACGCCTGGCGCCGGCAGGATGATGGTGGCGTAAGCCATGAAAGCCAGCAGGAAGATGCCCGGGTAGCCATAGAGGGCTAGCTTTTCAGCCTGGTCGCGGATGCTGTAAATGTAAACGCTGATGGCAATCACTGCCACCAGCGCCAGGATGCGGGCGATGGTCAAACCGGCGCCGCGCTTCATGTTTCCTGGATGGTAATTCGGTGAATCTTGACGCCGGGATATTCCGGTTTTGCCGGGTCGCGCGGCGGAATTGACAGCACGACCTCCATGCCTTCGATCACCTGCCCAAAGATGCTGTGTTTGTTATCCAGCCAGGGGGTGGGGACGTGGGTGATGAAGAACTGTGAGCCGTTGGTGTTCCTGCCGGCGTTTGCCATCGAAAGCACGCCGGGTTTGTCATGCCGCAGGGTGGGATGAAATTCATCCTCAAAGTCATAGCCAGGACCGCCGCGTCCTGTGCCGGTGGGGTCGCCTCCCTGCGCCATGAAGTCGCTGATCACGCGGTGGAAGATCGTCCCTTCGTAGAAGCCTTGCCGCGCCAGGAAGACGAAATTGTTGACCGTCTTGGGGGCTTTATCGGCAAAGAGGGCAACGGTGAAATTGCCCTTGTCGGTCTCGAAGACCGCAGTGTACTTTTTCTTGGGGTCGATCTGCATGGCAGGAGGGGTGTTCCAGCGTAGTTGTGGCACGGTTAGGGTTCCTTTCGTTGTGGGAGGGTTAAGAGAAGTTATTCTTTCGCTCGGCGAGCAGCGACTGGATGCGGGCGATGATGATCTCCATGGCGACCGTGTTCAAGCCGCCTTCGGGGATGATGATATCGGCATAGCGCTTGGATGGCTCGACGAATTCCAGGTGCATGGGGCGCACCGTCGCCAGGTATTGACGGATGACCGAGTTGCTGCTGCGCCCGCGCTCGTTGATGTCCCGCTCGAGGCGGCGGATGAAGCGGATATCGGCGTCCGTATCGACGAAAATCTTGATGTCGAACAGGTTGCGCAGTTCCGGCTCCGTGAAGATCAAGATGCCTTCGATCAGGATGATGGGGCGCGGCTCGATGTGCACGGTCAGGTGGGTGCGGGTGTGCGTCTTGAAGTCATAGATGGGCAGTTCGATGGGCTGGTATTGTTTCAACAGGCGGATATGCTGGACGAGCAGTTCGGTTTCCAGCGAGTTCGGATGGTCGAAGTTGACTTCCTGTCGTTGCGGCAGCGGCAAGTCGCTCAGGTCGCGGTAATAGGCGTCGTGGGGCAAGATGGCAATGTGCTCGGCGCCCACCCGTTCCAGGATTGTTTGAGCGACGGTGGTCTTGCCTGAGCCAGACCCGCCGGCGATGCCAATCACAAGTGGGGGTGTACGAGACATGATAAAAGCATTATACTGGAAAAAATAGAGCCACCGAAGGGAATCGAACCCTTGACCGGGCGTTTACGAAACGTCTGCTCTGCCGACTGAGCTACGGTGGCGGTGTTTTCCTGGCGCAATTGAAAAATCGCCGGGATGAGATTATACCAGCAGAAAAAGTGTACTGACAAGGAATTTTAACGATGCAGCCCATTAATATTGCCATGATCTCATATCACACCTGTCCCCTGGCGATGCTGGGGGGCAAGGACACGGGCGGAATGAACGTTTACGTGCGGGAAGTGACCCGCAAGCTGGGCGAGATGGGGCTTCACGTGGACGTTTTCACTCGTTCGCAGGACGAGCACGTGCCGCACGTGCTGCACGACCTGGGATATGGCAACCGCGTGGTGCATGTGCCGGCAGGACCGGAAGTTCCCCTGCCCAAGGTAGAGCTGGCGACCTTCCTCCCGCAGTTCGTCGTGGGCATCCAGGGTTTTGCCGCGGCTAAAGGCATTCATTATGACCTGATTCACAGCCATTATTGGATGTCGGGGATTGCCGCCTTGCAGTTGAAGGCAGCCTGGAATGCGCCGGTCGTGCACATGTTCCACACCCTGGGTCTGATGAAGAACCGGGTGGCGCAGTCGCCCGCCGAGATGGAAGGCGAATACCGCATCAACGGTGAGCACAAGGTCATTGGCGGGGTGGACCGCATCATTGCCGCAACCCCGGCAGAGCTTTCGCAGCTCCAATTCCTCTACCACGCCGATGTGCGCAAGGCGACGGTGATTCCTCCAGGGGTGGACCTTTGTCATTTTTACCCCATCCCCGTCGATGAAGCCAAGGAATACATCGGCGTCCCGCCGTGCAATGATATGGTGTTGTTCGTCGGCAGGATCGAACCGTTGAAAGGGTTGGAGACGCTTTTCAAAGCCATTGCTCTGCTGCGCAAGGACAGCGCCTGGCAGCGGCATCCCTTCTGCCTTTCGGTGATCGGAGGTGAGCCTTCTGCCTCGCCCGAAACGATTTCTGCTGAAATGGCGCGGCTGATTGCCGTCCGCGATCAGTACGGCTTGAACGACCTGGTCACCTTCCTGGGAAAGCGCAGCCAGGAGACGCTGCCCTATTACTACTCGGCTGCGCAAGTGGTGGTGGTACCTTCATATTACGAATCGTTTGGCATGGTAGCGCTGGAGGCGATGGCGTGCGGTACGCCGGTGGTGGCGTCGCAGGTGGGGGGACTGGCGTTCCTGGTCAAGGACGGCGTCACCGGTTTTACCGTGCCGGTGGACGACCCGGAGATGCTCGCCCGCCGGTTGAGCAGCCTTTTGGGCGACCCGCAACTGCGCCAAGAGATGGGCAGGCGGGCGCACGAGGCTGCCCAGAATTATGGCTGGGAGCGCATTGTCGGGCGCATCGTCCAGGTTTATGAAGAACTGCTGGCAGGCTCCAGGCGCCAGCCGCTTCAAACAAGCGGGCAGGAACTGGTCTGAAGCAGGACAACGATGGCGGGTTGCATCAAAAAAGCCCTGTCTCACGACAGGGCTTTCTCGTTGCTGTAAGCAGTGCGATTTAGGTCGCCAGACCGGAAATAATGCGGCTGAAGACATTCGAAATCTGGCTGCCAACCAGCGCCAGGACGATAATCAGTACGACAGCGACCAAAACGATGATCAACGCATACTCTACCATGCCCTGGCCTTTTTCCTTCAATGAGAACAACATGGGAACCTCCTTTTGAACTTTAATGATTGAAAAATATTTCATCCTACGCTAATCATTATAGCATAATTTTCGAGATGTCAAGCCCTTCTTTTCAAAAATGTCAGCCGTTCAGGCTTCTGCAAATTGATTCAGAATGTGGGCGATATGGCGCGCGCCCAGCAGGAAGTCGGAAATGCGGATGTGCTCATCGGGGGCGTGGACGCGGTTATCCCAATAGCCGATGCCGGCGTCGATCACCGAAATACCCAGCGGGCGGGCAAAGGCATACGCCGGGCTGCTGCCGCCGGAGATGGGAATCATGCGGTAAGGCTTCTGGTACACCTGCTCGCCGGCGCGCTTTGCCAGTTGCACCAGCGGGTCATCCGGCGACGTTTTGGAGGGGAACATCGAACCCAGCTTTTCGACGCGCACATCGCTGAAGCCCTGCTCATCCAGGTGGCGGCGCAGCTTTGCCAGCAGGTCGTCTGGATCCTGGTTGGGCACCAGTCGGAAATCCACCTTGGCGGAGGCAACGTGCGGGATGACCGTCTTGACGCCCGGTCCCTGGTAGCCGGCGGTGAAGCCGGCGATGTTGCAGGTGTTGTTGAAGAGCGCCTTGCGCCGTTCCAGACCGCTCAGGTTGTTGACGAACGCCTGGATGCCGTACACCCGCCGCGCCACCTCGTCATCATCGGGCAGTTCAGCCAGCAGGGCGATCTCCTGCGGGGTCGGCGGGACAGCATGTTCCGTGAAGCCCGGGATGAGGATGCGCTCATCTGGACCTTTGAGCGTCGCCAGGGCGCGCAGCAGCCGCCAGGCGGCGTTGGGCAGGATGTTTGCCTGACCAGAATGAGCGTCGCGGCTCATCGTCTCCACGGTCAGCTCGACGTAGAGGATGCCGCGGTAGCCCAGCAGCGTGCCCGGGCAGCCATCGGTATCCACCCCGCCGCTCTCCCAGATGGCGCCATGCGAATGCAGCAGCTCCTTGTGCTCCTGGACGAATTGGGCGATGTTTGGGCTGGCAACTTCTTCTTCGCCTTCGGCGACGAAAACCACGCCGCAGGGCAGCTCGCCGTTGTGGGCGTGACGCACCGCATCCAGCGCTGCCAGGCGCGCCACCAGTTCGCCCTTGTCGTCGCTGACGCCGCGGGCGTAAAGCTTGCCCTCCCGCCTGGAGGGCTGGAAGGGCGGGGTCGTCCACAGTTCCAGCGGTTCGGGCGGCTGAACGTCGTAATGGTTGTAGAAGAGCAGCGTGCGCGGGCTCCTGCCCGCCAGTCGTCCCACCACCACCGGACTGCCCGCCGTGGGGATGATCTGCGCCGTCATGCCGCGCTGTTCGAAGGCGGCTTTCACCAGCGCAGCGCATTCCTGGATGCCCTCCTGGCGCGCCGAAATGCTGGGCTGGGCGCACAACCGTTCCAGTTCCTGCAAATACTTCTCCAGGTTTTCGGTCAGGTAAGTGTCAATGGCGTTCAAGTTTTTCTCCTTTTTTGTATCAGTATCCAGCTTCGATATTGACCGGCTCGGGCAGGTCCTAGCCGCGGGC
>Ga0101944_10002694_pt1 | contig 27615 bp, 18 predicted proteins | sample DewCreD2012metaG_FD_75245 | JGI IMG/M metagenome (GOLD analysis project Ga0101944, IMG submission 75245) | Hot spring sediment bacterial and archeal communities from British Columbia, Canada, to study Microbial Dark Matter (Phase II) - Dewar... ... | reverse complement strand
ACCACCACACGCCCGACCGCACCTCGGGGATCATGGCCTACATCACCTGCTTCGCCAACCTGACCGCCGAAGCGATCGAAAACACCACCGGCCGCCTGCCGGCGGTCCCCGACGACCCGACCTCCGTCCACGTGCGCCTCGGCATCGGCCCCGACGACCCCCAACGCGTCAAGGAAATGGTGGAGTCGCGGCTGGAGGAAGTGCGGGAACGCTACAAGTGACCCGCTCCTTCCCGGACTGCGAAGCGTTGCCTTCCGCCCCCGACCCTCTTCGGCTTCGCCCCGGACGGGATGAAGGCGGTCCAAGGGCATTACGCTCATTCGATCTGCGCACAATCGTTTTTCGCCCGTCCCATGCGGTGCGAAGACGCTGCTGCTCGTGCTTCTGTTGCGGCGGCGCGTCGGCAGGTTAATCTGGGTCTGTTGCGCGCTTCGTTGCGAAACCCGTTCAGGAAGGAATGCAGCACACATGTCGGAAGAGACCCCGCGAGGCAAGGACTTCATACGCGAGATCATCGACGAGGATAACCGCACGGGCAAACATGGCGGCCGCGTCCAGACGCGCTTCCCGCCCGAACCCAACGGTTACCTCCACATCGGGCACGCCAAGTCCATCTGCCTCAACTTCGGCATCGCCCGCGATTACAACGGCAAGTGCAACCTGCGCTTCGACGACACCAACCCGTCGAAGGAAGAGCAGGAATACGTCGACTCGATCATGGCCGACGTGAAGTGGCTCGGCTTCGACTGGGAAGACCGGATGTACTTCGCTTCCGATTACTTCGACCAGCTTTACGCCTGGGCCGAGGAACTGATCAAGAAGGGCAAGGCCTACGTCTGCGACCTGGACGCCGAGCAGATCCGCCAGTACCGCGGCACCGGCGAACAGATCAGGCAGGGCGACAAGATCGTCTCGCTGCCCGGCAAGGACAGCCCGTACCGCAACCGCACGGTCGAGGAGAATCTGGACCTCTTCCGACGCATGCGCGCCGGCGAGTTCCCCGACGGCTCGAAGACGCTCCGCGCCAAGATCGACATGGCCTCGCCCAACATCTACCTGCGCGACCCGGTCATGTACCGCATTCTCCGCGCGCGCCATCATCGTACCGGCGACAAGTGGTGCATCTACCCGACCTACGACTACACGCACGGCCAGAGCGATTCGATCGAGCGGATCACGCATTCGATCTGCACGCTGGAGTTCGAGATCCACCGCCCGCTCTACGACTGGTTCGTGAAGGAACTGGGCATCTTCGCGCCACGGCAGATCGAGTTCGCCCGGCTGAACCTGACCTACACGGTCCTGAGCAAGCGCTACCTGCTGGAACTGGTGACGAACAAGCTCGTCCGCGGTTGGGACGACCCGCGCATGCCGACGATCTCGGGCTTGCGCCGGCGCGGCTTCACGCCGGAAGCGATCCGCAACTTCTGCCAGCTCATCGGCGTCGCGAAGAACGAAAGCACCGTCGATGTGCAACTGCTCGAGCACTGCGTGCGCGAGGACCTGAACAGGCGCTGCCTGCGCAGGATGGCCGTCCTGCGCCCGCTCAAGGTGGTCCTCGAGAACTACCCGGAAGGGCAGGTCGAGGAGTTCGATGCGGTCAACAATCCTGAAGACCCGTCGGCCGGCACGCGGCAGGTGCCCTTCTCCCGCGAGCTGTACATCGAGCAGGAAGATTTCATGGAGAACCCGCCCAAGCAGTTCTTCCGCCTCGCCCCAGGTCGCGAAGTCCGCTTGCGCTACGCCTACTTCGTGAAGTGCACGAACGTCATCAAGGACGCCAACGGCAACGTCGTCGAACTGCGCTGCACGTACGATCCAACCACCCGAGGCGGTGACGCGCCGGACGGCCGCAAGGTCAAGGCGACCTTGCACTGGGTTTCGGCCCGGCATGCCGTCCCCGTGGAAGCGCGCCTCTACGACTACCTCTTCACCAAACCCGATCCGTACGACGCGCCGCCCGGGCAGGACTACAAGGCGAACCTGAACCCGAAGTCGCTGGAGATCGTCACCGCGCAGGCCGAACCGGGGCTGAAGGAGGCGCAGGTCGGCGAACGATTCCAGTTCGAGCGACTCGGCTACTTCTGCGTCGATCCCGACAGCACGCCCGGCCAGCCGGTCCTGAACCGCACCGTCACGCTGAAGGACACGTGGGCCAAGGTGCAGAAGAAGGGCGGATGAGGCGTGGAGGTGACGGCGCAAGGGGCAGAGCGGCGGAGGGATATGACGAACCTGCTTCGTATCCCGGATGGAAGGAGAAGCGCCATGATGTCGGGAACGCGTTCGCGGGCGGTCCTCGTGTTCCTGGGTTGCCTGGGTGCGGCATGGATCGGCCCCGGTTGCTCGTCCCCTTCTCCCCAAGTCAAGGCTGCAGCCCGGCCGGCCGTCGATACGACGGGTCCTTACGTCCTGCTTGCTTCGAAGAAAGCGGCTGTCGCATACGCCGCTGCGATCGCCGAAGCCCGGCAGTTGCATCCCGAGGCCGAATTCCGCGAATTCGATCCCGGCAACCTGCCGGCGATCGAAACCGCGTTGAAGGCCCACCCGCCGCGCTACGCCATGGTCTTCATGCTGCCCGACGAGATCGACGTCAATTTCGGCTGGCGCTGGCTGGGGCTGACGACGCGGCTCGACCCCGATCCGTTCGTCGATCTGCGCACCGGCTTCATCACCGGCGAGCATCCCCATGCGGCCCTGGCGCTGGTGCGACGAATTGCCCAGTTTGCCGCCCACCGGGTCACGCTGCCGTTGCGGACGGTGGATAACCTGGGGCCGAATCCCCAGGCGCCCAAGGGCAGTTGCACGGAGACGAAAGGCAGCTTCATGATCCCCGTCTATGCCGAAGCCACCGAGATGACCACCCTCTCGCACGCGCTTCAAGGCTTCACCGCCGAGAAGATGAAGTTGCTGGAGGACCGGGGTTTCGTGCATTACGGCGGGCATGGCTATCCGGATCGCGTGGTGGACTCGCTGAACGGTCCGTGGGTCCGCAAGATCCGCTTTGCGCCGGGCGTCTTCTTCAACGGCGCCTGTTACACCGGTGTCACGGGGCGCTGGTTCGACATGGATGGACCGAAGATTGCCGCCCGGACCGTCAAGCCGGGCGAGTCCTTCTGTCTGGGCGTGCTGGCCAGCGGACCGGTGGCCTACCTCGCGGCCCTGCATCCGGACCATGGCATCCCCGTCTATCAGGAGATGGAGTTCCTGGCCTTCACCGGCGCGACGCTGGGAGAGGTGATGAAATACACCCACGACGGCGTGGTGCTGGGCGTCGGCGGCAAGCTGCCCGTCTTCGAGGAGTTCGCAGACGGGATGCCGCATCCGGACTGGAAACCGGCCGATTTCATGTTGAAGGGAACCGCCTCGCGCATCCTGTACGGCGACCCGTCGTTGAAGGTGATCCAGCCGTTCGCCGATCCGCCCTTCGAGGTCGTTTGCACCGTACAAGGCCAGGCGCTGCAGGTGACGGCCACCCTCCGGAACCTCAAGCTGAAGAGCACCTTCACCGAAACCTATTACAGCGAGATGTCGCAGACCCGGCAGTTCAACGACCGTGCGCTGGTCACGTGCAAGCTGCCGGACGGATGGACGGCCATCTCCGGCATCGGGTCATTGTCCGCGACCTCGGACGGGCAGGCGTTGAAGGCCAAACTGATCGGCTTCGGCGTCGAACAGGATGGCGGCGACCACCGGCTGCACGTGCTGGTCGATCTGCCGAGCACCGGTTACCAGGATGGACCGTTCCGCAAGGCGGGGGCGAAGGTGGAATTCACGGCAGAGCGGGGTGTGCCGTAGGGCGTCTGAATGACCGATGCTGGCCGCCTGCTCAGTACCGCGCCGCAGAAGTTCCAGACCCATAGCGCAGCGGCTGCGGGCCCGGCTCTTCGTTGCTCGCTCGTCACCGATCTCCTCCGGATAGGCTCCTCGCTCGCGCCTCGATCCGGACCCGCATCCGCGGCGCACGGGGTCAGGAACTTCTGCGGCGCGGTACTCAGGCGTCGGTCGGCGCTTCGATTTCCGTCAGCAGGTCGCGCACCTCCGCTCCATACAGTTCGAAGAGCCGCAGGATCACGTCGCCGATCTTGTTGTTCGGCGTGCTGGCGCCGGCGGTGACGGCAATGACCAGCGGATCCTTGGGCGGCCACCATTTCTCCTCGACGGTCTCCTGACGCTGGCCGACCGGTTGGTGCCGGATCCGCTGGCGGTCCAGCAGGCAGGCCGCATCGTCGACATGGAACGTTGGCACACGGTGCTCCCGGCCCATCTCGGCCAGATGCGCGGTGTTCGAGCTGTTGTAGCCGCCGATGACGATCAGCAGGTCCACAGGAGTCTTCAGCAGTGCCTGCACCGCATCCTGGCGATCCTGCGTGGCCGAGCAGATGGTGTCGAAGGAGCGGAAGCGCGTCCGGGTTTCTTCCTCGCCGTAGGTTCGCACGAAGGATTCGCGCAGGAGGGCCTGGATGGCCAGCGATTCGCCGGAGAGCATCGTGGTCTGGTTGGCCAGTCCGATGCGTTGCAGGTCACGGTCGGGGTCGAATCCGGCACTGATGGCGGGCGGTTTGAACCGCGCCAGGAAGGCTCCAGGCGCGCCGCGCCCTTCGATCCGTTCGCAAACGATGTGTGCCTCGTCCAGATCGCGGACCACGAGGTAGTGGGCTGGCCGGGAACTGCCCGGACCCGTGATCCCATCCGTCTCGCCCGTGGCGCGACTGGACGTGGCGACGGTCTCTTCGTGGTCGAATTTGCCGTGGATGACCGAGGTGAACCCGTCACGGGCGTATTTCTGGACGTTGTTCCAGACATTGACCACCGCGCCGCAGGTGGCATCGACGACCAGCGCGCCTCGCGCCCGGATCCTGCGGACTTCGGGAACCGGCGCACCGAAGGCCGGCAGGAACACCACATCGTCGGCCGCGATGTCGTCGATAGTCATCCCCGAGGCGTGCTGGCCGCCGAGAAACAGAAAACCCATCTCGACGAGTTTCCTGTTGACGAACGGGTTGTGGATGATTTCCGCCGTGATGAATATGCGTTTCTCCGGGAACTTCCGGCGCGTTTCGTACGCCATCTGGACGGCCCGTTCGACGCCGACGCAGAACCCGAACTCCTGCGCGAGCGCGACCGTCAACCCGCCGCGCTGGAAGCGGTATCCGTTCAGGCGCAGAAGGTCGACGAGGCGCGAGGCGTAGGTGGCTTCCAAGACCGGTGCGACTTCCTGGCGCAGGCCGAAGTACTTGCGATGGTAGTTCTGCATGCCGTCCGGGCCTCCGCGAAAGTGGACCCAGCAAGGTTACATTCGCCATGATGATAGTGGAATCGGACGGTTCCGGCAACCGCGTCCGGCCCGGAGGAATCGTGCCGTGCAGCCGGCGTGCCGCCGCGTACAATGGCGCGCGGCTGATCGGGGAACCCGTTTATGTTCGAACGCATTTCTGTCTGGTTGGGCGAGTTGTGGGACCGGCTGCTGAAGGATTACGCCGAGCAGTTCGACGTGGCCTTTTGGTCCCAGGTGGTCCAGCACCTTCTCAGCACGACGGTCATCCTGTCGCTGGCGGTGCTCGGGGTGTTCATCGTCCGCACCCTGACCCGGCGCGCGGCGCGCGTGGGGCGTTACGGCTCGCCCCTGGCGCGGCGGCGCGCGGAGACGGTGGCGTCGCTGGTTTACAGCATCGCCAAGTACGTCATTTACATCAGTTGCGGGATGTGGATCCTGACCTGTTGGGGCGTCGATACGAAATCGTTGATTGTCGGCAGTGCGGTGATCGGCGCCGCGGTGGGTTTCGGTTCGCAGGGCTTGGTCCAGGATGTGATCGTGGGGCTGTCCATTCTGGCCGAGGAACAGCTCGCGGTCGGCGAATACGTGGAGATCTGCGGACGGACGGGCGTGGTCGAGGAGGTGGGGTTGCGGGTCGTCAAGCTTCGGGATCCGCTGGGCGTGCAGCATGTGATCTTCAACCGTACCATAGCCATGGTCAGCAACTACGGCGGCAGTTCGCTGGAGGCGCTGGTCGACGTGAGCGTGGGCGGGCGCGAGGCGATCGATCGCGTACGGGAAACGGTGGTGAAAGCCGGCGCCGAACTGGCCGGCGAACTGCCCTTTTACCTGGGGGTTCCGCACGAAGTGGGGCTGATCGAGAATTCGGTGGGCGAGATCTACCTGCGCTTCCGCGTGCGCATTCTGCCCCAGCGGGACAGCGTGCTCCAGGACCAGCTTCTGCCGCGTCTGCGCAAGGCGCTCGCGCAGGCCAAGCTGACCATCCCCGACGATCGCATCCGCGTGGTCGTGGTGGGCGAGAAGTTCCGGCAGATCGTCGAGCGCGTGGACACCACACAGGCGCTGCGTGCCGTCGAGTGATGCCCGGGGCCGTTACCAGTGGTCGAGAACGGCCTGGGCGATGTTGCGGCCGACACCCTCGATGGCGTTTTTCTTGCCCAGGTCTTCGTACTCGCCCCGCCGCAGGTCGTACACGCCGGACGTGGGACGGCGCAGGTCGCTGGCCACCGTCATGTTCTTGAAGACGTACTTGGCGTCGCGGACGTTGTAGAGCGAGATGTTGGTGACGATGCGGTACTGCATTTCGGCGGGATCGCCATAACGGTCCACCCGCAGTTGCGCGCGTTCGATCTTGATCACGTCGCCTTCCAGCACCAGGTCGGCGCCTTCGCGACCGGCCAGTTGAAGCCTGCCCTGCTGGAGCAGCGTGGTGCGCACCGCCTCGGTGACCTCGAATTCCAGCTTTCGCGTATAATCGTCCATGTACGTCTTGTTGGCGAAGATGGGAACGGCGATGGTCTTGAGATGCTCGGGCATCCGGGTCTTGGAGGTGTAGCAGGCCGGGAGGCCCAGGAGCGCCGCCAGGACCAGTGCCACGGCCACCGCGCTCAGCGCTGCCGAACCTTGAGCAGCTCTTCTTCCGCCTTTTTCGCCCATGGGGTCTCCGGGTAACGGGACTTGATCAGCTCGTAGTACACTTCCGCGGCACGGTAGCGTCCGTTGATGGCGTAGAAACGCGCCTGTTCGAAGCGCTTTTCGGCCATCCGTGACTTGAGCATCCGCTCGTTTTCCTCCAAGGCCGCAAGGTCCAGATCGGCATCGCCGGCCTGCGCATCGTCCTTGGCCTGCGCGATCCGCCGCAGGACCTCCTTGGCTTCCGATTCCGTGTACTCCGGTTTCGGATCCCGCCGCATGATGCAGTAGGCGATGCGGCCATCCGCCTCTCCGCGAAGCTCCGAACCGGCGTAATTGGCCAGCAGCTTCTTGTATTCGTCGATCGCCTGGTCCCACCGCCCCAGCGCCTCTTCGCACTGCCCCAGCCCCAGCAGCGCATCGTCGGCCCAACGGCCCTCGGGATCCTCCTTCAGGACGTGGCCGAAGATCGCTTTGGCTTTCCGCACGCGGCTTTTCAACTGGAACGTGCCGCCTTCGCCCTTGCCTTCCAGGTACCCGCGCGCCAGCGCGACCTCCACCTGCCCCATCAGGTCCAGGTAGGTCGGATGGACGTAGCGGCGGCGCAGCTCTTCCATCTGGTCGCGGCACAACGAGTACTCGCCCGCCGCCAGGTAGTTGCGCGCCGAGGCGATCAGCGCCTCTTCGGCCTCCGCCGACTCGGGATACCGCTCCGCCAGCCGCCGGTACTGGTCCGCGGCCTGAAGGACATCGCCGAGTTCCTCGAACTGCTGGGCCTTCTTCCGCTGCAGGGCCGGCGTGGGCGCCACCGTATCCGAGCCGCGAGGCCACGAGCCCTCGCTGACCCATTCGTCCACGTCGGTCGAGGCCCCGAAGGCCCAGGCGCCTGCCGACAGGGCCAACGCCAGGAATATCCATCTTGTGTACGACATGACCGCCTATTCTGCCCGAGTCGTGCGTCTGTGCAAGTGCCCGCAGAGCGCTCCTGGAAGGATCGTCCGGGACGATGCCTGTCTTGACTCCAGACCGCCGCGCGGCAAGGAGGTGGACGACGAGCGCGGGTCGTTCGAATTATGCGGCGATTCCGAGACATTCAGGAGCAGGGGATCGGGAATGGCGGCTTTTTCAGGAAAGGGCACGACCTGTGTTGTCACCCGTACATGTGACCGTGACCGGAGCGGCCGGGCAGATCGGCTACCAGATCTTGGCCCGGATCGCCTCGGGGCAGATGCTCGGCCCCGAGCAGCCTGTGGTGTTGCGCCTGCTCGAGATCGAACCGGCGATGAAGGCCTTGGAGGGAACCATCATGGAACTCCAGGACTGCGCCTTCCCGCTTTTGCGCGACGTGGTTGCCACCACCGATCCGCGGAAAGCCTTCGACGGCTGCTCCTGGGCCCTGCTGGTCGGCTCCTTCCCTCGTAAAAAAGGAATGGAACGGAACGAACTGATCAAGATCAATGCCGGCATCTTTCAACCCCAGGGGCGCGCCTTGAACGAAGTGGCCGCCTCCGACGTCCGTATCCTGGTGGTCGGAAATCCGTGCAACACCAACGCGCTGATCGCCAAGGCCCATGCGCCGGACATCCCCGATGACCGCTGGTTCGCCATGACCCGCCTGGACGAGAACCGGGCCAAGGAACAGTTGGCGCTCAAGTCCGGCGTGCCGGTCGACCAGGTCACCAACATGACCATCTGGGGCAACCATTCCTCCACGATGTTTCCCGACGCCTGGCATGCCCGCATCGTGGGTCGCCCGGCGCCGGATGTGATCAAGGACGAAGACTGGCTCAGGAACACGTTCATTCCCGAAGTGCAGCAGCGTGGCGCCAAGATCATCGAGGCCCGAGGCGCGTCGAGCGCCGCCAGCGCCGCCAACGCGGCCTTGGACTGCGTGAATTCGCTTCGCAAGCCCTGCCATCCTTCCGATTGGACCTCCGTCGCAGTCTGTTCGCACGGCGAGTACGGGGTGCCCGAGGGACTCTTCTTCAGCTATCCCGTCAAGACCAGCGGGGCCTCGTGGTCCATCGTGGAATGGCTGGAACTCGACGCGTTCGCCAGGGAGAAAATCCGCATTACCACCGAGGAACTGCTGGCGGAGCGCGAGGCCGTCAAGGAGTTGCTCGGCGGCGCCGCATGATGCCGCGCTCCCGATCCCAAGGGGTTCGGGGTTTTCTCCGGGAATCGAATGTCCCCTTCCTCCGCTTGGCCTTCGTGGACCCTTGGTGGACAGACGGCCTCGATCCCGATAGGATAGGCGGCAGGCAGGGTGCGTTGCTGGACCACGGGTCGTGAACTCGCAGGGGATTGGGATGTTCGACGACGAAGAACAGAAGCCGGCCAGAAGCGGCAACAAGTCCAAGGATCGTGAGGAAGGCGGATCCGAGGATGGCGGGGACAGTGGCGCGCCTCGCAGCACGGCCCCCAAATCCAACCGTGCCTTCCTTTTCATCATCCTTGCCGGCATCGCGCTGGTGGTCTTTTTCGGTGCGCGGCCCAGCATGAGCGGGAATACCGAGGAATTGAAGAATTGGTTCGAGTTCCGCCAGAAGGTCGAGGCGGGCGAGGTCAAATCCATCGAAAAAGTGGGGCGCGATTTTTACGGCGAATACGCCTCGACCGTGGTGGTGAAGAACAACGTCAAGGGCTTTCACATCCAGGGCGACGAACGGTTGAGCGAAGAAGACATGAAGTGGCTCTACGCGGCGGCGGAGAAGCATCCGCACCTGACGCTGAATTTCCAGGAGCGGTCGCAGTGGCCGCTGCTGCTGATCAATTTCATCCCCTGGATCATCCTGCTCTTTCTGATCTACTTCTTCTTCATCCGGCAGCTCCGCGGTCCGGGCGGTCCGGGCGGCGTGCTTTCGTTCGGCAAGTCGCGGGCGACGCTGATTACGCGCGACAAGGCCAAGAAGACGTTCAAGGACGTGGCGGGGATCGAGGAGGCGCGCAGCGAAGTCGAGGAACTGGTGGGTTTCCTGAAAAACCCCCGGAAGTTCCAGCGCCTCGGCGGGCGCATTCCCAAGGGCGTGCTGCTGATCGGTCCGCCCGGCACCGGCAAGACGCTGCTGGCCAAGGCGATCGCGGGCGAAGCCAACGTGCCGTTCTATTCGATTTCCGGTTCGGATTTCGTCGAGATGTTTGTCGGCGTGGGCGCTTCGCGCGTGCGCGATCTCTTCCAGCAGGCGCGCGAAAACAGCCCCTGCATCATTTTCCTGGACGAGATCGACGCGGTCGGCCGGCGTCGCGGCACGGGACTGGGCGGCGGCCACGACGAGCGCGAACAGACGCTCAACGAGATCCTGGTCCAGATGGACGGCATGGAGTCCGACGACAAGATCATCGTCATGGCCGCGACCAACCGGCCGGACGTGCTGGATCCCGCGCTGCTTCGCCCCGGCCGCTTCGACCGGCACGTCTACGTCGATCTGCCCGACGTCAAGGGGCGCGAGCAGATCCTGCGGGTGCATGCGCGCAAGGTGAAGATGTCGGACGGCGCCGACCTGTCGGTGCTGGCCAAGACGACGCCCATGTTCAGCGGCGCGGACCTGGAGAACATCATCAACGAGGCGGCCCTGATCGCGGTGATGAAGGACAAGGAGTCCATCGACAACCAGGACCTGGAAGAGGCGCGCGACAAGGTCGTCTGGGGTCGCGAGAAGAAGTCCCGCGTGCTCGACGAGGCGGACCGCTGGGTCACGGCCTACCACGAAGCCGGTCACGCCTTGCTGGGGTACCTGGTCCCCGACGTGGACAAGCCGCACAAGGTGACCATCATCCCGCGCGGACCTTCGTTGGGCGCGACGCACTTCCTGCCCAGCAAGGACGTCTACAACCGGACCAGCAAGGAACTGATCGGCCAGATCAAGGTCGCGTATGGCGGCCGCATTGCCGAGGAAATGTTCATCGGCGACATTTCCACGGGTGCCAAGGGCGACATCGACCAGGCTTCGGCCATCGCGCGCAAGATGGTCTGCGAGTGGGGCATGTCCGACCGACTGGGGCCGATCAAGTACCAGGAGGACGAGGAGACCGTCTTCCTGGGGCGCGAAATCACGAAGACGCAGTTCCATTCGCCGGAGACCCTGCGCCTGATCGACCAGGAAGTACGCAAGATCATCGATGACGCGTACGCGGCGGCGCGCGAGATCATCGAGCGGCACCGCACCGAGATCGAGTGCATCGCGCAGGCGCTGATGGAGTATGAGGTGATCTCGGGAGAGGAACTCGCGGCGCTCGTCAAAGATCGCAAACTGCCCGGCGACCGCAAGCCCATCAAGCAGGTCGCGCCGCGCGTGCAGCGTTCCAAGGACGAGCCGGCGAAACGGGATTCCTCGGGCGAACCGGTCGTGCCCAGCGGCGATGCTTCGCTGCCCAGTCCTTCGCCGGCGTAAACCGGACCGACCAAGCGTTTACGCAACTCGGTCGTGCTTGCTCGCAAACGACTTGTGTTTTATGATAGAATGGGTATGAAGGCACGCACCATGTGCCTTCGCATGGAACTTGTGCAGCCTGAGTACCGCACCGCAGAAGTTCCTGACCCCGTGCGCCGTGGATGCGGGTCCGGAACTTCTGCGGCGCGGTACTGGGCGTTAAGGGGGAGACGTGGCCATGGCTGAAACCCGTCGTTTCCTCGGCGAAATCCTGATGGACATGGGTTGCGTTTCGCAGGACGATATCGACGCGGCCTTGGAACTTCAGATGAAAGGCGACGCCCGGAAGATCGGCGAGATCTTCCAGGCCGAAAACCTCTGTTCTGCCAACGACATCACGGCTGCGCTGGCCGAGCAGTTCGGCATGGAAATGGTGGATCTGGAAGGCCTGGAGATTCCCGAAAACGTCGTGCAAATGGTTTCGGAGACGCTCTGCAAGGACAACCATGTCATGCCGATCGACATGTTCGACGGCGTGTTGACGCTGGCCATTTCCGATCCGCTGGATCTCCACGCGCTCGACAACATCCGCTTCATGACCAACTGCCAGGTGGAGCCGGTGCTGGCGCCGGCCGAATCGATCGACGCGGCCATCCGCAAATACCACGGCGGGGCGGAAGAGGATTACAAGGCCAAGCTGGGCGATCTGAGCGTCAGCGACATGGAGTATGTGGACGTCGAGCAGCGCAAGAAGGAGGCGGAAAGCGAAGAGGGCGACGACGCGCCGGTGATCAAACTGGTGCAGTTGATCATCCAGGAAGCGGTCAAGAACCGCGCTTCGGACATCCACATCGAGCCGATGCTGGAACGGTTGCGTGTCCGCTACCGGATCGACGGCGTCTGCTACGAAGTCGACGCGCCGGCCAAGCGGCTGCAGGGCGCGATCATTTCCCGCCTCAAGATCATGGCCGACATGCACGTGGAAGAGAAGCGTCGCCCGCAGGACGGCAAGATCAAGATCCGCGTGCTGGGCCGCGAGCTGGACCTGCGCGTGAACACGCTGCCGGCGACCCACGGCGAATCGGTGGTGCTGCGCATCCTGGACAAGAAGGCCATCAGCTTCGGTCTCGAGGAACTCGGCTTCTACGACGACGACATCAAGATCTTCAAGAGCCTGATCAAGAAGCCCAACGGCGTGTTGCTGATCACGGGGCCGACCGGGTCCGGCAAGACGACGACGCTCTACGCCGCGCTCTCCGAGCTGAACAAGCCCGACAAAAAGATCATCACGGCGGAGAACCCCGTCGAATACACGATCAGTGGTTTGAACCAGTGCCAGATCAATCCCGAGGCGGGGATGACCTTCCAGAAGGCGCTGCGCGCCATGCTGCGCCAGGCGCCCAATATCGTGCTGGTCGGCGAGATCCGCGACAAGGAAACCAGCGAAATCGCCGTGCAGGCGGCACTGACGGGGCACCTGGTCTTCAGCACCCTGCACACCAACGATGCGCCCAGCGCGCTGACGCGACTGATCGACATGGGCGTGGCACCCTTCCTGGTGGCCAGTTCCGTGCAGGCCGTGCAGGCCCAGCGCCTGATCCGAACGATCTGTCCGGACTGCAAGGAGCAGTACGACGAGGACCCGAACCGCCTGCGCGCCGTCGGTCTGCGGGACGAGCAATTCGCGGGTCGCCGGCTCTGCCGGGGCAAAGGCTGCAAGACGTGCAACAGCATCGGCTTCAAGGGCCGCAAGGGCATTTACGAGATCATGACGATGAACACGCGCCTGCGCGAGATGTGCTTCAACAAGGCGACCACCGACGCGCTGCGCGATCAGGCGCGGCGCGACGGGATGCACACCCTGTTGGAAGACGGACTTCGCAAGGTCCTGGATGGCTGGACCACGCTGGACGAGATCGTGGCCGAGGCGAAGCAGTACACCTGACCGCCCGGCGGGAAGGGGGCTCGTGTTCCGCCTCCCCCCGGATGGAAGAGGATTTTCGTGGCGCGCTGCCGGCCGTGTCCGGCGCGGAGCATAGGCAACGCAAGGAGCATGACACAACGTGGCGATTCCTCCCACCCCCATCAACCCAGGCGCACCTTCGAGCGGCTCGCAGCGCATGGGCGTGCCCGGCGGTCCGGCGGGCATGCCGGGCGGAATGCCTTCCATGGGGCAGGCGGTTTCGTCCAAGACGGACATCGCTCGCCTGCTGGATGCCGTCATCAAGTACAACGCGTCGGACCTGCATCTGGCCGTCGGGCGTCCGCCATCGGTGCGCATTCGCGGCGACCTGCACAACCTGGGGCAGACTCCGTTGACGCCCGACGATACGACGCAGTTGATGAAGTCGATCACGAGCGAACGGCACCAGCAGGAACTGGCCGAACGCGGCGGCTGCGACTTCGGCATGGGTTACGGCGACAAGGCCCGTTTCCGCTGCTCGGTCTTCAAGCAGAAGCAGGTCATCGGCCTGGTCCTGCGGCTGATCCCGAACAAGCTGCTCTCCTTCGAGGAGATCGGTCTGCCGCCCGTGATCAAGGATCTATGCATGCGCCCCCGCGGACTCTGTCTGGTGACCGGGCCCACGGGTTCCGGCAAGACGACGACGTTGGCGACCATGATCGACTTCATTAACTCGGAGCGTGCCGATCACATCATCACGGTCGAGGATCCGATCGAGTACTATCACAGCCACAAGAAATGCAGCGTCACGCAGCGCGAACTGGGTATCGACGTGCCGACGTTCGCCGAAGCCCTGCGCCGCGCGTTGCGCATGGACCCGGACATCATCCTGGTCGGCGAAATGCGCGACCTGGAGACGATCGAGTGCGCCATTACCGCGGCCGAAACCGGCCACCTGGTCTTCGGCACCCTGCACACCACCGGCGCGGCTGAAACCATCAACCGTATCGTCGACGCGTTCCCCACCGACCGGCAGGAGCAGATCCGCACCATGCTGGCCTCCACCCTGATCGCCGTCATCTCGCAAACGCTCCTGCCGACGACCGACGGCAAGGGACGCGTGGCGGCCTTCGAGTTGATGTTCATCAACGATCCGATCAAGGCCCTCATCCGCAAGGCGGAAACCTTCAAGATCAACTCGCACATCCAGACGGGCGCGAACGAAGGCATGATCCTGCTGGACGACTTCCTCTTCAACCTCTGGTCCCAGCAGCGGATCACCTACAACGACATGATGCGTCGCTCGCAGGATCCGCAGGGGCTGGAAAAGAAGGTGCGCGATTACACGGAGGCGATGCGCGGACGCAAACGGTAGACCCGGTGCGGGAGTGCCCACATGGCCGTTGCGGTGGCGGTCGGTTTCGGCGATGATGACGGGCTGTCCGCCGCGGATCGCGATTTCGTGCAGCAGTTTCGGGATGGACGGATCGGATACGAGGAACTGCTCGCCAGAAGTCGGGACAGGGAGTCGGTCGAACGGGTCGTACGGGAGTGGGGACTGAAAGGATCAACGGACGTGGCCGAGACCGATGTCGACACCGAAGCTCCGGCGGCTCCTCCTCCTCCGCCGCCCGCAGGCGACGAGGAATTCAGCGACCGTCCGGCGCTGGGGCAGATCCTCGTCGAGATGGGCGCACTCGAGGAGTCCGGCCTCCAGCAGGCGCTGGACGTGCAACGCGAGAAGGGCGGCAACCTCGGCCAGATCCTGATCGAACTCCAGTTGATCCAGGAAGAAGATCTGTTGCAGGCGTTGGCCAGCCAATACGATATGCCGGCCGTCAGTCTGCACGAAAACGTCATCCCCCACGAAGTGATCCAGATGGTCTCTGCCGACATGGCGCAGATGTACCAGATCGTTCCGTTCTCCTACGAAGACGGCATCCTGACGGTGGCCATGGCCGACCCGCGCAATCTGCATGCGCTGGACGACCTGCGTTTCATTCTCAACACCAAGGTCGAGGGCGCGGTCGCGTCGCCTTCCCAGATCAAGGAGCTCATCGAGAAGTTCTACGGCCAGCAGGTGGAAGGCGAGTCCTCCATGAACGAACTGCTCGCCGGCCTCAAGGATGAGGATCTCGAGCAGCTGCCCACGGAAACCGACGTGGTCGATGTCCGCAAGATCGAGGACATGGCCAACGCGCCGCCGGTCGTTCGCTTTCTCAACCTGGTGCTGCTGACGGCCATCAAGGACCAGGCGTCCGACATTCATTTCGAGCCGTTCGAGAAGGAATTCAAGATCCGTTACCGCATCGACGGCACGCTGCTGGAAATCACGCCGCCGCCGCGTCAGTTGGCCCTGGCGCTCATCTCCCGCATCAAGGTCATGTCCAACATGGACATCGCCGAGCGGCGCATTCCGCAGGACAACCGTATCGAGCTGATCGTCGGCGGCAACCCGATCGATCTGCGCGTCAGCACGCTGCCGACCGTCTTCGGCGAGTCGGTGGTGATGCGCGTGCTGGACCGCTCCGTCGTCGCGCTGGACCTGGAACGCCTGGGCATGCGCGAGGAGGAGCTCGAATTCTTCCGCGGTTCGGTCAATCAGCCCAACGGCATCGTGCTGGTCACGGGCCCCACCGGCTCGGGCAAGACCACCACGCTCTACTCGCTGCTCAACGAAGCGAATACGCCCGACGTCAAGATCATCACGACCGAAGACCCGGTGGAATACGACCTGGACGGCATCGTGCAGGTGCCGATTCGCGAGGATATCGGCGTCACCTATTCGGCCTGCCTGCGTGCCATCCTGCGACAGGACCCGGACAAAATCCTCGTCGGTGAGATCCGCGACCTGGAAACGGCCGAGATCGCCATCGAGGCGTCGCTCACCGGCCACCTGGTCTTCAGCACGCTGCACACCAACGACGCCCCCAGTACCGTCACGCGTCTGCTGGATATGGGCATCGAGCCCTTCCTCGTCTCCGCCACGCTGTACGCCGTGGTGGCCCAGCGCCTCGTGCGCGTCATCTGCAAGAAGTGCAAAGAGGCCTATCAGCCGACCGAGGAACAGTTGCTGGAAATCGCCCTGCGCCCGGAAGACGTCGAAGGCAAAAGCTTCTATTTCGGCAAGAAGTGCGAAAACTGCAACAAGACCGGCTATCGCGGCCGCTGCGCCATTTTCGAGATCATGAAGGTCGATGCGAAGATGCGCGAGTTGATCATGAGCCGCAAATCGACGGAGGTCCTCCGCAACGAGTCCATGTCGGCCGGCATGCGTTCGCTGCGCGAGTCCGGCATCTTGAAGATCTTCGACGGACTGACGACGATCGACGAAGTGGTCCGCGAAACCCTCGCCTTCGACTGATTGCCTTGCCGCATGCTCTTGGCCGCCGACCCTCCGCCGGCAAGGAAGGGTCGTTTCGCTTTTTTTGACGGGTGGTTCGCTCCCCCCCCGCCGCCCCCCGGCGCTTCGTTCGTCCTGCCATGCGAGGATTGCGTTGCGGCCTTGCGCAGATTTCGGTCACGCCGTTCCTTTCCTCGCGTCGTAGGGGCAGACGGTTGTGTGCCTCGCAACGACTGCCGGGGTCGGTCCCGGCCTTCTGGAGATCGATGACCATGCAACGACCCGAACGACAGCGCTTCTGGCCGATCGCGACGCTGGCGGCCCTGCTGCTCTGCGCCTTCAGCATCCTCACACGGGGTGTTCCTGCCCATGCCGACAACGGCGGCGCCTCGATGGATGGACTGATCGCCATGATGGGCAACCATACCGCCAACGAGCACCTGTACCTGATCGACACGCGGACCAAGAACATCCTGATGTACGAATCCCGCGGCGGAAACAACTTTACGCTCGTGGCCGGACGCTCTTACGAACCGGACCTGCTCTGTCTGAACCGAGCGGTCAACAAGGAGCTTCCGTTCGACGCGAAAGGATGGTCCACGGCCAGGATCCAGGCTGCCGTTCAGCTGATCCAGGCGGGCATCAATCCCAAGCAGCCCTAGCAGGCCGTGGGTCGCCGGGCCCACACGAGGCGAGGGGCAAAGAACGGTTCTTTTTTCGACGAACGGGCAGGCAGGCGTGCTATTCCTTTTCGCCCCAGCGCGGCCCCAGGCGGTGTTCCACGCCGAGGTGATCGAGCACGCGTGCGGCGATGAAATCCACCAGTTCCTCGATACGGGCGGGCTTGCCGTAGAATCCCGGGGCCGCCGGAAGGACCGTCGCACCCGCCCGGGAGAGCTTCAGCAGGTTTTCCAGATGGATCGTCGAAAAAGGCGTCTCGCGCGGAACGATGACCAGCCGCCGGCGTTCCTTGAGGCAGACATCCCCGGCCCGTTCGATCAGGTCGCCGGAGATGCCGTTGGCCAGTCGCCCTACGCAGCCCATCGAACACGGAACGATCGCCATCCCTTTCAGTCGAAAGGACCCCGAGGCCATCGGGGCCCCCACGTTCGTGTGATGGTGATAGATCAGCGACCGGCTCTGGTTCACGCCGAAGACGCGCGGGTCGAAGCGCTCCAGGTCCACCTCGATGCCCTCTTCCAGGCGCAGGACTTCGCGCGCGGCGGGGCTGAGCGTCAGGTGCACTTCCACGCCCGGCACGTTCAGCAACGTCTGCAATACGCGCACGCCATAGCGCGCGCCGCTGGCGCCGGTGAAACCGAGGGCGATGCGTTCGATGCGCGACATGCATGGGCTCCTGGCAGCGCTCGCTACATCATCCTCGCCGTATCGAGCGCCAGCTTGGCGATCTCGGCGTCGTCCGCGTCCGAATGGCAGGTGATGCGCACCTGTCCGTCCACATCGACGAAGAGGAAGGTCTTGGCCGGTTCGCGCAACGCGATCTCCATGCCCAGAGCGTTATGTTGCGGCTGCTCGAGAATCTTCTTCACGCCGCCGTAATCCTTCGTGTTCACCACCGCGCGGTTGATCGTACCCAGCCGCACTTCGACGTCTTTCAGGCGCAGTTTGCGCACGTCGGCCACCAGGCCCTGCTGTTCGTATTTGCCCAGGATCAGGTTCAGGTCCACTTCCGGCGGTTCGATCTTGAAGAGCGCATCCAGGTTGACCATCGGGTCGCCCGTGCCCGGCTTGTTGCCGGCATTTTTCAGCGCCAGCGCCTCGAAAAGACCCACGATCTCCTTCACTTCCGAGGCGGTGCCTCGCACCAGCAACCGGCCCTGTTTGGGTTGGAAGACGGTCGCGCGCAGCGTGTTCACTTCCTGTTCGGAGAGCGTGTCGCCGATCGGGTCGTAGTTTTTCAGTGTCACGACGCGCAGGTAGGTCAGAATGAACCAGTCGTCGCGGCGGCGCACCTGTCCCGGCGCGACCTTCTGTTCGTCGGTGACTTCGCTTTCCAGCGTGGCCTGCAGTTCGCGGGAAAGGTGCATCTTGCGTACGAGGACCTGATACTTCAGCACAGCCGGGCTCCTTTGCGTTCTCGGGTTGGCGGTCCGCGCATGTTAGCGCCCGGCGCGATCAAGGCGAACGCATATCGGCTCGACCCGGTCCGGACGCGGGGGTTCAAGGTGACTGGACTCCGTACCTGTGGTTTGTTACTTAAGGGGCTTCTGCCGCTTCGGATGGGGTTTCTTGGTGGAGGATCAGGCCCATTCGCCCTTCGGACATTTCCGATCCCATGACCCGCCGGTTCCTGGAGCAGCATTCCTCCGTCTGCGCTGCGCACTGCCTCCGTCTCGGGCCGCTCTTTCTCCCGACGACGGTTCGCCAGTTGCTCTTCTACGCGCTGCTCATCGTGGGGCTGGCGGTCTTCTATTGCTGGGACAAGAAGATCTGGTTTACGGTGCTTACCTTCGCGCTTTCCATCGCCTACGCCGCAGTCATCTTGTACCGGCTGGGCAGCGTCTGCCTGGCGCTCTTTTTTCGCGCCCTCGGCCGGCCCTACGAACACCGGCCGACCCCCGAACAGCTCGCCGAGCTGAAGCCCGAGGATCTGCCCGTCTTCACGATCCTGGTGCCGATGTACAAGGAACCCGAAGTGGCGCAGAAGATCGCCCATGCGGTCACGTCCTTCGACTATCCAATCGACAAGCTGGACGTGAAGTTGCTGCTCGAAGAGGACGATCCGCAGACGCGTGCGAAAGTGGACGAGTTTTTCGACCGGCTTCCCCCCTGTGTCGAGGTGATCGTCTGTCCTCGCGTGCCCAAAGGCGAACCGCGCACCAAGCCGCGGGCCTGCAACTGGGGCCTGGAAAAGGCGCGCGGCGAGTACCTGGTGATCTACGACGCCGAGGACCAGCCGGAAGGCGACCAGCTCAAGAAGGCCGTGCACACCTTCCGCAAACTGGAGGCGGCGGGGCAGCGGAAGGTCGTCTGCCTGCAGGCCAAGCTGAATTATTTCAACGCGCGGCACAACTGGCTCACGCGATTCTTCACGCTGGAATACACCACCTGGTTCGATCTCTTCCTGCCCGGGCTGCATGCCTTCCGCACGCCGATCCCGCTGGGCGGCACGTCCAACCACTTCCGTACCTCGGTGCTCAAGGAGGTTGGCGGATGGGATCCGTTCAATGTCACCGAGGACTGCGACCTGGGCGAGCGCCTGGCGCGCCGCGGCTACCGGACGCACATCCTGGATTCGACCACCTGGGAAGAGGCCAACAGCCATGTCGGCAACTGGATCCGCCAGCGCAGCCGCTGGGTCAAGGGCTACTTTCAGACGCATCTCGTTCACACCCGCGACAGCATCCTGCCGTTCTTCCTGCTGGCGGCGGGGCTGCTCCTGCTGAAATCGCTGATCGATCAGGATGTCGCCACGAAGCCGGACGCCGCCGTCGTGCAGAGGGTGGGCCCGCTGGCCAGTGGGGTCTGTCTGGGCACGGCGCTGGTCAGCGGCGTGCTGGGTCTCCTGGCGCTCGCGGAACGGTTCCGTCAGACGCCGCGCACGGGATACCACGAGGGACGTTTCGGGATCCTCGACGCATTGACCTTCCGCATCACGGTGGGCGGCCTTTCGGGCATGCTGCTCCTCAACATGCCCTTCTGGATCCTGAGCTGCGCCTACCTTTTTCACAAGCCGCTGGCGGAAGGCATGGACGCCCTGCGAAACGTGCCGGTGGCGAATTGGGTCACCGAGTACGAAGTGGATAACGAAGGCACGCCGCTGCGCGACGCGGTGCGCGACTGGAAGCTTCAATACACCGAAGTGCGCGACGAGTCCTACACCGGAGCCACGGTCTGGAACGTAACGGGCCAGCTCCTCGGCGGCCACCTGACCATGGCCGAAGCGCGCAACGCTTACGATGCGATCGATCGCTGGTCCATGGCCTCGCAACTGCTCTACCCGCTCGTCATCGGGCTCTTCCTGGCCAATTTCGTCTTCATCGCACTGAACCTGGTGGCCTGCGGCGTGCGCGGGATGTGGGACCTCTTCCCGCAGGCGGTCCTGGCCCCGTTCTACTGGATTCTGATTTCCATCGGCGCCTACAAGGGGGCCTGGCAGCTCGGGTGGAATCCGTTTTTCTGGGAAAAGACGATTCACGGCCTGACGCCTGAGGGCACGCCAGCGCACGGCGTCCCGGCACCCGCGATGGCGCCGCCGGTCCCGCCTGCGCCGGTGTCCGTAGCCGCGGAGCCGGCGCCACCGGATGCCGAGCCGGCCATGACCGATGCGCCGGTCGAAACGCCCGCCCCGCCCCCTGCGGCGGGCGAGTCGGCAGCAAACGAATCGCCCGCCGAGTCTGAACGGGAGGGCGGTACGGAACCGTCTTCGTCCTCCGATCAGCGACCGACGCCGCCGGCGGCAACGTCATGAACGAATCGAGTCCAGCAACCGGGATTCTGCAACGGATAGGCCCGATCCTCCTCGTCTCCGCGTTTCTGCTCGCGGCGTTTTCGGCGGCCGAAGACGACGCGATGCCGGAGGCGCTGCGACCGTGGGCGTCCGATCGATACGGTATCCGGTACTTCCTGCGGGTCGAGCCGCCGCCCGCGGCCGGCGCGACCGGCATCCTGCCCGAGGCGGAGATTGCCAGCCTGTATCTCCCGCTGGCGCGTTTTCCGGAAAAGGAAGGTTCCGCGCCGCGCCTGGAGCAGATCCTGTTGCTGGACGAGTCGGGCCAGGTTCAGCCGGTCTTCATGCGCCCCGTGAGCGGCGGCAACGAGATCGAAATCGCCTTTCCGACGAGGCTGGCTCGGCGACGCTACTGCCTGTACGCGGGCGCCCAGGACGGTCAAGCGGACCAGAACAGCCCGCAGGCCTACGAACCGCGCGCCTTGACGGTGCGCATCCGCGGCTATTCGTCGCCGGCCGTCTGGTCGAAGGATGCTCCGGCACTGACCGGCGAGCAACTGGACCAGGCGATCCGCCGGGGCCGCTCGATCGGCGAGGCGCTGCGCCGGCAGTTGTTCGACGGCGACCCGCCGTTCGAGGAGAATTCCCGCCGGGATCGCGCCTTCGATAGCGGCACGGTGCCCATCGACGACAGGAACTACGCGGCGCTCTGCGAAGGTTATCTGCGCGCGCCGGTGTCGGGCACCTACGCTTTCGCGGTCCATACTTTCGGCCTGGTCGATCTGCAGGTCGACGGTGCGCGCCTGTTGACGGCAGGCGTGCCGGATGCGGAGCGTCCGCCTTTCAGCCTTAAGGGGGAGGCGGAGCTGCGGGCGGGCATCCATCGCGTTTCGCTCCGTCACGCGCAGGCGGGCGGAAAAGCGGGGCTCTACCTGTTGTGGAAGACCCCGGGACGGCAGGACTTCATCGCCGTTCCCGCGCAGGCCTTTCCGCGCGCACTCCCCGCCGTGGTGCTGGCACGGGAAGAACGTGGCGAGGCGACGCCCTTCATCGGCGTCGAACTGGTCGGGTTCTATCGCACGGGCATCCAGCAGGGCCTGGCGCAGGCGCGCGAATGGGTGGACGTGCTCGCCTACGGTTCAGGGGCGGGCGAAGGCACGCTGGTCTTCCGTTCGTCCGAGGCGAATCCGGTCGAAGGACCCGCATCGGGTGCGCGTGCGTGTCTCCCAGCCGGCCAGTTGATCGACATCGAATGGCGCCGGGACGGAAAGACGCTGGCCCGTCGCGCCGTGCTTTTTCCCAACGGCGAACAGGGCGGCCGGGACCGCATGGAATTGACCGGCGAGTTGGTCGTCAAGGAAGCCGCCCGATTCCTTTATCCCGACGAGACCGGACAGTTCCACTTCGAAACGCAGCTCGGTCCGATCGTGCCGATCATCAACAAGCAACGGCACACGCAAGGTCCCGAGATTCCGCATCCGCTGCCGGCCGGCTCCTTCCGCCTGACCTGGCGTTTGACCGGAACGTCCTCGTCGGGTGCCGTGACGGAGTTCGCATCCGGCGAACTGGATGCGACTCCGGATCTGACCGGTCGACGCAAAATCCGCATTCCGCTGGAGATGGGCGCGCTGGAAGGCCCTCTGCGCGCAGGATCGGCGCTTTTCGAAGTGACGCTTCGGGTAGGCGGCCTTGCGGCGAGGCGGCAGGCGTTCCGCCTGTTGCACTCGCGCGCGGACTGGGACGGCCGGCTGGAGGCGAGGTTGGATCGACTGGTCCATGTGGCCGGAAAGGAATCGCCGACGGTCGAAGAGGCGGTTTTCCTGCTGCCACGCGAAGACGATTCGGCGTACCGGCGCTTCAACCTTCCGCTGTTGCGCGGCAGGAACACGGCGCAGGAAGCGCTGTTCCTGGGCGATCCCTGGGTGGAACCGGCCGAACCGCTTGCGCCGGGAGCCGCCGCAGGACTCTCGGCGCGCCTGGCCGCCCGCTTCCCGGACGGCCGCTGGTCGCATCTCTGCGTGCCGGGTCCGCACCGCGGATACTACATCTTTCGCCTCCTGGCCGCCGCGGACCGGCTGATCCGCTCGACGCCCGGCGGAAGACTGCCGCCCCTGGCCGTCCTTTCGCTCGGGGCAGGCGACATGATACGCCAGACGCCCGGCTACGATTTCGAGCGCGGCCTCGATTTGCTGGTGGACCGCCTGCGCAAAGCCGGCACGGAACGCATCTTCGTGGTGGGCGTCTTGCCGCTTCCCGAACAGGAAAAGGCTTCGCTGCTCTATCAGACGCGTGCGGGGGACGCGATCCGTCATCACCACCTGGAAAGCGTGGATGTGGTCGCCGCCTGGCTGAAGACGGCGGACTGGACGAAGCGCTTTCTGATTCCCGGCGACGAAAGTGCCGTGCCGGCCTACGCCCCCGTGCCCCAGGCCGAAACGCTCGACGAAATCGCCCGGCTGGTGGCCGAGCGGATCAGGTGACCCGGCCTCGTTCGCCCACAGCGTGTTTAAAGGCGGTTCCGGACAGGAGGGCACGTGGTTTTTCAACAGGATGAACAGGAGCGCCCGGTCAGGGTGGGGTGTTTCGGGTGGTTGCCAGCCCGGGGCGTCTTTCCCGGCAGGAGGACGGAAGCGCGACCTTCGCGTTTGCCCGGCCGGGGCCCTCTTGACCCGGCGCCTTGCTCCGATTAAGGTGGAAAGTGGACTCACCGAGGTTTGTTTCAAGGGCGCAGGGCATGCGGCAAGGAGTCTGCGCCGAACCATCCGGTCCATGGGCCGGCGTTTTCATGGGAGTTTGACGGGCATGGCGATTCCGGTTTCCCAGATGTGGACGGTCGCGACGTACGTCATCAGGCAGAAGCTCTCGGGCAACAAGCGTTACGCGCTGGTGCTGATGCTCGAGCCGCTCTTCCGCTGCAACCTCGCCTGCGCCGGCTGCGGCAAGGTCCAATACCCCGGCCACATTCTCCGCAGACAGCTCACGCCGCAGCAATGCTGGGACGCGGCGCGCGAGTGCGGCGCTCCGGTCGTGGCCATTCCCGGCGGCGAACCGCTGCTGCACCCGCAGATGGGCGAGATCGTCGACGGTCTGATCCGGATGAAGAAGTATGTCTACCTGTGCACCAACGCCATACTGCTGGAGAAGCGGCTCGAGGAAGGCGTTTTCAAACCGTCCAAGTACCTGACCTTCAGCGTGCACTTGGATGGGCTCAAGGAGGACCACGATTTTGCCGTTTGTCGCGAAGGCACCTACGACAAGGCGATCCCGGCGATCAAGAAGGCGGTTTCGCTGGGCTACCGCGTGACGACCAATACCACGCTCTTCGAGGGCGCCGACCCTGGGAAGTATCGCAGGTTCTTCGACGAGGCGATGGCCTTGGGCGTGGAAGGCCTGATGCTTTCGCCCGGCTACAGCTACAGCAAGGCGCCGGATCAGGAACACTTCTTGAAGCGGCAGAAGAGCGCGGAACTTTTCCGCGCCCTCTTCCGGGATCGCAAGAAGAGCTGGCGTTTCAACGCCTCGCCGCTCTTCTTGGATTTCCTGATGGGCCTGATCGACTTCGAGTGCACGCCGTGGGGCAACCCGACGTACAACCTCTTCGGATGGCAGCGCCCCTGCTATCTGTTGCAGGAGGGCTACGCGAAGACCTTCAAGGAACTCGTCGAAAACACCGACTGGGACCGTTACGGACGGCGCTCGGGCAACGAGAAGTGCAAGGACTGTCTCGTCCACTGCGGCTTCGAACCGTCTTCGATGGACTTTACCTTCGGCAGTTTCAGCGGGCTGGTGCGGACCGCCTGGGCCGCGATGACCGGCAGGAGCCTGGGCAGCCACGAGAAACCGCTCTTCGTCCCGGCCAATCGCCCGAACAAGAAGCTGCCACCGCAAGCCGCGCCGGCCCCCGCCGACTAGTCCGATCGGGATGCCGACCGCGCGGGGGCCGAAGCGCATGCACGATCGCGCGCTTCGACCGTGCGCGGGGCGTCCCCTTCGGCAAAAGCCGTTGCGGTGTCAACGCGTGGTTCTTCCCGGCTTCTTTTTCGTCGCGGACTTGACGACGATCTTCAGCACGCGCCGGGTGGGCTTCGCGTGCACCAGCCCGCGATCCTTGGGCAGCTCGACCTTTCCGCCGGTGACCACGGCACGCTTGAGCGTTTTCAGCCGCTTCATCGCGTCGTTCTCGCCGCGGCCGAAATACGTGTAGAGCCGCTGGTACTCCCGGTAGAGCAGGTCGTAGACCTTCACGTTCGCCGGGATCGGGCGGTACACCGTTTCCTTCAGGCCGCCCATCTTCTGTGCTGCCTGGAAGATGTCCCGGTAGCCGCCGACCGCCGTGCCGGCCGCGACGGCGCCATGCATGGCCGAACCGAGAGCGCAGGCCTGCGCGCTGCGCACGATGCGGAACTCGCGGTTCGTCACGTCGGCATAGATCTGCATCAGCAGGGGGTTCCGCTCGGGCAGGCCGCCGGCCGCGACGATGCGTTTCACCGGCACACCATTTTTCTGGAAGGCTTCGATGATTTCGCGCGTGCCGAAGGCCGTCGCTTCGATCAGCGCGCGGTAGATCTCGTGCGGCTTGGTGGCCAGCGTGCAGCCGATCAGCAGTCCGCCCAGGTCCACATCGACGAGCGTGGAGCGGTTGCCGTTCCACCAGTCGAGCGCCAGGAGGCCGGACTCGCCCGGTTTCTGCTTCGCCGCTTCCCGCTCGAGGTATTTGTGCAGGTTCATCCCCGCCTGCCGGGCGGCTTCGTGGCATTCCGGCGGGACCGCATGGTCGACGAACCAGGCGAAGATGTCGCCGACGCCGCTCTGACCGGCCTCGTAGCCGTAGTAGCCGGGGACGATGCCGTCCTCGACCACGCCGCACATGCCGGGTACGCGGACGAGGCGGTCGCCGACGACCATGTGGCAGGTGCTGGTGCCCATGATCATGACCATCACTCCGGGCTCGCAGGCCTGCGCCGGCGGGACCGTGACGTGTGCGTCGACGTTGGCTACGGCGACGGCGGTGCCGGCCTTGAGGCCCGTCCACGTTGCGGCTTGGGCCGTCAGCTCGCCCGCCTTGCCGCCCAGCACCGCGATATCGCGGCTCATCTTCTCGTCGACGATGTCCGCCATCTTCGGGTGGAGCGCCTTGAAGAATTCCCGGCTGGGGAAGCCTTCCTTCTTCTGCCAGATCGCCTTGTAGCCGGCGGTGCAGTTGTTGCGCGTTTCGCGGCCGGTGAGCTGCCAGACGACCCAGTCGGCAGCCTCGATCAGGCGGTCGGCCGCGTCGTAGATGTGCGGCGCTTCGTTGACGATCTGCAGCGCCTTGCTGAAGAACCACTCGGACGAGATCTTGCCGCCGTACAGGTCCAGCCATTTCTCGCCGCGCTTGCGGGCCGTGGCGTTGATGGTGTCGGCCTCGGGCTGCGCGGCGTGGTGCTTCCAGAGCTTGACCCACGCGTGCGGTTCCTTGCGGAACTCGGGGAGGAAACAGAGCGGGGTGCCGTCCTTTTTGCAGGGCAGCATCGTGCAGGCGGTGAAGTCGACGCCGAGGCCGATCACGTCGGCCGGGTCGACACCGCTCTGGCGGAGTACCTCCGGCACGGTGCGCTTGAAGACTTCCAGGTAATCGTTGGGGTTCTGCAGCGCCCAGTCGGGCTCCAGTCTCACGCCGGACTCGGGAAGTTTCTCGTCGATGACGCCGTCGCCGTACGGGTGAACGCTGGCCGCGACCTCGCGTCCGTCCGCGACGTCCACCAGCACCGCACGTCCGGACTCGGTTCCGAAATCGACACCGATCGCATACTTGGCCATGAGTCCCTCCTCTTCGGTTGGATGTCCGCCAGAAATGCCAGTGGTTTACGCGAGGAGGGCGCGGCGCGCAACGGTAGGTGGTTGGCCAATGTCGGGCAGCAACCGAAAAGGCACCGAACGTGGCAGGAATGTCCACGCATTGCCAATCGTGGTTGCAATCATTCGGATCGCATTCAGGACCCCGTCTTGTTCGGATAGCTGAGCACTCATGGCTTTGCCCCTGGCACAAATGAAACGATAAGCGGTACTCAGTACCGCTCCGCAGAAAAGATTGACCCATCAGGCGGCGCTTTCCAGTGCTTCGCGCTCAGCCTTGGCCAAGACCTTGTCGAACGAACGGCGCGTCCACTTGAACGGCTTGGCGTAGCGATTCCACTGCTCGATGAAGCGCAGCACTTTCTCTTTCAAATCCGACTTTGCGTCAAAATCGGAGAGGCTAAAGCGTTTGCGCTGAAGGATGCCAAACCACTGCTCAACCTGATTCATCCAAGAGCAGTGTACCGGCGTGAAATGGAACTTGAAGCGCGGGTGTTTTTCCAGCCACGCTTGCACCTCTTGGCCTTTGTGAACTCGCAGGTTGTCCAACACCACGTGGATCACGGTGATGTCCGAAGAAATCGTACGGTCGAGATACTCCAGGAACTGAATGAACTCCACCTGCCGTTTGCGCTCGTAGCATTGCCCGTACACCTTTCCGGAACGCGTGTCGAAGGCCGCCAGTAAATTCAGCGCGCCATGGCGTAGATATTCGTGCTCCAAACGCACCGGCAAACCTGGCCGCGCAGGACGCGTCGGCGCCAGACGAGTACGCGGCTGCAGGCTGGTCTTCTCATCCACACAAAGTACGGTCTCGTGCGCTTCGAGCGGGCGGGTATACAGATC
>Ga0101944_10002693_pt1 | contig 27619 bp, 30 predicted proteins | sample DewCreD2012metaG_FD_75245 | JGI IMG/M metagenome (GOLD analysis project Ga0101944, IMG submission 75245) | Hot spring sediment bacterial and archeal communities from British Columbia, Canada, to study Microbial Dark Matter (Phase II) - Dewar... ... | reverse complement strand
GAGGTGCTCGGCATCAACACCCGCGCCGATCTGGCCGAGGCCGACCGCATCCTGCGCGCCCGCAGGAACCGCGCCCTCATGCTCGACGGCGTCACCATCGAAAAACCCGAGACCGTCTCCATCGACCTGGATGTCGAAATCGGCCGCGACGCCGTCATCGGCCCCTTCGCGCAGCTTCTCGGCAGCACGCGCATCGGCGCCGGCGCGCGCGTGGGCGCCTGCTCCATCCTCGTCAACGCCGTCATCGAAGACGGCGCCGAGGTCCTGCCGTTCTGCCACATTGAAGATTCGAGGCTCGCCTCCGGCGCCCGCGTCGGCCCCTACGCACGCCTCCGCATGCGCTCCACGGTCGCCGCAGGCGCCCATGTCGGCAATTTCGTCGAGATGAAAAACTCCACCCTCGGCGAAGGCGCCAAGGCCATGCACCTCGCCTACCTCGGCGACTCCGCCATCGGCCCGCGCGCCAACATCGGCGCAGGCACCATCACCTGCAACTACGACGGCTTCCGCAAGCATCCCACCACCATCGGCGCGGGCGCCTTCATCGGCAGCAACGCCACTCTCGTCGCCCCCGTCGTCATCGGCGACGGCAGCTTCGTCGCCGCCGCCAGCATCGTCACCAAGGACGTCCCGCCCGACGCCCTCGCCATCGGCCGCGCCCATCAGGTCAACCGCGAAGGCTGGGCCCGCGCCCGCCGCGAAAAGGAAAAAAGCGGCCATTAGCGCGCCGCCATCCGGCGCCTTGCTTTTCCCGCCGCGAATGCGAAGATGAAGTTCCAGGCCCGCCGCCCGCCATGCTCCGCCATCCCAGCCTCCGCCCTCTGTCCCGCCAGCATCACTTCGCGCTGGCGCTCTGCGTTCTCATCCGCCGCGAACTCGGGCGCGCCTCGCCAGATCTCGAGTCCCTGGCCAACCGCACCCTCCGGCAGTTTCAGACAGACATCCAGGACCACTTCCTGCTGGAAGAACAGATCCTCTTCCCCGCCATCGTTGCCGAACTGGGCCCCTTGCCTCTCGTCGGGCAGCTCCTTGGCGAACACCGCCGCCTCGGCCGGCTCGCCGGCGAAATCGCCGCGAAAAAGACTCCTGCTGCGCTGGCTGCGTTTGCAGAACTTCTGCACGCCCATGTACGCCTGGAGGAGAATGAGTTGTTCGAGCACATCCAGAGCAGGCTCGGCCCGGAGACGCTCGCCCGCCTTGGCGAAGAGCTGGCGCGCGGTTCCGGGCCGTCCTGCGGCCTGACAGGAAACTCGTAATGCCCGCCCTGATGCAATCCAACATTCCGGAACTGCCGCTGCTGGCGCGCGGCAAAGTGCGTGACATTTACGCTGCCGGCGACGACCGCCTCCTGCTCGTCGCCACAGACCGCATCTCCGCCTTCGACTGCGTCCTGCCCAACCCCATCCCGGACAAAGGGCGCATCCTGACGCAGATCTCCCTGTTCTGGCTCGAGTTCTTCAAGGACCTCGTGCCGAACCATCTCATCACCGCGGATATAGACCAATATCCGGAGCCGCTCCGCGCCTGCAGGGACCAGCTGGAGGGCCGTTCCATGCTCGTGCGCCGCGCCCGCATGGTGGAAGTCGAGTGCGTCGCCCGCGGCTATCTCGCAGGCTCGGGCTGGAAGGAATACCGCTCGAGCGGAACCGTCTGCGGAATTCCCCTCCCGCCCGGACTGCGCGAGTGCAGCCGCCTTCCCGAGCCTCTCTTCACTCCCGCCTACAAGGCGCAGTCCGGCCACGACGAGAACATCCCCTTCTCGAAGGTCGAGTCTCTGGCCGGAAAAGAAACTGCGGCGCGGCTGCGCGATCTCACTCTCGAGATCTACTCCCGCGCGGCTGCCTACGCCGAAAGCCGTGGCATTCTCCTGGCCGACACGAAATTCGAATTCGGCTGGGTGGGCGAAACGCTCGTGCTCGCCGATGAAGTGCTCACGCCTGACTCGTCCCGTTTCTGGCCCGCCGACGCCTACGAGCCCGGCAAGCCGCAGCCCTCCTTCGACAAGCAGTACGTCCGCGACTATCTGGAATCCCTCGCCTGGGACAAGCAGCCGCCGGCCCCCGAACTGCCCCCGGATGTGGTCGAGAAGACGGCCGAGAAATACCACGAGGCCTACCGCCGCCTCACCGGCAGGCCCCTATGAACTGGCTCGACTTCCTGTTTCTGTTCATGCTCCTCGGATCGGTCGTCAACGGGCTCCGCGCCGGCCTGTCCCGCATCCTCATCGGTCTCGCCTCGGCGGTCGCCGGGCTCATCCTCGCCGCATGGTTTTACGGCGCCGCCGCCGCCTGCCTCCGGCCCATGATCCGGTCCGAGGCCGTGGCCCACATCGCCGCCTTCCTGCTCATCTTCATCGGCGTTCAGGCCGTGGGCGCTCTGCTGGGCCGCATCTGCGCCAGCATCTTCAAGTGGACCGGCCTCGGCTGGCTGGACCGCCTCATGGGCGCAGCCGGCGGCGCCCTCAACGCGGCCTTCAGCGCCGTCGTGCTCGTCCTGATTTTCTCCTCCTTCCATCTCAAACCGCTCGAGAACGCCATCGCCGGCTCCCGCGCCGCCCCCTACCTGCTCGGCGCCGCAGAGGTTCTTGTCTATCTCTGCCCCCGCGAGCTCCGCGACGATTTCGCCGAGGCCCGCGACCGCATCCTCGAGTTCTGGCGCCGCACCGGCCCCGCCAAAAACCTTCCCAGAGACTCCGCCTGACGCCTGCGCGCCCCGTCTCATTTTCATGCGCCGCAATTCCATGACTAGTCATCTATTGTTGTGTAAACTGAAATCATGGCAGGACGAACCAGCCGGCTGCAGCAGGAGATCCGCCAGACGCGCCCGTTCCGGAGCGTCTGGCACGAGGCATTCCTGTCGGTGCTGAAAACCGCCGACGTCTTCCGCCGCGCCGTCTCCGGCGTCCTTCAGCCGCACGGCATCACGGCGCAGCAGTACAACGTCCTCCGCATCCTCAGGGGCGCGGAGCCCGAAGGACTGCCCACGCTTGCCATCGCCGCACGGCTGATCGAAGAAACGCCCGGCGTGACGCGGCTGCTGGACCGCCTGGAGGCCCGGCAGCTCATCCGCCGCACCCGCTGCAGAAAGGACCGCCGCCAGGTGCTCTGCCGGATCACCCCGGCGGGGCTGCGTCTCCTCGAGCAGACCGGCGAGTGCATCCTGGCCCCGGAGCGGAACCTCGAACGGGTCTGGAAAGCTTCCGAAGCGCGCGCTCTCATCGCCCTGATGGATCGCGCCCGCGAAGCCATGGCTGAATCCCCCCTGCCGCAAAATCAACCGGATCAGAGGAGCAATCGATGACGAAACTCAAAACCCTTTCCGCAATGGCTCTGCTTCTGAGCGCGGCGCCCGCGGCGCTCGCCCAGAGCTACACGATTGATGGCGCCCACTCCAAGGCGCAGTTCTCCGTCCGCCACATGATGGTGAGCAACGTCCGCGGCGAATTCACGAAGATGAAGGGCACGGTCGTCTACGACGAGAAGAATCCCGCCGCCATCAGGATTGAAGCCACCATCGACGTCGCCTCCATCAACACGGGCGAGCCGAAGCGCGACGAGCATCTGAAGAGCCCCGACTTCTTCGATGCCGCGAAGTATCCCGCCATCACGTTCCGCTCGAAGAGCGCCCGCAAGACAGCGAACGGGCTGGCTGTCACTGGCGACCTCACCATCCATGGCGTGACGAAGGAAGTCGTCCTCCAGGTGGAAGGCCCCTCTCCGGAAGTGCGTGATCCCTGGGGCAACCTGCGCCGCGGCGCCACTGCGACGACGAAGATCAACCGCAAGGACTTCGGCCTCACCTGGAATGCGGCCCTCGAAACGGGCGGCGTTGTCGTGGGCGAAGAGGTCTCGATCACGATCGACGTCGAGGCCATGCGCCCGGCCGAAAAGAAGTAATCGCGCTGCGGGAGGGCGTGGGGCCGGCGGAAGCCCCCCGCGCCCGCCGCGCCGCAACGGTAGAATCAGACGGGTGCGAGCCTGCGGCCGCACCCGGTCTTTCATGCGCGCGCATCTCGTTTGCCTGGCCGCTTCTTTGTTTCTGCTCGGGTTCCCCGCCTGCCGGCAGAAGCAGGCATCCCGGCAATCTTCCATCCGCTTCGAGACCCGCCGCTTTGAAAAATCTCTGCCCGGCTGCGGCGACCAGACCAGACGATCCGAGCCCTGCGTCTCTTTCCATGTCGCCTGGCCGGAAGCCATCGGCGGCGCCCCTGCCGAAATGCTCGCCCGCATCAACGCCGCCATCCTGGCCGCTCTCCAGCCGCTCGAGGCGCCGCGCGGCTTCGAGGCCGAAGCCGACGAGTGGATCCGGGACTATCAGCGCTTCCACGCAGAATTCCCGGACTCCGGTGTGACGTATTTCGCCCGCCGCGTCGCTGAAGTCGTCTTCTCTTCGGCGGCTGTCATCACCATTGAGATCCGCACGGACGAGTTCCACGGCGGCGCCGAGCCGGAGTCGCGCCGGGCGTTCCTGAATCTCTCGCCGTCCACAGGCAAGCCCGTTGAACTGGACCAACTGCTCGAGCCGGGCGCCAGGAACGATCTGCTGCGCCTCGCCGAATGGCGCTTCCGCGCCGAGCGGCACATCCCCCAGGACAGCACCCTGGCCGACGCAGGATATACGTTCGACCAGAACGTCTTCGCCCTCCCCCGCCATTGGGGGTTCACGAGCCGCGGCCTGCTGCTGCACTATAACGCCGGCGAAGTGGCGCCCGCCCCGCTCGGTCCGACAACGCTGCTCGCCCCCTGGAACGAGCTCCGCGGCATCGTCAGCGCGAAAGCGGGCATTCTGCCGCGCTGACGCGCCTCACGCCGGAATCACGCGCGGAATCCGCTCCGCCACCGGCGGCAGCGCCGGGAAGTCCGTTGCCGGCTTGTCCTGATACCAGTAAGCGCAGCTGTAATAGTTGTCCGCCCGGTCGTTGCCATGCCCGTGTTCCATGGTGTGCTTCAGGTACCGCGTGAACGTCACCGGATTGTCGCCGTGGAAACGGTAGCAGCAGTAGCGTCCGCCCGTGCGCTCCGGGCTCTGGATCAGCGGCGCGCCGTATTGCTGATAGGCGAACGCCCGCGCATTGTCGCGCCCGCCGAAATTCCAGCTCCCCAGGAAATAATCCTCGCTGCCCGTGCCGATGATCGCCGGCTTCGACTCGTCGTCGATGAAGATCATGTCGTCGCCTTCGCCCATCCAGTATTCGCTGTTCTGGATCACGCCCAGCGTCACGCCCATCAGATGCCCGCGCCCGCGCGTCTCTACGTACACATGGTTGTGCCGCCCGTCCGGGTTGGGCGGCGTCTTGCCGTCGGGCCCCGTGATGGCCTTGTGCGGCGTCGCCTGCCGGTACTGCGCGTGGAAGTAGAGCGTGTCGGAACCCAGCATCGGCACGGTCATGAAATCGATGTTCGAGTAAAAACTGCTCACGTCGCGCGAACCGTCGTTTGTCACCGTCATCCGCGCGCTCTGGAAATACGGCATCACGAAATAGCAGTTCAGCGAACGGCCCGGCGAGCAGGAAAGAAACGCGCTCTCGTACAGCACGTAATCGCCCAGGTTCAGCCCGAAGAAATCCCCGACCGGCGCCTCGATGCTCGGCTTCGCCGCCCCGTCCCACCACGCCCGAAGCACCAGTTCTTTCAGGTGATGCACGCTCTGCGCCGCGATCGTGAACCAGATGTGCGTGATCGCCCCCGGCCCCTTCTGGTTGAAAATCTCGATCTCCTTGCCAGGCGGAATCGGCCAGCGGTCCGAGTTTCCGCCCGTCGGATCGTAGCTGCTCTGCTTCAGCGACCGGTAATTCTGCGCGCGGCAATAAGCCGGCAGAATCCCCGACGCCACGGGCCCCTGCGCCTGCGGCCGGATCTGCGCGGCCTCTGCAGCCTGCGGCGCCGCTCCCAGCCCCAGAGCGGCCAGCGCGCCCCGGAAGAATCCTCTGCGTTCCACTCGTGCCATGCTCTCAACCTCCTCGGCTTGATTGCGGGAATCGCAGGAATCATATCGCAGCCCGTCCGCGGGCGCGCCCCGCCAGATTGCGCTGGCTCTTCAGCCCGCACGGGTGTATGGTGAAGTCAGGGGCGAATCATGCGAATCCTCGCGTTGGCGGCCTTGACGGGCCTGCTTTCTTTTGGCGCGGACAGGACAGAGTGGCGCGGCCAGGCGTCTGACAGCAAAGTCGCGCTGGACGCGCGCCTCTACATCGACAAAGACGAAATGAAGAGGCTGCTGGGCCACGATCCCGGCCCCAGCATCGTGATCGTCGAGATCACCGTCACGCCCGCTCCCGGCACAACCCTGAAGCTCGACCGCGAAGATTTCCTGCTCCGCTCGGACCGCGACGGACAGCGCTCGCGCCCGCTCGATCCCGCGCAGATCGCCGGCTCCGCCGTCATGGTCATCAGCTCGCGCGGCGGCACGCAGGGCACCGGCATGGCGGAAGAGCGCCGCGTCCCGTGGGGCGTCCCCGGCATCCCCGGCGGCTCTCCCACCGGCGGCCCGCCCCGCGGCCTCCCCATGCCCGGCCAGTCGCCCAACGTCGGCACGGCCACCGCCGACACCAGCGAAGCCGTCGCCAGCGTCGAGGAGACAGAGAAAAAGTCCAACCCGCTTCTCGACGCCCTCAAAGAAAAACTCCTGCCCGACGGCGACCTCGACAAACCCGCCCGCGGCCTGCTCTACTTCCTCATCGAAGGCAAGCTCCGCTCGAAAGACCTCGAGCTTGTCTACCGCAAGGCCCCTCCACGGCTCAGCATCCGTTTCAGAGATCCGGCAAAGAAGTGACCGCCCCGTATGCGCCTGTCTGACCTCGACACCCCAGCTGTCCTCATCGATCTCGACATCATGGAGCGCAACCTCGCCCGCGCCTCCGGCTACGCCCGTGCGCACGGCCTCCGCCTGCGCCCGCACATCAAGACTCACAAGATCCCCGCTCTCGCCCGCCGCCAGCTCGAGCTCGGCGCCTCCGGCATCACCTGCGCCAAGACCACTGAAGCCATGGCCATGCTCCCCTGCGAGCCTCCCGATCTGCTCATCGCCTACCCGGTCATCGGCGCGCAGAAAATCGAACGGCTCGTCGAACTCTCCCGCCGTGTTCCGGTCACCGTGTCTCTCGACAGCCTCGACGCCGCGCGCCCCATTGCGGAAGCCGCGCGCGCCGCGCAAGTCGAAATCGGCGTGCTCGCCGAAATCGATGTCGGTCTGCGACGCGTCGGCGTCCCGCCCGGCGAGCCTGTGCTCGATCTCGTGCTCGGGCTCCTGCAGCTCAACGGACTCCGCTGGCGCGGCCTCGCTTTTTATCCGGGCCACATCAAGTCGCTCGATGAAAGCGGACGCGCCCAGCTCGGCTCTCTGCGCGAAGCCCTCTGGTCCACGGTCAGCCTTCTCAAATCACGCGGCCTCGAGCCGGAAATCGTCAGCGGCGGCTCCACTCCCCTGCTGTGGGAGTCGCACACCCTGCCCGAACTGAACGAAATCCGCCCCGGCACCTACATCTTCAATGACCGCAACACCGTGCTGTCCGGCGCCTGTTCGCCCTCCGATTGCGCGGCTTCCATTCTGGTCACCGTGGTCAGCGCCGCTCCGGACCGCATCATCATTGACGGCGGCTCCAAGACATTTTCCTCCGACCGCCTCGCCTCATCCGCCGAGGTCACGTTCGGCGAAGTCCTCGGCCACCCGCAGCTCCGCTTCCACAAGATGAACGAGGAGCACGGCTTCATCGACCTCAACGGCGCGCCCCAGTCCTTCCGCCCGGGCGACCGCCTGCGCATCGTGCCCAATCACATCTGCGTCGCCATGAACCTGCACGAGCGCGTCTTTGGCATCCAGGGAGACGAAGTCGCCGCCGAATGGCGCGTCGAAGCCCGCGGCAAGCTGCAGTGACCGGCCGCCGCCGCCCGGCCGAGCCTGCCTCCCGCAGTCTGATCTGGATCCGCCCGCAATACCGGCGCGTCCGCCTTCCGGCCGTTCTGCGGACTCTCTCTTATCGCCCCGGATCGGAAGCGTTTCCTTTGCACTCCGGCGCCCAGTGAACCAGCCGGAAATGAAATGGGTCGCTGGAGTCGCCGTTCACAAGCACGGCATCGCCGCTCGCGCCGAACAGACGCCAGGCGCGCGCAGGAAGACGCTCCTCGGCAACGGGAATCCACCGCCGCCCCGCCCGATCCAGACTGTAAATCCGGTCCGCGGAAGCCAGAATTTCTCCCGAGTCGGTCACGGCCAACCCCAGAATGCTGACCGCCTCTCCTGACCTGCCAACCGGCCGCGGAACCGGATACAGATTCAGTTTTTCCTCGCTCTCCAGCCACTCGATCACGGTCTCCGCCCTTGGCGCGTACGCAACCACGCGCCCCTTTGCCGCCTGAATCTCGCACTTTCCGTAGCCGGGAGATGCGCCGTCGCATGGCAGATCCTCTCCTTGAAAGGCGCTCCGTGGCAACAGACGCCGGAGAACGCTTCCATCGGGTGAGAACTGATACAAGGTCGGCTCCGGGCTGTCCGGGGGAAGCGCCTTGCTATGGAAGCCGAACGCCCAGACCGTGCCGTCATCCGCCACGGTTAGTTCCCCGACGTAAAATGGCGTGATCTTTTTCTGACTCAACAGCTCCCCTTTCGGCGAGTAGAACAGAAGCCAGGAAGACCGTGTGTTGTTCAGATTCCAGGTCGCTGCTGCCACCACAAAGCCCCGCCCTCCCGGGAGGGGGCTGACAGACGCCGGGTATGTCTCCCTGACCTCCGGAACCTCCACCTTCAGCTCCAGCAGATCATCGCCGCCCGTGCTGCGAATCGTGATGTCGGGACCCGCCGGAGTCTGCGGGTGCCCCCAGAGAAGAAAGCCGCGCTGGAATCGGGGAACAAAGCTCCGCGTTCCGGAGGGAATCGGCCGTCTCAAATCCTCCACCGGCCTGACGGTTTCGTCTCGAATGCCAGTCGCCAGGCACGAATTGTCCGCCAGAGCGATTGTCCAGAAGAAAGCAAAAATCAGGCTGCCCATTTCATTCGCCTCCATCTCACCAATCATCGAAACAGCTGCAGGCTTCGTTGATGCAACGCGGTTGTGTATATCCACACCCTGCATTTGCGCATTCCTGCGGCATGGCCATCATGTCCAGGCCGCAGCCGAAAGCACAGTGACCTGAGCCTCCTGTGCAGGTGTGGATCGTGCATTCTCCTCCGTTCGCCGTCTGGCAGGTCATCAATTCCATCAGTCTGGCGTAGCACCCGCCACAGGAACTTCCCGCCAGCGGAAGCCTCTCCTTTTTCGGAGAGACAGCCCTGGCACATGCAGTGCGCGCAGAATCCAGCCTTGCTTGCTGCGCTGTCTGCCTGTCTCTGTCATTGGACAGCAAAATACCAGGAAACAGGAAGAAAAAAAGCACGGCAAAACTGCCACCCTTCCATTGCTGACTGAACATCAATTCATTTCTTCCGGCTCTCATGGTGAGAGTATACTCCCCCCCCGGAACTGTCAACCCTTTTCTGTGCAAGAACCGCGTCTTGCCTTCAGCCAAAGGAACGGTTTCTTTATAGCAGACGAGTCATCACGGCTTTGCGTGCAAAATGATTTCAACGTCGGGTCCCCGGTGTGAGAGCTCCCGCAGCAGCATGGAATCCCGCCTCGATTGCCATTCAACGGCGGCCGGTGCGGCGGGAAATCATGGCCGCATTCCAGGGAAGGGGGGATTATTCCCGTTTCGCTTCCAGCTCCGCCCAGCGCGCGTACAGCCGGTCGACTTCCTGCTGAGCCTGCTGCACCGCAGCCCAGGCGCCCTCCATCCGCCTCGCGTCGCTCACCGTCTCTGGGGCCTGAAGCGCGCGCTGCGCCTCGGCGAGCCGCGCCTCGGCCTCGGCGATACGCTCCTCGATCTGCTCGTATTCGCGCTGTTCGATGTAAGAGAGCCGCTTTTTCTGCGCAGCGGCGGATGCCGGGCGGGGCTGCGCCGCAGCGGGCTTCGTCCGGCGCACCCGCTCCCTCTCTTCCATCCACTCTTCCCACTGGTTCAGGTCCGCAAACAGCCCGCTGCCGCCTTCTCCATCCAGCCCGAAGACGCCGTTCGCCACGCGGTCCATCAGATAGCGGTCGTGCGTCACCAGCACGATCGCGCCGGGAAACTCGAGCAGGCTCTCTTCGAGCACGTCCAGCGTAGGAATGTCCAGATCGTTCGTCGGCTCGTCGAGCAGCAGGACATCGGCGGGTTCCAGCATCAGCCGCGCCAGGTGCAGCCGCGCCCTCTCTCCGCCCGATAGGCTCGCCACCGGCTGCACGAGCTGCTCTTCACGGAACAGGAATCGTTTCGCCCAGCCGTTCACATGAACCGGACGCCCCAGATACAACACGCTGTCGCCCTCCGGCGCCAGGGCGCGCCGCAGCGGCAGCGACGGATCCACCTGTCTGCGGTGCTGTTCGAAATACACGATGCGCAGCCCCTCCGCGCGGCGGATCTCGCCTTGCGCAGGCGCCAGTTCCCCAAGCAGCAGCCGCAGGAAGCTCGTCTTGCCGCTGCCGTTCGGACCCGCCACTCCCAGCCGCCTCCCCGGCGACAGCACGAGCGTCACTCCGGAAAACAGCTCGCGCTCGCCCAGGCGCAGCGCTGCGCCGTCCAGTTCCACGAGCTTCTTCGTCTTGCGGTCGGTGGCGCTGAAGTCGATTCGCGCGGTCTCCGCCGCCGCGCGCGCGGTGGCCTGTTCCAGTTGGTCGATCATCGCCTTCGCCGCATCCACGCGCGCCTTCGCCTTCCGCGTGCGCGCCTTCGCGCCGCGCCGCAGCCACTCCACCTCGCGCCGCACTTTGGCCGCCAGCGATTCGCGCGCTTTCGCCTGCGCTTCAAGGAACTGCTCGCGCTTCTCGAGATACGCGCTGTAGTTGCCCTCCGTCCGGAACAGTCCGCCGGGGAAAGCGCGGTTCAGCTCCAGCATGTGCGTGGCGATGTTCTCCAGAAAATAGCGGTCGTGGCTGACCGCGATCACGGCGAACGGAGCCTCCAGCAGCGTCTCCTCCAGCCACTCGATGCCCGCGATGTCAAGATGATTGGTCGGCTCGTCCAGCAGCAGCAGATCGGGCCGCGCCGCCAGCGCCGCCGCAATGGCCAGCCGCTTCTTCCAGCCGCCGGAAAGCGTTGCCGTGGGCGTCTCCGGATCGCGAAAACCAGCCTGGCCCAGAAATGTTTTGGCCGCCACCGGGTCCGCCGCCGCTGCTTCCATTACTTCCCGCACCGTGCTGCCCGGCTCGAACTCCGGCTCCTGCTCCACCATCGCCATCCGCGCCCCGCGCCGCAGCGATACCGTCCCCGCGTCCGGCTCGTCCTTCCCGGCGAGAATCCGCAGCAGCGTGGACTTGCCCGCGCCATTGGGCCCCACCAGCCCGTGCCGCTCTCCTTCATGGACCGCCAGTGTCAGCCCTTCAAACAGCGGCAGGGCGCCGAACTGCCGCGACACGCCTTCGCACGTCAGTAACACCCCCATGACAATTCCAGTGAACCATGGCGTCACCGGGCCTCGGCAGCCGTGGTATAAAAAAACCAGGAGGTGGGTCTTCCCTAGTAGCCCCACTGCCAGAGCTGAGTTCCCTCCCCCGGCTCGTTGGTTCGCCAGAGCCGGTTCCCGCCTGTTCGCGCTTCTGTTCCCCGATGATTGCCGCCTGTGCGGCCGTCCTCTGCCTGGTTTCTCCGCCATCCCCGTTTGCGGGGAGTGCCTGGAGCCCCCGGCCCCGATCTTCTCCGAATTCGCTTGCGCCCGGTGCCGCACCCCGTTCCTCAACGCGCGTCCGCTGAATGACGAGGGACTGTGCCGCCTGTGCGCAGCCGGCGTCACGGCGTTCGAAGGCGCATGGTCCTGCGGCGCCTACGACGGCAGGCTCCGCGATCTCATCCACCTGTTCAAGTACGGCCGCATGCTGCCTCTCGGCCGCGTCTTCGGTGAGATGATGGCGCGCGCCTACCCCAGGGACCAGCGCTTCGAAGTGCTCGTGCCCGTGCCTTCACACTGGCGCCGCCGCCTGTGGCGCGGCTTCGATCAGGCCGAAGTTCTGGCGCGCGAGCTCTCGCGCCGCCTCGGAATCCCCATGGCGCCCGCTCTGCGGCGCACGCGGCACACGCCTCCCCAGGCGGGGCTCACGCGCCGCCAGCGCCGCCTGAACATCCGCGGCTGTTTTCAGCCCGCCCTTCCCGATGCGATCCGGGGCCGCCGCCTTCTGCTGATCGACGACGTCCTGACCACCGGGGCGACGGTCAACGCCGCCGCCGCCGCTCTGAAAGCCGCTGGCGCGGCGCACACGGGTGTCTTCACCCTCGCCCGCGCCGACCGCGCCGGCAGCGCCTCCGCGCTGCTCATGCGGAATTTCCATGCCGAGGTTTCCGCGCATGAACATCAACATTGACCGACTCCACAGCCCTGTGCTCGTACTGAATGCCAGCTATGAGCCGATCAATATCTGCGCTGCAAGGCGCGCCCTCGTGCTCATCCTCAAGGGTGTCGCGCGCGCCGAAGAGCACAGCCACGCCATGTTTCATGCGCCCCGCGCCTCCTTTCCGCTGCCCAGCGTGATCCGCCTGCTCGAATACCGCCGCATTCCCCGCCAGAGCCGCGCCCTCAGCCGCAAAAACATTCTCATGCGCGACCGTTATACCTGCCAGTATTGCGGCAAAACCCTGCCTGCATCCGAGCTCACTCTCGACCACGTCGTCCCCCGCTCCCGCAACGGCGAAACCAGCTGGGAAAACCTCGTCGCCTGCTGCCACCCCTGCAACAACCGCAAGGGCAACCGCACGCCCGAGGAAGCCGGCATGAAACTCCTCCACCCGCCCCGCCCCTACACGCTCCACACTGGCCGCCACCTGATGCGCCTCCTTGGCAAGAGCGACGAACGCTGGCAGAAGTACCTTTTTTATTGAGCCCGCGCCGCAACCCCGGGAGCCCGGCGGACGCCCGTTTATCATGAAATTGGGATGACACGGCTCCGCCGCATCATTGGACTCGCCGCGCTGCTTGCAGTCCCGCTGCTGCATGGTCAGGTCATTGAGTTCGAGTCCGGCGGACTCCGCTACCAGACGCTCTCGCGCGACGGCCTCACCGTCATGTTCGCCCCCCTCCCGCAACAGATCCGCAACTACGTCATCCTCCAGGTCGCCGTCTCCAACGGCTCCCAGTCCGCCCGCATGGTGCGTCCCGAGGATTTCCGTTTCGTGCGTGAAGACGGCCGCGTCCTGCGCGCCGTGCCTCCCCGCGCCGTCGTCCAGGGCTTCCTCGACAAAGCCGGACGCAACGACGTCATCCGCATGGTCACTTTGTACGAGATGGGCCTCTACGGCATGACGCGGTTCCGTTCCACCAGCGGCTACGAGCAGCGCCGCCAGCAGGCTCTCGCCGAGGTCTCCAACCCGCGCCTCAAAGCCGCCGCCTCCGCCTCGGCCATCGTTCTGGTCGCCATCAAGCTCCAGCCGGGCGAATCCACTGACGGCGCCGTGTTCTTCGAAGTCCCTGAAAAGAAACTCGGCGAGGGCCGCCTCATCGCCACCATCGGCGAAGAAATCTTCGAATTCAGGCTCGGCGGCCTCGAGCACCCCGGCTCGTTGATCCGGCGGCCCTGAGACGCATTGGATTCGCCCGGGCGCGGCCCGCTATCCTGTTTCGTTGATCGACCTGCACACCCATTCGTCCCTCAGCGATGGAACCGACACCCCCGCGGAGCTGGTGCGCCGGGCGGCGGAACTCGGCCTCGAGGCGGTCTCCCTGACCGACCACGACACTCTGGAAGGGCTCGGCGAAGCCTCTGCCGAAAGCGCGCGCTGCGGCCTTCTCTTCGTGCCAGGCATCGAACTCAGCGCGCGCCGCGAGGACGAGCCCGACGAACTCCGACGCACCGTGCACATCCTCGGCTACTTCTTCTCGGAGCCCGGCGGCGCCTTCGACTCCTGGCTCCAAACGCTCGCTCTCCGCCGCCGCGCCCGCAATCGCGCCATGGCCGGGCGCCTCCAGCAGCTCGGCTACGATGTCCGCCTGGAAGAGGCCGAAGCCCTCGCCCGCCGCATCACTGCCCGCCCCCACTTCGCCGAAATCCTCGTCCGCAAGGGCTACTTTCCCACCGTCCGCGCCGCTATCGATGCGCTGCTCGCCGAGGGCTGCCCGGCTTACGTCGAGAAAGAAGACCCCTCGCCCGCCGAGTGCATCCGCCGCATCCGCGAGGCGGGCGGTGTGGCGTCGCTGGCGCATCCCCGCCGCCTCGGCAACGGCGACCCGGCTCGGGAAGACTCCATCCTGCGCGCTCTCATCGATGCCGGTCTGCAGGCAGTCGAGGTCTGGCATCCCGATCACGACCCGCGCGCTGTGTCCCGCTACACCCAGCTCGCGCGCAAATATGGCCTCGCCATGACCGGCGGCTCGGACTATCACGGCGCGCGCACGCCCGATCTGCGCCTTGGCGACGCCGGCGGCGCGCGCGTGAAGAGATCAGTTCTGGACGAGCTGCGCCGGCGCGCCGGCCGCTGACAGCTTCTCCAGCTTCCGCAGGTACGCCAGCGCCCGCACGCACCCCTGCGCCGGCGACCACGCAGCCGAAGTGATGAACCCGCACTCTTCTCCCCCGGAGAAAACCTTCTCTCCCGCCGCGGGCGGCGTCTGCGTCTCGATCCGGATCGGGTACAGCATCCGGTGCACCTGCCCCCGCGCGCGCACGCGCTCCACGATCTCCTGCCCCAGATAGCAGCCCTTGTTGAAGTGCACCGCGTGCAGCTGCCGCGTCTCGTGCACGATCTGCGATTCCGTGATGTCCTCGCCGTAGCGCGGCACCCCGTTCTCGATCCGCACCGTGCGCGCCTCTTCCGGTCCCGCCTCGGCGATCCCCGCCGCGCGCAACTCCCCGATGACAGCCTCCTTCTCACCCGCCGGCACGATCATGCGGAACCCGGGCTGCCCGGTGATGGAGGCGCGGATCACCAAGCCGCTTCGCGGCGCCTGTTCCGCCTGCGGTCCTTCAACGGCGATTTCGGCAGTCTGATCCGTGATGTCTTCCAGCGCGGCATCGTCGGCGATGATGTAGCGGTCCAGGTGCTCGAACACCTTGCGCCGCGTCTCCGGCTCCGTGTCCAGCAGCAGATGATCCTCTGCGCAGTAAATCCAGGCGTCGGCCAGAATCCTGCCCTGCGCATTCAGGAAGAACGCGTACACCGCTTCTCCCGGCTGCATTTGCTCGATGTGGTTCGTCGTCATTGCATGGAGCAGGCGCTTGCGGTCTTCGCCGGTGACGCGGATCCGCCCGCGCGCGGACACATCGATCCATGCTGCGGAATTTCTCAGTGCCTCGTACCCGCTCATCTCCGCCTCAACGCATGATGTTGCTGAGATACAGACCCATCCCCAGCGTCACTCCAGCGCTGATCAGCGCGCCCTTCCTCCACCGCTTCTCTTTTTCCTCCGCGCCGCCCCGCGCCAGCAGGAACACCATCGCCAGCGCGTGCAGCCCGATCAGCGCCTTGATCCCCGCCAGCGCGTGCCACCCCGGCGGCGGCGCCTGCATTCGCGTCGCGAAATTGTGCGCCCCCGTCAGCAGCAGCAGCAGCGCCACGGCAAGGCTCAGCCAGCGCCAGCGCCGCACACGGCTCGCCAGCAGCAGCCCGCTGATCACGATGGCCAGGGCCAGGTGAACGGAAAGAAGTGCGTCATTCATGGGGTCGGATTCAGCCTTTCAAGTTTATACTGATGTGGAAATGACCCACGAGATTCTTCCAACGGGCATGCTGCAGTGCAACTGCTCGGTCTTCGGCGACGAGACGAGCGGCGACGCCATCGTGGTGGACCCCGGCGACGGCACCGACCTCGACCGGCTTCTGGACCTGCTCAAAGAAAGGAAATACAAGGTCAAGGCCATCTTCATCACCCACGCCCACATCGACCACATCGGAGGCGCGGCGAAGCTCAAGCACCTCACCGGCGCGCCCGTTTTCATGCACGCCGACGACCAGGACCAGTACGACCACATCGGCCTTCAGGCTCAATGGCTCGGCATGCCCGCGCCCCCGCGCACCGAAGTGGACGTCAACCCGAAAGAAGGCGACACCCTCACTCTCGGCGGCGTCGTCATGCACGTGCTCCACACTCCCGGCCATACCCAGGGCAGCGTGGCCCTCTACATCCCGTCCGAAAAGCTCCTCGTCGGCGGCGACACCCTGTTCCGCGATTCCATCGGACGCACGGACCTGCCCGGCGGCGACGCAAAACAGATCCTGAAATCCATCCACACCAAGCTCCTCGTCCTGCCGGAGGACACCCGCGTCATCTGCGGCCACGGCGCGGAAACCACCATCGGACGCGAAAAAGAAATGAACCCTTTCCTGCAGGATTGAGCCCGCCTTGCGGTTCACCTGTTCGCGTAGTTCTTCTCGTAATATTGCAGGTATTCGCCCGATTTCACGCGTGAAACCCAGCCCGGATTTTCCCGGTACCAGCGGATCGTCCGCTCCAGCCCTTCCTCGAACGGCACCAGCGCGCGCCAGCCCGACGCCTGTTCGAGCTTCGCCGTCGTGATCGCATAGCGCCTGTCGTGCCCCGGTCTGTCGGTCACCGGCGTCATCAGGCTGTACGGCTTTCCCAGCGCTTCGAGAATCATCTCCACCACGCGCCGGTTCGGCAGCGCGCGCGAGCCGCCGATGTTGTAGATCTCCCCCGGCTCTCCCTTCTCGAGCGCCGCCCGCACCGCCCGGCAGTGATCGTCCACGTAAAGCCAGTCCCGCACCTGCATCCCGTCCCCGTAAATCGGAAGCGGTTTGTCTTCGATTGCGTTCGAAATCATCAGCGGAATCAGCTTCTCGGGAAACTGATAAGGCCCGTAATTATTCGACGCCCGCGTGACGATCACCGGCAGGCGGAACGTCGTCCAGTAGGACAAAGCCAGCAGGTCCGACCCCGCCTTCGAGGCCGAATACGGACTCGATGGCCGCAGCGGCCATGTCTCGTCCGCCTCCTCCGGCTCGGGAATCGAGCCGTACACTTCGTCCGTCGAAACGTGCAGGAACCGCCCGACGCCCGCCGCCCGCGCCGCCTCCAGCAGCGAGAACGTCCCGCGGACGTTCGTCTCGACAAACGCCTCCGGCCCCAGGATCGACCGGTCCACGTGCGACTCCGCGGCGAAGTGCACGATCGAATCGACCCTCTCCTCTTCCAGCAGGCGCCGCACCAGCGCCGTGTCCCGGATGTCGCCGTGCACGAAGCGGTGCCTCGGGTCGCCCTCCACTTCGGCCAGGTTTTCCAGATTCCCTGCGTAGGTCAGCTTGTCGAGGTTCACCACCCGCTCAGCCCAGTCCTCTCGCAGCGCGAGGCGCACGAACGCGGAGCCGATGAATCCCGCCCCGCCCGTCACCAGCCATCTCATTTGTGTTGCAGCTCCCAGTCGTAGGCGATCCCCGCCTCGTTGTACGCGATGCGCCCTTCATCCGACGGATCGTAGAACCGGTCCGTCAGGTACACCAGCATCGCCGGCTCCGTGCCGATCACCTTGTACCCATGCCCCACCCCCGGCGGAATCAGGATCTGCCAGGGGCGAAGCACGCCCGCGTACACCGTGTTCTTCCGCCCGAACGTCGGCGACTCCGGCCGCAGGTCCACCAGCGCCACCTGGAACATCCCCTTCACTACGGTCCAGAAGTCCGTCTGTTTCCGGTGGAAGTGAAATGCCTTGATGGCCCCCGGATAGGACAGCGCCACGCTCACCTGCGTCGTTTCCGGCGGAAATCCCGCCGGCAGCCCGCGTCCGATCCGCGCCACCTCCAGGAAATACCCCCGGTCATCGGCCCACAGCGGGACAGGAGCGATCCTCACGCCCTCGATCAGGTCCGCCGAATCAGGCGATGCGATCACTTTGCCGATGCCCGGCTCGCATTGCGGCACGCGGATCTCCGCCGCTGCGCTCGCGCTCATTCCTGCGCTCCCTCCTTCTTCCGCGTCTGCGCCACCAGGTTGCCCGCCCGCAGCAGGGAATCGAATGTTCCGGCGTCCGTCCACCAGCCGTCGAGAAACGCAAACGACAGCGCGGCCTCGCGGATGTAGGCGTTGTTCACGTCCGTGATCTCCAGCTCGCCGCGGGCGCTCGGCTCCAGCGTGCGGATCTTGTCGAACACCGTGGCGTCGTACATGTAAATCCCGGTCACCGCGTAATTCGTCTTCGGCGTCTTCGGTTTTTCCTCGATCCGCACGACGTGGCCCTTGTGGATCTCGGCCACGCCGAACCTTTCAGGATCCGGCACTTCCTTCAGCAGAATCTTCGCCCCTTTCTCCTGATGCCGGAAATCTTCCACCGCGTCCCGGATGCTTTTTTCGATGATGTTGTCCCCGAGAATCACGCAGATTTTCCCGTTGTCGGCGAAATGTTCCGCCAGCGAGAGCGCGTCGGCGATGCCCCCTTCGCCCTCCTGGTACGTATAGTTCAGGCTGGTCAGCCCGAACTGCCGCCCGTTGCCCAGAAGCTGCAGGAAATCCCCTGCATAATTTCCGCCCGTCACGATCAGAATGTCCCGGATGCCCGCGTCCACCAGCGTCTGGATCGGATAGTAAATCATCGGCTGATCGTACACGGGCAGCAGGTGTTTGTTCGTGATTTTCGTCAGGGGATAGAGCCGCGTGCCCTTGCCTCCAGCCAGAATAACGCCTTTCATCCATGCCTCCCGGGGCGGCGCCGCGCGTGGGCGCAACATCCCATATGATACACTGGCGGCGCCGTGAAGCCCTTCGATTGGAACGCCGTCCCTGCCGAGCAGCTCAATGAAAAGATGCGCCGCCAGATGGTGCACACCCAGCGGCTGACTCTCGCGCGGCTCGAGATGAAAGCCGGCTGCACCGTGCCCGTCCACTCCCACGAAAACGAACAGGTCTCCATGGTGCTCTCCGGGCGCCTCCGCTTCCTTCTGGACAGCGGCGCGGAAGAGGTCGGCCCCGGCCAGGTCATGCGCCTCGCCCCCAACGAGCCGCATGGCGTGGAAGTGCTCGAGGACAGCATCGTGCTCGACCTGTTCAGCCCGCCCCGCGAAGACTGGATCCGCGGCGACGACGCCTACCTACGCCGCGGCTGACCCCTCCCGCAGAGCCTGCACCAGCGCGCTCCGCGCCACGGTCGCCTGCTCGCCCCGCGCCATGTCCTTCAGCGAAACCTCGCCCCGCGCGATCTCGTCGTCCCCTACGATCACCGCGAACCGCGCCCCCGCCTTGTTGGCCAGCTCCATCGCACGCTTCACCTTCGCATCCGCCGACAGCTCCACGGAAAAGCCCGCCCCGCGCAGCTCACGCGCCAGCAGCGCGCACTCTTTCAGCGCCGCCTGCCCGATCGGGATCAGGAACACGTCCAGCCGCGCCAGATCTTCTGCGGAAATCCGTTCCTCGATGGCCAGCACCAGCCGGTCCTCGCCGATCGAAAACCCGATGCCCGGCGCCGGCGCCCGCGACCCCAGCGCCTCCGCCAGCCCGTCGTAGCGCCCCCCGCCCAGAATCGAGTTCTGCGCCCCCAGCGCCCCGTGCGTCACCTCGAACGTCGTCCGCGTGTAATAGTCCAGCCCCCGCACCAGCCGCGCCCGGATCTCGTACTCGATCCCCCGCGCCGCCAGCAGCTCCTGCACCGTCTCGAAGTGCTTCCGGCACGCCTCGCACAGGTGTTCGAGAATCGACGGCAGCGAGTCGATCGTGTTCTGGTCCTCCGGAACCTTGCAGTCCAGCACCCTCAGCGGATTCGTCTCCGAGCGCCGCTGGCAATCCTGGCACAGCTGCCCGCGCACTGCCGCGAGCCGCTCCCGCAGCTGCTCCACGAACCCCGGGCGGCACGCCGGGCACCCCACGCTGTTCAGCAGCAGGTGCGCGCGCTCGACGCCGCAGCGCGCCAGCACGTCCAGCGCCAGCTCGATGACCTCGGCGTCCACCACCGGAGACTCCGAGCCGATGCACTCCGCCCCGATCTGCGAAAACTGCCGGTAACGCCCCTTCTGCGGCCGCTCCCGCCGGAACATCGGGCCGATGTAGTACAGCTTCTTCAGCCCCGGCACCTGATTCAGCCGGTGCTCGATCCACGCGCGGATCACGCTCGCCGTGTTCTCCGGACGCAGCGTCAGCGACGTGCCGTCTCGGTCCGTCCACGTGTACATCTCTTTCGAGACGATGTCGGTGTCCTCGCCCACGCCGCGCGCAAACAGCGCCGTCTCCTCGAAGATCGGCGTGCGGATCTCCTGGTAGTGATAGGTCCGGAACACCTCGCGCGCCTGCGCTTCCACGTAATTCCACAGCGCCGACTGCGGCGGCAGGATGTCGCGCGTGCCGCGGATCGCCCGGATCATGTCAGTGCGCCGCCTCGTCCCGGTAGTCCTGCCGGTAGCGGATGTAGCGCTGCGCGTTCTCGCGGAACCGCTGCTTCTCCTCTTCCGTCACCTGCCTCCGCACCTTCGCCGGCACGCCCATCACCATGGACTCGGGAGGAATCTCCATCCCCTCAGGCACCAGCGAGCCGGCGGCGATCACCGAGCCGCGCCCCACGCGCGCCCCGTTCAGCACGATCGCCCCGATGCCCACCAGCACGTCGTCTTCGATCACGCAGCCGTGCAGGCACGCCATGTGCCCCACGGTCACCCGCGCGCCCAGGATCACCGGATATTTGTCCAGTTCTCCGTGCAGCACGCTGCCGTCCTGAATATTGGTCTCTTCGCCGATCTCGATGCGGTTCACGTCGCCCCGCAGCACGGCGCCGGGCCACACGCTGGCCCGCTCGCCCAGCGTCACGTCGCCGATCACGGTCGCCGCCTGGTCCACGTACGCCGTCGGCGCAATCTTCGGGTAGATGCCTCGGTACGGTCGAATCATACGGATGTGCCGGAAACCTCCATCGTATCATTGAGGGTATGCTGAGCCGGTCTGTCCTTGCCCTGTCGCTGGCAGCCTTCGCCGCAAGCGCCCAGAAAGCTCCTTTCACCGCCGAGGCCATGATGAAGATCAAACGCATCGGCGATCCCTCCGTGGCGCCCAATGGCTCGGCCGTCGCTTACACCGTCGGCGAGCCGGATCTCGAAAAGAACACCGTCGACCGCCAGATCTGGATCAGCCCCCTCGCCGGCGGTCCTGCCCGCAAAGCCACCTCCGAAGGCCGCAACTGGGGCGCCCGCTTCAGCCCGGACTCGAAACAGATCGCCTTCATCTCCACCCGCAGCGGCTCCGCTCAGGTCTGGGTGATGGACGCGCTCGGCGAAAATCCCCGTCAGATCACGAACCTTCCCACCGAAGCCGACGGCGTCATCTGGAGCGGCGACGGCAGAACGCTCGTCTTCACCAGCGAGGTTTACCCCGAGTGCAACGCCGACGACGCATGCAACAAGAAGCGCATGGAGGAGGATGCGAAGAATCCCGTCAAAGCCCGCGTCTACGACCGGCTGCTCTACCGCCACTGGAACCAGTGGAAGGGAAAGCGCGTGCGCCATCTCATGGCCGTGCCCGCAGAGGGCGGCAAGGTGCGCGACCTCACCCCAGGCGCGCGCTACGACGTTCCTCCCTTCTCGCTCAGCGGCGGCGGCGATTACGCCGTCTCTCCTGACGGCAAGGAAGTCTGCTACGCCGCCAACTTCGACGAAGACCAGGCGCTCAGCACCAACTGGGAACTTTACGTCATTCCAATCGAGGGTCCAGGCGAAAGCCGCGAAGCCGTCAGGATCTCGAACAGCCCTGGCGCGGACGCCAGCCCGCAGTACTCGCCTGACGGCCGCTGGCTGGCCTGGCGCATGCAGGTCCGCCCCGGATACGAAAGCGACCGCTGGCGCCTCGTCGTGCTCGAGCGCGAAACCGGCCAGCTCACGGTGCTCACCGAAAACCTCGACCGCCACGTCACCGGCTTCACCTGGCACCCGGATTCGAAGCGTATCGCTTTTACCGTCGAAGACCGCGGCCGCCAGCAGGCGCATCTGATTCCCGTCACCGGCGGCGGCTCGCGAGTCATCACCCAGGGCGCAATGCACGTCGGCGACCTGCAGTTCACCGCCGACGGCCGCACGCTGGTCTACAGCGAGATGAGCGGCGCCCGTCCGCCCGAGCTTTACCGCGCTGCCAGCGCGGGCGGAGCCCCTGCGCCCATCACGCGGCTGAACGATGCGGTCCTCGAGGCCCACGACCTGCGGCCGCTGGAAGACTTCACCGTCACCGGCGCCGAAGGCGCCTCCGTCCACAGCTTCCTCCTGAAACCGCCCGCTTTTGATTCAAACAAAAAATACCCGGTCCTGTTTCTGATCCACGGCGGCCCCCAGGGCGCCTGGGGCGAAACCTTCAGCTTCCGCTGGAACCCGCAGGTCTTCGCCTCCGCTGGCTTCGTCGTCGTCATGCCCAACCCCCGCGGCTCCACCGGCTACGGCACGAAGTTCACCGACGAAATCAACGGCGACTGGGGCGGCAGGGTCTACGAAGACATCCTCGCCGTCGTCCAGTACGTCGAGAAGCTCCCCTACGCCGACCCGAAGCGGTTCGCCGCAGCCGGCGGCAGCTACGGGGGCTACATGGTCAACTGGATTCTCGGCCACACCGACAGGTTCTGCGCCCTCGTCTCCCACGCCGGCGTCTACGACCTCTACAGCATGGGCGGCGAGACCGAAGAGCTCTGGTTCACCACCTGGGAGTTCCGCGGCCACCCCTGGGAAAACCCCGAAATGTACGACCGCTGGTCGCCCTCCCGCTACGCGGCCAACTTCAGAACGCCCACGCTCGTCATTCACGGCGAGCTCGACTACCGCGTGCCCTACGGCCAGGGTCTGCAGCTGTTCACGGCGCTGCAGGCGAAGAAGGTCCCCTCGAAACTCGTGCTCTTCCCTGACGAGGGCCACTGGATCCTCAAACCCCAGAACTCGCTCTTCTGGTACCGCACGTTCCTCGATTGGGTCACCGGGTGGACCAGCAAGCCCTGACCGCCGCCGTCACTCGTCCAGACGCTTCAGCACCTCGACAAGCACCCGCCCCGCCACCTCGAACGAGTCCGGGCTCAGCTTGTCCAGCGTGTCTTCTTTCGTGTGCCACCACGAGTGGTCCGGCCCGTAATCGAAGTCGATCAGGTTCGCCGCCCGCACGCCCAGCCGCAGAAACGGCACATGGTCGTCCTCGATCGCAAGCGCCGGCCCGCTGAAATGCTGCGACAGCCCGAGCTGCCGCGCCACGCTCCAGATCAGCCGCATCAGCGAGTCCGACGAGTACTGCTCGCGCAGAATCCGCAGGTCCCGGTCGCCGATCATGTCCACGTTGATCAGCGCCGTCAGCGTCGACAGCGTCCGGTCCTTCTGCCACTGCGCAGCCAGCCGCCGCGACCCGTACAGGCTGTCCTCGGCCGTCCACTCCCGCACCGCCTCCTCGCCGTCGAAAAACACCAGATACACGGTGTTCTTCAGCCGCACGTCTTTCAGCGCGCGGGCCATCTCCAGCAGAAATCCCGCCGAAGAGCCCCCGTCATTGGCCCCCACGAAGGGGAAAGCGAAAATCTTCGTATCGTAATGGCCCGTGATCGCAACGGCCTTGCCCGAAGTGCCAGCACGCATCGCGATGATGTTTTTCATCGCCATCGGCCCTGCCGGCGTGCGCGCCGTGAAGTCGTCCTCCCGCACCTGCCAGCCCTGCTCCTTCAGGTGCTTCACGATGTAGGCCTGCGCCTTCTTCATCCCCGCCGAGCCAGGCGGGCGCGGGCCGAACGAAACCAGCATGCGCGTGTGCTCGAGTGCGTTGCGGCCGCTGAATTGGGCGAAGGCGGGCGTCATCAGGGCCATCAGGCAGGCCGCCGTCAGTTTCTGCGGGCGAGGCATCTATAGCCCAGTGTAAAGTCCCGGCGGCCGTCCAGCGGATCCAGCAGCGCCGCCAGCAGCGCCAGTGGCCCGAACACCGGCAGCAGCCACGGCAGCATCTGGCAGGCGTTCAGCAGCCGCCGCGAGATCACCAGAAACAGCCCGCCCGCCGGCTCGATCTCCTCCACCGCGAACCCCGCCCGCGCCAGCAGATACTCCAGCCCGTGCCGCGTGTAGCGGTAATAGTCGTGCGGCGCCTGGTGCACTTCCCACTCCTGCGGCGCCACCAGCAGCAGCGCCGCGCCCCGCCGCATCACCCGCGCCAGCTCCTCGAGCGCCTCAGCCGGTCTGGGCAGGTGTTCCAGCGTCACGACGTGCAGCGCCGCGTCGAACCGCCCGTCGGCGAACGGGAGCTGTTCGAGGTCCGCGATCGCATGCAGCCGCCGGTAGTCCCACCCCGGATCGCCGATCGCCAGGTCCACGCCCACGTAGCGCGCGTGCGCGAACAGGTGCGCGTACTGCGTCTCGCCCGCCCCGGCGTCCAGAAGCAGCGCGCCGGACGGGAGCGACCGCGCGAACGCAGAAACAGAATCCTCGATAAACGTTTCAAACGTAAACACCCGCCTCCGCAGCCACGCCGGCAGGCGGCGCCGCGCTTCCGCGTACCTCATGGCTTGCGCCGCGCCTCGATCATTACCGTCGATCCCGCGCGGCAGGCGGCTTCCAGCACGGTGAACGGAACCGACGCGAGCGCCAGCAGGAAGTACAGCGCGTCTTTCAGCAGCCGCGCCCGCGGCGAAGAATCCGCCCGCCGCACCCGCCGCCCCATCGGATCCAGCCCCGGCGCCAGCGTCGAAGCCAGCCCCGCCGGATTGTCCCGCAGCGAAAAATGCTTCCGCCGCACGATCTCGAAACCCGCCGCGTCCAGCAGCGTCTCCAGATCCGATTCGCGGAAATCGATCAGGTGCCGCGGCACGTCCAGCCCGTTCCACGCAGCGCCGAACAGCAGAAACTGCCAGCAGCCCGCGTTCGGCACCTGGATCACGAGCCGTCCTTCAGGAATCAGCAGCTCCCGCGCCGCGTCCAGATACGCCGTCGGATCGTAGAGATGCTCCAGCACATGGAACATCGTGATCAGCCCGAACGACGCCGGGCGGAACGGCGCCCGCGTCAGCGCGCCGCATGCCACCGGAACGCCGTTGCTCGACCAGGCTACGCTCGCCGCATCCAGCGAAAAGTCCAGTCCGAACGCCCGGTGCTCCGGCAGGTGCAGCTCCCGCAGAAACAGCCCGCCGCCGCAGCCCACGTCCAGCACCAGCGAGTCGGGCGGCAGCTCGCGCAGCGCCCGCCGCGCAAACCGCACGTGGTCCTGGATGGCCAGCCTCCGCCACGCCTCCGCCAGCGAGTCCGCCGCCGATGCCGCCGGATCGAACCAGTAATCCGGCGGGTAGTACTGATGCAGCTTCTGCGGTTCCGGCCACGGCATCAACCGGATCAGCCGGCACTGGCGGCACTCGACGATCAGGAACTCGTCTTCCGTGGTCGCGAACAGTCGGTCCGTCGCGCTGAACAGCGTGCGGAAGTTCGCTTCGCCGCACGCAGGGCAGGCGTCGCGCACAGGCGCGCTCGCCGGGCGCGGCTGCGCGGCGGCGGCATCCTCTCTGGACACGGGCGTCACGGGCTGGTCAGGGGGTGTTTCCAATCGCAAGTCTCAGCCATCAGTGTACCCGCCGCGGCCCTTCTCCTGCGCCCCGCCGCGCTCGGGCTACACTGGAAGTTCTCCGCATGCAGACTGAAGCCGTTCCTGTTGCGCGCTGGCGCGTCCACCGCCGCATGTACGACTGGATGATGCACTGGGCCCGCAGCCCGCACAGCCAGGCGGCCCTCTTCCTGCTCGCTTTCGCCGAGTCCAGCGTCTTCCCCATCCCCCCGGACGCCCTGCTCATCGCCCTCGTGCTCGGCGCGCCGGGCCGCTGGCTCGCGCTGGCCGGAGTCTGCACCATCGGCAGCGTCCTCGGCGGCGTCGCCGGCTACGGCATCGGCCGCTTCCTCATGGATGCTATCGGCCTGCGTGTCATCGAGTTCTATCACGCGCAGAAGTATTACGAGCAGGTGCTGCTCTGGTACCGCCAGTATGACTTCTGGATCGTCTTCACCGCCGCCTTCACGCCCATCCCGTACAAGGTCTTCACCATCGCCTCCGGCGCGTTTCACATGAACATCTGGGGCTTTGCGGCGGTCTCGCTCGTGGGACGCGGCGCGCGCTTCTTTCTCGTCGCAGGCATGCTCCGCCTCTTCGGCGAACCGGTCCGCCGCTTCATCGACAGGTACTTCGACTGGCTGGCCCTCGCCTTCGTGATCCTGCTGGCCGGCGGGTTCGCGCTCCTGCGTTACGCGCGCTGACCGCCCGGCGCCGCCACCTGCTCGCTCAGCTCGCCCAGCCGGATTCGGTACTGCCACAGCAGCCGCCGCACCTCGGCGTTCCCCAGCCGCCGCAGCGGACCCAGCGCGCGGCGCTTCCTCCACGTCCGCGGCAGCATCTCTAGCGCTTCCAGATCCCCTTTGAGCACCGCCAGAAACGCCCGCAGCTTGCCCCCCAGCCCGGGAATCCGCCCCGCCTCTCCCCTGCCTCGCAGCGCCGCCCACGCCCCAGCCCCGATCCGCAGCGCGAAAAACAGCGGATTCAGCAACAACAGATCCGGAGGAAAATGTTTCACCGCCAGCAGCACCCGGTTGCGCTCGATCAGCTCCAGCCGCCGCGGGCTCAGCACGCCCAGCGTCGCGCCCCGGTGGTGCCGCACCACCGCCTGCGGCATGTACAGGCAACGCCACCCCGCAATGCGCGCCCGCAGCCCCAGCTCGGCGTCATCCCCATAGGCGAACAGGTCCTCGTCGAACAGCCCGATGTCATCGAGCATCGCCCTCCGGTACATGCACGCGCAGCCGTCCGGCCACAGCGCTTCTTCCATCTGATCGTACTGCCCGCGGTCCCGCTCGCCCGTGCCGCGCCCGCGGTTCTGCCCGTCCAGCCAGATCAGATGCCCCGCTTTGTCGATGATCCGCGGGTCTTCGTAGACCAGAATCTTGGACGCCGCCATTCCCACGCGCGGATCTTCGAACGCGGAGTGCAGGTGCGCCAGCCAGCCGGGTTCAGCCTCGGCATCGTTGTTCAGCAGAGCCACGAACGGCGCCGCCGACGCCCGGATGCCCTGGTTGTTCGCGGCGCAGAACCCCAGATTCTCCGCGTTCCGCAGCAGCCGCACCGGAAACGGCGCCGACGCGGCGAACGCTTCCACCGTTTCCACGGAACCGTCGGTCGAACCGTTGTCCACCACCACGGCTTCGAACGGCACGCCCTGCGGCTGCAGCAGCGACCGCAGGCACGCCTCCAGCAGCGCCGCGCGGTTGTAGTTGACGATGATGACCGAGACGAGCGGCTCCGGCATGGCCCTCCCGTATGGTAACGGGCCGGCCTACTTCAGCGGCGTTCCCGGCGGCGGAAACCGCCGCGCCGCGTCGTCCAGCACCAGCACCCAGTCGCTGCCGAATCCCTCCGACGGGCAGCGGAACTCGAGCGGCTGCGCCACGTCGTGCTCGCCCGCTTCATACGCGGACCCCGAGCGCGGATTGAACCACCACGCCCGCGCCCGCCCAAACGGCAGCGGATGGAGTTGAATCGTGCGCCCCTGCGCGCTGTAGACGAACACATAGCCGTCCCCGCGCGTGGCGGCGATGAAGTCGGCTCCGCTCAGAGCCTCCCGCAGCAGCGCCTGATCCGGCACGCGAGACAGGAACGGCCGCGACTCCATCAACGCCTTCAGGTGCCGCATCTGGGCCGCCCCCGGCCGCTCGATCGCCTGCCGCCACTC
>Ga0101944_10002691_pt1 | contig 27635 bp, 19 predicted proteins | sample DewCreD2012metaG_FD_75245 | JGI IMG/M metagenome (GOLD analysis project Ga0101944, IMG submission 75245) | Hot spring sediment bacterial and archeal communities from British Columbia, Canada, to study Microbial Dark Matter (Phase II) - Dewar... ... | reverse complement strand
GGGAGCCCCGTTCGCCAGTGCTTGAAGTCATCGGGAGCCGCGGTTTCACCAAGCGCCGCCAGCGTGATTTCCCTCTCCCTGGGGGAGAGGGACCAAGGGTGAGGGGAAAAGGCGCCAACGAATACGAAGGGTTTCCGTTGTCAAACAACGGGCTGACCGATGCTCCATGCCCCGCCTTTACCCACTGGAAACGTCGAGGAACCGGAAAAAGGCCATACGACCTATTTCTCCCGGCCCGGGGTAATCCGCCAATTTAGCGCTTTCGCCGGCGCGCTGCTGATCGGCTCGCCGCGTCTTCTCGCCGCCGCGTTCACGGGCAAAATTCTGATTCCAGAAACTCGAAGAATCACGTAATTTTCCTTCAATGCGCTTTACCCGCATCCAATTGAAAAACTGGCGGAATTTCGTCACGGTGGATTTGAAGCTGGGCGAGCGATTGTTCATCACCGGCCCAAACGCCAGCGGGAAGTCCAACTTGCTGGATGTTTTCCGTTTTCTTCGAGATCTGGCCAAGACTGGCGGCGGTCTGCAACAGGCGATACGGGAGCGCGGGGACCTGTCGCAGCTGCGCTGCCTCGCCGCCCGCCGTTACCCCGACGTCGAGATTGAGGTGGAACTCACCGACTTCGAAGGCGGAGCGCCCATTGTCTGGCGTTACGGCATCGGTTTGCGGCAGGAGTCTCGCGGTTTGCGGCGTGTATTACTTACGCATGAGCGCGTGTGGCGAAATGAAACAGTTCTGTTGGATCGGCCCAAGGATAGCGAAGACGACCGGCAAGACGACTGGCGGCTTACCCAGACCCATCTGGAACAAATCGCCGCCAATCGAGATTTCCGCCCAATTTCCGAGGCTTTCCAGAAAACGCTGTATTTGCATCTCGTGCCGCAATTGTTGAAATTCCCGCATCTCGCCAACCGCGAGACGGCCGGAGAGGACCCCTTTGGCGTCAAGTTCCTTGAACGGGTCATGGAGACGCCCGAGAAAACCCGGCGCGCGCGCTTAAAGAAAATCGAGGATGCGCTGCGGATTGCGGTCCCCGAACTGAAGAACTTAACCGATCTCCGAGATGAAAAGGGCTTGCCCCATCTCGAGGCGGTTTACCAACACTGGCGGCCGCCAGGCGGCAAACAGCGAGAAGACCAATTCTCGGACGGCACGCTTCGGCTCATCGGTCTGCTTTGGACCCTTTTGGAAGGGGACTCGCTGCTGCTGTTGGAGGAGCCGGAGCTATCGCTGCATTCCAAGATTGTCACTAAACTGCCCGCTTTGATTTGGCGGCTGCAGCGGACCAAGCGCCGGCAGGTCCTTGTTTCGTCCCATAGCGCCGAGCTGTTCAGCGACCGGGGCATCAAGCCCGCGGAAGTTGCTCTCCTGCGGCCTCGGGGCAGCGAAGGGACCGTGGTCGAGTTGGCGTCCGAAAAGGAAGAGGTGCGATTGCTGCTCGAAGGGGGAATGACCGTGGCGGATGCGGTGCTGCCGCTGACCGCCCCGGAGCGGATTGAGCAATTGACGTTTTTCGAGTGAAAGCGCCGATTCCCATCTACCTCGCCGTCGAGGATGAGTTGAGCGAATGGGTGGCGCGCCGGGCTTTGTCCACTCGCCCGGCAAGCTATGCCGTCGGCGCGGTGTTCAGCCAAGGAGGCTTTGGCTACCTTAAAAAGCAGGCCCCAGCGTTTAACAACGCGGCCAAAGGCTGCCCATTCTTGCTGCTGACGGACCTAGACCGGTGCCCGTGTCCGCCTCAATTAATCGAGGAATGGCTGGGGCGTCCCAAACACCCCCACCTCCTTCTGCGAGTGGCGGTGCGCGAAGTGGAAAGCTGGCTGTTGGGTGATCCGGCTGGTTTGAGGGAGTTTTTGGGGCTGCGGAAGCCGTTTGTCTTGGCGGACCCAGAGCAACTGCCCGATCCGAAACAGGAGTTGCTCAAGCTTGCCTTTGGCAGTCCGCGCAGAGCCATGCGCGAGGCTTTGGCGTGGCAGGACGCTGCCAGTGGGCGATTTTTCCAAGGCCCGGATTACAACGCCACACTGGCCCGGTTCGTCAATGCCCAATGGGACATTGACCTTGCCCGGAAGTCGTGCCGCAGTTTGGAACGGCTTTTTGTGGCGCTGGAACGGATTGAGAGGGAAATGGCGGCCAAAACCAAGGACTGACTCTATGGATTCGGTTTCCACGGCCAGCTCTTTTCGGTCAACGCCCATACCTTCCATCGCCGCACGATGAGCCAGGCGATTGAGCAAAAGCTTATTATAGAAGTCCTCGGGAACAGCACCGCCTGCGCCCCTTCCTTCAATTTGCCCAAGGCGCGGCCGGACTACTCGGTGAAGGCTTTCGGGCTTGCCTACGAAGTGATGCACCAAGTTCCGGACCACCTGGGAGAGCTTGAATTTCGCGTTCTCGAAAACCAACCATGAAGAGATCATTCGCATTTATACAAAGCAAGAGTCTGGCGACGCTGGCCATCCTGGCCGGCTGGGCGCCGATGGCGGCAGCGGCCGAAAACCTCCGCTGGGAGCCGGTGGGGGAGCCCAACTGCGGCGGCTGGATCACCAGCCTCCAAGCCAGCCCGCATGACGGCCGCCGGCTGTTGGTTGGGGGCGACATGCTGGGCGTGGGGCTCTCGACGGATGGCGGGCAAACCTGGCAGGCCACCTTCGGCTTCTCCAGTTGGGAGATCAACGACGCCACCTGGCACCCCAAGGAGGCCAACGTGGTTTGGATTGGCACCCTCATGGGGCCTTATCAAAGCGCCGATGGCGGGCGCCACTGGGTGGCCAAACGGGCTGGATTTCCCAAGCCGCTCAATTTCGGCTACAGCGCGCCGGTGGAGCGGGTTCTGTTCGATCCAAACAATCCCCGCCGTCTTATCGCCATAGGCGGCTCCAGCCGCGGCTGGAACCTGGCGGGGCCGCGGCCGCTCTGGGGCGCGGTGTGGGAATCGCGCGACGGCGGCGAGAGCTGGCGCAAGCTCGCCACCCTCGGGCCGGAGGGCGACACCGCGGATGCGTCCAAGGGCGTCAACATTTACGGCGCGTCCTTTGCCGCCGGCAGCAGCGACACCCTTTATGCCGTCGCGCCCGAGGCGGGCTTTTTCGTTTCGCATGACGGCGGCAAAACCTGGGCCAAAAGCAATGCCGGCCTGCCGCACGGCGCGGCGCGCCGGGTCGCCGCGCACCCGGCGCGCAAGGAAACGGTTTTTATTTCGCTGGGCAACAGCCGCCCCGGGAAAACCGGTGACTGGCTGCCGGGCGGCGTTTTCAAGAGCACGGATGGCGGGCGGACCTGGGTTTCCATTTCCAACGGGCTGGCCCAAAAAGGGAACGCGAATGAAAACTTCACCTCGCGGTATGAGGGTTTTGCCGTCGCGCCCGCCAATCCCGACATCATGTATGCCGCCGACACCGCCTGGGACGGCGACAAAATTTACGTCACCAAGGACGGCGGCAAATCATGGCGCGTCTCCGCGACGAGCAAGGACGTGCGCCGCGCCCTGCCCGCGGGCCTCGCGGGCACGGTCATGAGTGTGGACCCGCGCGATCCCAACGTCGCCTACAACGCCGGCTCCGAGCACCTCCTCGGCACGCGCGACGGCGGCGCGACCTGGCGCGACCTGGTCAACGACGAAGTTTCCCCGGGCGCGTGGCGGGGCCGCGGTTACCCCGGTTGGTGCTCGACCAGCGTCCGCTTTAATCCCTGGCGCCGCGGCCAAGTGCTGCTGCAGGCGATGGACGCCGGGCGGGTGTTCATTTCCGACGACGGGATGCAAAGCTGGCGCCGCCCGCTGAACGATCCGCAGCCGTGGGGCGGCGGCGTGGACGCCGCCATCACCCCGGACGGCCATATCTACGTCACCACCGGGCAGCATGGCTCCTTCTTCGGCATCGGCCGCTCGCGCGACGGCGGCCAAAGCTGGGATGTTGTTCACGGCCCGAAACGCGGGCTGCCCGAGGCGGGTTGGGGCAAGGGCCATCAGGAACCAGGCGGCATTCACGCCTGCCCGCAGGAGCCCAACAAGGTGTGGGCCTGCGTGGCCGGCAAATTGTTCCGCAGCGCCGACGGCGGCGACTCCTGGCAGCCGGTGGCCTTGGGTCCTGACCTGCATTGGCTGGCAGGCGACCCCAAGCGCGCCCAACGAATTTTTGTTTCCGGCTCCCGCAACGTGTATCTGACCGATGACGGCGAAAAATGGACGCCCATCGGCGGGCCGCACAAGGAGGGGCGACTGACGGTGGACGCGCTGGGGCGGCTTTATGTCGCCGCCGCCGAAGGCGAGCGGGCCGGGCTTTGGCGCTGGGACGAGACGCGGCCGCCGGGCCAGCAATGGACCCGGCTTCTGGATGACCGCTGGACTTGGTGCGTCGCCGCCGATCCCGCCAGCCCCAAGCGCATCGCCTATGTCAGCAACCAGAATCCCTACACCGAACTCTCCCAGGCCACGGGCGTTTGGTTGAGCGACGACGATGGCCGGAGCTGGGCGCCAGCCAACCAGGGTTTGGCGATGCTGCGCGGCTGGACGATTGGCATCAATCCCTTCGATCCCGAGGAGCTCGTCGTTGGCACGCTGGGACGGGGCTTCTTCAAAACTCGCTGGTCAACGGGCTCCCCGTTGCCAGGCGAGCGCAAAACTTATCGGCACAACGAAGCCGACGCCAAATTCGCCGCGGTTGCCGAGGATCCGAAAACCAAGCCCTTTCAACTGGTCATCAAAAACGGCGGCATGACCCAGGGCAACGATCTGCCTGCGGACTGGCGCGGCAAGTTCGGCGAGGCGCAGGCAAAGCGCGACACCAATATCTTTAAGGAAGGGCCGGCTTCCCTGTGCGTCATCGCCAGCGGCAAAAGCGGGCAGGCCTTCCAGCAAATCCAAGGCGGGGCGGGCGCGAAATTCAAGCTGGCGGGCTGGATCAAATCCCAGGGCGATGTCAAAGCCCAAGCGATGGTGCAGGCCTTTGCGGAGGGATTTAAAAACAACCAGTTCATCCAGGTCCGTTACGTTCAGGGCGACAGCGATTGGGCGGCCTTCGAGAAGGAAATCGAGCTGCCGCCGTGGACCGCTTTTTTCAACGTCGGGCTGCTGGTTGAGGGCCACGGCCGGGCCTGGCTTGACGAGGTGCGCGAAGCCACCGGGCCAGTGGACTCCGCAAGGCCCTGACCGAGCGCGAGCGGATGACCAGCGGCCCGCCGCCCAAGGCCAAATCATCCGAGCCGGGCTGGGGATTTTACCCGCAGTTCCCGAACGCCTGGCTGAGTCATTTCGAATGAATAAAACTCCATAAGCAAAGGGCCGTGGAGCTTGCCGCCGGGCCGGCGCGCATGCCGGAATTGTCCGAACCCAGCCGCGCTAATGCCCGGTTAACATATTCTTATTTCTGCCGCCGGCGCTTGAAGGCCGCGCAAAAAGGATTAAACTGTCTCATGCGCGGAGCTCTTCCAAGGCAAAGGTTCCGGCGGAGTGAATGCCTTATTGTATAGTCTCGGGGATGCCATGCACAATTTGCCACCGTGGGCGACGTTCTCCCTCTCCCCCTTGGGGGGAGAGGGCAGGGTGAGGGGGCGCGTGTCGTTTATCCCAAGCACTCATCAGTAATCCATTGTATATATGAATAAGACGGACCTGCCATCGGCCAAAGGCGGCCGGGCGAAAAAGTTGGCGATTGGCGGCGGCGTTGTGGTGTTCCTGGCGGTGGCGGCCTACCTGGTCGGCACCAGCGCCTGGTTTTTCAAAAGAGTCGTGCTGCCCAAGGCCGGCCAGGCCATGAAGGCTTCGATCACCGCGGAGGACGCGAGCATCAGCCCTTTCTCCGCAGTGCGCCTCACCGGTTTGAAGATTCAAACCACCGGGGCGGAGCCGCTCCTGGCGGCGCGGGAAATTTCGGTCCGCTATCCCAGCCTCCGGGATTTGATCGGCGGCCGGCTGAACCTGGATGAAATCACCGTGGCGGGGTTGGAGGTGAACGTGGTGAAAAACCCCGACGGCACCAGCAACCTGGACCCGCTGCTCCAGCCGTCGCCTCCAGGCGCCAGCCAGCCGGCGGCGCCCGCCGCCCCCGGCCAGCCGCCACAGCTTCACCTGAAACGCCTGGCCATCTCCGACGCCCGCCTGCGCTACCAGGAGAGCGCCCAGTCCGGTGGAAAAACGAGCGCCGAAATCGGCGGGCTCAATGTTACCCTGTCCGAAGTGGGCAACGGTCGCACCGCGCGGCTGGAGCTGTCCAACACCCTGCAATATGAGATGACCGGCGGCGGCACCAACGGAAAGGTGCAGGCGGGCCTCAAAGGCGGCTTCGATTTGAGCCTGGACGCGCAACTGAAACCGGTCGCCGTCAAAGGCCAGGCCGGGCTGGCCGTGCAGCAGGCCGGCGGCAATTTCAAGGATTTGGCGGGCGCGTCGGTTTCCCTGGAGAGCGATTGGACGCCGACCGAAATTAAAGGGCTCGCGCTCAAGCTCAGCCAAAACAGCCAGGTGTTGGCCTCCGCCTCGCTCCGCGGTCCGTTTGTGGCGGAAAAACAGGAAGGCAAACTGAAGGTGGATATCACCGGGATAGACCGCAAGGTGCTGAACCTGGCGGGCGCGGGGCTGGGCCTCGATTTTGGCGCCACCACGGTCAGTTCGAGCGGGGAGATCGAACTGTCGCAGGGCGGCAAAAAAATCAGCTCGAAGGGCGCTTGGAAAGTGAACCGGCTCAGCGTCAAGCAACAGGACCAGCCAAGCCCGGAAGTGGACCTGGAGTTGGCCTACCAGGTGGAGGCGGACCAAGCATCCGAAACCGCCGTCGTTCAGGCCCTGACTCTCGTCGCCACCCAAAATAACGCGCCGATCATTCGCGGCGTGTTGGCCAAGCCGATGACCATTGCCTGGGGCAAAGGCGGCGACGCGGTTGACGAATCGGCCTTCGAGCTGACCGTCAACCAGTTGAACCTGGCGGACTGGCGCGCGTTGGCGGCGGAGGCCAATCCCGCCGGCCGGCTAAACCTCAAGCTTAACCTGCTCAGCCGGCAGGCGGGCAACAAGCTGCTGCTGGATTTGCAGGCGAGCGTGACCGATCTGGCGGCCTCCTTCGGCAGCAACAAAATTGACCACGCCGACCTCAGCCTGGCGTTGAGGAGCGAGACGGACCATTTCACCCTGACGGAGATTCAATCCCTGGATTTGCGGGTGGCCCGCCAAAAACAACCGCTGCTGAATTTGAACGGCTCGGGAACGATCAATTCGACCAACTTGGACGCCCAATTCCAAACCACGGCGGAAATTTTCCTGGCGCGAGCCGCGGAATTGGCCGGCCTGCCGGACCTTCAACTCGACCGGGGAAAGCTGATCTTCAAAGGCGGCGTGACCCAAAAGAACCTTAATCCGGCGCAAACCAACCAGCCGCCCTTTGAGCGCGGCCTGTCCGGCACCCTGGCGGTTTCGGACCTGACAGGTAAATATGACGCGTATGTATTCGACCGGCTGGGCGCGCAGGCGGAGTGCGATCTCCAGTTGAAAAACGAGGTGGCCACGATACGGAAACTGACCGCCGTCCTGACCCAATCCGGCGCGCCCGGCGGGACCGCCGAGGTGTCCGGCCAGTTTGACCTCGGCAAGACCAACGGCCAACTGACGGTCAAGCTCACCGACGTGAACGAGAATCTTCTCAAATCCTTCAACGCCTTGCTGGCGCCCAACCGGCTCGAAAGCGCCGGCCTCAGCGCCCACTTGGAAGCCCGCTTCGACGCCAAAGGCGAGGCGGAAGCCAAAGGCAACCTCGTGGCAGCCAAGGTGCTGATCACCGATCCGGCGGGGCAGTTGCCCAAGACCCCCATGACCGCCGAGGTCAAACTTGACGCCGGCCTGAAAAACCAACTGGCCGAAGTTCGGACGTTTCAGGGCGTCATCAAGCAAGGCGATTTGCCTGGCGGCGCCTTTGAGATGAAAGGCCAATTTGACACCGTCAAATCCAACGGCCAATTCAGCCTCAAGGTCACGGATTTGAATCAGAACGCGCTCAAGCCGTTTCTGCCGGCGGCGCCGGACGCGCCGGCCTTGGAAACGGTTTCCATCAACGCGGCGGCGCAGGGCAAGGTTGACCTGGCCGGCGAAACCGCCCTCACCGGCCTGGTGCAAGTGGCCAACCTGCTGTTCAAGGACCCCAAAAACCAACTCCCCAAGGAACCGCTGGCCGCGCGGTTCAACCTGGATGGTTCCCTTAGACAACAGGTGCTGGATTTGCGCGCCCTCGGCCTGCAACTGACGCCCACCGAAAGGGGCGCCAACCTCGTCAACCTCACGGGCAAATTGAACCTGGCCAACTCGAATGCCATTAGCGGCAACCTCAGTCTGAAGGCCGAGAGTCTCGACCTGACTTATTACTACCATCTCTTTGCCAGCCGCCCGGCGGAAACAAACGCCACCGCCGCCAATGCGCCGGGCGCTTTGCCAACCAACGTCGAGCCGGCCGCCGTCACTTTGCCGCTGACCAATTTCACCTTCGACCTCCAAATCGGCCGCCTTTGCCTGCTGGACCTCGCCGTCTCCAACCTCGCGGCCAATTTGCGAATTAACGGCAGCCAAGTGGACCTTTCCGCGTTGCGGGCCGTCGTCAATGGCGCGCCGGCCAGCGGCCGATTGACCGCGGACCTGGGAACGCCGGGCTACCGCTACGACGCGGCGTTGAATCTGGACCGGTTGCCGCTCAGCCCCGTCGCTTCGTCCTTCATGCCTTGGGCGAAAGAGGGCTTGCGCGGCGATCTCACGCTCGACTTCGCGGCCAAGGGCGCGGGCGTCACCGGCCAAAACCTGCGCGACCATCTGACCGGTCATTTCCGCTTTGATGTCACCAACGCCGCGCTGGTCATCAAGAGCCTGATCAAACCGGACACCACGAAAAAATCGGACGGCGCGACGGCCTTTGTCAAGGTGCTGACCGGCATTCTGGACCCGCTGCTCAACGCTGTGGGCGGCGTGCTGGGCATACCCAACCTGGTGGCGGAGCCGTTCGACATTTCGCGCCTGGACCTGCGGTTCGGCGGCGGCAATCTCACCCTGCGGGACTTCACGCTGGCCAACTCCAAGATCATCGTCGGTTCCCGCGGCGCCATTCCCATCGCCGACGACCTGATGGCCTCGCCGCTGGACCTGCCGGTGGAAATCTCGCTCTCGCGCCAATTGGCCTCGCGTTTCAACATCGCCAACGCGCCCGCGGAAGCCACGCATGTCAAACTGCCGGATTTCGTGGTGGTCAAGGGCACTCTGGGCAAATCGGAAACCAAGCTCAACACCAAGGCGCTGGCGGGAACGGCGTTGAGCGAAATTGGGAAGCGGGTGGGCGGCGATGCGGGCGGCGTGCTGCAAGGCATCGGCGGGCTTTTCGGCGGCGGCCCCAAAGCCGTGACCAATGCTCCCCCGCCGGCCGCTTCCACCAACCAGCCGATCATTGTCAAGCCGCCCACCAACGCCGCGCCCGCCGGCCCGCTCAATCTGCTGGATGGCTTGTTCAAGCCGCGCAAATAGAGCGCGGACATCGGTTAAATTTGTTGGCCGGACTGAACTCCGCTGTTGCCAGCCGGGATTTTCCGGGCTATCCCATGGCCATGATTAGCCCGGTCATTCCAATTGTCGTTTGCTTGGTTTGGGGATGGGCGGGCGCCTTATCCGCGGAACCCGCAACCTGGCAGGCTGGCCCGCACCTGCTGCTGGACCGAACCGTGGTGGCGGAGACCGCCGGCTTGCAACGCCAGGTGCGGCCTCCTTCGCGGATGCCCGATCCCTTGGTCACCGGCTTCGAAGACGGCAACGAGCAGCCTTACGTGTCGGTGGTGCGCGATGCGGAAACGCGCCGTTTCGGCATCTGGTTCAACACGCCCCGTCCGGTGGGGCGCGGCATCGCCTATATGGAATCGGAGGACGGCCTCCATTGGCTGCGTCCGGCGCGCCTATTAAAAGCCCCGGAGGCCATCGGGGTGGGGGTCAGCGTAATTGACGAAGGGCCGGGTTTTGCCGAGCCAAGCCGCCGCTTCAAGCTGGGCTGGCATGAGAACGATGGCCTGCGGCTGGCGGTGTCCGCCAATGGCTTGGATTGGACGCCGCTAACCCCAGGCCCGGTGGTGAGGGCCAACCACGATATCGTGGGCATTTACCGCGACCCGCTGCGGCAGCGTTACCTGGCGGCGCTGTCCATCGTCCCCGGCGCCGGCCCATACAAAGGGCTGCGCATCCCCCATCAAAGCGTCAGCACCAACCTGCTGGAGTGGCGGCCGCCGTGGCCGATCATCACACCCGATCCCCGGGCGGAAATCGAGCGGGGCGAAACCCAGTTTTATGGTCTGAGCGCGGTGATCAATCGCGGCTCGCTGCTGGTGGCCATGGTCAAGGTGTTGCGGGACGATTTGAACTGCGAGCCGGATCGCACGGCGGCGGACTTGGGGGACAAGGATCGCCCGTTTGCGGGAATCGGTTACACGGTGGTGGCTTGGAGCCTGGATGGCGAACGTTGGGACCGCGAGACGCAACCCTTCCTGGACCGCAACCCGCAGGTTGGCGCATGGGACCGGGCGATGAGCTGGATTGACGCGCAATTGGTCGTGGGCGACTTCACCTATTTCTATTATGGCGGTTACCGATGGGGGCACAAAGCGCATCGCTATACCGGGCGGCAAATCGGCTTCGCCCAGATGCCGCGCGACCGTTATGCGGGCTACCGCGCCGGCGCGGACGAAGGCCGTTTGCGAACGCGGCCCGCCCGGCTGGGCAAGGCCGTCCAAATGACCGTCAACGCGGAAGTGGACCCGGAGAAAGGGGAGTTGCGCGTGCGGATTCTGGACGCGAACGGCGCGGCGTTACCGGGCTTCGATTGGCCGGATTGCCGGGTGGTAAAAGGGAACCGCGTGGCTCATCCCATCGCCTGGAAAGGGGCTAACGCCACTTTGCGGGGAAAAACCGTAAGCTTCGAATTTCGTTTCCGCGAGGGGACCCTCTTTGCGTTTGATTGTCTTTGAGACAACGGCCATTACAGCAATTCCAAAACGCGACTCAATTCGGCGTCGGTGTTGTAAAAGTGGGGCGAGAGGCGGAGGTATTGCGCGCCGGAGCGGTCGGCGCGGAGCGAAGTGACCACGCCGGCCTTGGCCAGCGCGGCGTGCAGGGCGGCCAGGTCTTGGCCGGGGCGCGTCAGGGTGATGATGCCGCTGGCGTTGGCGGCGGGACAATCGGCATGCAGAACCTCCCAGCCTTTTTCAAGCGCCGCCGGCACGAACCAGGCGCGCTTGCGCAGAATTTCGGCGGCGATGTTCTCCACCCCCACCTCCAGCAGCAAACCCAGCGCGGCATGCAAACCGACCAGCCCGGCCAGGTGGCAGGTGCCGGCCTCATACCGCCGGGCGTCGGCGCGGAATTCGAGCTGGTTCTGGGCGACGAAATTCGGGCAGCGCACATTGTGCCAGCCGTGAATGATCGGCGGCAAGCGGTCCTGCAATTCCTTGCGCACATACAGAATGCCGGCTCCCGATGGACCCAGCAGCCATTTGTGCGCGTCGGCGGCCAAAAAATCCACCGCTGACGCCGACAGCGGAAACGCGCCCAGGGTCTGAATGGCGTCGAGGCAAAACCAGATGCCCAGCCGCCGCAGCTCGCGCCCCAGGGCTTCCACCTCCAGCCGCCAACCGCTGACGAAGTGGCACGAGGCCAGCGCCACCAGCCGGGTGGATTCGTCCACCTGCCCCAGCACCTCCAGGGGCCGGATGCGCCCCAGCCCGCGCACATTCAACAGGCGCACCCGCAATCCTTTTTCCGCCAGCGCCATCCACGGATAGACATTGGCCGGGTAATCGTCGTGATAAATGACAATGTTGTCGCCCCGCCGAAACCGCAGGCCGCCCGCCACCAAGCTGAGTCCGAGCGAGGTGGGGCCGACCAGGGCGATTTCCTCCGCTTGCGCGCCCAGCAATTGCGCGGCCCTTTCCCGTGTTTGTTGGATGGCGGAATAATTAAAGACGGTCTCCTGGTCGTCGAGCGATCCGTTCAAGGCGGCGTGCGCCATCGCCTCGGCCACGCGCCGCGGCAGCGCGCAAACGGCCGCGTGCGCCAGGAAAACCCGGCGGCCCGTCACCGGGAACTCCTCCCGGCGCAAATCCTCGTTGGCCAGCAACTCGGCGACGGTCAATGGAGCGTTCATAAGCACCTCGCGTTTTCACTGGGGACGGGCGAAGCAAATCGAACGCGCGGGAGCCAAAGCGGTAGAGGACTACCGCCCTCCAAGACCTCGCGGAGTTCGAGTGGGGCGTGTGAAGTCGCGCCAGCGTCGTGGAGTGCGGCAGCCCCCTGCCGCTTTCGATGCGCCAAACGCCCGCAATAGAATCCCTCGCTTTCGGTTGCTCCCACGCGCCGGGGCCAAAGCGGTAGAGGACTACCGCACTCCAAGACCTCGCGGAGTTCGAGTGGGGCGTGTGGAGTCGCGCCAGCGTCGTGGAGTGCGGCAGCCCCCTGCCGCTTTCGATTTACCAAACGCCCGCAATCAATTCCCACGCTTTCGTCCGCTCCCGCGCGCCGGGGCCAAAGCGGTAGAGGACTACCGCCATCCAAGACCTCGCGGAGTTCGAGTGGGGCGTGTGAAGTCGCGCCAGCGTCGTGGAGTGCGGCAGCCCCCTGCCGCTTTCGACTTTTGGCCAAACCACAGCTTTTCATTTCCCATCTCCCTCCGGCGCCCCGCCTCGCTCGGTCATTAACCGGCGGAGGGGTTCCCGCATCACCGACGACGCGGAGACCGGCGCGAACCCGCCCGCCGCAACCAAGCCGGGATGGATTCCAGTTCCCAAATTTTTTCCACCGGCTGGCGCTCGCGGACCACCGCCGCGCGGTTTCCATTCACCAGAATTTCCGGCGGGAAGCCGCGCGAATTGTAATTCGAGCCCATCACGGAGCCGTAGGCCCCGGCGCTCAGCAGCGCCAGCAGATCGCCCTCGCCCACTTTGGGCAGCGGGCGGTCCTTACAAAAGTAATCGCCCGATTCGCAGATGGGGCCAACCACGTCACTCGCGACGACGGCGCCGCCTTTTCGCCGCAGCGGCGCGATTTCGTGATAGGAATCATAGAAGGCCGGCCGGATTAGGTCGTTCATCGCGGCGTCCACGATGACAAAATTCTTTCGACCGGTGCGCTTCACGTATTCCACCCGCGTGACCAGCAGGCCGGCGTTGCCGACAATGAAGCGTCCAGGTTCGATGAGCAGGCGCAGCCCCAGCGGCTGAAGATAGGGCAGGACGGCGGCCGCGTAGCTGGACGGGGTGAGGATGCCGCGAGCGGACGGCTTGCGCCACCAAGCGGCCGCGCCGCTGGCCAAAGCAGGCCGATAGACGATGCCCAGTCCGCCGCCAATGCTGAAAAAGTCGAAGCCGTATTGCGAATGCAGCTCGGCGGCCAGCGGCGCCACTTTGCGCACCGCCAGCGCGAACGGCTTCACTTCGGTCAACTGCGAGCCGATGTGCATTTGCAGGCCGCGCAACCTCAGGTTTTTGAGCCGGCGGGCCCGCGCATAGACACCCCCCACCTGCTCGAACGCGATGCCGAACTTGTTTTCGTAGGTGCCGGTCGTGATCTTGGCGTGGGTGCCGGCATCCACGTTGGGGTTCACGCGCACCGCCACCGGCGCCTGCTTGCGCAGCCGGCCCGCGACGCGATTGATGCGCGCCAGTTCCGGCTCGCTCTCCACGTTGAAGCAATAAATCCCCAGCCGCAGCGCCAGCGCGATTTCCTCCTCGGTCTTGCCCACGCCGGCAAACACACACTTCCCCGGATCGCCCCCGGCGTCCGCCACCCGCCGCAGCTCGCCGGCGCTGACGATGTCAAAGCCGCTGCCGCAGTTGGCCAGCGCTCGCAGGATGGCCAGGTTGGAATTGGCCTTTACGGCGAAGCAGACCAGGTGGTCCACCGGCGCCAGCGCGGCGTCGAGCCTTTGAAAATGCCCTTCAATCGTCCGCTGCGAATAGACATACAGCGGCGTGCCGTAACGGCGGACCAGTTTTTCGACCGCGATTCCTTCGCAGTGGAGCCGGCCATTAACATATCGAAACTCATGCATGGCGCTTATTTATGCCAGACCCGGCGCGGGAGTTCAAATGGCAAAAGCTTGTCTCCCGGCGGCGGATCGGCAGAATCTGCTGAGGCGCCCTCAGCCGTGCTGTATGGTCTCCTGGATGCAATACACAATTGGTTACCGTGGACGACGTTCTCCCTCTCCCCCTTGGGGGGAGAGGGAGGGTGAGGGGGCCCGTGTCGTTTATCCCAAGCACTCATCAGTATGCCGAAGACCGCTAAAAATAAACTGACCGCCGCCGGCGTGCGGCGCTGGCTGGCGGATTATGAGTCGCGCAACGTGACCTTCGCCGAGCCGGACGGCTCGTGGCCGATCGTCTGGGAGCGCGCCCGCGGCTGCGCGGTTTGGGACCTGGATGGCCGGCGCTACCTCGACTTGACCGCCGCCTTTGGCGTCGCCGCCGCCGGCCACGCCAATCCCCGGGTGGTCCGGGCCGGGCAGGAGCAATTGGCGCGCCTGCCGCATGCGATGGGCGACGTGCATCCGCACGCGCGCAAGGCCGAACTAGCCCGGGAACTGAGCCGGATTACCTTCGAACGCTGGGGCGCGCCCGGCGCCAGGGCCAATCGCTCCGCCAAAACCGCCGCGCGTCTTGGCGGCAAAACCATCTTTTGCAACTCCGGTTTCGAGGCGGTGGAAGCCGCCTTGAAAACCGCCTTGTTGGCCACGGGCAAACGAGGCGTCATCGCCTTCGAGGGCGCTTACCACGGGCTGGGCTACGGCGCGCTCAACGCCACCCATCGGGATCATTTTCGCGCGCCCTTTCGATCCCAGTTGGGCGAGTTTGGCCAGTTCGTGCCGTTTCCCGAAACGGCGGCGGAGCTGGACCGCGTCGCCGCGTCCATCCGGCTGACGGCGGGCCGCGCGCCGGTTGGCGCGGTTTTGGTCGAGCCAGTCCAGGCGCGCGGCGGCATTCGGGTGCCCCCGCCCGATTTCCTGCCGCTGCTCCGCCGCTTGTGCGATGAGCACGGGATGCTGTTGATCCTCGATGAAATTTACACCGGCTTGGGACGCACCGGGCGGCTTTTTGCCTGCGAGCATTCCGGCGTGCTTCCCGATTTGATCTGCCTCGGCAAGGCCCTGACCGGCGGCTTTCCGCTCTCCGCCTGCGTGGGACGGGCGGACCTGATGGACGCGGCCTGGCCGCCCGCCACGGGCGAGGCCATTCACACCAGCACGTTTCTGGGCCACCCGGTTGGCTGCGCGATGGCGCTGGCGCAAATCCGGGAAATCCTTTCGCGCAACCTGCCCGAACGCAGCGCGGCGCTGGGCCGCTTTCTGCTGGCCGGTTTGCGAAAACTGGCGAGCGACCCGCGGCTGGGCCGCCGCCTGCGCCCGCAAGCGCGCGGGCTCGGCCTGATGGCCGGCCTTGAACTTTCCCGTCCGGACGGCGAACCCGCCGGCGCCGAGGCCATGCGGATCATTAAAAACCTGCTGCGCCGCGGCTTTATTCTCCTGCCCGAAGGCGCCCACGGCCAGGTCATCAGCTTCACGCCGCCGCTGACCATCACCCGGGCGCAAATCCGGCGAACGCTGGCGGCCCTGCGCGCGGCGCTTTTTGCTTGAGTTGACCGCCGCTTGGGCGCATGAAAATGGACGCGATTTTGCTTATGAACAGAAAAATAGAAATTAGCCGCCGTCATTTCCTGCGGGCGGGAGCCGTGTTTTCGGGCGCCACCCTGGCCTTGCCCACCCTGGTTCCGTCATCGGTCTTCGGCCAAAACGCCCCCAGCCAGCGCATCAACATCGGCCTCATCGGCATGGGCCTGATGATGGGCGGCCACCAAGGCAGCATGCTTGGGCGGCCGGAAACCCAGGTGCTGGCCGTGTGCGACGTGGACCGGTCGCGGCGCGAAAAGGCCCGCGCCCAGGTCGAGCAGCGCTACGCCCAGCAGAAAGCCAGCGGCACCTACAAGGGGTGCGACGCCTATAACGAATACGAGCGCATTATTGAGCGCAAAGATATTGACGCGGTCATCATTGTCACCCCCGACCACTGGCACGCCATCATTTCGGTCGCCGCCATGCGGTCCGGCAAGGACGTTTATGTGCAGAAGCCGATGACGCTAACGGTGAAGGAAGGGCGCATCATGAGCGACGTGGCCCGGCAAACTGGCGCCATCCTGCAAGTTGGCTCCCAGCAGCGCTCCGAACGCGCTTTTCGCAAGGCTTGTGAGATTGTCCGCAACGGCTGGATCGGCAAAATCCACACCGTTTATGCCAGCTTGGGAGAGTTCCCCCCGCCCCAATCGCTCCCGGAAGAGCCGGTGCCGGAGGGATTCGATTACGACCGCTGGCTGGGACCGACCCCCTGGCAGCCCTACAACCGCAAGCGCGTCGAGGGCAACTATGGCGGCGGCTGGCGCTGTTTCTGGGAATATGGCTCGCGCAAAAATGGCGACTGGGGCGCGCATCACTTTGACATCATTCAGTGGGCGCTGGGCATGGACGATTCCGGGCCGGTGGAATTCATTCCCAAAGGATACAACGGCGCCCAGTATCAAACCCACATCTACGCCTCGGGCACAAAAGTGCTGCGCAACCACCCCGACATGAAGGGGCACATGATCCGGTTCTTTGGGGATAAAGGCGAAGTGCTCGTCAGCCGCGGCAACAAGCTGGATACAACGCCCATCCATCTGAAGGACCGCCCGCTGGGGCCGGGGGAAACCCGTCTTTATGAATCAGGCAGCCATGAAGGCAATTGGCTGGAGTGCATCCGCACCCGCAAGACGCCGATCTGCCCGGCCGAAATCGGGCATCGCACCGCCACCATCTGCCACCTCAGCGGCATTGCCGAGCGCCTCGGACGGCCCCTCAAATGGGACCCGGTCAAAGAGCAGATCATCGGTGACGCCGAGGCCAGCCGCTGGCTTGACCGACCGCGCCGCGCCCCTTACGTGCTGATCTGATAACCAAACTTCAGGAAAGAATTTGACGACCATGAAAACCGTCCCTTTTTTGCGAACCGGACTTTGGCTGGGCTTGTGCCTCGGCCTCAATTTGCCAGCCGCCAGCCTTGAGGAGCAAGTTTCCGCCCTCATTCCCCGATTGGCGGCCGCCAGGGTGGAAGACCGTTACTCCGCCCAAATGGAACTGCTGGCGCTGGCCGCCAACGCCAGCCGGCCCGGCGCGGAGGCCGGGCGGGCCGCCGCCGCCCAATTGCTGGCGGCCAAGGCGGCGGATGCCTCCACGCCCCAGCCCGCCCGGGTTTGGATCGTGCGCCAGCTCGAAAACATCGGCGCCGCCGAGTCCGTCGCCGCTCTGGGCGCCTTGCTCGGCGACCGGGACGCCGAATTGCGCGAAACCGCCCGGCGCGCCCTGGAGAAAAATTCTTCGCCGAAGGCCTCCGAGCCGCTGCGGGCCGCGCTCAAAGCCGGAGGCGAAACAGTCTGGCAAATCGGGCTGATTAATTCTTTGGGCGAACGAGGCGACGCTGAAGCTGCGGCCCTGATCGCCACCAAGCTCAAGGAATCTCCTTTGGCTGAAACGGCGGCCTTGGCCTTGGGGAAAATCGGCGGCGATCCCGCTGTCACCGCGCTGGGCGGCGCTTTGGGCCGCCTTGAGGCGGCGGCCACCGGCCTGATTCTGGCCGGCAACAAAATGCTGGCCCAAGGACTGGCGGCCAAAGCCGCCGCCGTCTTCCAACAGGTTTTTGCCGCCAATACTTCGTCCACCAGCCGCGGCGCGGCCCTGGTCGGCCTGGCGAAAGCTGATCCGCAAAAGGCCCAGTCCCTAATCGCCGCCGTGTTGACCGGCAACGATCAACGCCTGCAATTTGCCGCCGTGAACGCCGCCGTCGAGGCGCATGGCAAGAATTTCGCCGCCGCCATGTCCCCGCTGCTGCCCCAATTGGCGCCGCCGGTGAAAGCCCAAATCCTGCGGGCCTTCGATGCCGCCGGTGAAAGCGCGCTGATTGCCGCCCTGGGCGACGCCGACGAGGGCGTGCGCCAAGCCGCCATCGAAACGCTCGCCAAGGCGGGCGGCGCGGCCAGCGTCGGACCGCTGCTTAAAATTGCCGCGGGCGCGACCGCCGACCGAAAAGCCGCCGAAACCGCGCTCGGCCGCATCGGAGGGCCGGGCGCGCTGGCGGCGCTGGAAAAACAGGCCGCTGCCGGCGAGGCCGCGTTGCGCGCCGCCGCCATCACCGCGCTGGGCGACCAGTTCGCCACCCGCAGCTTCGCCGCGCTGCTGAAATACGCCGCCGAGCCGGACGCCGGTGTCAGCAAGGCGGCGCTGGCCGTGCTTAAAAAAGCGGGGACGGACCAGGAGATCGAAGGCCTGACCCAACTGGCGCTGCGGCAACAGATGGCGGGCGCTGGCGACGCGCTGCAGGCGGTGTTGAATCGCGCCGCCGACAAGTCGGCCGCCCTGAAGGCCGTCACGGCCGGCGCCGCGGGAGCGGACGCCAAAGGCCGCCAAATCATGCTGGAGATGCTGGCGGGTTTGGGCGGCCCCGAAGCCATGGCGATCGTCACCAAAGCGACCGGCAGCGCGGACGCCGGCGAGCGCGAGGCCGCCATCCGGGCCCTGGCGAAATGGCCGGACTTTGCCGCCGCCACACCATTGCTGCAACTGGCGGCGGACGCTTCGCTGAAAGAACCGTTGCATGTGGCGGCCATCCAGGGGGCGCTGCGGCTGGCCGACACCTCCGACGCCGAGCCGGCCCAAGCCCGCCTGGACGTCGCACTGGCCGCGCTGAAAACCGCCCGCCGTCCGGAAGACCGGCGGCGCGTGTTTGCCGTGATGGCCTCCGTGCCGGACACCAAGGCGTTTGCCGCCCTCAAACCATTCATCAACGACCCCGACTTTAAGAACGAAGCCGGCGCCGCTTGCCTGTCGCTGGCGGACTCCGTTCGCAAATCCAACCGGAAACTGGCGAGGGAAGCCGCGCAAACGGTGCGGACCGCCAACCTCTCGCCCGCGCTCAATTCCCGCGCGGAGGCCCTGCTCCAAAGAATCGAGTCGAACAAATAAGGGCGCCACCGCCCTTCGCCGCCGCGCCTTCATGGAAACACCGTCTGTGGACTGGAACGTCAACAATTTGGAGGACCTGCTGTCCAATATCTGGCGGCGGCTGCAACAAGGCGCCGCCGGCCGCCATGATCCCTGGCACACCGCCGCGCTGGCCACCATCAGCGCCGGCCAGCCCGCCACGCGCACCGTGGTCTTGCGCGCGGTGGACATCCCGGCCCGCACGCTCATGTTTTTTTCCGACGCGCGCGCCAACAAAATCCAGCAAATCCTCGAGCGGCCCCGCGTCGAATGGCTGTTTTATGATTCGTTCCAGCGGGTGCAACTGCGCGCGCGGGCCGGCGCCGTGGTGCATCACCTCAATCCTATCACCGAAGCCGTCTGGCGTTCCCGGCCCGACTTGAATTACCTGCATTATCTTTCGTTGCTGCCGCCCGGCACCAGCCTGCCCGCCTCCCTGCCCAGCGAGGAGGAAGCGCTGCCGGAAGATGAATTCGCTTATCGCAATTTCGCGGTCGTGGTCACCACCCTGGACCAGCTCGACTGGCTGCGGCTTCTGGACACCGGGCACACCCGGGCCTTGTTCACTTGGGATTTGGATCATTTCAGCGGCCGTTGGATGGTGGCCTGAAATCCATCTGGACATTCCCGGCGTGGTTTGCCAAGCTGGCCGCCTTATGCGGAAAATCAAAAGGTTGTTCGGTTTGTCGTTGCTGACCCTGGCGGCCACCGGCTGCCATACCATCACCAACCTCACCCCGTCGCAGATGCCGCGCAACACCGCGGGGGTTTACCCAATCGAGGCGAAATTTGACCACCAGGAACAGGCCTTGCGCAAGGAAACCATCAAGCCCTACGTGATGGTAAATGAGACCTTTTATCCCATGGATCCGACGCCGCGGATGAAAAACCGCTGGGAGGCGTTGGTCCCGGTGCCGCCCGACCAGGACGCGCTCTATTACCGGTTCAAGTTCGATTACGAAGTCAACGCCATCCCGGTTCCCAAGAAGGACAGCAAACTCTCCGGCACCTACAAGCTGACCATCACCGGTCCATAGCCGGAGTTCGTTTTGAGGATCAGGGCAGGCGCCAGCGACAGCCGGTGGCGCCGTCCCCCGGTGGCTGGAACGATCTCCCGGAACGGTGGCTGGCCCGAGAAATTGCATTGCGCCGTTTTGGCCTTTGCCCTAACATAGAATCTGCTTATGAAGCACCAGCTCGATTTCGAGAAACCGATTGCTGAGTTGCAGCGCAAGCTGGATGACCTGAAGCAACATCCAGAATCCCGCTCTTTCAAAGAGGAGATCGAGCAGATCGAGAAAAAGCTCGAAGAAAGCCGCAAACAGGTCTTTTCCAACCTGACCCCCTGGCAGCGTGTGCAGTTGGCCCGCCATCCCAAACGGCCCTACACCCTGGACTATATCAACATGGTGTTCAGCGACTTCAGCGAATTGCACGGGGACCGCCTTTATGCCGAGGACCGCGCGATTGTGGGCGGCTTTGCCCGTTTGGACAACCATAAGGTAGTGGTGCTGGGCACGCAGAAGGGCCGGGACACCAAGGAGAATATCCGTAGGAATTTCGGCTGCGCTCACCCTGAAGGTTACCGCAAAGCATTGCGCCTGATGCAGTTGGCCAATAAATTCGGGTTGCCGGTTTTCACCTTGATTGACACGGCGGGCGCCTACCCCGGCATCGGCGCCGAAGAACGCCACATTGCCGAGGCCATCGCCATCAACTTGCGCGAAATGATGCTATTCGAGGTTCCCATCATTGCCACCGTCATCGGTGAGGGCGGTTCAGGCGGCGCCTTGGGCATTGGCGTGGCGGACCGGGTTTTGATCCTGGAAAATGCCTATTACTCCGTTATTAGCCCCGAAGGCTGTGCCGCCATCCTTTGGAAGGACCGTTCCGCCGCCGCCAAAGCGGCCGAGGCCCTGAAAATCACCGCCAAAGACTTGCACAGTCTGGGATTGGTGGACGAGATCATTCCCGAGCCGCTGGGCGGGGCGCACAACGACCCCGCCACCACCGCCGCCCATCTGAAGCAGCATCTCCTAAAAAACCTCAAGCAACTGCTCAAACTCTCCACCACCGACCTGCTCCAGCGCCGTTACGAGAAGTTTCGCGCCTTCGGGCATTACGTCGAGAGCCGGGAAGCCCCCCTCGCCGCCGCCGAAAAAAACGAAAAAACGGCTTAAATCCAGCGCCAGATTCAAACTGGGTGCGGGCCCGGGCCGAACCAAAATTATCCCCTCGCGCGGCCATGATCAGGGCGCGGTGGAGGAAAGCGTCCGCCCAAACTCAGCGGGCGGTTTTATTTCAGCCGCTCGAGGGCGGCGATGCGGGCTTCCAAGGGGGGATGCGAGGCAAACAGGGCCATCAAACCGCCTGACCGGTTATTAATCTTGAAGGCGCTGAGGGCTGGTGACCGATTGTCCAGCACGCCACCGCTGTCCATAATATCCTGCAATCGGCGAAGGGCGCCAATCATGGCATCCCGGCCCGCGAGCCGTGCGCCCATAGCGTCAGCCTTGAACTCGCGCCGACGCGAGTAAGCCATCACCACCAGGCTGGCCAGTATGCCCAACAAAATCTGGCAAACCAGCGAGCCGAGAAAATAACCGATGCCCACCCCGCCCCGGTCGTCGCCGCGCCGCAGGGCTTGGTCAATGACGAACCCCAGCACGCGGGAAAGGAAGACCACAAAGGTATTGAGCACCCCTTGCAGCAAGGTCATGGTGACCATGTCTCCGTTGGCAATGTGCGCCACTTCGTGCGCGATCACGCCCTCAATTTGGCGGGGATTCATTCTTTCGATTAACCCCGAGCTGACCGCCACCAGGGCGTTGTTGCGGCTGGGTCCCGTGGCAAAGGCATTGACTTCCGGGCTTTCGTAAACGCCAACCTCCGGGCGCTTGATGCCGGCTTGGCGGGCATATTGGTCCACCCGTTCGAGCAGCCAGCGTTCCGCCTGGCTTCCCGGACGGTCAATGATTTGAATGTTATAGGCGAATTTGGCCATCCACTTCGAGATGGCCAGCGAAATAAAGCTGCCCGAAAAACCAACAATCGCGGAAAACACCAGCAGCATGGTGAGGTCCAGTCCATGAGGCTTCAGCCAGCGGTCCGCCCCCAGCAAATGCACCAAAATGGAAATGACCACCAACACCGCCAGGTTGGTCACGACAAATAATACCACTCTTTTCATATCATCATCCTCTTTCTTCAACTTTTGCCCGCGCCTCGGTTGGCCGCGTTTTCTCCCTCTTGCCGCCCTTTCCGCGGCCGTCCTAACGCCAACAAGCGTAACTTAATTTCACGCCGCCGCAAACCAAAGCGAAAACCATGCCAAACAAATTGCGCCAGCAGCGGCGGGACAACCCGGCAGCGGAAAGAGTATCGTCGGCCTAAGTAAGCTTATCCCAAGGAATTACCAGACAGAAGCCAAGGTCCATCCGAACGCGCATCCATCCGCCCAAGTGTGCGCGTGGTGACATTATGGCGCAACTGGCGTTCCCTCAAATCTCAAGAATTTTCTCGAATTGGCTGAGCCTGCGGGGCCGGCGGCTGTTGATCTGGAAAACATCCGCCAAGCGCGCTCCGCCGATTTCCGGGTAATACAAGCACGGCTCGATCACGACCACCTGCCCGCGGCTCAACATGTCCGAAGATTCCGCGGAAATTCTGGGCGGCTCTTCAAGCTCCAAGCCAAGCCCGTGTCCTGTGTCGCCATAAAAGCCCTGTCGGCCGCCGTTCTGGTGCGTGGTTCGGAATCCCTGTTCCAAAAAGAAGTCATTCACGCGGCGATGAACATCCCTGGCCGCCCGGCCATGCCCGAGGTTTTCGAGGGCAATGCACTGGGAACGCGCCACCACGTGGTAAAGCCGCCGCGCCGCCTCGCTCGCCCGGCCCTTGACCACCGTGCGCGCGATAACGCCGAAGTAGCCGGTTTTTTGCGAGCGCGGCGAGCAGCTTAAAATAATCGGCTCCTGCGCCCGCAACGGACCATGCCCCTCCGCCAAAGAGTCCGCCGCCTGGCGTCCGCCGGCCACCACGGCGCGCACCGGAAAACCGCCCGCCTGAAAAATCGCGGTTTGGATGACGTTGCGCAACCGTTCCGCCGTCAGCGGCGCGTTGCGATAATACAGTTTTCGATTCCGGTCCGGTCGCGAGTTTTTCAGCGCTTGCAGGCCCTCCGCCATCCCGATTTCAGCCATGATGACTGCCGCGCTGATTTTCTTGAGTTCCTCCGATGACTTGATTTCCCTCTGGGGGAACACCGCGCCCCGGCAAACCTTGGTTTTTATCGCCAAGCGGCGCAATTCCCGCGCCAGACCGTAGGGGAAGCCGGCCGGCACCATGACCTTGCGGACCCCCTGTTCCCGCAGCACCGCTTGGATAATTCGGGCCCAGCCGGACAGGCCGTCGCGTCGTCGCTTCTGGCGCTCGCGCCAAGCCTCGATCGGGGACACCCGGCAATGGGGCGCCAGCTTTTGCAGACGCGGCAGTTCCGCTTCCTCGGCCAGGGCCAGGCAACCGCCTTTGAGCCGCAGGTAAAGCAGCGGTCGCGCCAGCAACACCCCCAGCGCGTAGAGCAAATCCGCGTTTTGCTCGGTGCTGCCAACAATCAATAGGTTGTCCGAACGCATCGGTGTTTGGAACCGGCTTCATCAAAAGCCCGTCCGCTCACCCTGTCAATGGGCAACTTGGCCGCTCGCCAAGCCGCGAAGGCCCCGGCGAAATCCGCCCGCGTCGGGAGCGGCAACGGTCAGAAGGTTAAGACGGGCGAAAGAAAATACATGCGCCCGTTCTTGATCGGCGGGGCTTCCAACCCCAAGTCCACCTTGAGCGTCGGCGGCTCCGCCTTGCCCAGCAGCCGGAAAAGGTTGGCAAAATTGAAGGGCGTCGCGTAGGTCACCAGCTTGCCGCCGGGAATGCCCGCCAACCGCGCCGCGCGCTTGACCGCGTCGTCGAATGTTCCGGTTTCATCCACAAAGCCCAGCTCACGGGCCTGCCGGCCGGACAGGATGCGCCCATCGGCATACTCCTCCCAGCCCGGTTTCAAATTATCCGCGCGATTCGCCTTGGCGGCCTTGTCGCGGCCTTTTTTAACCACGTCCTTAAAGCGCCCGTAGGTTTCGTCAATCAAGCCTTGCACCATGGCGCGCTCCTCCTTGTAGGCCTCTTTTTCCGCCGGACTCAGGTTGTCCAAATCACGGCTGCCGCTTAGCATGTCCTTGAACTTGCCGCTTTTATAGACCTCGGGACGCAGGCCCACCTTGTTCATCAGGCCGCGGTAATTAAAACCCTGCATGATCACCCCGATGCTGCCGGTGATGGTCACCTCGTGCGCCACGATCCAGCGGCAGGGCGCGGCGACATAATATCCGCCGGAGGCGGCCAGGCTGCCCATGCTGGCGACCACCGGTTTGCGCGATTCCTCCTGGAAACTTTCAATTTCGTGGTAGATGGCGTCGGAGGCCAGCACTTCCCCGCCCGGTGAATCAATGCGCAGCACGACCGCCTTGACCTTTTTGTCTTCCTTGGCGCGCTTTAATTGTTCCCGCAGCAGGCGGGCCAGCTCGAAGCCGGTGCCGTTGTAATCGCCGCTGGAAATGATGCCCTCGATGCTGAGCACGGCGATCTTGTCGCCGCCCTCGTAATCTTCCACCAGCACCTCCATCAGGTTGGGCCCGGCGGTCTGCCGCGCCGCCACGCCGGTGAAGCTTTCCACGAAGCCCGCCATGTTCAGCAGCAGGCTCACTCCCAAGGCGCAGAAGAGCGCGATGGCCACGATCATCCAGCCGCGCCCTCGCTTGGCGCCGCTCGCCGGGCTGACGGCCGGCGCCCCGCGCAAGGGCGGCGGCACGCTTCGGGCGGGGGCGGCATATTGCGGCGGTGTCGGTTCCACAGGTTTTTGCTCGTTTTCCATAGTCCGCCCATCCTAGCTTGGTCAACCCCGCCCTGCAAGCGGTCTCCTGTCGCTCCTTTTGCGCTTTCGCCCGCCCGTGAAAGCGGGTTGAATGCCGCGCATGGCGGATGCTTCGTCTCCAACCGGATTAAAGCCCGACCCGCTGGCCGGGGAATTCCTGCGGTATTTGGCCCATGAGCGCGGGGCCTCGGTCTATACCCAGCGCAATTACGGGCAGGCCCTGGCCGAGTTCAGCCGCTGGTTTCACGACCAGCGCGGGCAACCGCCCTGCTGGCCCGCTCTGCAGCCGGATGATTTCCGCGCCTACCTGCGCCATCTGGGGCGTGAGAACTATAGCCGCGCCGCCATCCAACTCCGTTTTTCCGGCCTGCGCGCCTTCTACCGCCATCTGCAACGGCGGCAGCAGGTGGAGAACTCCCCCATCCGCAAGTTGTCGCTGCCCAAAAGCGGGCGCCGCCTGCCCAAATTCATCACCCCTCAACAGATGGCCGTTCTGCTGCAGGCTCCGCTGCGCGATTACGAACAGCAATTAAAACAGCCCGCCAAAAAGAAGGAAATGAGCGGGTCGCGGCGAAAGACGGCAGCCGCCGCATATTTTCGCGATGTGGCCATTCTCGAAGCGATCTATTCTTGCGGCCTGCGCGTTAGCGAGGTCTGCGGCTTGCGGGCCGAGGATATTGACTGGCGCTCGCCGGCCATCCGGGTGCGCGGCAAAGGCCGCAAGGAAAGGGTGGTGCCTATTGGCCGAACCGCCCTCCAGGCCATCGAGCAATACTGGGGCCTGCTTGAAGTCCGCCCTTCCGGAAACAGCCCGGTTTTTCTCGCCAAACCTGCCAAGGGCTCGCCGATGCTGCCGCGCGTGGTGCAACTGCGTTTGAAGCGATATCTGGAAATCGCCGGGCTTGACCCCGGTTTAACCCCTCACTGTTTGCGCCACAGCTTTGCGACGCATTTGCTGGACGCCGGCGCTGACCTGCGGAGTGTTCAGGAACTGCTGGGGCACGCCCACTTGGTTACCACCCAAGTCTATACCCACCTGACCACCGAGCGCCTGAAAAAAGCCTACGACCAGGCTCATCCGCGGGCCTAAAACACCCTTATGTGCCGCAGGTTTCCAACCTGCTGTATCGCCGACTTCTAGTCGGCAGGGCTCGGGATAGTCCCAGGCTGTTGGGTTATGGGGCAGTCCTGCGGATTGGAAATCCGCGACACGGCAGACTGGAAGTCTGCGGCACCAAGCGTACCGCAGGTTTCCAAACTCGGCGGCCGGCGGCACAACTTCAATCAGCCGCCGCACTGCGCCTGCTGCCGCAGGGCGTGGTCCACCAGCACCAGGGCGGTCATCGCTTCCACCAGCGGCACCGCTCGCGGCAGCACGCAAGGGTCGTGCCGTCCGCGCCCCTTAAGCACGGTGTTTTTCAAGTCGGCGCCCACCGTGTTCTGTTCCACCATGACGGTAGCCGTCGGCTTGAACGCCACCCGGAAGTAAATCAGTTCTCCGTTCGAGATGCCGCCTTGGATGCCGCCGGAGTAATTGCTGACGGTGCGGACCTTGCCGCCTTTCATGCGGAACGGATCGTTGTGCTGCACGCCGGTCAGCCGCACGCAATCGAAGCCCGAGCCGAAGTCGAATCCCTTCGAGGCCGGCAGGCTGAGCATCCCTTTGGCGAGATCGGCCTCCAGGCGGTCAAACACCGGCTCCCCCCAACCGGCGGGCACGCCGCGCGCCAGGCCCATCACCACCCCGCCGACGCTGTCGCCGGCGGCCCGCACGCGCTCGATCAGCCGGATCATCCGCGCCGCCGCCCGCGGATCGGGGCAACGCGCGATGTTGGATTCGATGTCCTTCACCCGCACCTTCGCCGGGTCCGCCTGGGCGACGATCTTGTGGACCTGCTGCACGTAGGCCAGCACTTCCACCCCAAAGCGCTCGCGCAGGATCTTCTTGGCTATCGCGCCCGCCGCCACGCGGCCGATGGTCTCGCGCGCGCTGGCGCGTCCGCCGCCCTGCCAATTGCGGATGCCGTATTTGGCCCAGTAAGTGAAATCGGCGTGGGACGGACGGAATTTGCGTGCCATCTCCTCGTACGCCTCCGGCCGAGCGTCTTCGTTCCTGACCCACAGGCAAATGGGGCTGCCCAGCGTTTTGCCCTCGAAGGTCCCGGAGAGAATTTGCACCGCGTCGGGCTCCTTCCGGGGCGAGACGATGCGCGATTGGCCCGGGCGCCGGCGATTGAGGTCCGGCTGGATGTCCGCCTCGGTCAGCTCGAGCCGGGGCGGACAGCCGTCCACCACCACGCCCACCCCGCCGCCGTGAGACTCGCCCCAAGTGGTGATGCGAAACAGATGGCCAAAAGTATTGCCCATAGGCGTAATTTAGAAGTGTCCCCGTCCGGGCACAACAACAGATTGCAGTGCTGTTTCCAGGACGCACGGAGATACCATTCAAAACCCGGGTTGGCGCGCGGGGGAAGGAGCATCGGTCAGCTGCTGTTTGACAACGGAAGCCCTTCGTATTCGTTGGCGCCTTTTCCCCTCACCCTTGATCCCTCTCCCCCAGGGAGAGGGAAACATCGCTGGCGGCGCATGGTGAAACCGCAGCTCTTGACCACTTCGAGCACTGGCGAACGGGTCTCCCTCTCCCCTAGGAGAGGGACGC
>Ga0101944_10002690_pt1 | contig 27638 bp, 25 predicted proteins | sample DewCreD2012metaG_FD_75245 | JGI IMG/M metagenome (GOLD analysis project Ga0101944, IMG submission 75245) | Hot spring sediment bacterial and archeal communities from British Columbia, Canada, to study Microbial Dark Matter (Phase II) - Dewar... ... | reverse complement strand
ATCCGTGATTTGGGACCAGGCCGAAAACAAGATGCACATGAACAAGGCGATTCTGATGGAATTGCTCACGAAAGGAGCATAACATGCCTGAAACCGTTAAAAAGGTCGTTCTGGCCTATTCCGGCGGCCTCGATACGTCGGTCATTCTTAAATGGCTCATCGAAACCTATCAATGTCAGGTCATCACCTTCTCGGCCGATATCGGTCAGGAGGAGGACTTGGAACAAATCCGCAAGAATGCCGTTGCGACGGGTGCCTCCAAGGTCTACATTTCGGATTTGAAGGAAACCTTCGTCCGGGAATTCGTTTTTCCGGCGTTTCGAGCAAACGCCATCTACGAGGGGCAATACCTGCTCGGGACTTCTCTCGCCAGGCCCCTGATCGCCAAGTACCAGATGGAAACGGCCCTCGCCGAAAGCGCAGATGCCGTCAGTCATGGCGCCACGGGCAAGGGAAACGATCAGGTCCGTTTCGAACTCACCTATTATGCGATCGATCCACACATTCGTATCATTGCCCCTTGGCGGGAGTGGAATTTGACCTCCAGGACGGCACTCATGGAATACGCCAAAAAACACGGCATTTCCGTTCCCACCACGCCGGCCAAGCCCTATAGCTCGGATGCCAACCTGCTGCACATCAGTTATGAGGGCGGCATTCTGGAAGATCCCTGGGCCGAGCCCCCGGAAGACATTTTCAAGCTGACCGTCTCGCCGAAGGCGGCGCCCGACCAGCCCGAGGTGATCGAACTTACCTTCGAGAGCGGGGATCCCGTTGCCTTGAACGGCAATCGGATGACACCCGCCAAGCTGCTCAAAGCCCTGAATGTCTTGGGCGGAACACATGGCATCGGCCGGGTCGATCTTGTCGAAAACCGATTTGTCGGTATGAAGTCAAGAGGCGTCTATGAAACCCCTGGCGGGACCATTTTGCGGGTGGCGCACATGGCCATGGAATCCATCACCCTCGATCGGGAAGTGATGCATCTGCGGGACAGCCTCATCCCCAAGTACGCAGAACTTGTCTACTATGGCTTCTGGTTTTCGCCGGAAATGCGGCTGCTGCAGCGCTTGATCGATGACACCCAGCAGAACGTTTCAGGGGTGGTTCGGCTCGAACTTTACAAAGGCAATTGCCGGGTGCTTGGAAGAAAATCCGATAAGTCCTTGTACAGTCTGGATTTTGCGACCTTCGAGGATGAATCGGTGTATCGGCAGAAGGACGCCGAAGGATTCATCCGATTGAATGCGCTTCGACTGCGGATTCAGAAGCTGATGCAGGCGGGAGGGCGGTAGAGCGTGAAAATAGTGGGCAGTGGGCAGTGGGTAAAGGCCTATTTTCATTCCCGGAGGCGGCGAAAACCCATTGCCATGAGTATTCATTGCTCATTGGCACCTAACACGAAAAGGAGCGGACAAAAGTGGCCGAAAAACCCTGGGACGGCAGATTCAGCGAAAAGACCGATCGCAGTGTCGAATTGTTTACCGCATCGATCGATGTCGACAAGCGGCTCTATTCCCAGGACATCGAGGGCAGCATCGCCCATTGCCGGATGCTGGCCAAACAAGGGATCATCTCCGAGGAAGAGGCTTCAACCCTGATTGAGGGACTCAGTGCGATTCAGCGGGAGATTCAGCGGGGACATTTTGAGTTCGATCCGGCATTGGAAGACATCCACATGCATATCGAAACCCGGCTCTCTCATGAGATCGGGAAAACCGCTCAGAAACTCCATACGGCGCGAAGCCGAAACGACCAAGTTGCCCTCGATACGCGATTGTACGTTCGGGAGCAGACACGGGCCGTCATCGCTCTTCTTGTGACGTTGCAGCAGGTTTTGGTACGGCTTGCGGAAACCCACATCGACATCGTGATGCCGGGCTATACCCACTTGCAGCGGGCACAACCCGTGTTGCTCAGCCATCATCTGATGGCCTACACCGAGATGTTCCGCAGGGACGAAGCCCGTTTCACCGACAGCCTCAAGCGGACCAACGTCCTGCCGCTCGGCAGCGCCGCCCTGGCTGGAACGACGTATCCGATCGACCGGCGGTATGTTGCCGAGCAACTGGGTTTTCAAGAAGTGGCTGCAAACAGCATCGATGCGGTGTCGGATCGGGATTTCGTTCTGGAATTTCTCTCGGATGCCGCCATTTGCATGGTTCATTTGAGCCGGCTGTCGGAGGAGCTTGTCCTGTGGTCGAGCATGGAATTCGGGTTCATCGAGATCGCCGATGCCTTTGCAACCGGAAGCAGCATCATGCCGCAGAAGAAGAATCCCGATGTGGCAGAGCTCATCCGCGGGAAAACCGGGCGGGTCTTCGGCGCCATGATCGCGGTTTTTACCTTGATGAAATCCCTTCCTCTGGCTTATAACCGGGACATGCAGGAAGACAAGCCCCAGTTGTTCGATGCAGTGGATACGCTCAAGGCTTGTCTGGGCATTACGGTCCGCATGCTGCCTGCCATCCGATTTCGGAAGGAGCGCATGCGAGAGGCTGCCACGCGGGGCTTTCTCAATGCAACCGATTTCGCCGACTACCTGACGACAAAGGGCATGCCGTTTCGGGAAGCGCACGCCTGCGCCGGAAAGGCCGTTGCCTATGCCCTGGGCCGGAACAAGGAGTTGGACGAACTGAGCCTGGACGAATTGAAATCGTTTTCGTCGCTGGTGGCGGAAGATGTGTATCCGGTGTTGCAACCGGAAAAGATGATCGATCGACGCATGTCGGAGGGAGGAACGGCCGAAGCCAATGTTCGGAGGGCTATTGCGGAAGCGAAGTCTCGACTGGGTATGGCCCAGACATTGGAGAACTCATCTGCGGATGCACCGGTTTGAGGGATGGGGGGCGATCGTCGCCCGACCAATGATAACGGAAAGGATCAGAAACGATGAAGCGATCGACACCGTGGATTGCTGTAGCCTGTCTGTTGATCGGGGTTGCCGGTTGGACGGCTGCAGGATGCGGGAAAAAAGCCTATCCCGTGGTACCGAAACAGGAAGCCCTGGTCCAGGGCGTTGCCGATCTTCAAGCGCGGATGGTCGATGACCGGGTCGAGATTTCCTGGACCGTGGAAACCTCTCAACCGGTTCCTGTGCAGAAATTTGTCCTGTATCGAGCATCCCGTTCGGTTGCGGACGGGGATTGTCCAGGATGCCCCATGCTGTTTTCGAAGATTTCAGAATGGCCGGTCGTTTCCTCCCGATCCGGGGCTTCCTATCGCATGCGGGTCACCGATGCCGCCGATCCGGGCATGATCTATTTCTATAAAGTCGTCGGCATCGATGGTTACGGGCATGCGGGGAAGGATTCCAATGTCGCAGAAATTCAGCCTTGATCGATCCAGCGGCTGCCTTCGATGGTCTCTCGGCATATGCATGCGGGGATGAGCCGCTTTTTCATTCGACAAACAGGTCACCATGAACCATTTTCACTATCACAACGACATTCTGCATTGCGAAAACGTATCCATTCCCGAAATCGCCGATGCCGTCGGAACACCGCTGTATCTTTACAGCCATGCCACGCTGAGCCGGCATTTTCATGCGTTCGATTCCGCTTTCGATGGGTTCGATCGGCTTGTTTGCTATTCGGCCAAAGCCAATACGTCCCTGGGAATCTTGAAAATCCTGTGTGACGAAGGGGCGGGGCTCGACATCGTTTCAGGGGGGGAGCTTTACAAGGGGCTTCAGGCCGGATTCCGGCCGGAAACCATCGTCTATTCCGGGGTGGGGAAACGCATCGATGAAATCGATTTCGCCCTCCATACGGGAATTCTGATGTTCAACATCGAGTCCCGGGAAGAACTCGACGTTCTTCAGGCCAGGGCATCAGCCCTCGATCGAACGGCCCGGATTTCCATTCGGGTGAATCCCGATGTCGATCCCATGACCCATCCCCACATTTCGACGGGGTTGAAGAAAAACAAGTTCGGCATCGATGTCGAAACGGCCCTCGAAACCTATGCTGCAGCAAGCCGAATGGATCATGTCGAGATCGTCGGCATCGATTGCCACATCGGCAGCCAGATCACACAGGTGCACCCCTTCGAAGAAGCCCTGAGCAGTCTCATCGATCTGATGGACCGCCTGAAAGGGATGGGAATCGATATCCGATACCTCGACATGGGCGGAGGGCTGGGGATTACCTACCGGGACGAGCAGCCGCCTCATCCGAGCGAGTATGCAAACGCCATCCGAAAGGTTCTCTGCGATAGGAAACTCACACTCGTGTTTGAACCCGGAAGGGTTCTGGTCGGGAATGCAGGCATTCTCGTCACCCGAGTTCTGTATCGGAAACAGTCTCCGGCCAAGGAATTCGTCATTACGGATGCGGCCATGAATGATCTGATGCGGCCAGTTCTTTATGGCGCCTTTCACGATATCCGTCCGGTCGATCGACGGGAGACGTTGCCCGAAATCGTGGCGGATGTCGTGGGTCCGATCTGCGAATCCGGGGATTTTCTGGCTCAGATGCGCAGCATGCCGTCTGTCCGGCGGGGGGATCTGTTGGCTGTCATGAGTGCAGGCGCCTATGGTTTTTCCATGTCGTCCAATTACTGTTCCCGGTTGCGTGCCGCAGAGGTGTTGGTAAAGGGGGATCGCTTCGCAGTCATCCGTGAGCGCGAGACATATGAAGATCTGGTCCGCAAGGAAAAGACAGCGGATTTTTCGTGAAAATGCGTGACGGGTGACAAGTAACGAGTGACGGGTGACCTGTAGGGGCGATTCATGAATCGCCCCTACACCGGCCGACATTTTCATCCCCGGGGGCGGCACCCATACGATGAACACATCTAGTGCCTATCCGGCTGACCTTCTCCAAAGGGTGCTATGGGGGTTGTGAGAATAAGTGTCGGAGAGTTCGTTCAAAAACGATTGAACGTCACAGGTGAACATGAAGTCCATCTCCTTCTATAAGATGAGCGGTGCAGGAAACGATTTCATCATCATCGACAATCGGGTCCCGATCATCGATGAAAGCCGTCTGAAAGAACTGATCGTCGGTGCCTGCAGGCGGAAATTGTCCGTGGGTGCGGACGGACTGATCCTGATCGAAAACTCGCAGCATGCCGATTTTCGGTGGCGTTTCTACAATGCCGACGGCTCCGAGGCCGACATGTGTGGAAACGGCGCCAGGTGTGCCGCTCGGGTGGCTTCGATTCTCGGCATCGGAAACAACGGACGGATGTGCTTTGAAACCGGCGCAGGCCTCATCGAAGCCGAAGTGTTCGCTTCGGGTCAAGTCAGCATCCGGCTGACGGATGCCCCCCTGCCGGACCTGGATCGCAGCATCCGGCTATCGACAGGAAATGCGACCATCAGCTTCGTCCATACCGGTGTCCCCCATGTGGTGATGGAGGTAGCGGATGTCGATCGGATCGATGTAAAGGCCATGGGGCGTGAAATCCGCTACCATGCCGATTTTGCCCCTGCCGGGACCAATGTCAACTTCGCATCCCCGAAAGGGCTGAGGCGTCTGGCCATTCGCACCTATGAGCGCGGGGTGGAAGACGAAACCCTGGCCTGTGGAACGGGCTCGACGGCTGCAGCTCTGGTGATGGCCGAAAAATACGGCTGGACGTCTCCCGTCGCAGTCGATACCCGAAGCGGATCCCAGCTGACGATCCATTTCGAGCGATCGACTTCTGGGTACACGAACCTGTTCCTCGAAGGGGATGCGCGTGTGATTTACAAGGCCGAACTTTCGGAAGAAGCCTGGACCTCTTCCCATAGAAAGGAATGTGCATGCGTGTAACGATCGAGCTGGCCCAACGGGTGCAGCAGCTTCCACCGTATCTCTTCAAGGAAATCGACGAGCAAAAGGCTGCCGTCCGGAAACAGGGCGTGGACATCATCGACTTGGGTGTGGGCGATCCCGATATGCCTACACCTTCCCATATCATCGAAGCCTTGAACCGAGCGGCCCGCGATCCGGCCAACCACAGGTATCCGTCCTATTCGGGCATGGTGGGCTTCAACGAGGCCGTGGCCCGATGGTACAAGCGGCGATTCGACGTCGATCTGGATCCCCATCGAGAGGTGATCACCCTGATCGGCTCCAAGGAAGGCATTGCCCATATTCCCCTGGCATATATCGATCCAGGCGATCTGGCGCTGGCGACAAGCCCTGGGTATCCGGTGTATCATACGGGTGTTCAGTTTGCCGGAGGCAGCACGGTTTTTCTCGATTTGAAGAAGGAAAACGGCTTTCTGCCGGATCTCGATGCCGTTCCTGCGGATGTTCGGGCAAGGGCCAAGCTCATGTTCGTCAACTATCCGAACAACCCCACGTCCACAGTTGCAGAAGCCGATTTCTTCGAGAAGCTTGTTCGATTTGCCGAAACGAACAACATCCTGGTCTGCCATGATGCGGCCTATTCGGAAATTGCATTCGATGGATATGCGCCCAGAAGCTTCCTGGAGACACCGGGCGCAAAGGAAGTCGGTATCGAATTTCACTCCCTCTCCAAAACCTATAACATGACCGGATGGCGGTTGGGGTTCGCCGTCGGACGGGCAGACGTCATCCAGGCCCTCGGCAAGATCAAGAGCAACATCGATTCCGGAGCGTTTCAGGCCGTTCAATACGCCGGCATCATCGCCTTGGACGGGGATCAGACCTGTCTTGCCGAAATCAATGCGGAGTATCAGAAGCGCCGGGATTTGTTGGTTGCCGGTCTCAAGCGCCTCGGATTCCAATTCGAAGTGCCCAAGGCCACCTTCTATGTATGGGTGGAGGTGCCGAAAGGGTATACATCCAAGGAATTCGCCGGTCTTCTGTTGACAAAGGCAGGTATCGTCGTCACTCCGGGAAACGGATTCGGGGCTGCCGGAGAAGGCTATTTTCGGATTGCCATGACGGTATCGACGGATCGCATCGCAGAAGCCCTCGACCGGATCGAGAAGGCGAACATCGGCTGAATGGCACATACGGCGTGGATCGGTTTCGGCTCGAATCTGGGAGACAAGATCGCCAACTGCCGTTTCGGGCTCGCCCGGATGATGGAATCGCGTGTGGCCCTTTCCGGTGTGGTCTCCAGACGGTATCGGACGGAACCCATGCACGTTCTCGATCAGGATTGGTTCGTGAACGGTGTGGTCCGGATCGAAACCGATCTCGATCCGGACTGCCTGCTGCGTGCGCTTCAGGACATTCAGCGGATGGCAGGCCGCAAGGAAGGCGGCATTCGGTTCGGTCCAAGAATTCTCGATCTGGACATTCTGTTTTTCGATGACGGCATTTTCCGGACCGATCGGCTGATCATTCCCCATCCTCGGCTCCATGAGCGGCGTTTTGTCCTCCAGCCGGCCTGCGATATCGATCCTTACTGGGTGCATCCGGTCATCGGTTCGGATCTGCAGACGCTGCTGTCGCAAGTTCCGCAGCCGGAAACCAGTGTTCAGGTGATCGATGATCAAAATTGCGCTCCTTTTTTTGCTGGGCTACCTGGGATTTCGTTTGCTCAAGGCGGCGATTCTCGGCAACATCCGAACGGTTGAATCGAATCGCCGGGAACGGGAACCTCTGGCGGATGTGATGATCCAGGATCCGGTCTGCGGGGTGTATTTCCCCCAGAAAAGCGGTTTCCCGCTCGATGTAGATGGGAAAACCCTCTATTTCTGCAGTGCCGAGTGTCGGGAGAAATTTAGAGGGGGGAAGGGGGAAGGGGATAGGAGTTAGAAAAGAGGAGTCAGGAGTCAGGGGTCAGGACAAAAGCGGCTGACGTCTGTTTTCATGGGCGGGAGTGGCGGGCTTTTGTGCCGGTCCCCCCGGCGATCCGGCTCAAGTTCGGCGGGTAGTAGACTGTTTTATCGTGAAAAAAGTGGGCAGTGGGCAGTGGGCAGTGGGCAGTGGGCAGTGTTTTACGGCCGATTTTCATCCCCGGGGGCGGCACCCCTTGCCATGAGCATTTATTGTCTTTACGGCTCATTTGTTTCTTTCGACCTCAGCAACGAAAAAGGTACCCGATGAAATTCTTTCTGGATACAGCCAATATCGATGAAATTCGTGCAGCAACGGAAATGGGCATGGTCGATGGCGTGACCACCAATCCCAGCCTCATTGCCAGGGAAGGCCGGGATTTTCACGAAGTGATCCGGGACATTGCAGCCATTGTCGACGGTCCCATCAGCGCAGAGGTCATCGGGCTCGACACCGAAACCATGTTGAAGGAGGCGCGCATTCTGGCAGCCATCCACCCGAATGTCGTCATCAAGATTCCCATGACCGTCGATGGCCTGAAGGCCGTTCGGCTCCTGGCCAAAGAAGGCATTCGAACCAACGTGACCCTCGTCTTTTCCCCGCTTCAGGCCCTGATGGCCGCAAAGGCAGGCGCAGCCTTCGTCAGCCCCTTCGTCGGCAGGCTCGATGACCTCTCGCAGGAAGGGCTTGCGCTCGTGGATCAGGTGCTGCGCATTTATCAGAATTATGGATATTCAACGGAGATTATCGTGGCAAGTGTTCGTCATCCGCTGCATGTGCTCGAAGCGGCCCTGATGGGCGCGCACATCGCCACCATTCCGTTTTCGGTATTGAAACGTTTCGCCGATCATCCAATGACCGAGAAAGGGATCGCCGCATTCTTGGCGGACTGGAAAAAAGCCCATGAAAACACCTGATTTCTCCTTTGCCAGCCGATGGATCGAACAACTTCGGAATTTGGCCTTTATTCGGAAGGACGCGGTCCTCGCCATTGTGGAAAAACCGAATTTTCTGACGATGTGCCGGATTGCAGCCGTACCCGGCGTCGTTCTGCTCATGCTCTATCCGAACCGGTTCTGTTCCTTTGCGGCCGCCATCCTGTTCAGCCTGGCGGCGATCACGGATTATTTCGACGGGTTTCTCGCCCGAAAACAAGGGTCTGTCTCCACGTTCGGAAAGATCATGGACCCGCTGGCAGACAAGCTGCTGATGACAGCCGCCCTCATCATGCTGGTCTCCCACGGTTGGGCCCCCGGATGGATGGCCTGCATCATCATCGGTCGGGAAATTGCCATTACGGGGCTTCGGAATTTTCTGGTCGAAACCGATCAGGACATGGGATCGACCAATCTCGGCAAATACAAGACCGGATTTCAGATTGCGGCCATCATTCCGCTGCTGATTCACTATCCCTATTTCGGTCTCAATTTTCACGGGATCGGAACGGTGTTTCTGTGGGGGGCCTTGGTCTATACGATCTGGTCGGGGGTGGATTATTTCCTGAAGTTCCGGAAATATGTTTCGTATTGATGCGTCTATGTGCTGCGTCGCCCCGGCATTTTCGATACCGTTGGGCTTTCGGCTTTCTTCTTGTCGAACCCTGGCTACCTCCTTTTCAAAGTCATCTGGCCAAAACCGTTCGGCTATATCCATGCTGCGGACGTTTATGCGGCAACGATTGCCGTCATGGCCTTCATGGGAGGATCGGAGCTCGGTTCATGACTGCTGCTGGCCCGCTACCTGAGCTATACCCATTCTAATGGATGAACGCTTGTTCTATCAGGTTGCCAACTGAAATGGCTAGCCGCGTTCCTGCCTATTGGCTAGTTCGGCTGCATACCCGCACCCTTAACCTCCGTCCACCATACCAATGCCAAAGGTAACACTTGCAATGCTGCGGGTAATCTCAACATCGGTGAGCCATGAGAAATCGTTGCTCTGATCATCCTTGCATTCCCAGGATTCGAGGACAGTGATGAGAAGGTCCTGGTTGGTCTGATCGAGGGAAACATTGTGGAAGAACCGAAAGCGTTGGAGAATACGGAAGTTCTTGTGCTTTGAGAGCTCTGATGTTCGGAACATGATGATGCACAGTTTTTGCAAGAAGGATGGTGCAAACTCATTCCGTTTCCCATACCATCAGGCATGCTGGAGCCTCTCTGACGGAATGCAGGAATCCCCCGATAGGATCGATTCAGCCTATTTTGAATCATGAAAACAGATCGACCGCTGAGATTTATTTGCATTCGATTGGTGATTCTGAGAAGATGGCGATCGATATGAGCGTGCAAGGGAATTTCACACAGAGATTCGCACACGAATAAAAAAGGGTTATGGTCTGATCACCATAACCCCTTATGATCATTGGCGCGCCTGGCAGGATTCGAACCTGCGACCTACGGATTAGAAGTCCGTTGCTCTATCCAGCTGAGCTACAGGCGCATTGTTATCTTGTATGGTTACCATAGACGCCTCGCGAAGTAAACAGAAATCCGGGCGGATACGGGGCGGCTGACTTGTGGATCGCAAGCCCGCTTGATGCCCTACAGAGCGATTCGTATTTTCATTTCTTTGCTGAAACCATACAAACATCCATGAAAAAAGCCAACAACGACTATTCCAACGGTGCCTCCGAAAAATCCCTGGTTCGTTTCGATCCGCTTCAGCGTTATCTGGCGGAAATCAGCTCCTACAAACTGCTGACAAGGGAACAGGAGCGCGAACTGGCCCTGCGCGTGTATCATGAGAACGATAGTGCAGCCGCCTATGAGCTCGTCACGTCCAATCTGCGCCTGGTCGTCAAGATCGCCCTCGAATTTCAGCGCATCTGGATGCAGAACCTGCTCGACCTGATTCAGGAAGGCAATATCGGCCTCATCCATGCCGCACGAAAATTCGATCCCTACAAAAACGTAAAGTTTTCCTATTACGCTTCCTTCTGGATCAAGGCCTATATCCTGAAATTCATCATGGACAACTGGCGTCTGGTCAAGATCGGAACCACCCAGGGGCAGCGCAAACTCTTCTTCAAACTCAAGAAAGAAAAGCAGCTCCTGATCGAGCAGGGGTTCGACCCCAAGCCGAAGCTTCTTTCCGAAAAACTCGGCGTTTCGGAGAAGGAAGTGATCGATATGGACCAGCGGCTCGACGGATGGGATGTTTCTCTGGATGCACCGCTCAAGGAAGACTCGGATTCCGAGAGGATCGATTTCGTGAGTACGGAAACCGAATCTGCAGAAGACCAACTCGCAAGGAAACAAATCGAGAGCATTCTCCACCACAAGCTCGATGGTTTCAAGAAGTTGCTGACCAAGAGGGAGCTCGAAATCTTCGAACAGCGGGTCTTCTCCGACAATCCGGCCACCCTCCAGGAAATTGGAGATCGCTATGGCATTTCGAGAGAACGGGTGCGGCAGGTGGAAAAAAGCATCATCAAGAAGATGCAGGAGTATTTCAAGGATGAACTTCCGGATTTTGCGACCTATATCGAAGACGGCTTGGCGGATTAGGACATCGTAATGAAAATACGCGACATTGCATTTTTGTGCGGAATCGCTTTGTGCTCGGTTTTTCTGGGATGCGGGGCCTTCAAGCCCAAACCGGATGTCGTGATGCCGGCCGAGGAACACAGGCGTGTTTCTGCAAAGGCCCACACGGCCGAACAATATGCCGTCGTGGCGGAAGCCATTCTGGAGCGCTCCCGGGGAAACCTCGACAATGCCGCCGTCCTTCTGGAAAAAGCCCTTGAAAACGATCCCGATTCCATTTTTCTGAAGCGGGAGCTGGCCCTACTCGCTCTCCAGATGGGCCAACTCGATCAGGCAGTGCAGTGGGTTCATGCCATCATTGCCGTTCATCCCGAGGATGCCGATGCCTGGTTTCTCCTCGGCCGGATCCATCAGGAGAAGCGCCAGGAACAGGAGGCGTTGTCCGCCTTCGAGACGGCCATCGTGTTCGATCCGGAACGGATCGATGCCTATTACGTGCTGGGCGACCTGTATATGGATCGAAACGACACGGCATCGGCGAAACGGATTTACAGCCGGCTGGCGGAAAAGCATCCCGAATCGTATGTGGCCCATTTCTATCTCGGGAAAATCGCCGTCCGGGAAGGTCGAACCGATGTTGGGGAGCAGGAACTGCTCAAGGTGACGGAATTGGCCCCCGATCTTATCGAACCCTGGTTCGAGCTCGCCGGTATCTACCGGCAAACCCATCGAACGGAGCAGTTGCGCAAAGCCTATGAAGCCATTGTGGAACGCAGTCCCGACAACGTGCGCGCCCTGCTGTCTCTGGGAATTCTCCAAGCCCAGACCGGCAACACCAAGGAAGCGAATCGAATTTTCCGGAAGCTGGCCGAAGACAGTCTCAACGACCCGAATATCCTCAAGGTGATCGTTCAGGACTACGTGGAGCCGGAACGGTTTGTGGAATTGGAACCGGCCCTGTCGGAAATGCTGAAGACGGCTTCCGGAAGCTCCGAGTTGCACTATTTGGCCGGTATCACCTATGAAGCGGTGCGCCGAGAGCGGGAAGCCATCGATCAGTATCTTCAGGTCGGTGCCGACTCCCGTTTCTATCCGGCTGCCGTCAGCCGGATCGTTTTTCTGTACCAGGAAATGAAACAACCCGGTATGGCCAAGGCAACCGTTCAGAAGGCCATCGAAGAGAATTCCGATATTCCTGAATTTCATATGTATCTGGGGATGATTCTGGAAGACGAGGGGCGTCTCGAAGAAGCCAAAGAAGCGATCGCTCGGGCCGTTTCTCTCAATCCCGAAAACGATCAGTTCCATTTTCGACTCGGTGTCGTTCTGGACAAACTGAATGACAAGGCCGGTGCCATCGACGCCATGAAAAAGGCCATCGCCATCGATCCGGAAAATCCGAATGCCCTGAACTATTTGGGATATACATATGCCGAAATGGGGATCGAACTGGACGAAGCCGAGTCGCTCATCCAAAGGGCGCTTCAACTGAAACCCGACGACGGCTTCATCATCGACAGTCTGGGCTGGGTCCATTTCCAAAAGGGCAATTATCCGAAGGCACTGGAATATCTGCTGAAGGCCGTATCCCTCGTTCCGAACGATCCGACCATTCTCGAGCATGCGGCGGATGCCTGGATGAAGATGAATGAACCGCAGAAGGCACTCGAACTGTACCGGAAAGCGCTCGAAAAGTCTCCCAAGGATCCGGCAGCACTCGAACGAAAAATTCATTCCTTGGAAAATCGATGAACCGGAAACTGCTCTGTTGCGTTCTTCTGTTGCTGCTCTCGATCGCGCCATGGACAGGATGTGCCCTTCGATCCGGAGACCTGCGTCTAAAGGCCCCGGAAGGGCCGGTTTCTCCGGAAGCCCTTGCCTTGTTGGAAGCCTGCCGATCCCGCAACGGCGAGGTGTTCAGCATGAAGGCGACCGGTGATCTGCGGATGGAAAACCGCAAGGGGATTCAGACGGCGCAGATCGCCATCACGGTGGTTCGTCCCGACAAGCTGCGGCTGACGATTCTCGGATGGACCGGTTTTCCGATTGCAGACATGGCTTCGGACGGCGGTACACTTACCCTCGTGGATCACACGAACCGACAGCATTACCGGGAAGCGCTGCATTCCGGAAGCCTTTCCCCCATCCTCGATCTGCCGATTCAGCCGGAGGATGCCATCGCCGTCCTGTGCGGAGCGATTCCGGAAAGGGATCCGAAAACGCTTTTGTTGACCGACCAGGAGCAGAACGTTTTGAGACGACTCACACTGTTCAACGATCGAAGCGATCCGGCCCTCCAGCTGTCGATCGACGCTTCGCAGAGCATCCATCAGATGGTCGTTTTCGATGAAAGCGGGGATGAAGCTTACAGCGTCACGATCGAGGATCAGACGTCGATCGATGGGGTATCGATGCCGTCCCGGCTCACGTTTCGAAGGGAAGGAGGGGCATCCCTTCGCATTCGACTGGATCGCATCTGGGTCAATGCAGGGGTTTCTCCGGACATCTTCGTTCTGAATCCGTGATCGTTTCGTACATCCCCATGGCGAGGCCGCCCCTTTGAATCCCATGAACAGCCGATCCGCTCCATGCCGTTTTCCCGGACCATCATCGCTTTGGAAAGCCGACTCAGCGCCTGCCGGAATGTGCGCACCCTCGGCGTGAGACCCCGGTTTTCGGATTATTCCGACAGGCAGCGGCAGGACATTCTCGATGCGGCAATCGTGTATTATCCTTCCGCATGGTATGCCGAACTCTTCGATACGATGGGGAAGCCGACCTTTCCATCCCACCATACCTACCGGTTCGCTCAGGACAAGATTCGACAAACCGCTTTGTTCGAGCTTCTGGGCATTCCCCATCCCAGAACCCGGGTGTTTTACGGCCCCATTCAACACCGTACGATTCTGGAGTTCTTCGACTTCCCTTTTGTGATGAAACAGCCGAGAGGCTCTTCCCGTGGGGCAGGGGTTCGGCTCATCCGAAACCGGCAGGAACTCGAAGCATGGTTGAGGAACCATCGGGTTGCCTATGTTCAGGAATATATCCCGATGGATCGGGATTTGCGGGTTGTCGTCATCGCCGGCCAAATCGTTCACGCCTACTGGAGGGTCGCTGCTGCCGGAGATTTTCGGACGAACATCGCCTGCTGCGGCACCGTCCGCTTCGATCCAGTGCCGCAGCAAGCGCTCGATCTGGCGAGGACGACGGCCATCCGATGCCGGTTCGACGATGTCGGGATCGACATTTGTCGCTCGGGGGACGACTATTTGGTTTTGGAAGTCAATGTCAAATATGGAACCGAAGGCTTCGCCCAAGCGAATATCGATTATGTCCGCATGATGGAGGAAATGATCGAAGATGGACGCATTTGATACATCGATTGCAAGAGCGCTTCGCAACCGGCTGGATGAGATGGAACATGCCCACCTGATCCCTCAAGCCTCCTTCAGCGATCGGGCGGTGCGAAGGCATCCGGAACCCAAACTTGCATCCGATTACCGCCAGGCATACTCCATCGATGTCGATCGCATCCTGCATTCCCATGCCTACACGCGTTATATCGACAAGACCCAGGTCTTCTATCTCGTCGAAAATGACCACATCACCCATCGCGTGTTGCATGTGCAGCTGGTTTCGAAGATTTCCCGAACGATCGGAAAATTCCTCGGCCTGAACCAGGACCTGATCGAGGCCATCGCCCTCGGGCACGATATCGGTCACACCCCCTTCGGGCATGAAGGGGAAACCTATCTTTCCGAGTTGTGTCGTGAGCATGGCATCGGCCATTTCCTGCACAATGTGCAGAGCATCCAGTTTCTGGATCGGGTGGAGCGAAACGGGGAAGGATGGAACCTGTGTCTGGAAACCCTGGACGGCATTCTGTGCCATGACGGTGAAATTCATGAACGGGCCCTCGAACCCAACCGCGGAAAAACCTTTGCAGATCTCGACCGGGAGGCTGAAACCAAGAAAACCCATCCGGCTCATGTCCTTTCGCCCACGACCCTGGAGGGATGTGTCGTCCGCATGGCCGATACGATCAGCTACATCGGACGCGACATCGAGGATGCCATCCGATTGGGACTGATCCGGCGGGAGGATCTCCCGAAGGATTGCAAAGCGGTTCTTGGAGACACGAACGGCACCATCGTATGGCGCCTGGTCACCGATCTGATCACCAACAGCATCGGTCAGGACAGGCTGGTCTTTCGTGCGGAAATCTCCGAAGCCCTCAAGCGGCTCAAGGACTTCAATCTGGAACGGATCTATCTCAATCCCCGGATCAAAAGACATTCCCGATCGATTCGGGCCATGTTTCGCTATCTGTTCGAGCGGTATCTGGAAGATCTCCAGAAAGGGCATTCGGAGTCGTTGATTTTTCAATCCTTTCTCCACCAGAAAGCGCAGGCGTATCGGGAACACCATCGTCCCGCCGAAATCGTTCGCGATTTCATCTCTGGAATGACGGATCGGTTCTTTCTCCGACAGTGCCCGGACGACATGAAAGCGGACATGGCGCCTCTGCCCATCCCTTGAGACGATGCGATGAAAGACCGAACCGGGTTTTCCGAGAAGACCTATCGCAGAAAAATCGTTCATCCGAATCTGAAACAGTATCGGGTGCAGATCCAGCAAACCGATCTGTGGATCAGTACCGAAAGAGATCTGTCGGTGGAGGCCCGGGAAAAGGCACTGGAATGTCGAAACGAACTGGAAGCCTTCATTGCGGAACAACCGGAATTTTTGCATGCACTGTCTCCGTGGCCGGATGACGGACCTGCGCCCGAGCTCGTGCGCAGGATGATCCATGCCGGAAGGCGTGCCGGGGTGGGGCCGATGGCAGCCGTTGCAGGCGCCATCGCCGAGGCGGTGGGCCATCGGTTGAGGGAGCAGTCCCCGACAGTCATCGTCGAAAACGGCGGCGATATTTTCGTCGTTTCCCCAAAACCCATTGTTGCGGCCGTTTTTGCAGGGAAAAGCCCGCTCAGCATGAAAATCGGCGTTCGCATCGACAACGGCAGCAGGCCCTTCGGATTGTGCACTTCTTCCGGTACGGTGGGCCATTCCATCAGCTTCGGTCATGCCGATGCCGTGTGCGTGTATGCGACTTCCTGCCCCCTGGCCGATGCGGCGGCTACAGCCATCGGCAATCGGGTGCAAACGGCTGAAGATATCGCCTCTTCCATTGCGTTCGGTCGAACGATCGAGGGCATTCAGGGGATACTGATCGTCGTGGGCAAACAGATCGGGGCCTGGGGGGAGATGGAACTGGTTCCTGTCGTGGGAAAAAGGTGTTGAGTTTTTCAGGGCTGCATCGTACATTGGTCTGAAGGCGGTTGGGGAAAGAGTTACGAGATAAAGGCGCGGATGGCCTCAGTGGGTGAGGGGCCAAGGAAAGATCGCATTTTCATTGGACGCATCTTGACGCTTACTGTTTCGAGGAGGTTGACGTGCAAACGATGTGGGCTCCCTGGCGCATCGAATATATCAAGGGAATCAAGGAACCGGGCTGTGTGTTTTGCAATGCTCTCGAACTTCACAATGAATTGACCTTGTACCGCGGTTCCAGAACGATGGTGGTGATGAACAAATACCCTTACATCAACGGCCACCTGTTGGTTGCCCCCATCCGTCACCTGTCAACCCTCGACCAACTGGAACCCATTGAAATGACCAACGTCATGATCATGATCCGCAATGCCATTCAGGCGCTCAAGCAGGTCATGAATCCGGACGGGTTCAATGTCGGCTTGAATCTGGGCAGGGTTGCAGGCGCAGGTGTGGAAGAGCATCTGCATTTCCATATCGTTCCCCGGTGGTTCGGGGATACCAACGCCCTGACCGTGTTTGCCGATGTCCGGGTCATTCCCGAACATCTCGAGGAAACCTATCGAAACCTGAAACCGGTTTTCGACAAGATCGAGCCTACATTCTGACCGGCACCCGATAGGCTCCGCATATCCCCGATGGTTTCCGTAAACATGGTCGGATATGCTTCAACATCCATGGAGGATCCTGTCATGCGAAAATTCAAGATTCTGTTGACCCTGCTCATACTGGCCGTTCTCGGCACCATCTTCTACCAGAACCAGGGCTATTTTCTTGCCGCCCCGCTGATCATCTTCAATGTCTATTTCCGACAATACGAGTTTTCCACCGTTTCCAACGCAACGATGATTCTCGGAGCCTTCGTTTTCGGGGTGTTGCTGACCTATTTCATGACCCTGGCTCAACGATACCGAACGTCCAAGACGGTGAAGAACCTCCAGGAAACCATATCCCAGCAACAGGAAACCATTGCAGGCCTCCGATCCCGGATGGACAGCCAGCCTTCGGGTCCGTCCCAGCCATCCGATGCCTCGATTGTGGATGCAGTGGTCAAGGAGGCGTGATTCGATCGCATCCCCTGCATGCTTCCCATCGCGTGAGGCCGGTGTGAGCCCTTCCGAACTCCCCGCCACCCCCATGATGAAACAGTATCTGGAGATCAAACGACACTATCCGGATGCCATTTTGTTTTATCGGATGGGGGATTTCTACGAAATGTTCCTCGAAGACGCACTCGTTGCCTCTTCCATCCTCGATATCGCCCTGACCTCCCGGAACAAAAACGATGAACACCCGATACCGATGTGCGGCGTGCCCTATCGTTCGGCCCAGGGCTATGTGGCCAAACTGATCGAAAGAGGCCACAAGGTGGCGATCTGCGAGCAGGCCGAAGATCCAGCTCTTGCCAAAGGACTGGTCAAACGAGAAGTCGTTCGCATCGTTACCCCCGGCATGGTCGTTGAAGAAGGGTTGCTCGATCAGAGTGCTCCCAACTACGTTCTTGCGGTCTATCCCGAAAAATCGACCCATGGGATCGCCTTTCTCGACATTTCTACGGCCGACTTCCGTGTGACCGAAGCGGAGGCGCTGCATGCCGTTTTCGAGGAAATCTCCCGTGTCGCGCCTCGCGAAATCCTCCTGCCGGAGTCGATCCGGGATGCCGGTCGATGGGCGGCCTTCCTGGACGGCCTTTCGGGGATTCTCGTTTCCCGACTTCCGGAGGCGGATTTCGACCCGATCGCAAACCGGCAGATGCTCTGTCGGCATTTGGGCACCGTCTCTCTGGAAGGATACGGCTGTGAGCACGTGCATGCCGGCGTGGCTGCAGCTGGCGCCCTCTTTCGGTATGTGGAAAGCACGCAGAAGCGTCCTCTCGATCACATCACCCGGATCACGGCCTATTCCCTTTCAGATGAGCTGATCCTCGACGACGCCACCTGCCGCAACCTGGAGTTGCTCCGGAACCTGCGCGATGGCGGCAAGCAGGGAACCCTGCTCGATGTGCTGGATCGCACCGTTACGGCCATGGGAGCAAGGCTCATCCGACACTGGATCCGTCACCCCCTGCGCCGCGTGGAAACCATTGATCAGCGGATCGAGGCGGTCGGAGAAGCTCTTCATGCACCGACCACGCGCCGAAGCGTTCGGGAACATCTCAAACAGATCGGGGATCTCGAGCGCATCGCTTCCCGGATCGCCTTGGATCGATGCACGCCGAGAGACTTTCTGGCCCTGAAAACGTCTCTATTTGCCCTCCCAGAGCTCTACGATCTTCTCAAAACGTGTGAGAGTCCGCTGCTGCAGGAAGCCCGAAACACGGACAGCCTCGAGCCCCTATTGGCGTTGGCTCGGTTGATCGAGCGGGCCGTTCGGGAAGATGCACCGCCGACCCTTGCGGAAGGCGGGGTGATCCGGCGCGGCTTCGATGCCGAGCTCGATGCGCTGATCGACACAGGATCGCATTCGAAAGAATTCTTGCTCGCTCTCGAGGTGCAGGAACGCGCGGCAACGGGAATTTCCTCCCTTAAGGTCCGGTACAACAAGGTATTCGGTTATTACATCGAGGTTCCCAAGAGCCAGACGGAGGCTGTCCCGGCCCATTACGTGCGGAAACAGACCCTCGTGAACGCAGAGCGCTACATCACCGATGAACTGAAGCAGTTCGAGCTTCGAATCACCGGAGCCGAAGAGCGGCGCATCGCTCTGGAGACGGAGCTGTTCCATCGCTTGCGACAAACTGTCTGCGATCATATTCCGGAGATTCAAACAACTGCGGCCTTTCTGGCACAGACCGATTGCTTGTTTTCTCTGGCGGAGGCGGCAGACCTTTATGGCTATTGCAAACCCGAGATCCATCTGCAGGGGAATATCCGGATCGAGGATGGCAGACATCCGGTGATCGAGCGCTTTCTTCCCCCGGGTCGTTTCGTGCCGAATTCCATCGAACTCGACGACACCCGAAATCAGGTACTGATCATTACGGGGCCCAACATGGCCGGCAAATCCACCATTCTTCGCCAGACAGCCCTGCAGGTCATTCTGGCGCACATGGGATCATACGTTCCGGCGAAGAATGCCTCCATCGCATTGACGGACCGCATCTTCTCCAGAATCGGCGCGCTCGACAACATTGCAGGTGGTCAAAGCACCTTTCTCGTGGAAATGCAGGAAACGGCCAACATCCTGAACAACGCAACCCCGAAGAGTCTGATCATTCTCGACGAGATCGGTCGGGGAACAAGCACGTACGACGGGTTCAGCATCGCTTGGGCGACCGCAGGCTATCTTCATGACCTTCAGGGAAAAGGGGTGAAGACGCTCTTTGCCACCCACTACCATGAAATGACCGAACTTGAGCGCATCAAGCCGAGGGTTCGCAATTTTTCCATCGCCGTCAAGGAGCGAAAGGACGAAATCGTCTTTCTGCACAAACTGCACAAAGGCGGAACGAGCCGCAGCTATGGTATTCAGGTGGCCAGGCTTGCCGGCATGCCGGAATCCGTCATCCTTCATGCCAAGAGCGTGCTTCGGGATATCGAGGAAGGAAAGCATTCCTTTACCGGATCCACCAAACCGGCGCTGACGATCGGAAAGCCGGTGGTTCAGCAGCTGTCGCTCTTTGAGCCCGATACACATCCGGTGATCGAAAGGCTGAAGTCCATCGATGTGATGAACATGACGCCGCTTGAAGCCCTCAATTGCCTTCATGAGCTTTTTATGATAGTGATGAAGGGGAATTCTGAATGATGGGTGATGAATGGGGAGTTGCGCCTTATTCCGGATGATGGGTTTTACAGAAAGTTGTTCCCTCTGCGAAAGCAGGGGGCAAGAATCCCATGCACCAATCCGTTCTTAGGGAATTCCTTCAACAGTCCAGCGAATGACGGATTCAGGCCTCTATGGGCTTTTTTCAAAGCTGCCATGAAAAAATGTGTTGACAACAATCCATTGCATTCACTGCTGAGCCACCAATCCTCTTGCCGAGCGATTTCGACATGACCAAAACACGAATTGCAGCCCTTGCCGTTGTCATCGTCTGCTATCTGTTTGTGTGCAGCAGTCTCTTCGAACCGGTCTGGGCCGCTTCCGGAAATCAAGCCTACCAGCAGGCTGAAGCCTGTTATGCCAAACTGGTGAACAACCCGGAGAAGCAGAAGTTTCGGCACAATTGGCAGATATGCATCGATGGCTATAAATCCGTCTACAAGTCAGACCCTAAAGGCCCCCGGGCTGCAGGATCTCTTTACATGGCCGCTCTGCTGACGGAAGAAATGTATCGCATCTCCCTGCTGCCTTCCGACAAGCAGGAAGCCGTCGATCTCTACAAGCGGACGATCCACCGGTTTCCCAAAACGTCTTTTGCGGAAAAGGCCAGAACCCAGCTGGAGAAACTGACGGCATCCGCGAAAGGGCCCGAACCGGCTGCCGAACCCCAGAAGCTGAGCGAGGCCAACCAGACGAAAGCCCCCTCATCTTCCGATTCACCGAAAAGGATACCAACCCTTCCGTCGAAAGGATCCGCTTCGAAAAAGGACAATGCAGGAAGCGGTCTTGCCCGGATCACCGACCTCAGGGTCTGGTCAAACCCTCATTATACGAGGATTGCCGTCGATCTCGATCGGGAAACCGCTTTCAGCAGTCACTTGCTTCCTCCGGATGCCTCATCGGACAAGCCCAAGAGACTCTTCATCGAAATCGATCGCTGCAAGCTCGGAAAACACATCCAACAATTCATTCCGGTCAATGACGACCTCCTGCTGGATGCAAGGGCCGGACAATACACGCATGAATCCGTGAGGGTCGTTGCAGACATCAAGTCTTTCGAAACCTACAAGGTGTTTTCCCTCAGCAATCCCTTCCGGATCATCATGGATATCTGGGGAAAAGAACCAGAACCTGCGGAACGGCCTGAGGAATCCAGTCCACAGCCGCAGCCCCAGGCTCCAACATCGGATCAACCCGTCGTATCCGCCAAGAAGAAAATGCTGGATCAGCCGTCTTCCGGGCCAAGCAAACAGCAACCATCGCCTCCTTCTGCCAGCAATGTCCAGATCGCCAAGCTCAAACCCAAGGATCTGGCCCGTCAGCTTGCGCTGGGGGTTCGAAGGATCGTTCTCGATCCGGGCCATGGGGGCAGAGACAAGGGAGCGCCAGGGGCCATTCCCGGTGTGTATGAAAAAGACATCACCTTGGCCATTGCACTCAAGCTCCAAAAGAAGCTCAAGGAGAGTCTCGGATGTGAGGTGATTCTTACGCGGACCACGGACAAGTACCTGTCTCTCGAAGAACGGACTGCCATCGCCAACACGAAGAACGGGGATCTGTTCATCTCGATTCACACGAATTCCGCACCTCACCCCGGTGCCTATGGCATCGAAACCTATTTTCTCAACCTGGCCACGGACGATGATGCGGTCATGGTGGCTGCCCGGGAAAACGCCACATCGCGAAAAACCATCAGCGATCTGCAAAGCATTCTGACCGAATTGATGAAGAACGCCAAGATCACCGAATCGAGCCGTCTGGCCTCGATGGTTCAGGAGAACATCGTCGGCCATCTTTCCGAAAAATACACGAACATTCGGGGGAAGGGCGTCAAACAGGCACCGTTCTATGTGTTGTTGGGGGCACAGATGCCTTCGGTTCTGGTGGAGACGAGCTTTATCAGCAACGAGCGGGAATGCAAGCGGCTGACCTCTCCGGAATACCAAAGCCATCTGAGTGATGCCATCGCCAAGGGAATCGCCCGTTATGTCCAAAGCACCAGTCCTGCAGCCTATCTGGAACCCGCCGGGCCTTCATCTGCCAAAAAATCCAGCAAGTCGTGAGTTCGTCGATCCCGTTTCATCGTTTTCGCACTTCGAACCGTTCAACCATGAGGAGGAAAGGATGGAATGGAAACATCTGTTGTTCGAATCCGCTGAGGGAATCGCCACCATTACCTTCAACAGGCCCAAGGCGCTCAATGCCCTCAATGCCGAGCTTTTGAAGGAATTTTCGGCCTTGCTCGATCAGATTTCCGAGGATGCCTCGATCCGGGTGCTCGTCTTGACGGGGGCAGGAGAAAAGGCCTTCGTTGCGGGAGCCGACATCACCGAGCTGGCCAAATGCAACGCACTGCAGGGAAAATGGTTCGCCGCTCAAGGGCAGGCCGCCATCAACAAGCTGCAGGCCCTCGACATTCCCGTCATCGCCGCTGTCAATGGATATGCCTTGGGCGGAGGAAGCGAAATCGCTCTGGCGTGTGACATGATCTATGCCTCGGAAAATGCCATGTTCGGTTTGCCCGAAATCACCCTGGGGCTCATTCCAGGGTTCGGCGGCACCCAACGGCTTTCCAGGCTGGTCGGCATCAACATCGCCAAGGAAATGATCTTTACCGGAAAAATGATTTCTGCAGCCGAGGCGAAGGAAATCGGCATGGTCAACAAGGTCGTCTCCCCGGCAGAGTTGATGAACGAGGTGAACAAGACGGCGAAGGCCATCGCCCAAAAGGGGCGGGTGGCGCTGCGGGCCGCAAAGCAGGTGATCAACGCCGGTCTCGGTGTGGACCTTGCGACCGGATGTCGGATGGAAATCGACGCCTTCGCCCTGTGCATGGCAAGCCCCGATGCCAAAGAGGGAACGACGGCGTTTCTGGAAAAACGAAAGGCCGTGTTTCAGGCGGGCTTGTTGGATTGAACCCATCGATAGAGTTCCTCCTCTCCCCGTTCGTGGGGAGAGGAGGTTTCAAACGATTGTGTCACGTTCTTTCATTCGTTAGAGGAGGATCATGATTTTTGACATGGAATTTGAGACCCTTCCGAGGGAAGCCCTCGAAGCCATTCAATGGCGAAGGCTCCGGGCAACCCTCGAAAGGGTCTATGCGACGGTACCCTTCTACAAAGAGCGTTTCGACGCTGCAGGCATTCACCCCAACGACATCCGTTCTCTCTCCGACCTCCAGCACATTCCCTTTACGACGAAGCAGGATTTACGGGACAACTATCCCTATGGCATGTTTGCCGTGCCTTTGGAAAATGTCGTTCGCATCCATGCTTCTTCCGGAACGACCGGCAAGCCGACCGTCGTCGGTTATACGGCCAGAGACATCCAGATGTGGGCGGGCCTCATGGCCAGGGCGCTGAGTGCCGGCGGAGCAACCCGACAGGACATCATCCACAATGCCTATGGCTATGGCCTGTTCACCGGGGGACTCGGGGTGCATTACGGAGCGGAGCGCCTGGGGGCGTCGGTCATTCCCGTCTCCGGAGGCAATACCCGACGACAGATCACCATCATGAAGGATTTCAAGCCGACCATCCTCACGGCGACCCCTTCCTATGCCCTGCATTTGTCGGAAGTGGCTCAGGAAATGGGGGTATCCTTTGCGGATCTCTGCTTCCGATACGGGATTTTCGGTGCCGAGCCTTGGTCGGAAAACATGCGTGAGGAGATTCAGCAGAAGCTGAACCTGAAGGCCATCGACATCTATGGGTTAAGTGAAGTGCTCGGGCCTGGGGTATCGGTGGAATGCTACCAGGCGCAGAAAGGACTTCATATTCAGGAAGACCATTTCATCGCGGAAATCATCGATCCCCACACAGGGAAGGTGCTGCCTTTCGGTCAGACCGGGGAGCTGGTCTTTACCTCCATCACCAAGGAGGCCTTTCCTGTCATCCGATATCGTACCCGGGACATTACGACGCTCGATCCCTCCCCCTGCATCTGCGGCAGGACCTTCGTACGGATGCAGAAAGTAAGCGGCAGAACCGACGACATGCTCATCATCCGCGGGGTGAATGTCTTCCCTTCACAGATCGAAAGCGTCCTCATGGAAATCGATGGGCTCTCGCCCCATTACCAGCTCGTTGTCGATCGCGTCGAGAACCTCGATACCCTCACGGTGATGGTGGAAATCGGTGAAACGTTGTTTTCAGACGAGGTCAAGGCGCTCCAGGGGCTCGAGAAGAACATTTCCTACCGCATCAAGGAAGAGCTCGGGGTGACGGCGAAGGTGCGGCTCGTCGAGCCCAAGTCCATCGCTCGAAGTCAAGGCAAGGCCGTTCGAGTCATCGACAACCGAAAGATTTGAAGTTGAGGGGGAGATTCATGGGAGTTCAGCAATTATCCGTGTTTTTGGAAAACAAGGCGGGAAGACTCTCCGAAGTCACGGGCATTCTGGCAGAAGCGGGCATCAATATCCGGGCTCTGTCCCTGGCGGATACATCCGATTTCGGCGTGTTGCGGTTGATTGTCGATCAGGGGGAGAAGGCGCTCGATGCCCTCAAATTCAACGGGTTTTCCGTCGCCATCACGGATGTCGTCGCCGTTCAGGTGGATGACCAGCCCGGAGGATTGCACCGTATTCTTGGCCTTCTCCACGAGGTCCGGATCAACGTGGAATACATGTATGCCTTCGTTCACCAGAGCGGAAGGCATGCCGTCATGATCTTCCGATTCGATCGGCCGAAGGATGCCGTCGACTTGCTGCAGAAAAACGGTATTCGGATGATCGAAGGGGATGCGCTGTATCGGATGTGAGGTGTTTCGGATGCCTTGCAACGGTTGAAGGCTTCGCAAACAGATTCGGATGTCGTCTCGTGCTGCATCCCCCGTAAACAAGGCGTAGGGTTGCCTCACCCATCACATGGGATCCTTCTGTTCACCGCCTCCCGCGCCGATGCAACCACTTGACAAAGGTTCGGAAAGTCTCGTGCGTAATCGCGGTGTAGGTTTCTTTCCAGTGTGGCGATGGCATCCGGGATGAAGGCTTCGAAATGGCGCTTTCCCTTGACCTGAGAGAGAAAGGCGAAAGCGCCTAAAATTTGAAGGTTTCGGGTGATGCAGCACATCCGGAATCCCTTTTCGAACCGATCCCTATCGATAGGTCTCAGACGTTCGGCCGTCTTTAGATACAGACTCGGCAGCGCATCGCGTTCTGCAGGCGTCAGCGGGACATAAGGGTCTACGGCCAGCGATGCCGGATCGTACTGAACCGGCCCGATTCGAGCCCCCTGAAAATCGATGAAACAAAGATCCTCATCATGCACCATGACGTTTCTGCTCTGCATGTCGCGATGAACAAGACCTATGACGGCATGTTCCATGGTCCTGACAGCCAGAGAGATGAATTCCTCTTCAAGCGTATCCGCAAGCCCCTTCATGCCGAGCCATCCTTCCAGGAAGGCCGAACGGAAATATCCACATTCCTTCTCCAGGATCAGCCGCTCGTCGTAGCGGGGCGTTTGCCAGCACCAATCCGGATCGAACCCTTCCACGGCCAGAAGGCCCATCCGCGCCAAGGCTTCCATGAGCCGCTCGTACCACTTCCTGCGTCGGGATGTGGTCCCGGCGTTTCGGATGGCGTTCTGAAAATGCCGATCTCCCCAATCCTTCATGACGATGATACCCGAGAAGGCATCGGCTGAAACCGGCTGAGGAACAGGCACACGGTGTTTCATCAAGTGGGCTGCGATGTGAATCCAGGATTCGGCTTCCGTGCAACGAGGCCCCGGCTCCGCGATGCCATGATCGACCAGAATGAGGCTCTGTCCGCCGGAGAGAAGCCTGTACCAGCTTCTGTCGCTTCCATCTCCTGGAAGAGCGCACCAACCAATGGAAGAAGCCTGATCCGAGGAGCCCAAACGTCGAAACGCCTCGCGGGCCATCTGCTCCCGGGCCACCTGACGATAGCGATCGACCGAACCGATGTCCCACCAGGTATTCGTTTTCGGAAGAAAGAAGGCGCGCGGTGGTACACCCATTTCGATCAGCCGTCGATACAGGGGGACGCTTTCCTGGTATCCAGGTGGAATCCAGGTGAGTACCTTCGGGTCGAGGACCTGAATACCGGAAAATGTCCGTTTGAGGCCTTTCCATCGCTCAGCGGTGTCTTCGACCCGATCGAAACCGCATACCCATCCCCTCTCGTTGACCCAAACCGTATTGACCTCCTGCCAGTCCACCAGAACCATCGTGGTCAGACTTCCGGATGTCCGATGGACTTCGTAGACGGTCCGCAGATCGACGTCCGTGAAGATGTCGGCGTTGATGACGAGAAAGGGGCGATCGTCCAGAAAAGAGGCGGCATTTCGGATGGCGCCTGCAGTACCGAGGATTTCGGGTTCATGAATCGAATGTACGGGCATTCGAAAGGAGCGGTGCTCCAAGAAATCCATGATCCGGTGGGGCAGGTGGTGGGTGTTGACAAGAGCCCCATCACAACCGGCCTCTTCGAGGCTCGTCAGGATGTGTTCGAGAAGCGGCTTTCCCGCAATGGGAAACAAGGGCTTGGGGGTATGCAGGGTATAGGGCTGAAGCCGCTTTCCATACCCTGCAGCGAGAACCAGTGCTTTCATGTCGTCGGAGATTCGAAGGTTCAGGAAGACAGCAGCGACAGGTACTTTTGAATCGCGGCAGCGTACCGATCGATTTGCTCCTTGTCTTCGGAACCGGACACGCCGTTGTTCAGGAAGAAATCTTCCGCATTCTTGAAATTCACCTTGGAGAGGGATTCCTTGTTTTCGATTTCCCGGCGTTTGTACATGCGTTGACCGCGGGAAAGGATTTTCTTCGATCGGCTTCCTGCCTCGACGGTATTTCTGGGATAGCGCATGAAGAAATTCAAGACCACCCAATAGCTTTCGAGGTAGGTTTTCAGCAATCGGGCGAAGAGGCGCAGTTTGCGAAACCCGGCAGATGTGACATGGTAGGTATCCGGAAGGGTGGGGTGGGGGGTCAGAACGGCGTCGTCGATGAAAGCCTTGATGCTCTTTCGCACGTGGTACTCGGGGGTTTTATCCACATCATAAGCGAATTCGTTCTTGAAGAGGTGCTGCAGAAATCCATAGCCTTGGTGAAGATCGGAGGCCGAAAACTGGAAGGCTTCCCGTTCCAGGATCGCCATTGCCGTAAAGACGGCCGGAACGAAGAAGACGATGCAGTTGTTCTTGTAATATTCCAGGATCGCCCGCTTGTTGGTAACGACTTTGTATTCCACATCCTGAAGGGTGGTTTCGTTTTCGAAACGCTCGACAAATCCCCGGCTGATATAGTAGTCGAGTACGTGTTCCACAGCCCGGGTGGAATCGATAAGCAGGGTGTCGCTCAGCTGGATCCGCTGTCCCAACAG